>BNJU01000073.1_pt1 | contig 178144 bp, 211 predicted proteins | sample 8539281 | NCBI WGS metagenome assembly BNJU01 (sample SAMD00202456, study PRJDB9452) | human saliva metagenome | isolation source: human saliva | place: Japan
GGAGAGTGGAACGACAGAAAGCTAAACAACACAATAAATCTTAAAAAGTAAAAATCCTGTACGGCAATGGATTTTTAATGTTTATTCTACGAATAACTTTGTTTTTATCTAATGCTTTGATTAAGAAGTAACCAATGATGACTGAGATTAGTTCTCCGATTGCGACGAATGAACCATTGATTAGTGTTCCTAATACAATTTCATTTTGGCATAAATAGGTATGCAAGCTCTGCACCTACGAAGAAGAAGTTAAAGATTACAGGCATTAAGCAAGCAAGTACTGGGATACCATTTACTTTCTTGTCTTTTAATACCCATGTGCAGTAAGCTGCACCGAATGTTGCGATTGTTCCGATGATCGCATCTAAGAATCCAGTTGGATTAATTCCTAACATCGCTCCGATTAGGTTTGTTAGGAAACAACCTAGTGTTACACCCCAAATAGATGGTTTGTAAATTAATGGAAGTAGTGTTAATGCTTCTGCGATTCTTACTTGTACATTACCATATGTAAATGGTGCTAGTACTAATGATACGACGGTATAGATTGCCGCAATCATCCCAACCCTAGTTAAGGTCTTCATGTTCATAAAAATATCATCTCCTTATTTTCATTTAACGTCAGGTAGCCGCTACTGACGGGATTGTGTCCGGTTATTTATTTACGCTATAACTTTTTTTCGTCAACATAAATCTCTTTTTCAAATATTCTTTTTCGTAAAAAAGATACTATCTTTTCAATAGTATCTTAACATGCGTGCATGAATTCTTTAGTTACCCCAAACACTTTCGGCAATCTCTTTAACAAGAGCTAATTTTGCCCATTGTTCATCTTCAGTTAACTTATTACCTTCTTCTGTTGACGCAAATCCACACTGTGGAGAAAGATATAAATTCTCTAATGGTACATATCTAGCCGCATCGTGAATACGTCTGATGATACGATTCTTATCCTCAAGTTCTGCAGACTTTGTTGTGATAAGGCCTAGCACTACTTTCTTTCCTTCTGGAATATATTTCAGTGGTTCAAATCCACCCGAACGAGCATCATCATATTCTAAATAGAAAGCATCTACATTTTCTTTTGCGAAGAGGTATGGTGCGATTGGATCATAGGCACCTTCGCTTGCATAAGTACTATGGAAGTTACCACGACATACATGTGTTGTAATAACCATATCTTCTGGATGATTTGCGATAGCCGCATTGTTAATCGTAATTTCTTCTTCCGCAATAAGTCGTAAGCTTTCTTCTGTAATGTTAAAAATCTTCCAAAATGCACGGTCTGCGTAAAGTGTCCATGTACAATCATCTAACTGCAGGTTACGACAACCTGCTTGATATAGTTCCTGAATGACTGTTTGATATGCTTTTACAATATCAGCCTTTAATTCTTCATCTGTTGGATAGAACTTTCTTGTCTCTCCAATAAACTCGGGTAAGCGTAATTGAATTAATAACTGTGCTGGTGATGGAATCGTTTGTTTCGCAATTGTATTTTCATCTTCCTGTGCTTTTACAAACTTAAAATGTTCTACAAAAGGATGGTTCTCACCAGAAATCTTCCCTACCACGACAGCTGTTTCAGCCTTTGTTTCTTCATCGTGGAAACGTAGTCCCTGGCTAGACTTATGATAAGAGATTCCATTTAATCCCCAGAAGAAATCTAAGTGCCACCAACCACGACGGAATTCACCATCTGTAATTGCGTGGTATCCTGCTTTCTTTTGTTTCGCAATGAGATCAAGAATGTAGTAATCTTCTACTTTCTTTAACTCTTCTTTTGTAATTTCGTTATTCTGAAACTTTTCTCTTGCGACCTTGAGTTCCTCAGGTCGTAGAAAACTACCTACGTAGTCATAGCGAAATGGTACATGTTTCTGTATCATTATGTTCACCTCTTAATTCCCTTTCTTTAGATTTTTTCCCTGTTTTTCATCTCTTGAAGAAACATCGCCATTGAAACTGTCTTCGCATCAGGAATTTTCCCCTTCCATAATGAGTTCTATCAGTTCCTCTAAACGATATTTATAGATTTGAATCTTTTCATCTTCATCTAAGTGTTGACCAATATACTGATCTACCTTTGCATAATACAAGTCGATAACTTCTGTATCATAAGCAGGTGTTGGATAGATTTTACCCATGTATATCCAATCTTTTCCTGTATAGCCTGTTTCTTCTTGAATCTCTCTTTTCGCTGTTGTAAGGGCATCTTCACCTTCTTCTTTTTTACCAGCCGGAAATTCCAACGTCTCTTCTTGTTGTGCATATCTCCACTGTTTCACAAAGAAGAATTTACCATCTGTATCCTCAAGAGCGATTCCAACACCACCAATGTGCTGTACAACTTCTCTTTCAACCGTTAGGTTATCTTCTATTTCAACAGTATCTTTATATACATGTAAGATATTTCCTTCAAATATTTCTTCTCTTGTGAGTAGTCTATTCATATTGTTATACCTTCTCCATGCGGATATCATACAACAGATATATTTGAAATATCGTGAAGAATTGATGAAATACAAATAATCATTCATTGATATCGATATTTGTATTTCATATTAAATATCACATGCATGCATATATATAGTTTATTCATTTATCATGCATTATATAATCTAGAATGAAAAGTATTTTCTTTTTAGAAATGATAGTTTATTACATCATTTTTCAGTATATTGTTTCTATCATTTCTAACAGGATAGAAAAATGTAAATATTTCATCTGATTCTTGGGTTCATGTTTTTCCATTTTTGTTCTATAATTAATATGTTCTATATGGGAGGAAAAACTATGAACATCAAGAAAGCATTGGCTTCAGTTTTGACACTTGCTTTATTAGCAGGTTGTACAGGCGGTAACTCAACAGCTTCAAACACTACAGCATCAACAAATGATAATGGTCGTAAGCAACCTGCAGAAACAGGCTCTAAGGATATCGACACATTAAAGTTCCAATTTGTTCCATCAAGACCTGTTGATGAAATTAAGGCAACAACAGAAGGCCTCGATAAATTAGTTATCGAAGCAATGAAGAAGAGGATACAACATTAAGAATCTTGAAATTTCTGTCAGTGATTCTTATGAAGCCGCTGGTGAAGCTTTATCCGCTGGTTCAGTAGATGTTGCTTGGTTACCAGGTGGTACTTATGCATTATATTCAAATGAATCAGATGTTATCTTAACAGCTACACGTGCTGGTTTATCAAATGACTCTGAAAAACCTGCTGAATGGAATGGTGATGCACACAAGACAGTTAACAAGGATACTCCAGTTACATATTACAAAGGCTTAATCTATGCAGGACCATCCGAATATGGACAACAGCTTGCAAAGAAAGTAAATTCTGGTGAAGCTTTAACTTGGGAAGACTTAAACAAGGCTAAGTGGGCTGTAAGAGATGTTACAAGTTCTGCTGGTTATATCTATCCTACAATGTGGTTAATGGACAACTACGATGGTAAGACCATTAGTGATTTAGCTAACGTTACAACATTAGACTACGCCGCTGAATTCATGCAGGCTGCTGCTGGACAGATTGACGTTATCGTATGTTACGCTGATGGTCGTCAAGACTATGCAAAACAATGGCAAGAAGAATGGGGTCGTAAGGATTCTATTTGGAATGAATTAAATGTTATTGGTGTTACACAGAATATCTATAACGATACAGTATCTGTAACAATGGCTAAGGAAGACATTTATAATAAAGGAATTCATCGAAGCTATGCAGGATTCCCTCATCGAAATCGCAAATACAGATGCAGGCAAGAAGATCTTCGGTATCTACAAGCATACAGGATATGCTAAGGCTGAAGATTCCGATTACGATGGAGCTCGTCAGGCTTTATCTGTAATTGAGAAATAAGATACATAAATTTATGTGGGCGATATTCAAAATATCGCCCATTTTATTTGATTTTTAATGTATGATTATTGCGTAAATAATGAATACATATAGTGATGGAGAATAGACATGATTGAATTTAAAAATGTTTCTAAGACCTACCCAAATGGCACTAAAGGTCTACAGAATGTAAATCTAAAGATTGAACAGGGAGAATTTATCGCAATTATCGGTTTATCTGGTGCAGGTAAATCTACACTGATTCGTACAATCAACCGTATGATTGATATTACAGAAGGTGAACTTGTTGTGGATGACACAAACGTAAGTGAACTCAAAGGAAAATCACTACGTCGCTTTAGAAGAAAGATTGGTATGATCTTCCAATCCTTTAACTTAGTGAGTCGTTCAACTGTAATTCGTAACGTTCTAACAAGTAACGTTCCGGATATGCCTTGGTATAAGGTTCTTCTTGGAATTTATTCCAAAGAACAAAAAACACACGCATTAGAAGCTTTGGATAAAGTTGGTATTTTAGATAAAGCCTATAACCGTTGTGATGAATTATCTGGTGGACAACAACAGCGTGTCGCATTAGCACGTACACTAAACCAGAATCCTTCGATTATTCTTGCGGATGAGCCAGTCGCATCATTAGACCCCTATCATGGCTGATGTTGTTATGAGTGACTTTTGCAAGAATCAATAAAGAAATGAATATCTCTATCCTGTTAAATATTCACCATGTCGACTTAGCTTTAAAAATACGCTACTCGTGTTATTGGTGTTCGCTCTGGTCATATTGTTTATGATGGTCCAACTGATAAAATCACAAAAGAGATCCTCGATGAAGTTTATAACGGTAAGGTAATCCCTACTTCAAAGGATGATGCGAAGGAAGTTGAAGGCAAAGTAAACATGGCGAAACAAAAAAATGTTAAAAACGCCACTGTTTGACAGAATCTTTAAAACCTGAACTCATTACACTGCCAAACGGGCATACCGTTGAAAAGACCCCCAGTAGAACACCTTGGATTCTTCTGTTATTTACGATTGTTGTGATTATCTCTATACGTGCAACTGGTTTTAACTTATCAACCATCATTACACGTATAAAAGAGTTAACTGTGATTCTATCGAAGATTTTCCACCCAAATTTCAAATACTTCTCTAAAGTAATCTCACCACTGATTGAAACTATTCAAATGTCGATTGTTGGTACAATCATTGGTTCTTTGATTGGTTTACCACTTGTACTCTGCATCGAGTAATATCAATAAGAATAAACCAACACTTCTTGTATGTCGTTTCATCTTATCTGTATTACGTCTCGATTCCTACTTTGATTTATGCATATATCTTTGCCTTGATCTTTAGTTTAGGTTCACTTGCAGGTACAGTCGCAATCGCTGTATTTACGATTGGTATCGTTGCGAAGATGTTATATGAAAGTATTGAAACCATTGATATGGGACCATACGAGGCTATGCAATCATTTGGTGCATCTACATTACAGTCCTTCTGGTCTGCATGTATGCCACAAATTCTACCTACCTATTTAGCGGATTGTTTGTACTGCTTTGAAATCAATGTACGTGCATCTTCCATTCTTGGTTATGTAGGTGCTGGTGGTCTTGGTATCTTAATTCGTGAACGTACTGGATTACGTGCTCATCGACCTCGGTATGATTCTGATTACATTGTTTGTTGTCGTTTGGCTCATTGATATGGTCAATGATTACCTGCGTTCAAAGTTATCTTAAACAGGAGGTCATATGTCAGAAAATATTATTGCCAAACTAAACGAAGAACCTAAAACCATTTGGGTTAGACTTATAACAGTTGCGATTGTTGTAAGTTTAATGACTTGGGGTTCTCAATCTCTACACTTCACTGGATTTACAGATTCTGGATTGAATGTCGCAAAGGGTCTTGTGAATGGTCTATTACATCCGAATGTCTCTCTTATCTTTGATATGAGTGATAGCGGTATCCCATTCTTACTCTTACAGACAATTGCGATTGCGGTACTTGGTACGATCATCGGTGCAATTCTTGCGATTCCTGTTAGTTTCCTAGCATCCACAAATATTGTTCCTAAACCAATTGCGATGTTATTCCGCGCTCTAATCTTATTAATCCGTACAATTCCTGCACTTATTTGGGCTCTTGTATGGATTCGTGTTACTGGACCTGGACCATTCTGTGGTGTTGTAACACAGTCGGTATGTTCTATTGGTATGATTTCCAAAATGTATATCACAGCTATCGAAGATTTAAATACAGGTATTCTTGAATCACTAGATGCGGCAGGTTGTACAACATTCCAAAAGATTCGTTGTGGTATCTTACCACAGCTTAGCGCTTCCTTTATTTCCACCGCAATTTATCGTTTCGATATCAACCTAAAGGACGCGACCATCCTCGGTATCGTTGGTGCAGGTGGTATTGGTTCTCCACTCAACAACGCAATTTCATCTGGTAAGTGGTCTAATGTTGGTGCGTTCCTATTAACACTCATCTTATTGGTTATCTTGATTGAGTATTGTTCGACAAAGGTTCGTGCTCGTTTAGCACATGGAAGAAAATAGGGCTTAAGCGAAATTAGTCGTGGGTTTGACTAAAATGCGCAACGAAATCAGTTGTGGGTCAATCATATACAAAATAAGGATATCTATGTCATCGTGGCTGGTGACTAAGATATCCTTTTTTAGAAAAAGATTGAAGTATAGTTTGATTTTTATTTGTTTAATGTATCGATTATTTGTTTGGTATAGTGCCACGTTTTTGTGTTCTCGTTTTTCTGAATATAGACATGTAGTCAAAGCAATAGAATAGTTTGTCGTTTAGGCAGTATAGTGCACGTGCACGAAAAACGTTCTAGGTTTGTATATCCATTGGATACCTCGATCAGTAATCGAAGTTTCTGATTGATGTTTTCAGCTAATGCATTGGATTGTCGTCTATCATCATAAGGCCTTCTAAAGCTATTGATAATTTCTGGTTTCCAGTTTTTCAGTAGAGATATGAATTCCTTATAGCAGTCTAACTTAGAGTGTTCAAATAGTTCGATCAGATAATCAAGTTGTGCACCCGCTTCTTCAAAAGAGCAGCGTTTATTGAAGTCTCTATATAGCTCCTTTTAATTCATACGCAAGCTTTTAAATCAGGACTTATCTCCAACAACATGTTGTAAAGGTCCCTGTAATTCATCTTCTGGCGAAATTTTGAATTATATCTTGGCTCGTTATCGAGGTCGAATGAATCAGTTTCTAATAACTTATGCCAGGTCTTCAACAGATAGTAACTAGGACTATCATAGACACACTGTTTCATGATTCCAACGCGTATGCAGCGTAAAAGCACCTGTAAAGGTGTTTGATAACATGGAAAGGGTCTCACTGCTATTTCGCAATGTCTTAGGTACTTTTTACACACATCTCTATAAGGTTCCCTACATATCGATTGTCACGTACTTTACCTTGTCTCTCCGATTGTGGAATCATTTCAAAGTGTTTCGACAGCGTTACTTTCGAACGATTTGGCAGTATCTCGTTTAATGTCCTGTGATTGTTGTCTACGAATACACACAAGTATGAACCACCGTATTTTTGCCATAGAAGAAGATATCTCATCGATACCAAGGTTCTCAGGAAGTGTTAATCTAGGTGCACGGATGAAACTATCGGCATACATTCTTACGATTGTGTCGGATACGTGGTATTTATGCAATATCCTTGTATGTCATACGAACATTGTGCAGATCCAAGGCAATCGCATTGAGTACTGCGTATGACTGATGGAAGTTCTCTGGGCCAAATGGACTTGGCTCGGAGAAGGACTTCACATTCTTTACAGACATAGCGTCTTCTTGTCCAATCTATGATGGATGGAATCCCTGCAACGTCAAGGTGGTTATAGCTGTATGAAGAATAATCCTTTATTTTTGTATGACCTCCACAACAGGGACAGGTAGGGTGAGTATCATTCAGTTTTATTAAGATGTGTAATTTGTCAGATGATTTATGTGTATCAATCAAAAAAATCATATCGTCACTAACATTAAGTGTGGATATGATAAAAATCATTTATAGCCATATGGCGCCTCCTATCGTTATTATTCAATCTTTTTCCAACTTGAATTCTAACATAGGAGTTTTTTTATTAGTTGAGACCCCTGAGTAAATTTGGAGGGTATCCCTCGAGTTATAAAAAGAGGTCAAAAATTTGACCCTAGAAATTTCGGAGGGTCGCCCCTGACCCCGACTGATTTTTGAGTGCCGAAAATAGTTAGTAAAAGCACCTGCATGCAGGTGCTTTCTTTATTCAGTATATAAGCTTCTTAGACGTTGTAATTCATTTCGATTGATATTAAATTCTTTCTCGAAATATATTTCAACACTTCCATATTCATTAAAGATTGCGTCTAATACAATCTTTCCAACTCTTCTGTTACACCAAATGTCATACGGTCTAACTCTTCACGTTCTGGATGTACGAGAACGATATCTTTATCTTCCTTTAACTTCTTTTGAATTGCACCACGTCGATATACATTCGTTAAAAAGATAATCTTCTAATACAATTTCTCGATCGACACCTAACGCAAGTAAGATTAACATGCACGCTACACCAGTACGATCTTTACCGCTAGCGCAATGAATTAAGATAGGCACATCACCTTTTTGAATATGTTCAAACAAGACGCGGAAGGCCTGGTTATTAAATGGCATGCGTGCATAATAATTCTTGAGTAATGCAAGTTGTTCCCTACCACCTTCACTAATACGATTCATTCCTTCGGATGAGAAGTTAATTTCTTCACCACCCTCAGAGATAGCTCCACTATGTTTAATCATCAAGATATTTGGAAGTTCTGGATCTGGTCTTTGTGAGATTTCTTCGTTAGAGCGAAGATCCATGATAGCACATAACCCCAACTGCTTAAGTGTTTCAATTTCTGATTGACTCATGAAAAAAGGTGCACCACTACGATAGAAAATATTATCTTTTACAGTCTTACCCTCAGTTGTCATATAACCACCGAGCTGCCTAAAATTTAATTTATCTCTAAACCTAGTATCTTTTATCATCGTTATCTATCCTCAATGTTATGGTATCATACCATGATTTATGAATCTAACATATTTTGATGCCCAACATGTGATAAAATAATGTGGCAATTAAACAATCAATAGAAATGAGGTTTTCATGACAGATCGAATTCGAATTTTAGCCACTTCTGATGTGCACGGGTACATCTATCCACACAGTTACGCTGACGGTTCCAGTAAAGATATCGGTTTAGCTAAAATCAAAAGTTTAGTTAATATTCTTCGTGATGAGAATACACTCGTATTAGATAACGGTGATGTTCTGGAAGGTTCACCTTTAATGTACCATCACTTTGTAAAAACACCTGATGAAGTCAGTCCTATTACACGTGCCATGGCTGATTTAAACTATGACTATATTAATGTTGGTAATCATGACTTTAATTATGGAGAGGAAGCTTTGATGATGCACCTACAGAATGTCAGTGCCCCATGTATTACTTCTAACTTCTTCTACCATGGTAAACCGTTTGGCCCTAACTATGTTATTCGCCAAGTTGCTGGTAAAAAGATTGCGATTTTTGGCATCGTTACCCAATATATTCCAAATTGGGAAAAGAAATCTCACATTAAACACATGCGTTTTGTGGATGCGTATCTTTCTGCCGAAGCGACTGTAAAACTTATCAAACGTCTAGAAAATCCTGACTACATTATCTGTTTGTACCACGGTGGATTTGAACGTGACCTCGTTAATGGAAGATTAACAGAAGATGAGACAGGTGAAAACGAAGGCTATAAGATTCTAAGAAATATTCGTGGCATCGATGTCATGATTTCAGGTCACCAACATCGCACTGAAGCTGGTAAGTTATATGATACTTACTATACACAAACCGCTGCTAACGGAGCTGAACTTGCATGTATTGATATCTATCCAGACAATAATACAATCGAGCCACGTATCTTAAAGGCAGATATTGATGCTGACCCTGATATGTTAAAACTATTTGAGAAAGATGAAGCTACTTGCCAAGCATGGTTAGACCAAACACTTGGCACAACCAATGTTGATTTACGTGTTACCGATGAATTTGATGCACGTCTACACAAATCACAGGTCATCACCTTTCTCAATAAAGTTCAACAGGAAAAAACAGGTGCTGATTTAAGTTCAAATGCCCTCTTCCTTGGCGCAACTGGCTTTGGTAGAGATATTACGATGCGCGATTTAGTCAGTACGTATGTCTATCCAAATACAACAGTTGTAAAGAAGATTACCGGTAAGATTCTACGTGAATATCTTGAAAAGACTGCTGAATTCTGGATGATTCACAATGAACATATCGTTGTAAACCCATCCTATGATTGGCCAAAACCACAGCACTATAACTACGATATGGTGGATGGCATCGAATATACAATCAAAGTTTCTAACCCTGTAGGCCATCGTATTACATCTTTAACCTACCAAGGTAATGATGTAACAGATGATATGGAATTTACAATTGCGATGAATAACTATCGTGCAACGGGTGGCGGTAACTATAATATGATCAAAGAAGCTCCTACTATTTCTAGTGATCTTTCTAGCATGGTTGAACTTCTTGCAAATTATATTCAAGAACACAAAGTCATCGACTTTGAACCAGTTAACAATATCACTGTCATTAAATAAAAAAGTGACAATCTTTGTTTCTTACAACAAAGATTGTCACTTTTTCCCTAATGTAAAATAACTTGGGGTTTTAGAAAAATCCGCTTTAAAAATTACATGAGTGTAAAAAGGTAGAAATAGTAGATGAGAATAATGTCTCTTGTCTACGATTTCTACCTTTTATATGTGCTAAGAAAGAAATGTTTTATTGTTAATTATTTTTTTGTATGAACTACGTTTTTCCCAATCCTTTTGTTAGATTGAAGGTGATCCGTAATTGTGTAATATAGTTTTCTGTTTAATGCGTAGAGCGCTCTAGCACGGAATCTTGGAAAGTTTGAAAGACCGTTAGAAACATTGATTAGTACATGTAATCTACTATTCATATATTCTGATAGTGCATTCGATTGTTTTCTGTCATCATACGGTCTTCTAAACGAGTTGAGATACTCCTCTTTCTAGATTGAGCCGTATATATGAAAGCGAGTTGGTTCATCTTCGGAAGCGCAAAGTGAGTTTGAGATCCATGCTGGATATCATATATCCAAGGATTGATAAGACCTTTAAAGGGAATCAAAATCTGTATGATCCAATCCCAATGGAGATATTGAAAAGATATCCTCATCCATCCTTACTTTTGAGTCATAGAGAGGATACCATCGTTAAGGCCGTTGGGTATCGTACAGGTCATTTAAAAGGATATACAGAAAGAATCGTACATAAAATCTATGAGAAGGCAAAAGAGTGCTATTCAGGATGTGAAATCAATGATATAGAAGTAATCAATTTACCAAGCTTGATTGAGAACGTACAGGAACAGAAGAAAAAATGCGATTCGCTATTGAAGGAAATGATAGAGATAGCACGAACATGTCCTTATTTCGCACCTATTGTTAGTATTGTTGGAATCGGAGAGAATCTAGCAGCTCGTATCATAGCAGAGCTTGGAGATGTGAACCGATTTGATAACAGAGCAGCCATCGTGGCATATGCAGGCTTGAATCCAAAGATACAACAATCCGGAGATATTGATGGACTGCATCTCAAAATATCAAAGAAAGGCAATAAGCATTTGCGATGTCTTTTATATCTTGGTGCCCAATGTAATTATCGATTGCGCAAAGAAGATCCACTATATGAATTTACCAAAAAGAAAAGACAGCAGACCCAATGCCCATTGTCGTCTAAAGCTGCCTATACTGCTAGTGCTCATAAATTACTGGTCATAATCTATAGCCTATGCAAGAATGGTACTCTATATCATTCTTAGCAACAGTATAAACCCAATCTAGCAAAATGGGAGATATAATTTCTCTTGTTTTAATAATGCACAAAATGAAAAAGAAGAAATCACTAAAGATTAGAAATTTCTTCTTGACTTAAGTTATCAAGTTTTCTATCATCACGGTACCTCTATATTTTGAAAACTTGTATCTAGTAAAAAGAATGAATCATTTATTTGACTCATTCTTTTTCTTATCTGTTTTATCTGGTAAGGAGAAGATCTGTTCTCCATCTTTAGAGAACATGTAGTTAGAACGTGCATAACTCTCTACATAATCTGGATCTTGGAGTTTTGTCTTTTCTTCAACCAGTAATTCGTTTTCTTCTTGCATTTGGGCAAGCTTTTCCTTCGCTTCTGCCATTTGTTTACGTAACTGTAGCGTTGTCATGATTTCTCTTCCAACTGCTAATAACATAGCCATTGCTAGGCCAAGTGCGATTAATGCAACAATTTCGAATTTAGTTTCTTCTTTCTCTTCTTTGCCATATTTTTCCTCAATACAGTTTTTATAGCACTATTCTGTTTCTACTTCCAAGTGGAGCGGCTATCTTTTCCTCCGAGATAATCTCATAAAGTTCAGATGCGTCTTTCTTCTTTTTAACTTCTTCAATCGATAATACACGTACTGTGAGTTTACGATTTCCGAATGTAATTGATACTGTATCACCTGCCAACACTTCATGTGCTGGCTTTACAATGCGACCATTGATTTCGATACGTTGATTCACCGCTAATTCTTTAGAAACCGTTCTACGTTTGAGGATACGCGATACTTTTAAAAACTTATCAATTCTCATTTTTCATTGACTCCTTTGCGGCATAAATAATCTTGATTGCCAGGGAAATATTCTGTGTGTTCTTTGGTAGGATGACGATGATTGTTCCGTTGGTATACCGTAAAGTCGCATCCTTGGATATCTTTGTAATCTTTTCAAAGAGTTTTACACCATCTGCCCTTTGTGAAAATAGTGGAGAGAAGGTTAATTCTGTTTGACCTCGAATTTCACGATAGTTTTCTACAATTGGTTCTTCTAATGCTAAGTCTAATTGTTTCTTTAGGAATAACGTACTGACTTCCTTTGGTAACTTCCCATATTGATCAATAACATCATTCTTATAGGCTTCTAACATCTTCTCATCTTTGATTGCGTCGATACGTTGATACATATCCAACTTATCAAAGTCGTCTGGCGCAAACTCTTCAGGGATGTAGCTTGTTGTTTGAATATTGGTCTTTGATTTTGGTGTAAGGTCTTCTTGTTTGCGACCATCTTTCTTAGCTTGGATTGCTTCTTCTAGCATCTCAATATACATATCAATACCTACAGTATCGATAAAGCCAGATTGGTCTGAGCCAAGTAAATCACCCGCACCACGAATAGTTAAATCTCGCATCGCAATCTTATATCCACTACCAAGACGAGCAAACTCTTTGACTGCGGTTAATCTCTTTTGTGCAACCTCAGATAATTGTCTACGTGGTGGAATCAGTAAATATGCATATGCTAGACGATCACTACGTCCAACTCTTCCCTTAATCTGATAAATCTGTGCTAGACCAAAATCCTGAGCATTATCCACGAGAATTGTATTCACATTTGGAATATCAATTCCATTTTCGACGATTGTTGTACATACAAGAATATCGAGTTCCTTCTCAATAAATCTCTGCATGATATCCTCAATCTCTTCTTTGCCAAGTTTACCATGGACAATTCCAACTCTAGACTCCGGCACAAGACTTTGAATGTTTCTTGCGATGTTATAGATTTGGTCAATATTGTTATGAAGATAGAATACCTGTCCATTACGCGATAGTTCTTTTTGTATTGCGTCGCGGATTAAATTCTTATCTTTTTCTACGACATAAGTCTGTACACTATATCGATTTAATGGTGGTGTTTCTAATAGGGATAATGAACGAATCCCAACAAGAGACATCTGTAGTGTACGTGGAATTGGTGTAGCACTGAGTGATAATACATCTACCCCATTCTTTAATTCTTTTATCTTTTCTTTGTGTTCAACACCAAAACGCTGTTCCTCATCTACCACTAGTAGTCCAAGGTCCTTAAACTTTACATCCTTGGATAGTAAACGATGTGTACCGATAATAATGTCTACCTTACCTTCCTCCAGTTCTTTTAGTACTTGTTTTTGTTCAGCTGGACTAACAAAACGGTTTAATACTTTTACTGTAACTGGAAATTCCTGGTAACGTTTTTGGAAGGTATGGAAATGTTGTTCGGCAAGGATAGTAGTTGGACATAGTACCGCAACCTGCTTATTATCACAAATCGCTTTAAACGAAGCACGGATTGATACCTCCGTCTTACCAAAACCAACGTCCCCACAGACAAGACGATCCATTGGTTTATTACTTTCCATATCCTTCTTGATTTCTGCTACTGCCTTTTCTTGGTCAGGCGTTAAATCAAAAGAGAAGGAATTTTCAAACTTCTTTGTCATTTCATTATCTTTTGAAAAGGCAAAACCGATATGTTGTTCACGGTTGGCATAGAGTGATAATAAACGTTCTGCGATATCTTCGACATTACTTTGAAGACGCTGTTTTGTCTTCTCCCAATCGCCAGATCCAAGTTTATTTAGCTTCGGTACAACCCCTTCTCTTGATACAAACTTACGGACAAGACGGAATTGTTCTAGTGGCACTAATAACTCTGTATTACCACGATAGATAATCTTTAAGAAGTCTCTTTTAACTTTTTGAATCTCACGATTTTCAATACAGATATATTGTCCAACACCATATTGGGCATGGACAACATAATCACCAGGTTGAAGTTCATCATAACCATGAATGACTTCCGCATTACGGAACTTATTTTCATATCTACCTTTGTGGTGATGATAGGCAAAGATTTCCGCAGCCGTATATACCTTTAGATTTTCATCGACGAGATAGAAGCCCTGCGCAAAGGAATTTGTATAGATGTTGATACCTTCAACAGGTTCCTCATCATCTGTTAATAGATGATATGGTAATTTTATCTCTACACATTTATCAATAACTGTTACGATTTCTTTTTCCGATAATGCTAAAACAACTGGCATCGGCTGATGAATCAGTAATAACTTTTGTTCGAGAGTTTCATTTGGAATATGTAATTCTTCGATATTGACTACATTCTCTGTGAAAGGATCTTCTACAACCTTCTTACCGTATTTGGAAATACTGTGGATATCATGCCACATCGCAAACTTCGGTAACATCTTCTCTTCTTGAACCATCTCTTGAATGTAAGTGATTGTTTCCTCATTCAACTTTTTAGCAGAATCCAAAATGAGTTGTTCGTCGGAATAAACAATCAGTGGATTTTGCATGTAATCCCAAATACCTGCTGTCTTTGACAGTAATGCCATGTAGGAATACATATGCGATGCGAAAACTTTCTCACGTAATGCATGTAAGTCCGATTCGATTTCAGCTGCCAAGATTGCTTTATTTTCTTTCGATAATATTTCTTCAGATTTACTACAGATTTCTTCTATCTGTTCATCTGTAAAGAATACATCGCCTGCTGGAATAATAGTAACTTCCTCAATCTTTTCAACTGTCTTTTGTGTAGCGACATCAAAGAAACGAATTGATTCAATCTCTGTATCAAAAAACTCAATACGAATTGGAGCGTCATAGTTAATCGAATATACATCAACGATACCACCTCTTGCGGCGAAGGTTAATGGTTGATCAATATGAGAAGTCTTTGATATCCACCCGATAATAATTTTTGTTTGAATGCATGCATGTCCAGTGTATCACCTGTTTGAATCTTGATACAACGATCTTTAAAATCTTCTGGAAATGGTAGTTGTCTTAACAAAGCGGATGGACAAGTAATCACTACTTGGTTTGGATTCGATATAAGTCCAGCTAAGGTCTCTACTTTTTGAGCAGTTAATTCAGGGCTAGAGGCAATCGCTTCTACGCGTAACGATTCATCCGCACCAAAAAGAGCACAATCTTTTTCATCTAAGAGTGTTACAATCCTCTCATATAAACGTTGTGCTGTATAGAGATTCTGTTTTACAACCAGAATTGGTCGTGGCTTCTTTTGGAAAGAAGTCGCAATGACTAACGCTTCTTCAATCAAAGAAGTATACGGAATTGGAGACTTTGCATGGTCCAAAAGCTTAACAGCTGGATTATTCTCCATTCTTTCATATAACCAATTTGGAATTTTTTGTATTGAACTCTTCAAGTAATCTCCTTTTTATGTCTTCTTATTTTATCATCATTACCCTTTGAAAAACAGAAGAACACTTAATCCATCTTTCTCATAGAAAAGAAAAATTGCCACAAACCATGGCAATTTTGATTTACTTCTTCTTTTCTTTGATGTTGTATTTGTTCATCACTTTATCTAAAGGTTCATTGACCCAAGCAGCAGCCGCATCTGCAGCGATAGAGATGATTCGTTCAAACTCTTCACGTTCTGCCTTTGGAACTGGGGATAATACCCAATCAGGAACCTTCGCATGATTGCCTGGCTCACTATGACCAACACCAATACGTACACGTGCAATTTGGTCCGTCCCTAGTGCGTTGATGATAGACTTCATACCCTTCTGTCCACCACCAGAACCATTCTTGCGAATACGCAATGCGCCAACCGGAATATCCATGTCATCATGTAAGATTAGAATATCCTCTGGCTGTAACTTATAGAACTTTTACAGCTTGTGAAATTGCGCTTCCCGATTCATTCATATATGTTAATGGCTTCATAAGTGTTACTTGTTCGCCATTAATTCTAACGCTAGCGATAAGTGCATTCCACTTCTCAGATGTAATGGAAGTTCCTAGCTTTTCAGCTAATTTATCCACAGCTAAAAATCCACTGTTATGTCTTGTCTTTTCGTATTCCTTGCCAGGGTTTCCTAAACCTGCAATTAACTTCATTACTTCTTATCCTTCTCTTCTAAATCCGCATCTGTTAATTTTTCTAAGACCATTGTCTCGGATAGATTTTCAGATGGTTTCTGATCTAGCTTTTCAATATCACTATCTGTTAACTTCTCTAAGACCATTGTCTCAGATAAAGTTTCTTCAGAATTAGATTTCTTGTTTTCTACAACTTCTTTTTCAACAGGTTCCTCTGTTGTATTGTCTAAAGTAATATCTAGACTTTGAATCCATCTCTTACCAACACCTGTTTGTGCAAATTGTTCTAACATTGGTTTTCATTTCTTCTAATTTGTTCAAACTTAGCTTGGTCTTGATAAATCTTATAGAGTGTAGCGTTTGCGAGATTCTTATAGATACCAATCATTGTACGTGAATAGATATATCCTTCATAATCACCTTCAAGTAACTTTTCAAAGAATGTCTGACCACGATCATCAACAGAATCATAATATTTATCAAACTGGTCTGATAATGCTTTTGATAGTTGATTTCCTAATATTTCTTCATATGGCTGTAACTTTGCATGCATGGTTGTATCGTAAATCATCTCTACCATACATGATGTAATACATTTGGAATTGCTAGATATAGATAGAAGAATGAATCTTCATTTGTGTCGATTGACTTAACACCTTTCTTATCTTCGATTAAAGAATCGATATCTAGTTCCTGTAATGTAGAATCAAATTCACTAAAATCTTGGTGATATGCACATCCCCAAAGTTTTAATACACGTCCTTTATTAGCAAAACTCTGGATCATTTACTGTTGAAATCAATTGATTAACGCGGTTAAAGAACATTTCCTTTTCACTAATTAAACGTACTGCATCAATAATCATCTTATTCTTGCCATTGCGCTTTGATGAAATAAACATCTTAATTACTAAATATGCGATTGCAAAATACATTGCGAATGTCACTAATCTTGCTGGGTTCATATTTTATCCCTCCCGTACTTATTTTATATATTATACAGAATAATCCTATACTTGTTCAAAATTTGCGAATCATTTGTTATATGGTAAAATACCTATGCATATTTAATATATAAAGGAAAAACGTTATGGAAAACGAAAAGAAGATAAAAACGAGATTTCTCAGTGTTCCAACACTGCTTAAGTTCTTATTACTAGTATCTGTATGCTTATTCTGCGTAGCCATCTATGTAAATAGTCATCCAGAATTACTGAAGAAGACAACCCCTACACCAGAGCCTACAGCAGCTGCTTCAACAGTTGAGCCTACGGCATCTGCTTTACCAGCCCATTTAACAGATCCAAACAGTGTTACGGTATTGGTTGATAAAAATCACTCTCTATCACGTGACTTTGTGCAACAAACCTTAGCTACTCCTTATTTACAGAGTACTGCAGATGTCATCCAAATTCGTCAAGATGTCGGTGATGCGGCTAAGTCTATGATTTCTGCGGCGGAAGCGGCTGGTATTAAGTTATATGTAACTGCTGGATACCGTTCGTATGATGACCAACAGACACTTTACGAAGACCGTGTTAGTAAATTAGGTGAAAAAGAGGCTTCTGATACAACAGCCAAAGCTGGTTATAGTGAAAATCAAACTGGTTTAGCACTCGACTTTACAGATACAGCGACTGGTACAAGTTCTGTAGACTTTGCAAATACACCTGCTGGCAAATGGTTATATGAGAATGCACATTCTTATGGCTTTATCCTACGTTACCCTGATAAGAAACAGGACATTACAGGATATTCCTATATGCCATGGCACTATCGTTATGTTGGTACAGATGTTTCTAATGCAATGTACGAACAAGGTGGATCCAATTTAACATTTTGAAGAATTTTATCAGATAACAAAGTAGAAAATCTCTACTTTGTTTTTGTATGTAGTAAAATTAACTATGAGTTTTTCATCTATTTTCATTCTAGCGTTGACATTTTTCACTTCAAAAAGTATTATTTATGAGCATATGTTCAATATATAGTAATTTGGAGGTGGCATGAATGAAGAGAACATACCAACCAAGCAAGAAAAAGAATAAAGCTACACACGGCTTTAGAGCCCGTATGGCTACTGTGGGTGGACGTAAAGTTATCAACAGACGTAGAGCTAAGGGAAGAAAGGTCTTATCTGCTTAAGAAGCCACCATTGGTGGTTTTTTTCTTACTGTAGAGGTTAGAGATGAAAGTAAAGAATCGAATTAAAAAAGCGGAAGAATTCCAATCTATGATTAAAAAGGGGACAAAGTCCGTTAATCAGTCGTTTGTCGTCTATCATCAGCCTAAAGAAGGAGATGAAGCTCGTATTGGGATTTCTGTATCTAAGAAGTTAGGAAATGCCGTACATCGTAACCTATATAAACGTCAGGTTCGTATGATGTGCCATGAATTGGTTGATTTTAAAAATACAAATGATGATATGGTCTTGATTATCCGCTTCAACTATTCTTCTCTTAGCTATGAGGAGAATAAAAATAACTTGGAAAAACTATTAATAAAGGCTAAAATTAAATAGTTGAAACATAAGGAGAAAATATGAAATTTACCCCTCGTACAAAGAAACTACTTGCCTTGATGGCAATTGTGACAATCGTAGTGACAGCTACAGGTTGTACAGCTCCAAAGGATGCTAACGGACACATTATTTTGATTTCCGAAAGCACAACTTTTGGTGAAATCTTCCAAACTGAAAACTGGTTTAATGCCTTATTTGTTTGGCCACTCAGCTGGGTATTAAACAAATTAGCACCAGTCATCACAGTAGGTGGAGCAATCGCTGTCGTTACTGCGGTTGTAAATGGTTTACTAGCAGTATTTACATTGAAGTCTCAGATGGGCATGCAAAGAATGCAAATGTTGCAGCCTGAGTTAAATAAGATTCAACGTAAATATGAAGGTCGTGATGATCAAGCATCTAAGATGCGTATGGCTCAAGAACAACAGCAGTTAATGAATAAGTACAACGTTAACCCTGGTTCTATGATGTTAGTACAGTTTATTCAGTTACCAATCATCATGGCAATGTTCATGGCTACTCCAACGTGCAGAAGCAGTTGTCAATGGTACATTCTTAGAATGAACTCTACAGGTAAAGCCTAATGCGAAGCATTCGGCTTCATTATTTAAAGGTGATTTAAGTGGATTACCTACATCATCTTGTTCTTATTAATGGCTGTTACATAGGTTATCTTAGTATTATTACCAGTACTTCCAAAAGAAGAAGGCTGCTGCAGAAGCTGAGAAACATCACCGTAAGCCAGAACCTACAAAATAACCAAAACGTTATGATGCAGATGTACATGATTGTTATGGTACTTGCATTCGGTTTAATCGTGGCAAATCAGGTATGTCCTTATTCTGTTCATCCGTAACATCGTAGATATTATTAAGACAATTATTGTCCAAAAATATCATGGAGAACAATTCACAGAAAGAAGCTAAGATAATGCAAATCTATACTGCAAAAACACTTTGAAGAACTCACAAAACGCTGCTGAAGAAAAAGGGTGTTACAATCGATGAATTAGAATACACAGTTGTGGAAGAGAAAAGGATTATTGGGAATTGGTAATTCTGTATCCGCAAAAGTATTTAGTTCTGAAGATGTAAAAAGAATTTATCTTTGATTACTTAGGTGAGTTCTTTACACATATTGATTTGGATATTGAAGTTGCGTTAGAGGAACTAGATGATAGTTATGTAATCAATCTAAATTCTGATAACAATGCTATCCTCATCGGTAAGATGGGTAAGACATTAGCTGCGTTCAATACTGTATTACGTGCTGCTGTAAACGCCGAATTTGAAAAGCGCATTGATGTATTAATTGATATCAATCACTACAAAGAAGAGCGCTATTACAAGATTCGTTCAATGGCAAAGCGTATCGCAAAACAGGTACAACGTTCAAAGGTTGATGTGAGTAGCTTGATCCAATGCCAAATGATGAAAAGAAAAGTCATCCACAAGGTATTAGGTGATTGGCATAACATTAAGACAGAATCAGAGGGTGAAGGAAGTTATCGACACATCTGTATTCGTTATGTCGCTGATGAACCTCAGGAAGAAATTCCTAATATGTCTGAATAAGAATTCCTTAATTGGAATTCTTTTTTTATTATCATATATGAAATTTTGCGAAGAAAAATACATATTTCTTGTTTGATAAAAGCGTTAGAGTTATAATATTGGTGAAATTAATCACAAGTATTTACCGGTAATACTATGATAATTCCATATAATTCATTTAAAAAAGGAGATAAGTTTTATGTCTGAAACGCAAAAGGAGACAGCTGGTTCATTCATTTTAAAGGTCTTAAATGGCGCAACAATCGCAATTGTTGTAGCGTTAATTCCTAACGCAATTCTCGCAACATTCTTAAAACCATTCGCTTCAAATCCATTATTTGCCAATTGGTTACACATTGTTCAAGTATTCCAATACTTCACACCATTAATGGCTGGTTATTTAATTTCCATGCAGTTTAAACTTAACCCAATTCAATCTTCTTGTGTGGGTGGTGCAGCCTATATTGGTTCTGGGGCTTGGAAATTCGTAGAAGTAACAATGGATGGAAATGTTACAAACATCTTCCGTTTAGCAGGTATTGGCGATGTTATTAACACCATGTTAACAGCAGCTCTAGCAATTCTAGTTATTCGTTTAATCAAATGCTAAACTTGGTTCTCTTAACCTCGTATTCCTTCAATTATTGTTGGAACAGGTGTTGGTTGGGTAGGTACTTTAACACTTCCATACGTTTCTATGATTACTTCTCTGATTGGACAGGGAATCAACTCATTTACAACATTACAACCAATTTTGATGAGTATCTTGATTGCGATGTCATTCTCACTTATTATCATTAGTCCACTTTCTACCGTTGCGATTGGTTTAGCAATTGGTTTAACAGGTATTTCATCTGCTGCCGCAGGTATGGGTGTAGCTTCTGCTGCTGCTTTACTTGTATGGGCATGCGCAAGAGTCAATAAACCTGGTGTTCCCTATCGCTATTGGTTTAGGTGCGATGAAGATGATGATGCCAAACTTTCTTAACAAATCCTATTATCGGGATTACCAGTTGCGATTACCGCCGCAATTAGTTCTCTGAGTGTACCCTATCTTCCAGATGGTTTGGAAACCCCAGCATCTGCAGGATTTGGCTTTGTTGGTCTTGTTTCTCCATTGGCTGCACTCAATGCAGGTAATATCAATGTTGTAATTATGTTAGTGGCGTGGATTGTTGTGCCATTTGTTGTTGGATTTATCGTAAATAAAGTTTGTTGCGATGTATTACATCTTTATAAGAAAGATATCTTTACATTCAAAGGATAAAGGAGGAAATCAAAAATGTTTGTTTATATCGCAGGTGCAGGCGCAATGGGTTGTCGTTTTGGCTATCAATTGCATAAAGCAGGAAATGAAGTTGTTTATTGGATATGTGGAAAGATCATATTCAAGCAATTAAAAATGATGGCTTAAAGATTGTTGGTGATACAGAAGATTGTGTCAAGATGACCATCATGGAACCAACAGAAGCTACAAAAGAAGCTGAGTTAATTATCTTATTTACAAAGGCTATGCAGCTTCCATCAATGTTACAAAGCATCAAACAGATTATTGGTAAGAATACAAAAGTACTTTGTTTATTAAATGGCTTAGGTCATGAAGATGTGATTAAACAGTATATTCCTGAAGAAAATATCTTAATGGGTGTTACTGTATGGACAGCTGGATTAAAGGGTCCAGGTGTCGCAAAACTCATTGGTAAAGGCTCTGTAAACTTACAATCAATTGATAAGAGTGGGGAAGAGGCTGCTAAGAAGATTGTAGAAGTATTAAATCAAGCAGGTTTAAATGTTACTTACGATGAAGATGTATTACCATCTATCTGGCGTAAAGCTTGTGTTAATGGCACAATGAACTCTACTTGTGCATTACTTGATTGTACAATTGGTGAATTCTTCGCTAGTGAGGAAGCTATCCGTGTCGTAGATACAATTATCCACGAATTTGTAATGGTTGGTGAAGCAACTGGCGTTAAGCTAGATGAACAAGCGATTAAAGATTATGTTATGAAGACATCAGTAGCAGCTGCAGCACATTATCCATCGATGCACCAAGATCTTATTCAAAATCATCGTCCAACTGAGATTGACTATATCAATGGTGCAGTCGCAAAGAAGGGTGATGCCTTAGGTATTTCTACTCCATATTGCCATATGATTACAGATTTAATTCATGCAAAGGAACATGTATTAAAAATTAAGTAAAAAAAATTATCCCTGTGTACTTCGTTGTACACAGGGACTTTTTACTTTACATCTGTTGGTTTAGGATGATCTGGATTAAAGAATTGTGAATAAGAGTTAAAAACGAATAAAAGAAATAAACACAAATCATCACAACCATTACTGTCTCAAAGAGACGATTGAACATTTGCGAGATCATGGATATCAAAGAGAATTGCTTTCAGTAAGCCCTAATGGTAACGCTAGTAACCAAAGATACTGCTTTTTATCTTTGACAACGATCCAATCAAAGTAAAGTTTTTCATACTTTTTCTCCCAATTATATCCTTTCTAATTTCAATATAATACGAATTGTTTAAAATTCAATCAGTTTTTGTGATATTTCTTGGGGATAACTACTTAATTTAATGTATATAGTATTGGGTTATCAACAGCTTATTACATCCCACAATCATAGGTTATCCACAATTGTGGATAACTGTTGAAAAAGTCAAAAATATCCTTTATTCATCGCATATTTTTATAAACATTATTCTGTGTATAACCCTATTTTTCTATCAAAAGTTATCCACCTTTTTTTCTACTTATCAACATTGTCTATAAACTTTCTCCACATTTTTTTATCCACATTAAAATTTGTGGAAAAACTGTGAAAAACCTCTATATTTCTTATCTATACTATATTTTTCTAAATTATTATACTGTGGATAAAAATTATCAACATTTTTAACTATAGATTTATCCATAATAGAGTCTTAAAAATAGTAATGCGTATTAATAAAGGGGATTTTTTTATGGAACAAAGGAATGAACAATATTTGAAGGAAGTATGGACAATCTCCTTCAATATTTGAGTGATAACCAACTAGTTGATGGAGTTATAATTAAGAATTTTTCAGACCATGTTTTTTTATATGCAATCACAGATGAAAAAGTAATTATTGTAGCACCATCTATTATTCATAAACAGATTATTCAAAAGCCAAAATAAAGAAATTGAAGCTTCTTTTTATCGATCTTTTTAAATGTAGATCATAATTTCATTGTAGAAGTACATTTGAAAGATGAATTAGCAATTCATAAAGTAGTAACTGCACCTATATCCAAGATTGATACAAGCGACTTTGTTTCACTACCAATTCAAAAAGATCGTAATTTTGATAATTTCGTTGTTGGAGACTGTAATCGAGAAAGTCACGCTGCCGCATTAGCTTGTGCAATGAGCCCTGGCAAGTTCTTTAACCCTTTATTCATCTATGGTAATTCAGGTTTGGGTAAGACACATTTATTAATGTCAATTGCCAATTATGTATTGAAAGTAGATCCTACAAAGAAGGTTTATTATACAGAATCTCTAAAGTTTGTTGAAACAGTTGTTAATGCAATCCGTAATAATAAAATTGATGAATTTAAACAATATATGTATTCTGTTGATTTATTACTCGTCGATGATATTCAATTCTTAGCCGGTAAAGAAAAATCACATGAAGTATTCTTCACAATTTATAACGAATTAGTAAATAATCGTAAGCAAATTTGTATTGCGTCTGATCGTTTACCAAAGGAGATTAAAGGTCTTGAAGATCGTTTAATTAGCCGTTTCTCTAGCGGATTATCTGTTGGTATTGATTCTCCTGAATTTGAAACATCACTAGCAATTCTTCAAATGAAGATTAAAACTAGTAGTTATTCCATTGAAGATGTTGATCAAGATGGATTAAATTATATTGCGTCTAACTTTTCAGGAAATGTCAGAGACCTAGAAGGTGCTTGGAATCGTGTATTATTCTATGCAATTCAATTCCAACCAGATGGAGGATGTATTCGTTTTGATACAATCATGAATGCATTAAAGAATCAATCTGTTGTATCCGACAAGACTGGTTTATCTCCAAAGAAAATTATCAAAGTTGTCGCAGATTATTATGGCTTAACAAGACAACAAGTTACTTCAAAAACACGTACAAAGAATATTGCGAATGCTCGACATATTTCTATCTACTTATGTCGTAAATTACTCGATATTTCTTATATTAAGATTGGTGAAGAGTTTGGTGGTAGAGATCACTCGACTATCATTAGTGCATGTACGAAAGTTGAATCACAAATTGCTAAAGATAAAGCGATGTCTGCAGCAGTAAAAGAAATTGAAGATTACTTGAAAGCATAAGTTATTCACAATTTTATCCACTGTAAAATAACATGTTACAATGCTAAAATAGTATAGTAAATAAAGGCTTTCTAAGAGTTTTCCACATTATCCACATACTTAATAAGAATAAATACTTAAAATACTTTAAATACACGGGAGAAAAAAATATGAATTTAACAATTTCTAAAACAGAGTTTTATAACACATTACAGTTAGTATCAAGAGCTATCTCACCAAATTCTCCACAGACATCTCTAAGAGGATTAAAGATTGATGTTAAAGATAAATCAATGGTTGTGACTGGTAGTGATGCGGATATTTCAATCCAACGTACAATCACATCAAACGATAAGAATAAGTTAAATATTTTAGAAGAAGGATCTATTTTAATTGAATCTAAATACTTACTAGAAATCGTACGTAAGATTGATAGTGAAGAAATTCATGTTGAAATTATTGATGGTTCTCTTACTAAGTTCTCAGGTAATTCAGCTGTATTTAAAATCAATGGTATGAATCCACATGACTATCCTACAATTGATTTTTCAAAACCTGCAAACTCTGTTGTGATATCTTCTAATATTATGTCAGATATTATTGAACAAACAACATTTGCGACTTCCATCAAGGAAACAAAACCTGTATTAACAGGTGTTAACTTCCATCTTTCTGATAATACATTATGCTGCACAGCTACTGACTCTTATCGTTTAGCAAAGAAGACTATTCCATTTACAAGTTCTGATAGTTTCAATGTCACAATTCCTTCTAAGTCTTTAAATGAAGTAAAGGCTACAATGATTGGTGATGAGGGTGAAATTCAAATCTACTTGAATGATAAGAAAGCACAATTTGTAAATGAAGATATGATTTTACAAACAAGATTATTAGACGGTGGATATCCAGAAACAGATCGATTAATTCCTAAAGAATTCAAATATACATTAGAAATAAGTCGTAGTGATTTAATTCACGCAATTGACCGTACAACCTTCATTAAGACAGATAATATGACAATTAACCGTCTACAATGTTCTACTGATGAGATTGTATTAACGAATAAGAGCCAGGAAATTGGTGAATCCCATGAAACATTAGTTGGTACATTTACTGGTGAACCTCTAGATATTAGTTTCTCAGGTAACTATGTTATGGAAGCTGCTAGATCAATTAGAGGAGATAAATTAAAGATTGAATTTGTAGGGGAAATGAGACCATTTATTCTTAGCAGTGAAGAAGATCCTACTATCTTACAACTTGTTCTTCCAGTTAGAACTTATAACTAATTTAATATTTATCCCAAGAAAGATTATTTGCAAATGATGATATTTCTTGGGTTTTTATATGTTTTAATAAAAAAATTAAAATGTAAAGAAGTATTGACATTATGGTTTAACAAATTATAATAAAAATGTAAAGATGATTATAATTCAATAAAATATAAAAAAGTAAAAAAACTTTACAAAAAATAGAAAGCTTTATCATTAAAAGGAGAAAAAAATAATATGAAAAAAATTAGATGAGATGGATAGAAAATATCCAACTACAATCACAAGCATGGGGTTATAAATTTGCGCTATTATCTCTATCTGGATGGACTTTATTTAATATCTACCAGAAGATTGTAAATGGAGTAAAACTTGAGATGATTCCTTGTTTTATTCTATGTTTATCCTTATGTGTTCAAGGATTCTCTCAAATGGCAATGAAACATGCCATGATCGATGGTGATGAAGAATATAAAGAGCCAAATAAAGTTTTACAATCCATTATTACTGCTGTTGTAGTTATTGTAGTCGTATTAGCTGTTGGAACATATTTTCTTTAAGAAGGCATAAAATATGAAAAATAAAATTAAACAATTAAGAAAAGCTGCAGGATTACGACAAGAAGATATGGCGAAAAATGTTAGATGTAAGTAGACAAACAATTATCGCGATAGAAAATGATAAATACAACCCTACACTTGAACTTGCAATGAAGATTGCAAAATTATTAAAGATGCATGTAGAGGATATTTTCTCATTAGATTAAGATATTTATCATCATAAGTAAAATATTTTACAGACTGTGAAATCTATAGAAAAATATTTGAATAGATTTAAACAGTCTTTTTCATGCTAGTGTAATAATTTAAAATTTTAATGTTTTAATTGTATGTAAATCTATTGTAACGATAGCTGTATCAAATTTTAATTCAAATAGTATCAATGATTTTACCTGCAAACTCTATAGTATTTTTTGTAATCTGGAATTTTTAGCAATAAAATTGATCAGCAACATCAAAAATAGTTTTTAGAACTTTGTTTAACTGTTCCTTTAGCTTTGACATGTTCATTTCCTGAGTGAGGAATTGTTGTAAATGCTACATGTGGATTTGATTCTATTTCTTTGATTTTGTCGTTTCCTTTTAAAAAGAAGAAAAGTAAAGTATATTTTCATTTGAATCAAAAATAATAATTTACTATTCTTACATTTTGGAACATTATTTATAGAAGTTGCTAAGGCTATCTCTGTTTGTTCAGCCATAATTTTTCAAAAAATTCAGTTTTTATATTCATTTAAGAAGATCTCCTTTTTGATATTTTTAATTATATAGAATAAATGTCATATATTTCTAATCCTTTAAAATTGAGATATAAATAAAAAGAAAATTAACAGTCTTTTTCAAAAAAATTATAGTAATTTTTAGGTTTAATTTTTTTGATATAAATAATGTTCATAAATGCCTTTGTATAAAGGATTTTTATGGTTTTTTTATGATATAATTATTTTTAGTTTTTTTAAGGTTTTTATGAAGGAGTTTACGATGGAAAAAAATCACAACAGAATACATTACTTTACAGCAATTTATGAAACTCTCTGGTATTGTTTCCACCGGTGGTGAGGCAAAAGCTAAGAATTAAGGAAATGGATATTGTTGTGAATGGTGAAAAAGAGAATCGTAGAGGTAGAAAACTCTATCCAGGCGACAAAGTAAAAATTGAAGGAAAGACTTATGTGGTTTTCTAATGTATATCAAAAAAATATTCAATTAAGAAATTTTAGAAACTATGAGAATGCATATATAGAGTTTAATCCAAGTATCAATTTAATCACTGGCGCAAATGCACAGGGAAAGACAAATCTATTAGAGAGTTTAGTTTATCTTTCATTAACTCGATCACATCGTATTGTGGATGATAAGAAATTGATTCGCAATGATGAGATGTTTGCGGGGGATTGATTGTAAATTTGTGGATACAGATGAAAAAGATATTGAAGTTATCATTCATCCAAATGGAAAAACTCTGATGATTCACAAAAGACCACTTAAAAAGAGTAGTGAATTTATTGGTTTATTGAATGTAGTTTTATTCTCACCAGATGATCTTAGAATTTTTAATGATCAGCCGAAAGAGAGACGACGTGTGATGAATCAAGAAATCACTAAGGTTTCTACTAAAATATCTATTATCTTTAAATCAATATCAAATGTATTTGAAAAGATAGAAATGCTTTTGTTAAAGAGTGAAAAAAATTGATTTGAATTATTTAGATATTTTAGATGAACAAATGGCTAAGGTAGAAGCACATATTATCCGTGAAAGAAGAAAGTTTATTGAAGTAATTCAATCTGTGATTTCTAAGATTTATCAGGAGTTATCAGGTAGTCAAATTAAACTTGAAGTTACGTATAAAACTTTTCGTTGAGGATATAGAAGAATTAGAAGAAAAGATTCTAGAGATTCATAGAGAATCACGTCAGAAAGATATGGAATATCATATTACAAAAGTTGGTATTCATTTAGATGACTTGATATTTAAGATGGATGATCAAAATCTAATTTACTTTGCAAGTCAGGGTCAAAAGAGAATGGTAATGTTATCGTTTAAATTAGCTTTATTAAATTACATAAAGTTAATGACGAAGAAACAGCCAATTCTACTTTTGGATGATGTATTAAGTGAACTGGATTACAGTCGTCAAAAGAAGTTATTACAGATGGTACAGCGTGATTTTCAATGCATTATCACGACGACAGAAATTCCTGATTTTTTGAAACATGCAGACATGACGGAATTTCGTATAGAAGGTGGAAAAATCTTTCCACTTACAGGAGGTAAGTAATGAGCGATAAATTAGAGCAGGTAACTGAAGTATCTGAAAATAGTGACCTTGTATTAGGACAAGAGATGGATATGAAAGTTACCCACACTTATAACGACTCTGATATTCAGGTTTTAGATGGCTTGGAAGCTGTACGTAAAAGACCAGGTATGTATATCGCGTCAACTTCTTCAAAGGGTTTACATCACCTTGTTTGGGAAATAGTTGATAATGGTATCGATGAAGCGATGGCTGGATATGCATCAACGGTTACTGTAACTGTTGATAAAGACAACATTATCACAGTTGAAGATGATGGTCGTGGTATGCCTACGGGTATTCATGAAAAAACAGGTAAGTCTACAATCGAGACTATTTTTACTGTCTTACACGCTGGTGGTAAATTCGGTGGTGGCGCTTATAAAGTGTCTGGTGGTTTACATGGTGTAGGTGCGTCTGTTGTAAATGCGTTAAGTAGTTGGTTAGAAGTAAGTGTTTTCCATGATGGAAAAGAATACTATATTCGTTTTGAGAATGGTGGCCATCCTGTAGGAACTCTTGTGGAAAAGGGAACATGTCCTACGGATAAGCATGGTTCCACAGTTCGCTTTAAAGCAGATCCAACAATCTTTACAGAAACAGTTGTATATGAACATGACATTTTACGTGACCGTTTACGTCAGCTAGCTTTCTTAAATAAGAGTATTTGTTTAAAGTTTAATGATTTACGTGAAGAAGATGAATCTAAGCGTCATTATGTATTTAAGTTTGATGGTGGTTTAAAACAATATACTGAATTCTTAAATCGTAATCGCGAAGTTATAAATCATGAAATTATTTATAGTGAAGGTTATGAAAATAATATTCAGGTAGAAGTAGCTTGTCAGTATAACGATGGTTATAATCCTAATATTTATACTTTCTGTAATAATATCAATACTGCTGAAGGTGGTACGCATGAAGAAGGTTTCCGTCTTGCGTTAAATCGTGTCATTAATAAGTATGCGCGTGATACAGGATTCTTAAAAGAGAAGGATGATAATCTCACGACGGATGACTGTCGCGAAGGTTTAACTGCTGTTATTAGCGTGAAACACCCAGATCCTCAATATGAAGGACAGACAAAGACTAAATTAGGTAACTCTGAAGTACGTAAGATTGTTTCAGATATCTTTGGTACTCAATTAGAACGTTATCTAATGGAAAATCCTGATGAAGCAAAAGCTATCTTAGAAAAGGTTGCGTTAGCTTCACAAGCGCGTATGGCTGCAAAGAAGGCTCGTGAATTAACAAGAAGAAAGAGTGCTTTAGAAGTAAGTCCACTTCCTGGTAAATTAGCAGATTGTTCATCTAAAGATGCGTCTATCTGTGAAATCTATATCGTCGAGGGACAATCAGCCGGTGGTTCCGCAAAACAGGGAAGAGATTCACACTTTCCAAGCAATTCTACCGTTAAGAGGTAAGATTCTAAACGTAGAAAAGGCTAGACAATCTCGTATTTATGAGAATGCGGAAATTCGATCTATGATTACCGCTTTTGGTTGTGGTGTGAGTGAAGAAATTGATCTTGAGAAGTTACGTTATCACAAGATTGTTATTATGACCGATGCCGATGTCGATGGTGCACATATTCGTACATTATTATTAACATTCTTCTACCGTTATTTACGTCCATTATTGGAACAGGGTTATATCTATATTGCACAACCACCACTCTATAAAGTTCAAAAGGGTCAGACAGTGCGTTATGCATATACGGATAACCAGTTAGAAGAAGTAAAACGTGAACTAGGCGATCGTCTCAGTATTCAACGTTATAAGGGATTAGGTGAAATGAATCCGGAACAGTTGTGGGAAACAACAATGGATCCTAAGAATCGTACATTGATTCGTGTTGCAGTTGGTGATGCGGAAGCAGCTGACTATAACTTTACAATGTTGATGGGTGAAGAAGTTGAACCACGTAAGAACTTTATTGTAGAAAACGCACACTTCGCGGAAAACTTGGATATTTAGAAAGGAGATAAATTACAATGGCTTTAGATGATTTTATGGAATTTGACGAAAGTAATTTTGATCCTGGACATATTACAGAAACAGAATTAACAAAAGAAATTCGTCGTGACTTCTTGGAATATTCGATGTCAGTTATCGTATCACGTGCATTACCAGATGTACGTGATGGTTTAAAACCTGTACAGAGAAGAATTTTATTCTCTATGCATGAAATGAACATCGGACCTGACAAGGCATATCGTAAGAGTGCACGTATTGTCGGTGATACGATGGGTAAATATCACCCACATGGTGACTCTTCTATCTATGGTGCGTTAGTTTATTTAGCACAACCATGGAATATGAGAACTGTATTAGTTGATGGACATGGTAACTTCGGTTCGATGGATGGTGATGATCCAGCTGCGATGCGTTATACCGAAGCACGTATGTCTAAGATTGCGGTAGAAATGTTACGTGATCTTGAAAAAGATACAGTTGATATGGTTGATAACTATGATGGTCAAGAAAAAGAACCTACAGTTCTACCATCACGTTATCCAAACTTAATTGTAAATGGTTCTTCTGGTATTGCGGTAGGTATGGCAACGAATGTTGCGCCTCATAACTTAGGAGAAACAATCGATGGTATTTTTGCGGTTATGGATAACCCAGAAATTACAGCGACTGAACTCATGAATTACATGAAGGGTCCTGACTTTCCTACTGGTGCATATATTTTAGGTAGATCAGGTATCCGCCAGGCATTTGAAACTGGGTCGTGGATCAGTAATTATGCGTGCAAAGACAAAGATTGAAGAAATGCCAAATGGCAAATCTCGTATCGTTGTCTATGAATTACCTTACATGGTAAATAAAGCTAGTTTGGTAGAGAGAATCGCAACTCTAGTTCGAGATAAGGTAATTGAAGGTATTACTGACTTACGTGATGAATCTAATATGGATGGTATCCGTGTTGTAATTGAATTACGTAAAGATGTTCAACCGGATGTTATGTTAAATCAGTTATATCGCTCCACACCTCTACAATCTAACTTTGGTGTAAATAACGTTGTATTATTCAACGGTGTTCCTCGCCAAGCGAGTATGATTGATCTTCTAAAGGGATATATTGCATTCCAAGATGAAGTTATCGTACGTCGTACACAGTTTGATTTAAAGAAAGCACAAGATCGTGCACATATCTTAGAAGGTCTACGTATTGCGGTTGATAATCTCGATGCGATCATTCATACAATTCGTGATTCTCGTGATCCTAATGAAGCGATGCCACGTTTGATGGAAGGCTTTGGATTAGATGAGATTCAAGCAAAGGCTATCTTAGATATGCAGTTTAGAAGACTAACTGGTCTTGAACGTGAAAAGATTGAAAATGAATATCAAGATCTATTAATTAAGATTGCGGATTTCCAGGATATTCTTTCTAACCATGCAAGAGTATTACAGATTATTCGCGATGAATTGAGTGAAGTGAAGGCGAAGTTTAACGATCCACGCCGTAGTGAGATTATTGACGCAATCGCTGATGTTGAAGATGAAGACTTGATTCCTGTTGAAAACATTATTATTACGCTATCTTCAAACGGATATATTAAGCGTTTAACAACAGATACATACCATGTACAAAATCGTGGTGGTAAGGGTATCAAGGGTATGGAACTTCATAAGGATGACATTATTGATCAGTTTATCAGTATGTCTACTCATGATCACTTATTAGTATTCACAGATAAGGGTAAGGTTTATCGTATCAAGGGATATAACGTACCTGAATTCAGCAGAACAAGTAAGGGTATTCCTGCCATCAACTTAATTAGTATGGATAAGACAGAGAATATTCGTGCTCTTGTGCCATATAGTAAAGACCATGATTCCAAGTTCTTATTCTTTGTTACTAAGCAAGGTATCATCAAACGTACTACATTTGATGAATATGAAAACATCAATAAGAATGGTAAGATTGCGATTAAATTGAATGAAGATGATGAACTTGCATTCGTAAGAAGTACTGATGGCAATGCGGAAATTATCATTGCAGGTTCAAATGGTAAGGCAGTTCGTTTCCTTGAAAACACAGTTCGTCCTCTAGGACGTACAGCACGTGGTGTGAAGGGATTCAATGTTGATGGTGGTTATGTCATTGGTCTAGCAACAAATCTTGAAGGTGAATATATCTTAACAATTACAGAAAATGGATTTGGTAAGAAGTCTGCGTTAGCTGATTATCGTATGACACGCCGTGGTGCACGTGGTGTTAAGACAGTTAACGTAACAGAGAAGTCCGGTAAGCTTGTATGTATGCGTGCTGTAAGAGGCGATGAAGACTGCATGATCATGACTGCTGGCGGTATTGTAATCCGTATCTCTCTCACCAGGTATCTGTATATAGCCGTTCTGCACAAGGTGTGAAGGTAATTAATGTGAAGGATGATATTGTCTCATCAGTAGCGATACTTGAACCAGAGGAAGATTCAGAAGTAGTAGATATCTCTCATAACGAAGTATTAGATGAAGGTGTCTTTGAAGATACATCAGATGATGAAGATATCATTGATAACGATGATGAAGAAGTAGCAGATTCTGATTCAGAAGAATAAAAACAGGATAGGGTGAATTTATCACTCTGTCCTTTTCTTTTTGAGTATAAAAAAACTTCCGTAGCGAAATGCAGAAGTTTTAATGTAAGATTACTTTTTCTTCGTAGTCTTCTTAGCTGGTTTAGCAGCTTTCTTTGTTACTGGTGCCTTTGTTGTTTTCTTTGTAGTTACTGGTTTTGCGACTGTCTTCTTAGTAACTTTCTTTGCAGCAGGCTTAGCAACTGTCTTCTTAGCTACTGGTTTTGCGACTTTCTTAGCCGGAGTAGTTTTTTTTGGCAAGTTTCTTTTCAGTCTTTACTGTTGCCTTCTTAGTTGGTTTCTTTGAGGCAGTCTTTTTTCCATTCTTTTCCATATCTGCAATAATTAGATCACATAAGTAACCCTTTACAGATTCTTTAGCTTCAAGCCAAGCGATAACTGTTTTCTCAACTTTATTATTAAAGCGGACTGAGAATGAGCGGTAGTTGTTTCTGTTGTAGTTGTTGTTATACTCTAACTTCTGTTTGTACTGCGACTTTTTTGCCATACCTATTCTCCTTATTATTAAAACAACTGAGTTGTTTAATCATTTTAAATATATCACTGTTTTGCTACATTGACAAATTAATGTCAAAATGATTAAATTATTTTGTAAAAACGTCGATAGAGAATAGTAGTACAAAAGCATTTTCAGAAAGGTAACGGATGATGTGAGTTATCATTGTGATGTATGAATCCACTCTTGAGTGAAACTAATACTTTCCGGTTGTCCCGTTATCACTAATGAAGTGGTTAAATTGTTTCACGTGAAACAATTTAACAAAAAGGGTGGCACCGCGTTGACATCGTCCCTTTGATGGATGATGCTTTTTTATTTTTAGAGAAGAGGTAAATTATGATAGATATTAATCTAATTAGAGAAAATCCAGATTTAGTAAAAGAAAACATCAAAAAGAAGTTCCAAGATGAAAAGTTAGTACTTGTTGATGAAGTACAAAGTTTGGATGCAGAGTATCGTGCAGCGAAAACACGTGGAGATACTCTACGTGGAGAAAGAAATAAGATTTCCAAACAAATCGGTCTCTATATGAGAGATAAGAATATCGAAGCTGCAGAACAGGCAAAACAATCCGTAAAGGATATGGATGCGGAATTGGAAAGTTTAGAAGTTAAAGAAGCTAAACTAGCGGAAGAAATCAAAAATAGAATGATGGTAATCCCAAATATCATCGACCCTTCTGTTCCAATTGGAAAAGATGATTCTGAAAATGTAGAAATTCAAAAAATATGGAGAACCAGTCGTTCCATCATTTGAAATTCCATATCATACAGATATCCTAGAAAAACTTGCAGGCATTGATATTGATAGTGCAGGAAGAACATCAGGAATGGTTTCTATTATTTACAAGGAGATATTGCTAGACTGCATTCATCTATCTTATCTTATGCTAGAGACTTTATGATTAATCGTGGATTTACATATTTCATTCCTCCATTCATGATTCATAGTAGCGTTGTAACAGGTGTTATGAGTTTTGCGGAAATGCAGAATATGATGTATAAGATTGAAGGCGAAGATCTATATCTCATCGGCACATCGGAACATTCAATGATTGGTCGCTTTATGGGGCAAATCTTAAAAGAAGAGGATTTACCATATGCTTTAACTTCATATAGCCCATGTTTCCGTAAGGAGGTTGGTGCACATGGAATTGAAGAGAGAGGTCTCTATCGTGTACACCAATTTCGAAAAACAAGAAATGGTTGTAGTATGCAAGCCAGAAGAATCTAAGGATTGGTATGATAAGCTATGGCAGAATAGTGTTGATTTCTTCCGTTCTTTAGATATTCCAGTAAGAACGTTGGAATGCTGCTCTGGTGATTTGGCAGATCTTAAGGTGAAGAGTTGTGATGTTGAAGCTTGGTCTCCACGTCAGAAGAAATACTTTGAAGTTGGAAGTTGCTCTAACTTTAGGTGATGCACAGGCTAGAAGACTTGGAATTCGTATTAAGGGTGAAAAGGGTAACTACTTTGCACATACACTAAATAACACAGTAGTAGCTCCACCACGTATGTTAATTGCCTTTGTTGAAAATAACTTAAATGAAGATGGATCTCTAAATATTCCAGAACCACTTAGACCTTATATGGGTGGACAGGAAAAGATTGTTCCTCCAACAAAGAAGAAGAGTTTCTAAAAACCAAGGATTGTTTCACGTGAAACAATCCTTTTAAAATACACTCTTGGACAAGTAGGATAAATTTGCTATAATCATACATGGCACAGCATACATACATTGAACCTGGTCAGGGCCGGAAGGCAGCAGCCATAGATGTCCCTGTATCGCGTGTGCCACTTTTATTTTATGAAAACACACGAAGAATATATGGAACTAGCTCTAGAAGAAGCTAGAAAAGCAGAAGAAATAGATGAAGTGCCTGTTGGATGTGTCATAGTATGTGATGGAGAAGTAATTTCACGTGGACATAATCTCAAAGAACAACTGAACCAGGCATATGCACACGCAGAAATGATGGCAATTCAGAAAGCTGCAGAAATAAAGGGTAACTGGTGTCTCAATGATTGTGACTTATATGTAACATTAGAACCATGTATGATGTGCACAGGAGTTATCAATCTTTCTCGAATTAGAACGGTATATTACGGTACACAAGATCCAAAGGGTGGTTGTTTAGAGACGGTAATTGATTTAAAGAAGATAAATCGATTAAATCATTATCCAAATATTGTAGGGAATATCCTACAAACAGAGTGTAGTGAGATACTAACAAAGTACTTCCGCAAAAAACGAGAAATAAAAAAACAGAAAAATAAAGCCAATATACAGTGAATTCCTACATGTGAATGTAGGAATTTTGTTATAATGAATATACTGGGAGAAAAATAATGTCAAAGCAAGCGTTATATCAAAAATATCGTTCTGCAAACTTCGAAGAAGTAGTAGGACAAGAGTATATAGTTCAATCGATTAAAAATGCAGTGCGTGAGCATAAAGTTGGCCACGCATATCTTTTCTGTGGCCCAAGAGGTACAGGAAAGACTACAATGGCAAGACTTCTTGCAAAAGCAGTAAACTGCGAACATCCAGAGAAGGCTCCATGTGAAGAATGCGATAACTGTAAAGCCGCAAATAATGGAACGCATCCAGATATTATTGAAATTAACGCTGCGAATGAAACTCACGTGGAAGATATTCGCGATTTAATTGATCGTAGTAAACTTGCACCTATGCAAGGACATCATAAGGTGTATATTGTGGACGAGGTTCATCAGTTGTCCAGCGCCGCATCCAGTGCATTACTGAAGACATTAGAAGAACCACCAGAAAATGTAATCTTTGTGCTAGCTACAACAGACCCACAAAAGTTATTACCAACAATTATTTCGAGATGCCAGCGCTTTGACTTTACAAAATTACGTAAAGATCAAATCAAGGATCATCTATTAGATATCGCTAAGAAAGAGAACATCTATTTAGATGAAGAAGCGGCAGAGAATATTGCAGTGTTATGTGATGGTGGTATGCGTGATGCACTAAGTATTATGGACCAATGTGCTTCCTATACAAGTGATCATATTACAGCAGAAGAAGTAGATCATATCTATGGATTAGCATCTGTTGAAGAAAAGATAAATTTAATTCATTCAATTCATGCAGGTAACTTAGAAGATATCTTAACAAGAATTAAGAAATATGAACACCAAGGTATCGACTTCCAAAAGTTTACGGATGGAATGATTGATATTTTTAAAGGATGTAGTAATTTATCATTCTACGAAAGAAAGATAAATTATTAAAATTAATTTCAAAAAGAACAGGCTGAAAATCTATCGGAAACCTTATCACAGAAAACATGCATGCATATAATTGAAAAGATGTTTGATTCGAAAGATAAGTTTAGATTTGCGACCTCCTCAGCAAGCTGCTTTGAAGTAATTTGCTTAGGTTTAGCAATTAAACCTACTACAGAAATGGTAGTGGTTGAAAAGCGTGTGGAAGTTTCATCTCAACAAAAAGAAAGCGAGTATGTTGTTCCTACAGTAAAACTGAAAGAACCGGAAAAACCGGTAGAACAACCACAAGAAATTAAAGTAGAACAAAAGCCATTAGAGCCAATAAAGACAGAGTCTTCTATAAGTTCTAATGAATTATCAGGCGATGAAATATTGACACTTCTTGTACAATGCCAGAAAGCAATTAAATACGAAGATGATGAGAAGTTCAATAAAATTCATAGCTTGTTTGATATGAATAGCAAGAAATATACATCACTACTAGAAGAGACAAGAATAGTAGCAAGTGGACTTGATTGTATTGTACTAGCTACAGACTCCAAAGTACTCGCAAATCGAATGAATGAACCAATGATGAATCAAGAGTTATATCAATTTGTAAGAGAAACATTAGGCATCGATAAGATGTTGTATATTGCTACAAATGATGCAATGAAAGATGCAACTTTAAATTTATCGAATTGAAAGAAAAGCAGGGTAATTTGCCACAACCAAAATCAATTGTTAGATACACAATTGAAAAACCACAAGAAGTATCAACAGAAGATAAAGTAAAAGCAATGTTTAACCCAGAAATTTTAGAAATAGAGGAATAAAAAATGGATATTCAGAAATTAATGGAACAAGCTCGCCAGATGCAAGATAATCTTGGCAAAATCGAAGAAGAACTAAACGCCACTGAATACGAAGGCAAAGCAGGTGGAAATGGCGTAAAGGTTGTTGTAAATGGAAGAAATGAAGTTCAATCTGTAGAAATCGCAGATGATCTCATGTCAATAGACAACAAAGAAATGTTACAAGACTTTAATTCTTATCGCAGTTAATGAAGCAGTAGATAAGGCGTTCCAAGATAGAGAAAATAAACTTGGTTCAGCCACAAGTGGATTAAAACTTCCAGGGATGTAAAGAATGTATCCAAAAAGTTTAACCGAACTGATTGAGCGATTGAAATTCTTGCCTGGTGTTGGTGAAAAAACAGCGGAAAGATATGCATTTTCTATCATGGAAATGAATTTACAAGAAGCTAAAGAATTTGCGCAGGCAATTAATAACGTTCATGAAAAGATAACACATTGTAGAATATGTGGAAATCTTTCGGAGAAGGATGAATGTGAAATCTGTCGCGATGACAGTCGTAATCAGAAGCAGATTTTCGTAGTACAGTCTCCTAAAGATGTTATTGCAATGGAAAAAACAGCAGAATATCGTGGCACATATCACGTATTAAATGGTTTGATTTCTTCAAGTAAGGGAATCATGCCAAATGACTTAAATATTGAGTCGCTACTTGCAAGACTACCTGAAGCAGAAGAAGTGATTTTAGGCACAAACATTACGATTGATGGGGAAACAACAGCGATGTATTTAGATAAGCTCATTACATCACGCTACCCACACGTATTAGTGACTCGAATTGCACACGGACTTCCATCTGGCGGAATGCTCGACTACGCAGATGAAATGACACTTGCACATGCATTAGCGGACCGTCGCAAGATGAAATAGAAAAGAGGTGTTTCTATGAATACAGATTTAAAGATTGCACAAGCAGCTGTCCTGGAGCCAATTGATAAAATTGCGCATAAAGCAGGAATCCCAGAAGAGTACTTGGAAATGTATGGCAAAGAAAAAGCCAAAGTAAACATTAAGCTCATGGAAACACTAAGAGATAAACCAGATGGAAAACTGGTATTGGTAACTGCAATCAATCCAACAAAAGCAGGTGAAGGAAAGTCCACAACGACGATTGGGTTAGCGGATGGATTATCTAAGGTTGGCAAGAATGTGATGGCATGTTTACGCGAACCATCATTAGGACCAGTCTTTGGCTTAAAGGGTGGCGCAACTGGTGGAGGATATGCACAGGTAGTTCCAATGGAATCTATTAACCTGCACTTTACAGGTGACATGCATGCAATCACAACAGCCAATAACTTAATTGCGGCTATCTTAGATAATTCAATCTTCCAAGGAAATCCGCTTAAGATCGACCCAACAAGAGTTACTTGGAAGCGTTGCTTAGATATGAATGATCGTACACTACGTGACATTACAATTGCACAGAAGAAGAAATCGAATGGTGTTGAAAGAGAAGACCATTTTGTAATTACAGTAGCTTCTGAAGTAATGGCCATCTTATGTCTTTCAAAAGATTTACAGGATTTTGAAAAGAGAATTGGTAAAGCAGTTGTTGCGTATACATACGATGATCAACCAGTAACTGTGAATGATATTCAAGCTGCTGGTGCTGCTACAGTCGTGATGAAGGAAGCGATTAATCCAAACTTGGTACAAACTTTGGAACATATTCCAACATTCATACATGGTGGACCATTCGCAAACATTGCACATGGATGTAACTCAGTTATCGCTACTAAGATGGCCCTTAAATTAGTTGATTATGTAGTAACTGAAGCAGGGTTTGGTGCAGATTTAGGAGCGGAAAAGTTCTTAGATATTAAATGCCGATTAGCAGAACTAGACCCTTCAGCGGTTGTGGTAGTCGCAACAATTCGTGCTCTTAAGATGCATGGAGGTATTGAACAAGAAAATCTTGATCAACCAAATATCGAAGCTGTGCTTGCAGGTGCGAAGAACCTGCAGAAACACATTGAAACAATTCAAAGCTTCAAACTTCCATTTATTGTCGCTATTAACAAGTTCGCAAAAGATAGTAAAGAAGAAGTAGACACGTTACTTGCATGGTGTCACGAAAATAACTATCCGGTTGCGGAAGCAGATGGATGGGCAAAAGGTGGAGAAGGTATGATAGATCTTGCAAATAAGGTTGTAGAGATTACGGACCATGCATGCAAGTATCAACCAATCTACGATGTGAAAGATTCTATTGAAACAAAGATTAAAAGATTTGTGAAATAGTTTATGGTTCACCACTTGTAGAATTTAGCGAACTAACCAAAACAAAGATACAGGACTTTATCAAACATGGATGGGATAAGTTACCGGTATGTATGGCAAAGACACCATTATCGCTGAGTGATGATCCTGCCCTTAAAGGAAGACCAGAAAACTTTGTGACACATATTACAGATATTTCGATATCTGCTGGTGCGGGATTTGTGGTTGTTTACACTGGCAATGTACTCACAATGCCAGGACTTCCAAAGATGCCTGCAGCAGTCAATATGGGTGTTGATGAAAATGGAGAAACCTACGGCTTATTCTAATTAATATAGAAAGGAGGAATCATAATGGGGTCTATCGCATATGTAACAGATGAAAAGATGCTTGCATATCATCGCTTATGTCGAAATCAATCGATACTATTTTGGAGATTATCCAATAAGAAGTTTACAGATTTCCACAAAGGAGATTTATTATTCTTTTTCGCAAGACCAAATCATGGGCGTAAGAAAGCTTTGATTGGCTATGCACATTATGATTCTGAGATTAACCTTTCTTTGAAACAGATGTGGAATCGCTATGGGGATTCTACTGGATATGACACACAAGATGGGCTCTATGCAGCGATAGAAAAAGCATCTCGTGGAAATATACCTCCACAGATGAACTGTTTGTATTTAACAAACGTTGTATTCTTCTTATCTCCAGTCTATCCAGATGATGTTGGTATCTCGATACAAAACAATCTTGAAAGTTATTGTTATCTAGATAAAGATAGTCCAAAGATAACAGCCAAGATTCTACAACAAGCACAAAAACATGGTATCGACCTCTGGAGTGCAAATCCAAATATCACCCCAGAAGAAATCTTTAAAGAAGATGCCACAAAACATTACCTAGCAGTCATCTCTCAAGAGATTGGGCAAGATAGTGGAAATGAAAAACAACAACGTACACTTGAACGGTACGCAAAACAAAAAGCAAAAGAATCTGGTTGGGAGCTAATTCGTGGTAGTAATAGAGAGTGTATTCGCATGAATGGTAATGAAATACAAATTGCGATTCCTTTCGTATCACAAGTCAAAGAACAGCCTCAAAAGATTCGCGAATATATAGGACGGCTAACGATGTATCGTTTGTTGGCCTAAGCATCAGGGTTTGGAAGGCAAAATCAGATTTGAAATACTTTCCCCAAATATACCTGACGAATTAAAGGAAATGGTGGAAGAAATAAACAATGAGTGATTTTGATATTATTGTTATCGGTGGTGGCCATGCAGGTATTGAAGCTGCCCTAGCCTCTGCACGATTAAAAAAGAACACATGTCTTCTCACGTTGAAGATAGAAAATATTGGTAAGATGCCATGTAACCCATCAGTAGGTGGACCTGCAAAAGGGATTGTCGTACGAGAAATTGACGCATTGGGTGGTCAAATGGCTATCACTGCGGATAAGACAGCACTGCAATTCAAGATGCTAAATGGCGCAAAGGGTCCAGGTGTACGTGCACTACGTGTACAATCAGATAAACTTGCATACAAGCGTATGATGCAAAATATCTGTTTACATCAAGAAAACCTAACCATCATTGAAGGTATGGCAACTAAACTAAACGTAACCAACAACAAAGTAACAGGTGTTACGTTAAAAGATGGCACAATCTTAAATGCCAAGATTGTAATAGTAACAACAGGCACATATATGGCAGGTGTAAATATGATTTCATCAGAAGTTACACCAGGTGGCCCAGATCTTGAACCTACAACAGGAGACTTATCAGAGTCTTTGCGAGAGTTAGGTTTAAGAACCTTCCGTTTAAAAACAGGAACACCGCCAAGAATCCTACGCTCATCAATTGATTTTAGTAAAACCAAGCTAGAACCAGGGACAGAAGGTTTCTTACACTTCTCAGAATTAACCACAAGAGAAGATGTATTACCATATGACAAGCAAGTATGTTGCCATATGACATATACAACCCCAGAAACACATGAATATATTTTGGGTAATCTCAATAAATCCAGTATGTATTCTGGTGTTGTAAAGGGAGTTGGACCTCGTTATTGTCCATCGATTGAAGATAAACTTGTGCGTTTTAAAGATAAGCCAAGACATCTATTATTCTTAGAACCAGAATCACTTGAGTTAGATACTATCTACCTACAGGGATTCTCTACATCTCTTCCAAGAGATATACAAGAAAAGATGGTACATTCACTACCTGGTTTTGAAAATGCAATCATTAAGAAATATGCGTACGCTATTGAATACGATGCAATTGATCCAATTCAAATGAAGCCAAGTTTTGAATCGAAGATTATCGAAAATTTATTTACAGCAGGTCAAGTTAACGGAACATCAGGATATGAAGAAGCTGCTGGACAAGGTTTACTTGCAGGTATTAATGCATGTATGAAACTCGATGGAAAAGAGCCACTTATTCTAGCAAGAAACGAAGCGTATATTGGTGTCTTAGTTGATGATCTAACAACCAAAGGTACATTAGAGCCATATCGTTTATTAACATCACGTGCAGAGTTTAGATTGTTGTTGAGACATGATAATGCCGATCAACGACTGATTGAATATGGACGTCAAATTGGACTAGTTAGTCAAGAAAGATATGATGCATATCTTTCAAAGATGGAAAACATCAAGAAGTTAGAACAACATCTATCTGAAACTACATTCGTACAAGATGAAGAAAAAGTACATGCATACCTCACATCACTAGGTTATGAAAGTGATGCACATATTGGTATTAATGGTATCGACTTAGTAAAACGACCAAACGTTACAACAAAAGAACTTCTCGCTACAATCGGAGAAGAAGTTGATGAAGAAATCGCTAACCAGTGTGATATCGAACTAAAATATGCAGGCTATATCGATAAAGCAAAACGAGAAGCCAATAAGTTAAAAGAGATGGATGGTATCAAGTTAGGAGTCGATTTCAATTATGATGAAGTTGATAATCTATCAATTGAAGGTAGACAGAAACTCACAAAATATAAACCGGCTACGATGGGACAAGCATCTAGAATATCAGGTGTAAATCCAGCTGATATTGCAGTACTTGCGATAGCAATCAAACAAGGAAAAGGAAGATAAGAAATGAAATACACAGACGTAGTATCAAATGTAAATGTCTATGGAATGGAATCTGCAGTTATGGGTTCAAAATATCCAATGGCTGTTGATTTAACAAAAGTAGACGGAACAATCGTTCCGCGTACACACGCACTTGCAGAATGCGAAGCCGGGAAGTGGCCATGATAACTTCTTAAATGGAATTATCGTACAGTTCGACCTTACATTTACAAACAAGGCATGGGTAGAAGCGGAACGCTATCATTTCCTAGACTTTATCAGTTCACAATCCACAATGCACCGTATCACAAAGTTTAATTTAGATGAGGTGTATATCTCCTATACAGATCCACGCATTATCGAAATCATGAAAGAAAAAGTAAATTCCTACAATGAATTAACACAGAAGATTTCTGATAAGAAATTAGCTGGAGAAGATGTAACCGAGTTAAATGAAGAAGCTAAAAGTAAAGTACCTTGAGATTCTTTACTCCAATCCAGCAGGTTTTAGAATCACTGCACGTATGACAACAAACTACCGTCAGTTAAAGACAATTTACGCACAGCGTAAGACACATCGCCTACCAGAATGGCGTGCATTCTGTGACTGGGTAGAGACATTACCTAACGCTTCATTTATTGTAAATAACGACGTAAAATAAGGCTTATTTATAATTTGTGGAAAACTATTTTATCCACAAATTAAAACAAATTTATTTAAATTGTGGATAAATCAACTCTCCACAATTGTGGAGAAAAAAGTTATCAACATATTTTCATCTTTCACAGGGAACGTGATGGTGATAGAATAGGTCACACAGAGACTATGACAATACAAGAACTGATAGAAAAAGCAGCAGAGCTACAAATTTCGCTGTCAGAAACACAAGTTAAACAACTTGAACAATACGCCCAACTTTTGGCTGAGTGGAATGAAAAAATGAATCTTACGGCCATCACAGAATATGGTGAAATATTAGAGAAACATTTCTACGATTCCATCTTGCCATTAGGAAAAGGTAAGATATTTGGAAAAGTAGCAGATGTTGGAACTGGAGCGGGGTTTCCAGGGCTGGTTTGGAAAATCGTCAAACCAGAATTAGATGTGTCACTCATTGAACCAACAGGAAAACGGTGCACATTTTTAGAAGAAGTAATTCATCAACTGCATTTAGAAAACATCCATGTTTATAACACACGTGCAGAAGAACAGGTTAAAACAGACCGCGAACAGTACGATGTGGTAACTGCTAGAGCAGTCGCAAACTTACGTGTCTTATCTGAATTATGCATTCCACTTGTTAAAGTGAATGGATTATTCCTGGCGATGAAAGGCATGCAGGGTAATGAGGAAGCTAAAGAAGCAGCACATGCGACCAAGGTGCTTGGCGTAGAGCTAGAAGAAACACAGGATACATCTTTATATACAGGAGATATGCGAGTGAACTTATATTACCGCAAAATAAGTCACACGCCGCAACAATATCCACGCAATTACGGGCAAATAAAAAAAGAAGCCTTTATAAGGGAGGGTTATATGCCAAGCATTTTAAGTATATTCGATCGAAAAGATACCAATCGCATCGTAGATATCCCAACGGAGAAAATTGTCCCATCAAGATATCAACCAAGATTGGTGTTTGATGAAGAAGCTTTACGTGAATTAGCACTCTCAATAAAAGAGAACGGATTGATTCAACCGATTACTGTTCGAAAGATTGATGATATATACGAAATTATTACGGGAGAGAGAAGATTCCGCGCATGTAAAATGATTGGTTTTAAAGAAGTGCCATGTTATATCATGTCACCAAATGAAAACCAAGCAGCACAGATGGCACTGGTTGAAAATATCCAACGTGAAAATCTAACCGCAATCGAAGAGGCGAAAGCTACTTACAAATTATGCGTCAATCTGGCTTGACCCAAGAACAGGTAGCACAAAAAGTGGGTAAGTCACAATCTGCAGTAGCCAATAAGATTCGCTTATTAAATTTACCAATTGAGATTCAGGATGCGGTCATGGAAACAAAAATCACAGAACGTCACGCACGTGCATTATTAACAGTACCTAGTGATAGACAGAAAGAAGTGTTCCATCATATCGTCGCAGCTGAATTTAATGTAAGACAAACAGAAGACTATATCGCAAGTCTAGATGATATTCCGAAGAAGAAACATAAACATCAAAAGACAAAGGGTTTCTCTCGGAGTACACAGATTGCGGTAAATACAATTAATCAGAGTATTAAATTGATTGAAAAAATGGGTATCCAAGCAAAAGTAGAAACGGAAGACAGACCGCAAGAAGTATGCATGATCATCCGTTTCCCAAAGAATTCATAGGGGAGAAGTATTATGGGAAAGATCATCGCAATCGCAAACCAAAAGGGTGGAGTAGGAAAAACAACAACATCCATGAATCTAGCATCTGGTTTATCATATATCGGTAAAAAAGTACTCTTAGTAGACTTCGATCCACAGGGAAATGCGACCCATGGTATCGGTGCACACAAAGTAGGCTTTGATAAGACGGTATACGATATCTTGATGAGAGATGAAAACGTGGATGATGTAAAAGTTACACTACAGATGCCACCGTTAGATGTACTACCATCAACCATCGACTTATCTGGTGCAGATGTCGACATGGCTCAATACGAAACAGGTCGTGAACAACTATTAAAGAGAAAACTAGAAGCGGTAAGAAATCAGTATGATTACATCATTATTGATTGTCCCACCAGCACTAGGCTTATTGAATACAAACGCATTAACAGCAGCAGACTCTGTGATGATTCCGGTACAGTGTGAATACTTTGCGCTAGAAGGATTAACACAGTTATTAAGTACGATTCGTTTGGTTCAGAAATTATGGAATCCACGATTATCTATCGAAGGTGTACTTCTAACAATGTTTGATGTACGTACAAAGTTATCTGTAGAAGTACAACAGGAAGTACGAAAATATTTTAAGGAAAAGGTTTACCACTGTTTCATCCCACGAAATGTACGCTTATCAGAAGCCCCATCTCGTGAACAATCAATTTTTGAGTATGATACCCGTTCGGAAGGTGCGCGTGCTTACGCACAACTTGTAAAAGAAGTAGTTACACAAAACGAAAGGATCAAACGATAGAAAATGGCAGAGAAAAAACAAAAAGGCTTAGGACGTGGTTTAGATTCTATCTTCGGATCAAATGTTGAACAGTTCCTTGACGACATTCAAAGTAGCGCAAAGGAAGTGCCAGGCAGAAGAGAAGTAGAAATCGCAATTGAAGAAATCAGACCAAATCCTTATCAGCCAAGAAAAGAATTTGATCAAACTGCGTTAAATGAATTAGCAGATTCTATTCGAACACATGGAATCTTTACACCATTACTCGTACGTAAGAGTGTCAGTGGTTATGACTTAATCACTGGTGAAAGACGTTTACGTGCAGCGAAGATTGCTGGGCTTAAAGTCGTACCTGCAATTTCTGTAGAATTTACAGAAGAACAAATGATGGAAATTGCCATCTTAGAAAACGTACAACGTGAAGACTTAAACGCAATTGAAGAAGCTGCAGCCTATGATTCACTTGTGAAGAAATTAGGCTATACACAAGAAAAACTGGCAGAAAGAGTTGGTAAATCTCGTGAATATTGTGCAAATATCATGAGACTCTTAAAACTTCCATCTGAGGTCCAAAAATTAGTCGTAGATAAAAGACTCGCAATGGGACATGTTCGTCCATTACTTGGATTAAAAGATGAGACGGAAATGCTTGATGCGGCTGAGAAAATCTTGAAGGATAAAATGTCAGTTCGTGAAGTAGAAGCCTATGTTAGAGATATTAATTCAGAAGAAGTAAAACCAAACAAAACAAAACCAGAAAAGAAACGTGATCCAATCATCCACGATCTAGAACATCAGATTTCTGTGAAGCTTGGCACGAAAGGTAACAATTCAGAACAAAAAACTTACAATTCAATATACAGATACAGCAGATTTAAACCGTATCTTAGAAATATTGAATTGCTTAGATGAAGGCTAACTATTGTGAAAAAATACTTTTTCACACATATTTAAAAAAGAATATAATGCAAGTAACTGGAAGTAATAAATGACAAATCATACTTGGAAAATATACTATGCATTCGTTCTGATTAGTTTTGTTTTCTTGCCGTTCCATTGGCAATGGACGACAGGTTGGTTGTTAGGATCAGTTGCCGCATTCATTATTTATAAACGAACAGAGATTTTTCGCAAAGCGAGTATTAAGTATGCAATCCTCATCTGGAAGCTACTTAAACTTCGCTATCAATTATGCATTGATGGCTGCAGTATTAGTCATCAGTGCCATCTTTCCACAATATCTCAATGTTCTTACATGCGCGATTGGTCTTTCAACAATTAAATTAGCAATTATATTTCATGTGGCAGTCATAGAGAGAGGACGGTGAAGACATGACAATACAATCGGACGTATATGTAATCATATTGATTACAATCGTCCTAGCAATCGCGATGATATTATTGTCAAAGAAAATTAATAAGGCAGATCCATTAGAAAAACCAAAAGGTATCGTCGTACCGATTTTATTAGTAACGGAAACTGTATATAAAACGGTACGAACAAATGTAGGTAAGAAAGTAGCGGATAAATTGACACCGTATATCTTAACGTTATGGGTATATATCTTTATCAGTAATACAATTTCGCTATTTGGACTAAGTTCACCGACAGCTAATTTTAGCGTAACGATTACATTATCATTTCTAACTTGGTTAATGATTCAGGTTGCAGAACTAAAATATGGTGGCTTTAAGGCTTACATGCATGCATTCTTAGAACCGATAGCACCGATGTTGCCAATGAATATCATCGGTAAGTTCTCAACGATGTTATCCATGGCATTACGTTTATTCGGTAATATCACTTGTGGTTCTATTATGATGTCTCTTGTATATATGGGGACAGCAAATCTATCAAATGCAATCGCAGGATTAGTTGGTATCCAAGGAACAGTATTTAATTTCATGGCTCCAATTATCACCCCAATATTACATATGTATTTTGATTTATTTGCAGGGTTTATTCAAACATTGGTATTTGTCACTTTGACAATCGTACTTTTAGGAAACGATATTCCTGAAGAAGAAAAAGATTAAAAGGAGAAAAAATTATGGAAAAGGGTTTAATCGCAATTGGTGCAGGTATCGCAGTATTTACAGGATTCATGACAGGTTTAGGTGAAGGTACAGTAGCCGCTCACGCATGTGACGCTATCGGTAAGAATCCAGAAGCAGAATCAAAGATTCGTTCCACAATGATTTTAGGTATCGCTTTGTCTGAAACATGTGCTATTTACGGTTTGTTAGTTTCTATTCTTCTTATTTTCGTATACTAATTGAGGCTTTCAGGTAACTATGGAAGTCAATATTGTAGAACAGTTATTTCCAAATGGTTTGACAGTGCTGACTCAACTTTGTAGTACACTCATATTATTTCTGATTGCAAAATATTTTCTATGGGCATCTGTAAAGAGCTTCTTGGATGCTAGAGCAGAGAAAGATGCAAGAAGAACTTGCGTTAAGTCAAAAGGCAAAAGAAGAAGCCTTTGCAGATCGTAAGGTTGCGTTAGAGCAGTTGAATACTGCATCTACAAAATCAGAAGAAATCGTAAGTGCTGCAATTCAGCAAGCAAAAGCAAGAGAAAGAAACAAATCCTTGCCCAGGCTGATAAAGAAGCTGCAGCTGTAAAACAGCGTGCACAAGAACAGATCGAAGCTGAACGCAGAGAGATGTACGCATCCATGAAGAAAGAAATGGTCGATGTCGCATTCAGTGCAGCTGGTAAGTTAATTGGCGAACACGAAGGAGAAAAAGTTGACCGTCAGGCAATTGATGCGTTCGTAAAGGAAACAGTTGGCAATGGTGAATGAGATAGCTGAACGCTATGGACAAGGACTGTTCGAGCTAGCAACTGAAAATAACACAGTTCGCGAGAAGAAAGCACAATGTGAATCATTGTTAAAAATCTTAAAAGAAAACAATGAAGTTGAACTATTCTTACGCGCAGTAAAAATAACAAAAGAAGAAAAGAAGAACTTTATAACAAATGTATTTGGTAAAGTTGTTGATCAGGATATTTTAAATCTACTGAAATTACTAGTTGATCGTGGAAGAGTCACATATATCGATGAAATTCTACGCAAGTTTGAAACACTCGCAAATGAGGAACTAGGTATCGTTAAAGCAGTGGTTCATTCCGCACGTAAATTAAGTCAAGAAGACTTAAATAGAATTCAAGAAGCACTCATCCAAAAAGACAAAGAAGACAGTTACAATTGAAAACCATATCGATCCACAAATTATCGCAGGTATTAAAGTAACCGTCGGCAACAATGTTACAGATATCACAACAAAAAAACAAAAAAATTGAACGCATGAAGAATGCGATATTGAAAGGAGGACAGGCATGAGTCAAATCAGACCAGAAGAAATCAGTTCTTTGATTAAAGATCAAATTAAAAACTATGAACAAAAGATTCAGTCCGATGATGTCGGCTACGTTATTAGCGTCGGCGATGGAATTGCCATGGTCCAGGGCATCGATAAAGCAATGTCCTCAGAACTTTTAGAATTCCCACATGGCGTTATGGGAATGGTACTGAACTTAGAAGAAGACCATATCGGTGCCGTATTACTCGGTCACGATACTTTGATTCGCGAAGGCGATGAAGTAAAACGTACAGGTAGAATCGTTGAAGTACCAGTCGGCGATGCATTACTTGGAAGAGTTGTAAATGCGCTTGGTGAAGCAGTCGATGGTGGTGAACCTATCGTTAGCACAAAGTCACGTCCAATCGAAAGAGTTGCGCCAGGTGTCATGACGAGAAAATCTGTATACCAGCCATTAATGACTGGTTTAAAGGTAATCGACTCCATGATTCCAATTGGTAAGGGTCAACGTGAATTAATTATCGGTGACCGTGAAACGGGTAAGACCGCAATCGCAATCGACGCAATCATCAACCAAAAAGGAAAGAACGTAAACTGTATCTATGTCGCTATCGGACAAAAGGAAAGTACAGTTGCTCGTTTAGTACAGAAGTTACGTGAAAGTGATGCGATGTCATACACAACAATCGTTAACGCTGGAGCTTCCGCAAGTGCTCCATTACAATACATTGCGCCATATGCAGGTTGTGCAATTGGTGAAGAATGGATGGAACAAGGGTAAGGATGTATTAATTGTGTACGATGACTTGTCAAAACACGCAGTTGCGTACCGTACAATGTCCCTATTATTAAGAAGACCACCAGGACGTGAAGCGTATCCAGGTGATGTATTCTACTTACATAGTAGATTACTTGAAAGAGCTGCGAAGTTATCTGATGCCTTAGGTGGAGGATCACTTACAGCACTTCCAATTATCGAAACACAAGCTGGTGATATCTCAGCATATATCCCAACTAACGTTATTTCAATTACAGATGGGCAGATTTTCTTACAGACCGACTTATTTGCAGCTGGTATACGACCAGCCGTAGACTCTGGTCTATCTGTATCCCGTGTAGGTTCTAATGCACAGACAAAGGCGATGAAGAGTGTATCTTCAACCTTGAAGTTAGACTTAGCACAATATCATGAAATGTTGTCATTCTCACAATTTGGTTCCGACCTCGATCCAGTCACAAAGAAGATCTAAGCCATGGTGCTAAATTAACAGAACTTCTCAAGCAAGGACAATATCAACCATTATCCATGACAGAACAAGTATTATCCTTGTTCGCTGCGAAGAATGGTTATTTAGACCGTGTTGAAATCGAAGATATCGCAAGCTTTGAAAAGAGTATCCACAGATACTTCAAAGAAAACGCAAAAGACGTATGCGATCGAATTGAAACAGAAGCAGTTATCAATGATGAACTACGTTCTAAGATTACGGAAGTAATGGATAAAGTAATCGAACAATACGTACTTGTTAAAGGGGTAAACTAAGATGGCACAATCTAGACAGGCTTTGCGTAGCAGAATTAAGTCTGTCAACTCCACCAAAAAGATTACAAAAGCGATGGAGATGATTGCCAACGCAAAGCTTCTAAAACAAAGAAAAAAGATGGAAGCCAACCGTGAGTATGCACAACGTTTACAAGATACAGTCAATGATATTGTCGCAAATAACCAAGACGTTGAAAGTAAGTATCTAGTGCATAATCATAACCCACATACAATGACGATTATCTTCTGTTCAGATTTAGGCCTATGTGGTGGATACAACCAGAATGTCTTTAAGTTAACAAGAGAAACATTGGACCCTACTGACCCAGTATTCTTAGTTGGAACTGCAATCCATCACCAGCTAAAAGAAGCAGGATTTAATATCGTTAACGAAGAACAAATCTCATCAGATAAAATCTCATTTGCGGATTTAAAGAAATGTGTTGAGGATGGTGTAGCACGCTATCAGGCAGGTGAAGTTGGTAAGGTACAAATCTTATATACAAGATTTGTAAATACAATGACATTTACACCAGAGTTGGATGTGTTACTACCATGTACCATCAATCCAGATAAAAAGAAAGAAAAAACAGGAGAACATCAAGAAACACTATTCGAACCGGATCCATCTTCTATATTGGATAGCTTGATTCCAATGATGATTACTGATGTAACGTATTCAGACTGGATGGAATCCACAACCGCAGAACAAGGAAGCCGTCGTGTAGCGATGAAGGCAGCTTCAGATAACGCAGATGAGTTAAGCACAACGCTCAAACTCGAATACAATAAGGCAAGACAAGCCGCAATTACCCAGGAAATAACGGAAATTGTTGGTGGCTCAAGTGCCGTATAGAAAGAAGGTAAAACAATGAGTGTTACAGGAAAAATTGTACAGGTCATTGGACCGGTCATTGATATTCGCTTTGACCCGGAACACTTACCTTCCATCAATAACGCAATTAAAGTAAAAATTGACGATCAGACATCAATGACCGCAGAAGTAGCACAGCACATTGGAGACGATGTTGTTCGCTGCATTGCGATGTCATCCACAGATGGACTTGTTCGTGGCATGGAATGTACAGATACAGGGGCACCAATCGAAGTACCAGTTGGTGATGAAGTATTAGGACGTATGTTTAATGTACTTGGTGAGCCAATTGATGGATTAGGTGAGGTACACGCAAAACACAAATTACCAATTCATAGAGACGCTCCAACATTTGCACAACAACAGACAACCAGCGAAATCCTAGAAACAGGTATCAAGGTTATCGACTTACTCTGCCCTTATTCAAAGGGTGGTAAGATTGGTCTATTCGGTGGTGCTGGTGTAGGTAAGACAGTCTTGATGCAAGAATTAATCCACAATATCGCAATTGAGCATGGTGGACGTTCCGTCGTTGCAGGTGTCGGTGAACGTACTCGTGAAGGTAACGACATGTACCATGAAATGGAAGAATCTGGCGTATTAAAGAATACAGTACTTACATATGGACAGATGAATGAATCACCAGGTGCGAGAATGCGTGTAGCACTATCTGCACTAACAATGGCTGAATACTTCCGTGATGAAGAACATCAAGACGTATTATTATTTATCGATAACATCTTCCGTTTCACCCAGGCAGGTTCAGAAGTATCCGCACTACTTGGCCGTATGCCATCCGCAGTAGGATACCAGCCAACCCTTGCGACAGAAATGGGTAGATTACAAGAGAGAATTACATCAACCGATCAGGGTTCTATTACATCCGTACAGGCAATTTATGTGCCTGCCGATGACTTAACAGACCCAGCTCCAGCAACAACATTCTCACACTTGGATGCACGTCTTGTATTAGACCGTTCCATCGCTGCGCTAGGTATCTATCCAGCGGTTGACCCATTAGGATCCTCTTCACGTATGTTGGACCCACTTGTCATTGGGGATGAACATTATGAGGTAGCTCGTCAGGTTCAGCAAATCCTACAAAGATATCGTGAACTTCAAGATATTATCGCAATTTTGGGTATGGAAGAGTTAGGCGAAGAAGATAAGAAGATTGTCGCAAGAGCACGTCGTGTTCGTAACTTCCTATCACAGCCATTCTCCGTTGCGGAACAGTTCTCAGGAATTCCAGGTATTTATGTGCCAGTCGCAGATACAGTTAGAAGCTTCAAAGAAATTCTTGAAGGAAAATACGATGATTTACCGGAAGCCGCATTCCTAAGCGTTGGAACAATCGAAGATGTTGTTAAGAAGGCAGAGTCACTGAAATGAGTATGATTCATTGCCGCATCGTAACACCACATGGTGTATATAAAGAGTTAGATACATCTATCCTAAACATAGAAACACAGGATGGTCAAAGAGGTATCTTACCTGAACATATGCCAATTGTGACAATGTTGCGAATAGGTAAGATGACAACAGTCGAATCCGGCAAACGAATGGAATATGCGGTGACTGGAGGACTATTCTACTTTAGAGATAACAAAGCTGAAATCATGGTTGACGCAATCGAAAATAAAGATGAGATTGATGTCGAACGTGCAATCGCTGCGAAGATTCGAGCAGAACAACGTCTACAGTCAAATGATAAGAACGTCGATCAAGTTCGTGCAGAAATCGCATTAAAGAAAGCATTGAACAGATTAAACGTCAAAGGATAAAAGAAACAGATAGTGAAGACATTCTTCATTATCTGTTTTTTATATATGGTATGATAAGACCATCGAGGTAACAATATGATTAAAAAATACTATCAGTCACTAAATAGTTTATTGTATGGACCGTTCATGACACCACTTGTATTCCTAGTATTTCGCATTGGCGTTTTTCTATCAAAAGAAGGGAATTCAAGAATTACGCTATGCCATGATGGTAGGTACAGCTATCTTGGGTGTCATCCTAGTGATGTACTATACAAAGAAATTTAAAATATCACGGGCACTAAAATCAATTCACAATATCGAAGAATACGAAAAAGGTGGTGTGATAGACCGTAGTTGGATTTTAAATGATCGTATGATCGCATGTATAGGATTAGACATGCATGAAGAATCCACAATGGATATCCAAGTCATGAAGGTAGAAGAAGGTGCACATGGTAAGTTGACCATCTACCTTACAAATAAAGAAAAAACCTTCTCACTTAGCTGCCGAGATAAAGGCGAAGCGAGAAGATTTGCAGGATACTTACAAAAGAGAAATCCAAATATCAAACTAGAAAATATTCAACCAGAAGGTAATGGTACATTACAAGATTTAGGCGCATTATAGAAAAACTGTGATGCATATAGTTTGTATTTGTTGAAAAGGAGCGAAAATGATGAAAAACAATATCATTCATAAACTAAAGAAAGATACATGGAAAGGAACACTGTTACCTATTGAATACACATCGAAAGAATACTACGATGTGAATATGCAAAGAACAGATGATGGTTTTCAGATTTCAATTCAAAAGAAAAAATTTACGAAACCATTTATACATAGTTTAGAGGACTGCGAATATCAGGATAAGCTTTACGAAGACTGGTGGGAAGATGCGGAAGCCTTTGGTATTACAGAAGATAACAAATTACTTGCGGCAATTGAAATTTGTCCCAGAGAGCTGGACAAATCGATTGATTATTACAGAACTATTTGTTGATGAGAAGTTGAGAGGGCAAGGGTATGGTAAGAAGTTGTTAGACATTGCCAAAAAGATTACAGTAGAAAAAAACTATCGTACATTGATTTTAGAGACACAATCATCAAATATAAATGCAGTTGACTTCTACCTGCATGCAGGTTTTACCTTAATCGGTTTTGACAGTTGCTGTTATACAAACACTGATTTAGAGCGAAAGGAAATTCGTCTTAATATGGGATGGTTTCCTATAAAGACAAAGTAATGTAACTTAAATAGTGAACCTCCTAAGTTATTATAATAACTTAGGAGGTTCACTTTATAATTGCATAATTATTTTTGTGGTAAATCAATTTGTGTAAATGGAACATTACTAACAAATTTGAATACTAAAGAAACTAAATCTCCATTCATCTCTATTGGAACAGATACAGTATCGTGATTTATGGTCATGTAATATTTCTTATCCTTTGTTTGAATATAGTATGAGTCTGTGTATTGTGTCTGTTCGTGCTCTAAAGTACCTTCTACGTAAACCTTATCTAGGAAAATCTTCACAGAATGATCTTCATAGATTTCCATGTTGTATGTACCATTTGAATTTGAATCCATCGCAAGATAATGCCCTTTTTCCCTATAGAAATTGTTGCGTTAAACTGCATATAAAGATAAATACTAAAACAGATAGACGCAAATAAGATGAGTAAAAAACCTGAGATTAAAACCTTTGTGCTAGTTTTATGCATGCTTTCACCTCACAATTTTAAGAAATAATGATAAATAGTAGATGTATTGGTATCTTTTAGTATATCGCTTTCATAAAAAGAAGTGAATATTTGAAGCAAACTTCAAATATTTTCAAAAATCACAAAATTTGAAGTATACTTCAAATTTAATGATTCAATAATTCGACTTTTCTGCGCTTTCCTTTGACTGTAAAATCTTCGAAACGAGATAAAATATCATCCTCTTTGGAAAGGATTGTGACTGTTGAGAAGCGGTCTTGAATTTCAAGTGTGCCAATTTCATCAAATGAGAATATGGTACATAGTGCACCAATAATATCTTTTGGACGTATCTTATCATTTCTTCCAGCACGAATGAGGATGTGTGTTACCTGTGTGGAAGGTGTCGCTTTCTTTTGGTATGGAATCGATAAATCAACAGGGTGTGTATCTTGTGGTGTATATGCTTGACTATGCATGCGGATATACATACCAACTTCTGATTTCATATCTTCATGTGTTAGTAATGAAATAGAAATGCCTTCATCACCTTGATGTGCAGTGCGACCAGAGCGATGAATGAATGTTTCTGTATCGATAGAAATATCATAATGAATTACATGGGATAGTTCATGGATATCGAGACCTCTAGCAGCTGCGTCTGTCGCAACCAATACACGAATAGCGCCTTTACGGAAATCACTCATGATTGCGATACGTTTTCTCTCATCAAAATAACCAGAGAAAGCTGAACTAAGAATATGATTGCGTCGTAGTAGATCTGATAATTCAATTGCGGTACTACGATGGTTTACAAATACAATCGCTGATGTGATAGGAAGGGATTGTAGAAGGGATAGTAAGGTTGTTTTCTTATCCTCAGTTTCAAGATAGTACGAATAAATCTTCTCATTGATCGCCATATTACTTTGAAGTATCTCTTCAAATGGTGTATCAAAGTAAGTTTGAATTGTGTCATTTTTTGTGGCAGATAAACAAATTGTTTGAACACCATGAATTTCTTTTCGTAATTGATTTACATCTTCTGATTGGCCAGTTGAGTAAACTTGATCAGCTTCATCAATGACAAACAGTGATAACTTTGAAAGATCAAAAGGCACCTTGTGTATATAAATCTAATAATCTACCAGGGTGTTCCGATAATGATATGTGGACGATGGCGTAGTGCGTTGAGTTGTCTGATCGGAATCCATACCGCCAATTAACGTTACGATATGTACTTTTGTATAAGAAGCTAATAGCTTTCGCTTCCAATGAGATTTGAATTGCGAGTTCTCGTGTTGGAGCGACAATTAAAACAGAAGTAAAATCATCGTTCTCATGGACTTGCTCAATCGCAGGAATGAGATAGGACGCAGTTTTGCCACTGCCTGTTTTGGCTAAAACAAATAGACTTTTTCCATCTTGAATCATCGGAATAACTTTTTCCTGAATCGGTAATAGGGAATGATAGCCCATTTCATTAAGGGCATTTTGTATAGAATTTGATAGTTTCATGGCTTAATCTTAGCACACATTAAAAAATCTGCTGAGTTAACATGCAGAGAGTTGATAAAACTAGTACAATAATAGTGGAAAACTGGAGGGTTAGCATGTTTCAGGATACTATAGCCGCAATCGCCACTGCCGATGCGATGGGAGCCATCTCCGTCATCCGTATTTCTGGTAGTGACGCAATTCAAATCGTTACTGATTTAACAGGTAAAGATTTTAGTAATGCCAAGGGATATACAATCCATTACGCAACTATCAAAGAAGGGAATGAATCTGTTGATGAAGTACTCGTCAGCCTTTTCCGTGCACCAAAATCATATACTGGTGAAGATGTTGTGGAAATCTCTTGTCATGGTGGTGTCTATATCACAAGAAAAGTATTGTCCCTGATACTTGGTGCGGGTGCACGTATAGCACGTCGTGGAGAGTTTACGGAACGTGCGTTCCTTAGTGGAAAGATGGACTTGTCCCAAGCAGAAGGTATCAATGATTTAATTTGGGCAAAGGATGAAATTAACGCGAAAAGCGCAATTCATTCATTAAAAGGATCTGTCGCAAAACTAATGCGACCATTGGAAGAAGATTTGACACAAATCATTTCGAATATCGAAGTAAATATTGATTATCCTGAGTATGATGATGTACATCAATTAACGGAGGAAGAAATTCTACCGAAGGCAGAGAAGTGGATTGATGATATTCATCGGATTATCGTAACAGCCCAACAATCGGCAGTGATCAAAGAAGGAATTAATACCGTTATCCTGGGCAGACCAAACGTAGGTAAATCTTCCTTGTTGAATGCGTTGTTGGAAGAAGATAAAGCTATCGTTACGGATGTGGCTGGAACGACAAGAGACCTCGTGGAAGGAACTGTAAGACTGAATGGAATCACATTAAATTTGATTGATACTGCAGGTATTCGTAAGAGTGATGATGCGATTGAACAAATTGGTATTACCAAATCCTTACAAGCATTAGAAAAGGCACAGCTTGTGATTGTTGTGTTAGATGGTTCTGAAGAATTAACCGAAGAAGATCAAGAACTATTAGAAAAGACAAAGAATCACAATCGTATCGTTGTATACAATAAGAAGGATAAAGATAGTATGCATGCAGGTATATCTATCAGTGCTATTCAGAAAGATATTACAGAACTTACAAATGCGATTGTGGAGAAATATCAAAGTGAGTATATCGCAGCCAATAGCGATACTCTAAATAACGAAAGACAGATTGGCTATGCATTACAAGCAGAACAAGCAATGAACGATGCAGTAAATGCATTACATGCAGGGGTGGAGCTTGATTTAGTAACAATCGATTTGGAAAAAGCGTGGACTGCATTACGACAGATCACTGGAAAGGCAGGCAAGGAGGATCTCTTAGATGAAATCTTCTCACGCTTCTGTTTAGGAAAATAAGATGAGCGAATTACATTATGTAGATACCCATTGTCATTTGATGGGAGAAGAGTTTCAAGAAGATTTAGAGGAAGTTATCGCACGCTGTAAAGAAAAGCATGTGGATAAATTAATGATTATTACATTATCACTAGAAGAAACAAAAAAAGCCATTGAATTTGCCAAACGTAACCCTAAAAACTATAAGGTTGCGGCCGGTATCTTCCCAGAAGATACGACGAAGGTAGATGAGAAGTATTGGAATGCATTTTGTGAATTGGCGAAAGATCCAATGGTAACTGCAATCGGTGAAATTGGACTAGAGTACCACTGGGTTACAGATGAAGCTGAGCGTGCTGTACAGCGTGAATACTTTGCAAAGTTAATCGAACTTGCTAGAGAAGTAAATAAACCAATCCTAGTACATTCTAGAGATGCCATGCAGGATACCTTTGATATTATGAAGAAACATCACTGGAAGGGATTATTACATTGTTTCCCTGGTTCAAAAGAGATGGCAAAAGAATTTACGAAGTTAGGATACTATATTGCACTTGGTGGCGCACTAACATTCAAAAACGCAAGACATGCTGTAGATGTAGTAGAGACAATCGACTTAAACTACTTACTGAGTGAAACAGATGCACCATATATGGCACCGGTTCCAGTCCGTGGAACTCGAAATGAACCATCCAATATTCCATACATTGTAGAAAAGATGGCAGAGATTCGAAATATGCCAGTTGAAGATATGGCTGCACAAATCGATGCCAACTGGGCTAGATTCCTGGAGGAAGCTGATGGATCGCATTCATGAGATAATCGTTGTGGAAGGAAGGCATGATACACAACAATTAAAGAAATACTTTGATTGTGAAACAATCGAAACTGGTGGCAGTAGTATTGATGATAAAGTTATTGAAAGAATACGTTATGCGGCAGATACACGAGGTGTAATTGTCTTTACAGATCCAGATACACCAGGGAATCAAAATTCGTCATATTATTAATCAACATGTTCCTAACTGTAAGAATGCGTTTGTTGAGAAGCGTAATGCACGCACAGAGAAGAAGGTTGGTATTGAACATGCGGATAAAGATACATTGTGGAATGCATTACAGAATGTTGTAACTATCACCGATAAACCAAAAGGTAATTTAACGATGAGCGACTTATTTGAACTCGGTTTAAGTGGGCAATCAGACAGTGCGGAAATCCGACGTAAAGTTGGAGAATACTACCATATTGGTGATGGTAATGCGAAAACCATGCTTGCAAGGTTAAACTGTCTTGCGATTAACAAAGAGGAATTACGAGAGGTTATAGATAAATGAAAAAATTAATTTCAACACCGTCTCGCACAAAAGAGATACTAGATCAATTTGGATTACGAGCGAAGAAAGGATTTGGCCAGAACTTCTTGGTTGATCCAATTATCGTAGAACGCTGTGCTGAAATGTCACATTGCGAAGGCGCAGTTATCGAAATTGGTCCAGGCATAGGAAGTCTAACTGAACAACTCGCAATGCATGCACAACACGTACTTGCATTTGAGATAGATGAAGGTCTAATTCCAGTACTACAACATACTTTAGAAGACTATTCCAATGTAGAGATTATCCTACAGGATTTCTTAACATGTGATTTAGATGAAGTTGTACATGCATTAAAAGAAAAGTATAAAACCGTATCTGTATGTGCAAATCTTCCATACTACATTACAACACCAGTATTATTTAAGATATTTGAAAATCCAGATATCTCTTATATTACGGTTATGGTACAAAAGGAAGTTGGTGACCGCTTTGTCGCAAAACCAAAAGATCCTGAATACAACGCCCTATCTGTAGAGGGGCAGTATCTATTCGATATCAAGCGTTTATTTACAGTACCAGGAAGGTCATTTAATCCTTCCCCTGCTGTCGATAGTGTTATTATCCAATTCGCAAGAAAGAATAACGACGCAAGTAACGAAGAGATTCGAGATTTCTTCGAATTAGTACGTGCATGTTTCAAACAGCGTCGCAAGACTATATACAATAATCTAAAAGAATATGTAGATGACGGTACTAGGACAACAGAGATACTAGAGAAGGCAAATATCCCTGCGAATAAACGTGCACAAGAATTAACCATCGATGAATTAAAACAAATTCATGAGGTCATGAAATGAAAGAACGAGCATACGCAAAAATAAATCTGTGTTTAGATGTTGTGGGAAAACGTGAAGATGGTTACCATGATTTAAAAATGATTATGGTTCCAATCAATTTCTATGATGTTTTAGAAATGGAATTTGCGGAAGAAACGACACTGGAATTGAATCGTGATTACTTACCTATCAACGATAAGAATACGATCATAAAGGCAATTCATATCATGCAGGAAAAGTATAATATCACAGAAGAATTCCGTTGTCGTTTGGAGAAACATATTCCCTACAAGAGCTGGTCTTGCGGGTGGTAGTGCAGATGCGGCTGCAGCGATACGTATGATCAATCGTATGTGTAATCTACATCTTACAAAGATGAGATGATTGCGGTTGGTAAGGAAGTTGGTGCAGATGTGCCATTCTGTATCCTCAATCGACCTGCATTTGTGGAAGGGATTGGTGAGAAGATTTCAACTTTCTCATGTAGTCCAGATTTCTACTTACTACTGATTAAACCACGCAAGGGTGTATCGACTGCAGAAGCCTTCCATATCGTAGATGAACAAGAAGGTATTCATCCGGATTGTAAGGCGATGCAAGAAGCGCTGGAATACAATGATTATGATGACATCATCAGCAGTTTAGGTAACTCGATGGAAAATGCCGCAATGACACTTGTGCCAGAAATCCGAAAGGCCAAACAAGATTTATTGGACTTAGGATTTGATGGTGTGCTGATGTCAGGTAGTGGTTCAACTGTATTTGGTATTACAAAAGATGTAGAGTTATTGGACCGTTCCATTGATATATTAAAAAAGAAGAAATACTTTGTCAGAAAGACAACAGTACATACGCGATAAATCATGCTTGCATGAAATATAGGAGAAAACAAAATGAAGAACGCAATTATTATGGCGGGTGGAAAAGGAACTCGCATGCACTCAGAATTACCAAAGGTTTTACATAAGATTTTAGAAGTGCCAATGTTAGGCATGGTTATCAACAGTTTAAAGAAATCTGGAACAGAAAGAATCGTATGTGTTGTTGGTTATAAACATGAGGAAGTTGAAACTGCAATGGCGGGAAAGTGTGAGTTTGCAGTACAAGAACCACAGCTTGGTACAGGTCATGCGGTCATGCAGGCTCAACAACTTGCAAATGAAGAGGGTATTACTCTAGTTGCTAGTGGAGATACACCATGTGTAAAACCAGAAACATACCAGAAATTATATGATTTGATTGGTGATGCGGATATGGCAGTACTCACTGCAATTCCGGAAGACAATGGAGCGTATGGTCGTGTCATTCGTAATGCGGATGGAACAGTTGAAAAGATTGTTGAGTTCAAAGATGCAAATGATGCGGAAAAAGCAGTACGTGAAATTAACACAGGTATCTATGCCTTCAATAACCAATCTCTATTTGAAGGTCTCAAGCATTTGAATAACAACAATGCCCAGAACGAATACTATCTAACGGACTTAGTTGAGATTTTAAAGAAACTAGGTAAGAAGGTTGTCGCAATTCCGTGTGATGATTGGCAAGAAGTACAAGGTATCAACGGTAATGTTGAGTTAGCACACGCCGCAAAATACATGCAAGAGAGAATCAATACAGAGTGGATGAAGAAGGGTGTTACAATCTATGATCCTAATACAACATATATTGGACCAAATGTAACATTTGGGACTGATGTAATTATCCATCCTAATACATATCTCTATGGAGATGTAACTGTTGAAGATTACGCAGAAATTTTACCAGGCACATGGTTAGAAGACACAAATGTTTCAAAAGCTGAAACAGTCGGACCATTTGTACGCCGTAAGGGTTGACGAATAGTTATAAAACATCTTTAATTAATAAGGATATACAACATTCATATGGGAGAAGAGGAAAATCATGGTTAAGGAAACTGTCGTATTCGCTCTAACATCAAGCACCGATCTAGCAGCGTCTATTTGTAAGCATTTGGGATTACCTTTAGGTAAAATCAAGGTTGAACATTTCGCAGATGGTGAGATTTTAGTCGAACCACAAGAATCTGTCAGAGGTCGTTCTGTTTTCATTATTCAGTCAACATGCAACCCAGTATCAGAACGTTTGATGGAAGTTCTCATCTGCATCGATGCATGTAAACGTGCAAGTGCTGGTGAAATTAACGTTATTATGCCTTATTACGGTTATGCACGTCAGGATCGTAAAGCTAAACCACGTCAGCCAATTACATCGAAGCTAGTCGCAAACCTATTACAGGTTGCAGGGGCTCACCGTGTTGTAACATTTGATTTACACGCTGCACAGATTCAGGGTTACTTCGACATTCCAATCGATGATATTACAGCAGTACCAATGCTAGCAAGTTACTTCAAGGAGTTAGAGATTCCAAAAGGAAGAATTGGTAGTTGTTTCACCTGATCATGGTGGAGTTACACGTGCTAGAAGAGTCGCTGATTTATTAGATGCACCTATCGCAATTATTGATAAGCGTCGTCCAAAGCCAAACATGGTAGAAGCACAGAACATCATTGGTGATGTAAAGGATAAGACATGCATCGTGATTGATGATATCTGTGATACAGCAGGTTCCCTTGTGGCAGGATGTGAAATCTTAAAGCGTCATGGTGCTAAGGATATCTATACTGGAATTACACATGGTGTATTCTCACGTGATGCAATTGCGAAGATTGAAAACTCACCTATTACAAAGATGGTGATTACAGATACGATTCCACTTCGTGAAGATCAAAAGGCAAGTACGACAAAGATTCAAGTATTATCAATTGCAGAAATGCTTGCGAATACAATTGAATCAATCGAAAATCATACACCTGTATCCAAGGTATATGAAGAATACTCATTCGACAGTTTTAAATAAGAGATATAAAAAGATGGCACACGCCATCTTTTTTCTTGAACTAATCAACAATAAAAAAGAACGGATAAACCGTTCTTTTGTTCGTACAATGTTCTTAATTAGAGCTTTGTTACGTTGGAAGCCTGTGGTCCACGATTAGACTCTGTGATGTCGAAGCTTACTGCAGCGCCTTCATCAAGTGTCTTGAATCCTTCACTCTGAATTGCTGAGTAATGAACGAAAACGTCCTTACCTTCATCAGTTGTGATGAATCCGTAGCCCTTTTCAGCATTAAACCATTTTACCTTGCCTGTTGCCATTGTGCCTTTGAATCTCCTATTCTATGATACGGAAGTAAATCCTGTATTCTCTATTATGATATACTGGCAATGTTAAAAACACAAGTTTTATTTACGTAGAGCGCATGAATAAAGGGGATAGAGAAGGTTTCAAGCAATACAAAAGTATATTCTGTATCTTTGCAAAAACATACTTTCAACGTATAATAATACCGATAACAGCAATGAAAAGAAGAGTACATTTTCTTAGAAACGTAGAGAGTATGTGGTAGGTGAAAACATGCATGAAGGGGAAATGGAACATGGTCTTGGAGCTGGTCATGCGAAGAGTATGACCCGGAGACGTCCGTTACAACGAAGAGAGGCAGATGATTGATTCATCCGCAAGACAAAGGTGGTAACGCGTGCAAGACGTCCTTTCATTTGGGATGTCTTTTATTTTGAGGAGGTACGCAAAAATGGAAAACAAAAAACCGTATTACATTACAACCGCAATCGCATATACATCAGGAAAACCACATATCGGAAATGTTTATGAGATTGTACTAGCAGACGCAATCGCTAGATTTAAACGTGCAGAAGGCTATGACGTACGTTTCCAAACAGGAACAGACGAACATGGTCAAAAGGTAGAAGAGAAGGCAAAGGCTGCAGGTAAGACACCAAAACAATTCGTAGATGATGTCGCAGCAGTCATCAAACAACAGTTTGATGTTATGAATACTTCTTATGACTACTTCATTCGTACTACAGATGAATCACATGAAAGACAAGTACAGAAGATCTTTAAGAAGTTCTATGACCAGGGTGATATCTATAAGGGATATTATGAAGGCTTATATTGTCAAGAAGATGAAGCCTTCTACACAAAGAGTCAGTTAACAGAAGAAGGTAAGTGCCCGGTTTGTGGTGGTGAAGTTGTACCAATGAAAGAAGAAGCTTACTTCTTTAAGATGAGTAAGTACGCTGACCAGTTGATGAAGTATATCGATGAACATCCTCACTTCATTCAACCAGAAAGCCGTAAGAATGAAATGGTAAACAACTTCTTAAAACCAGGATTACAAGATCTTTGTGTATCACGTACATCCTTTAAGTGGGGAATTCCAGTAGAGTTTGATCCAAAGCACGTTGTATACGTTTGGATTGACGCATTATCCAACTATATTACAGGTCTTGGATATGATGTGGATGGTAATCATGATGAACTCTATAAGAAATACTGGCCAGCTGATCTTCATTTGATTGGTAAGGATATTATCCGTTTCCATACAATTTATTGGCCAATTATGTTAATGGCATTGAATGAACCATTACCTAAGCAGGTATTTGGTCACCCATGGCTATTGATTGGTGATTCTAAGATGTCTAAGTCACATGGTAATGTGATTTATGCGGATGACTTAGTGAAGTTATTTGGTGTAGACGCTGTTCGTTTCATCATGTTACATGAGATGCCATTTGCACAAGATGGACATGTGACATATGACCTAATGATTGAACGTATTAACAGTGACCTTGCGAATAACCTAGGTAACTTAGTGAATCGTACAATCTCCATGCAGAATAAGTACTTTGGTGGAGTTGTTGCGAATCCAAATGTTAGTGAACCAATTGATGATGAACTGAAGGCAATGGCTACTGGCACAGTGAAGAAGGTTATCGAGAAGATGGACGAACTCAGAGTAGCTGACGCAATCCAGGATATCCTTGATTTATTCTCTAGATGTAACAAGTATATCGATGAGACAACACCATGGGCACTTGCAAAGGATTCCGATAAGATTGAGCGTCTTGCGACTGTTCTATATAACTTATTAGAATCTGTACGTATCGCAGCTGTATTGATGGAACCATTCTTCCCAGAGACATCCAAGAAGATCTTAGATGACTTAAATACACAACAAAGAGACTTCGAAACAATCTCTGAATTTGGCAAGCTTGAAACTGGTATCCACGTTGCAGAGAAGCCAGAAATCTTATTTGCACGTATTGATGAAAAAGCAATTCAATCTAAGATTGATATGATCAATGAAATCAATGCGAAAGCACGTAAGAAGGAAATTGAAAAGAAGCCAACTGTTACTGTAGAAGACTTCCAGAAGATTGACCTCCGTGTTGGTAAGGTTCTTTCTTGTGAAAGACATCCTGATGCGGATAAGCTCTTTGTTCTTAAAGTAGACTTGGGTGATGGTGAAGTACGTCAGATTGTTTCTGGCTTAGCACAAAGCTATACACCAGGACAAGTCATCGGCAAGAGTATTGTAATGATTGCTAACCTACAACCAACAGTCATCCGTGGTGTTGAATCACAGGGTATGTTACTAGCTGGTAAGGAAGAAAAGACAATCGGACTTGTTGAAGTCAACGGCTTAACTCCAGGCACAAAAGTTCAATAATCACTAAACCTGTATCGGGAATCTCTTGATGCGGGTTTTCTTTTGTTTCGGAATATGAAAATCAAACATATAATAGATATAGATTAAGAAAAGGAGGAATCTTCCATGGTCACTATCCATGAAGCAAAACAATCAGACATAAAAAGACTATTAGAATTATCTTTGATGTGGGAAAAAGAAGAGAGTTGTTATGGATATCGAGCCAATACAGAAGATGACTTTCAAGATTGTTATATCTTAGCGGCGTATGATGATGAACTGATAGCTTATATTTTTGGCAAAGAGGAAATACAAGAAAAACAAACAAGTGTGATAGATAAAAACATGCATTACTTTGAGATAGAAGAACTTTATGTACATCCATCTTATCGCTCACGTGGGATTGGGAAACAATTGATGGAAAGCCTTGAAAAAGAACTGAAGAAAAAAGGGCTGGAAATGATGATGTTAAGTACTGCTACAAAGAATTGGAAAGCAATCATGCACTTTTATATTGATGAAATAGGGATGAATTTCTGGAGTGCAAAATTATATAAACGTCTATAATCCATTTGGATTCAAGCAATGTGATGTATAATACAAACAAGGAAGTAATTTATGGAAAAATTTGCAATCGTAACAAGATTTGATGACCAATCAAAACAGATTGGTGACAAAATCAAACAAGTATTACAAAGTTATCAATATGAATATAACCAAGAGAGTCCAGATACAGTATTTGTGGTTGGTGGAGATGGAACCTACATCAAAGCAATTCATGATTACATGGAACGCATACCAGATGTGAAGTTCTTAGGTCTACACACAGGAACGCTAGGTTTTTTTACGGATTATCATGATAATGAAGTTGATGAATTACTAAAGATGTATTTATCCGGGAAATATGAAATTAGTGAATATCCACTACTTGTCACAGAAGTAAATGGAAATGTTTACCATGCGGTAAATGAAATCCGTGTTGAGAATATTGCACGTACACAAATCTTAGATGTCCATCTCAGTGATGAATATTTAGAGACATTCCGTGGTACGGGTATGTGTGTATGTACACAACTTGGCTCTACTGCATATAATCGCTCTTTAGGTGGAGCTGTGATTCAAGAGGGTTTAGATTTAATTGAGCTTTCCGAGATTGCAGGTATCCATCATAGTAAATCGCGTTCGCTGTATGCGCCGATCGTATTAAGTAAAGATACGAAAGTAAAGTTAAGTTCTGAAAGCTTTGAAAAAGCAATTCTTGGTGTAGACTCTGATGTTTATCCAATTGATGATATGAAAGAGTTTGAGATACGCGTTTGTGATCAAAAGCGTGTACGCATGATCAAAGGAAAGAAGATTTCTTATTTCAAAAAATTAAATTCACTATTTTAATAGGAGGCTAGTATGCAATACATGCATTCATATTTTCAAATCCTGAAATTTCCACTCATTGTAATTGCATTTGCTTGTTTCCTGTGTGGTGTATCAAATTTGATTCTTCATCCTACATATGGATTAGTCACTATCATCGCAAATGATGGTGTTTTCTTGGTGGGGGAATCATTAGGAATTATCGCTCGTACGATCTTAATGTATGCGCCATTATTTATTTTATTAAAACTATTAACACAGAAGAAAAATAGTTCTGTAACAGTCGCTGCAGGTGTAGTTGGGTATTTTGCATTCCATATCGCAACAATGTTTGTGCCAGCACCGGTTCTACCATCATATGCATATAATGCAGTTTTCAATATTGGTACAGCTACTTCGTCAGTTAGTTACTTATCTGGTTCTGCCCATTATCCAATATTAACGGGCATGATTGGAACGATTATCGTAACGATGATAACGTATATCGCATGCCAAACAAATCATCATGGGATTGGACAATCATCTCCAATCAAACAGGCTGATGCGCTATTGAAAACAGTTGTTTATTGTTTATTGGCGGGTGCAGTATTTGGTGTAATATGGCCATACTGTATCTTATTTATTGTACGGTTAGTTAACTACATTTCTTCTGATTTAGGTAGCCCATTCAATATGATTCTTTATGGAATCACAGATCGTTTCCTACAACTATTTCACTTGAATGCGCTCATTCGACAACCACTATGGTATACGGCATCTGGTGGGTCATGGACAAATATTGCAGGTGCTACGGTAGTGGGCGACGCAAATGTATGGACAGCACAGTTAAGTGCAGGAACCCTTACGTCTGGGGCCGGAAGATTATTTGCGCCATATTATGTCATGAATATCTTTGCGATACCAGCAATGATTTGGGGAATGTACAGTATTGGTACGTCAAAGGGACAACGTGCAAAAGTCAAAAGACTCTGCATTGTAGGTACACTGATTTCTTTAATCTCAGGCACAACAATTCCACTACAAATTATGATGTTTATGGTAAGTCCATTACTGTTCTTTTTCCATCTTGGATATAACGGATTTTTATATGGCTTATTTTCAACACTACACGTCAATCTAGGTTATGTTACAAGTGATACCAATGCAGTAACCGCAACAATAGGAACACTACCAGAATTATTAAGCTATTTGAAATATACAAGTTTATATCGAAATTTAATTATCATCGTAATTGTTGGTGTGATTTCCGCAATCGTATACTTCTTAGCCACAAGATTATACTTCCGACATCTATCTACAGGTTTAATTATTCGTGATGAAGGCGAGAAGATGGTAAAACAAATCATTAAATATATTGGTGGACAGGAAAATATCAAACATGTAGAAGCGGATGCAACTTCACTTGTAATTACGGTATATGACAAAGAAATTGTGCATGAAAAAGAACTAATGAATCTTGGTTCAATTAGTATCACACGCGATGAAAATGTTTATACTTTACTCTATGGTGCAAAATCGTATTTCTTGCATAAAGGAATTATCAATTCATTGCGCACAGTGATGTAGAAATTTATGTAATTGATTTTAAGCTTAAGTAAAATTAGTCGGGGGTTTTATTAAACTCTGCTCTAAAATCAGTAATGGGTTTTGAATAGTAAAAAGAGGATGACTATAGAGAGTGCTAATACTGGCATTCTGATGTAGTCATCCTTTTGAGTGTGCAAGTGATCGTTAGTATCAGTTTATTGATCGTTAATTAATGTATCAGAGAGATGTTTGGTATATGTACCTCGTTTCCTGTGCTCTCTTTTCTTGGAATACAGACATGTAGTCAAGCAATAGAATAGTTTGTCGTTTAGGCAGTATAGTGCACGTGCACGAAAACGTTCTAGGTTTGTATATCCATTGGATACCTCGATCAGTAATCGAAGTTTCTGATTGATGTTTTCAGCTAATGCATTGGATTGTCGTCTATCATCATAAGGCCTTCTAAAGCTATTGATAATTTCTGGTTTCCAGTGTTTCAGTAGAGATATAAATTCCTTATAGCAGTCTAACTCTGAGTGTTCAAATAGTTCGATCAGATAATCAAGTTGTTCACTAGCTTCTTCAAAAGAGCAGCGTTTATTGAAGTCTCTATATAGCTCCTTTAATTCATACGCAAGCTTTAAATCAGGACTTATCTCCAACAACATGTTGTAAAGGTCCCTGTAATTCATCTTCTGGCGAAATTTTGAATTATATCTTGGCTCGTTATCGAGGTCGAATGAATCAGTTTCTAATAACTTATGCCAGGTCTTCAACAGATAGTAACTAGGACTATCATAGACACACTGTTTCATGATTCCAACGCGTATGCGCGTAAAGCACTCCGTAAGGTGTTTGATAACATGGAAAGGGTCTACTGCTATTTCGCAATGTCTTAGGTACTTTTTACACACATCTCTATAAGGTTCCCACATATCAATCGTCACATACTTTACCTTGTCTCTCTCCGATTGTGGAATCATTTCAAAGTGTTTCGACAGCGTTACTTTCGAACGATTTGGCAGTATCTCGTTTAATGTCCTGTGATTGTTGTCTACGAATACACACAAGTATGAACCACCGTATTTTGCCATAGAAGAAGATATCTCATCGATACCAAGGTTCTCAGGAAGTGTTAATCTAGGTGCACGGATGAAACTATCGGCATACATTCTTACGATTGTGTCGGATACGTGGTATTTATGCGCAATATCCTTGTATGTCATACGAACATTGTGCAGATCCAAGGCAATCGCATTGAGTACTGCGTATGACTGATGGAAGTTCTCTGGGCCAAATGGACTTGGCTCGGAGAAGGACTTCCCACATTCTTTACAGACATAGCGTCTTCTTGTCCAATCTATGATGGATGGAATCCCTGCAACGTCAAGGTGGTTATAGCTGTATGAAGAATAATCCTTTATTTTTGTATGACCTCCACAACAGGGACAGGTAGGGTGAGTATCATTCAGTTTTATTAAGATGTGTAATTTGTCAGATGATTTATGTGTATCGATCGAAAAAATCATATCGTCACTAACATTGAGTGTGGATATGATAAAATCATTTATAGACATATGGCGCCTCCTATGTTTAATTTCAATCACTTGCAAGACTGAATTTTAGCATAGGAGTTTTTATTATGAACAGCGTACCCCGTGAGATTTTATAGGGTATCCCCGAGTTGTAAAAAGAGGTCAAAATTTGACCCTAGTTATTTTACAGGGTCGCCCCTGACCCCGACTGATTTTTATAGTGCCGATTTTAATATGATTAAGCCAGTTTTCTGATTGAAAACTGGCTTAATTGAGTTAATATACTTAATTAATAACAGATATTAGAATAAATTATCTATAAAATTAAGTGAATATCACTTAACTATTTATTCTTAATTTTAATAGAATGTAGGTATAAGAGCCAAGGAGAATGACAATGGTAAAAGTAAAAACAATTATTACAACAGATGGTGAAGTAGATGATATAAACTCGCTCATCCACCTCTGTTTATATCTTAACGAGATAAATCTGGTAGGAGTTGTATATACATCTAGCCAGTATCACTTTAACGGAGATGGGATTCATACCCTTGGAGAAGTTACACCAAATTATCGAACTTCTGGTTTGGTTGGCTTAGAAAGACCTAGAACTAAATTCGGTCCAGATCCAGATGGGAAATATTTAAAAATCTTTTTCGACCTTTTCCCTATGGGATGGATTGAAGAACTATGGAAAGGTGCATACGCAAAAGCATATCCATTTCTATGTAAGAACGCAGATGGATTTCCATCACCTGAAGAATTATTAAAAATTACAAAGATAGGAAATATCGAATTTGAAGGTGATGTTCGATTTGATACAGAGGGGTCGAATCTGATTAAGAAGTATCTTCTAGATAGTGATACACAACCTCTTTATCTACAATCCTGGGGTGGAGTTAATACAATTGTAAGAGCACTTTTATCGGTGTATGAAGAATATAAAAATACTGAAAAGTGGATTGAAGTACGTAATCAAGTCGTAGATAAAGTTCGTATTCTTGGCGTTAATAAAGGAATTGGTCAAGATAACTCGTGGTTAGATAATAAGATTCCGGAACTATATCCTGAAATTATTACGCTATGGCCAGAGAACTTATATGGCACCTATATGGGAATCGTACCGCTTCAACCAGATATCGCAGATATGTTCAAAGCAAATTGGATGAAGAAAAATATTCATAACGGAAAGTCTGCATTAATGGACGAATATCACCTTATGAAAGATGGATGCAAAGTTGAAGGCGAGGCAGATGTATATCAGTTTGGGGTACATGGAGTATTAGACTTTGGCTTTCCGAATGTACCTGCGCAGTATTTTGAACAATATGACTTTATAGGTGAAGGTGATTCAAATACGTATATTCCATTATTGCCGTTTGGCTTAAAAGGAAATGAGAACTATCGCTATCCAGGATTATTAGGATGCTTGTTAACGGGAGATACAGAAGCTGAAATACCTTATAATCCACAAACAGGTAAATATGAGAAATACAATCCATTTATAAAGTCATATCAAGAAGACTGGGTAGCTAGAGCAAGATGGTGTTATCAAGAGTACGCTGAAGCAAATCACGCACCTGTTGTGGAAATTGAAAATGACCACATTACTGCGAAACCATCAGAGTCTGTTGTGATAAGTGCTGATGTATTTGATCCAGATCACGATGAAGTAAAGACAGTATGGGAGATTTATCCTCAATACAATCATTATGAAGGCAAAAGCAAATTTATTGCGTGTTTGGGAACAAACAAGCCTCAATACAAACTTTACAGTTCCGGATGATGCAAAGGCTGGAGATGAATTTGTTTTGATTCTACGCGCACAAGATGTAAATGAAACACCAATGACTACATATGGTGTTGTAACAATTAAAATAAATTAAGTTAAAAAAACTTAATATTAATTATTTATAGTGAAATTAAGACTTTAAATTAAGTGATTTAACTTAATAATAGATTGAAAAACGTATACAAGATTTCATAATATAAATAGTGTAAAAACACTCTTAGTGAAAGAGTAAGCCATTGAATGAATCAATACCGATAAGGGGAGATTCGGAGAGGAGAAGATGATGGCAAAATATGATGAGTTTTGCGCCCAAATTCTAGAGAATGTCGGGGGAAAAGAAAAATGTTGTAAGTGCAGTTCACTGCATGACACGTTTGAGAATTAATTTTAAGAACAAAGATAAAATTAATGTAGATGCTATCAAGGCAATAAAGGGTGTCCTTGGTGCACAGTTCTCTGGAGAGCAATTTCAAGTAATTATCGGTCAACATGTTTCAGAGGTATATCCAGAATTCTGTAAGTTGGCTGGAATAGCACAGGGTGCGACAGTGGATGAGAATCTTGATGAGAAAGAACCGTTCGATATCAAGAAGCTTCCTAGTAAAGCATTAGATTATATTTCAGGTTCGATTGCGCAATATTACCAGTCATGATTGGTGCAGGTTGGTTTAAACTATTCTATTCCTTGTTTGGACCTGGATTATTAAATATTGCGGCACAAGAGAGCGATTTTATGCGCATTCTCTATATCGTAGGAAATGCTGGTTTCTATTTTATGCCAGTACTAATTGCTTATGGTGCAGCTAATAAGCTTAAAACTAACGTTCCATTAGCATTATTCCTTGGTGTGCTATTAGTTGATCCTAATATTCTTCAAATTGTGGCAGATGGAACTCCATTCAAGATGTATGGATTGATTCCAATGCCATTGAACAATTACACACAATCACTTATTCCAATCTTACTAGCTGTATGGGCTATGAAGTATGTATATGACTTCATGAATAAGATTACACCTAATGCAATTAAGATTATCGGTATTCCAATGGGTACAATCGGAATCATGTTACCATTAATGTTCTGTGTATTGGCTCCTATTGGAAACTGGGTAGGTATTGGTTTAACAACAATTATTACAACAATGCATGGTATAGCAGGACCATTTGCGGTAGCGCTTCTTGGTGGTTTCTGGATGTACTTTGTTGCTACAGGTATGCATGTAGCTATTATCCAAATCGCATTCTTAAATATTACAACTCTTGGATTTGATCCAATTGTATTAGCTGGAGCACAGGCAGCAAATCTCGCATTAATGGGTATGACAGTAGCTTACTTCCTCCGCACAAAAGGTGAAGAAAAGCAGTTGGCTGCAACAAATGCCATTACTTTGATTGTAGGGGGTATTTCTGAACCAACACTATTCTCAGTATTGTTAAGAAATAAGCGTGCGATGGTTTCTTATACTCTTGGTGGATTAGTAGCGGGATTAATCGTTGGATTAACAGGTGCTGCTATTTATACACCAGGTGGTGCTTCAAATATCTTATGCTTCTTAACATATGCAGGTGGACCAAGTTCTTCCTTTATCTGGGGAACAATTGCATGTGGAGTTGGCTTTGTAGTTTCTCTTGCAGTTGGTATTATCACAGGATTTGGTGACGACGCAAATGGTTTACAGAATTACAAACCAAGACCAAAGAAAGCTAAGGCATAAACCAAAAAAGGGTTCAAGTTTAGCTTGAACCTTTTCATATACTCATTTTACAGATTTTCGGATGACAAGATCGGTATTAATTGCAATCTTGATAGGGTAATGGACCTCTGAGCGAATGGTATCTAATAGTCTATCAGCAGCGATTTTACCCATGTAAGCTTTAGGAACATTCACGGATGTGAGTGGTGGTGTTACATAGGATGAGTAAGACATGTTATCAAAACCAATGATTGAAATATCTTCAGGGATTCTAATGCCGCGTTCTCTAAAAGCGCGAATTGCACCAATTGCAATTTCATCATTGTCACAGAAATAGCAGCTGGCAAGAGGTTCCTTTCGATCAATGATTTCAATCATATCCGCATAAGAGTTTTCTGTCGATGCAATAACTTCATGAACGATTGCTTGGCTAGAATGATATCCAGCATCACGAATTGCTTTATAAAATCCGTCTGCACGTTCTCGTAGATTTGGAAATGTTGAAGAAGAGCGGATGTATCCAGGACATACTTTGCAGTGGTCAATAAGATATTCAGTTGCGGCACGTGCACCATCGACATTATTAATAACAACACTATCACCTGTAAAGGATGGAAAGTACGCATCTAATAATAAGACAGGTAGAGATAATTGGTTGAAATAACGGATTTCAGAATCAGTCATTATCGTTCCAAATAAGATTAGTCCATCAGGATCGTCTTTTAAAATCTTTTGTAATTCTAATGAGATATCACAGTGTTCATGAATATGATAAGCATTTAAACGATATCCATATTCCTTCAGTCGATATTCGATAGAATTTCCAAGCTCTGAGAAAAACGCAGAATCAAAGATAAAGTTTTTATGTATAAAAATAACACCAATCATCTTATGGTTCTTTCTCAACATTTTCTTAGAGTATTGAAAACCCATTTCATTTGCAGTATCAAAAATCTTTGCACGTAACTCATCAGAAACACCAGGTTTATTATTGAGTGCCATAGATACAGATGCTGCAGATATATTTAATTTTTTTGCAATATCTTTTTGCAGTAACAGACATGAAGAATCACCTCATAAATATTATACAAAATGATGATGGTACAGGATAGAACCTGTAGAGCATGAAAAGGAGAAAAACATGGCAAAAGTAGTAATTGGATTCGCCCCAACAAGAAGAAGTATCTTCTCAGCACCAGATGCAGTAAAGTATGCAGACTTAACAAGAAATAGATTAAAGGAACTCGGTGTAGAATTTGTTGACATTGATGATATATCAAAAGATGGACTACTACACGATGATAATGACCGTATCAAGATAGCAGAAAAGTTCAAGGAAAGAAAAGTAGATGGAGTATTCTTCCCACATGGTAATTTTGGTACAGAGTATGAAGTTGCAAGACTCGCAAAAGAATTGAATGTACCTGTACTTTTATGGGGACCACGTGATGAAAGACCGGATGAAAATGGAATTCGTTTGCGTGATTCACAATGTGGTTTATTTGCGACAGGAAAAGTACTTAGAAGATTCCGTGTCCCATTTACATATCTTTGTAACTGCCGATTAACAGATCCAGAATTTGAAAGAGGTATAAGAATTTCTTGGCGGTTTGTAATGTCGTAAAGGCATTTAGAAATACAAGAATCTTACAGATAGGGCCACGACCTTTTGATTTTTGGTCGACCATGTGTAATGAAGGTGAGTTGTTAGAGAGATTCAATATTCAACTATCTCCAATTCCAATGCCAGAATTAACAGTGGAAATCAAAAAAGCAAAAGCAGAAAAGAATGAAGTTGAAAAAGTAGTAGCTTACTGTAAAGAAAAATTTAACGTGAAGGTAACTGATTCACAGTTAGAGACGATTGCGGCATTAAAGGTAGCAATGAGAACTTTAGCAGATAAATATGGTTGTAATGCAGCAGCGATACAATGTTGGAATGCACTACAGTCTGAAATTGGTATTATGCCATGTGCTGCGAATTCGTTGATGAATGAAGAAGGATTCCCGGTTGTATGTGAGACAGATATTCATGGTGCAATCACAGCTGTAGTGTTAGAGGCTGCAGGCATGGACACCACACGTACCTTCTTTGCGGACTGGACAGTCAGACATCCAGATAATGAAAATGGAGAGTTATTACAGCATTGCGGTCCTTGGCCAATTTCATGTGCTGCATGTAAACCTACAATTGGGTATCCACTTGCGTTTGATCATCCAGGTGCTGTGGAAGCTGAAGCGAAAAAAGGTGATTTAACACTCTGCAGATTCGATGGTGATAATGGTGAATATTCCTTGTTATTAGGAAATGCAAAGGGTGTAGAAGGTCCGTATACAAAAGGAACATATCTTTGGGTAGAAGTTGAAAATCTCAAGAGATTAGAAGCAAAGATTGTAGAAGGACCATATATTCATCATTGTGTAGGTATCCATAAAGATGTAGTGCCGGTACTATATGAAGCATGTAAGTATATCGGTATCAAACCAGATTTATATGATGATGTAGAAGAACAAGTGAAAGCATATATTCGAGGTGAATAATCATGGATGCATTAATAAGAAAAGCATATGAACTTAGAAAAGATATTCTAGAAATGGTATATCGCTCAAAAGCAGGACATATTGGTGGAGATTTATCGGTAATTGATATTTTGACAGTACTTTATTTTGACCAAATGAACGTATCACCTAAAAATTTCCATGACCCAAATCGTGATCGTTTCTTATTGTCCAAAGGACACTGTGCAGATGCGCTCTTCTGTGTTCTAGGTGAAAAAGGGTTCTATGATAAACAAGAAGCAATCCGCACATTCTCTCAATATGGTTCTAAATTCATAGGACATCCAAATACAGAAATCAACGGAGTTGAAATAAATTCAGGTTCTTTAGGACATGGCTTATCTATCGGTGTTGGTATGGCACTTGCGGCTAAGATGGATAAGAAATCATATCGTACTTATGTGGTTATTGGGGATGGCGAAATGGCTGAAGGATCTAATTATGAAGCAATGATGGCTGCAGGTCATTATCATTTGAATAATCTTTGTGCAACGATTGATTTGAATGGATTACAGATTTCAGGCACAACTGATGATGTGATGTCTTCTTCTAGCTTGGCAGAGAAATTTAAGGCATTCCATTGGAATGTGATTGAGGTTGAAGATGGAAATAATTGCCAATTATTAAAAGTAGCGTATGAGGATGCCAAGAAGTGCTTAGATAAACCTACATTAGTACTTGCCCATACCACAAAAAGGAAAAAGGTGTTTCCTATATGGAAAATGCGGCCTCATGGCATCATGGTGTTATGACAGAAGAACAATATAAACAAGCAGTAGAAGAGATTGAGAAGGTGCTAGCATAATGAATAAGATTAGTAATCGACAAGCAATTTGTGATGTATTAGTAGAAAAAGCTAAAAATGATAATGAGATTATTGTTGTATGTTCTGACTCACGAGGTTCTGCATCTCTAACACCATTTGCGAATACCTATCCGCAACAATTTGTAGAAGTTGGAATTGCTGAACAGAATTTAGTAGGTATCTCTGCAGGGCTAGCATCATGTGGGAAAAAGGTATTTTGTGCTTCACCGGCAGCTTTTTTAACAACACGTTCATTTGAACAATGCAAGGTAGATGTTGCATACTCAAATACAAATGTAAAGTTGATTGGTATTTCAGGTGGAGTCTCTTATGGTGCATTGGGAATGACACATCATTCAACACAAGACTTTGCAGTTATGGCGTCACTTACAGGCATGAGAGTTTATGATCCAAGTGATCGTTTTCAAACAGCAAAGTTAATCGAAGCACTATTAGAAGACAAAGAACCTGCATACATACGCGTATCACGTAGTGCTACGGAAGATGTATATGATGAAAAGATCGACTTTGAGCTGAATAAGGCAAATCGAATTTGCGAAGGAAAAGATGTATTGATTGTATCCTGTGGAGAATTACTGCCATACGCTAAAAAAGCAGTAGAACAATTACGCACGAAGGGAATTTCTGCAGGTTTATTAGATATGTATTGTATTAAGCCATATGATGAGACTGCTTTATTAGAAATGTCTAAAGATGTTAGATTGGTTGTTACAGTGGAAGAACATGGACCATTTGGTGGACTAGGACCAATTACAGCAACCGTATTATCCACACATCTACCAAAGAAACTTGTAACGATTAACTTACCAGATGAACATTTAATTACCGGAACTAATCATGAGATATTTGCATACTATGGATTAGACGATAAGGGCATTGTTGAGACTGTTGAGAAAAATTTAAAATAATGAAATATATTCTAAGTATCGACCAATCCACCCAAGCAACAAAAGTAATATTGTTTGATGAAACAGGTAAGTTAGTAAAGCGTGTCGATAAAGCACATAAACAGATTATTTCTGAGAAAGGATTTGTATCACACAATCCAATTGAAATTTATGAGAATACCGTTAATCTAGTAAAAGAATTACTCGAGATTACAAAGATTCAAGCAGATAACGTTGTAGCTCTTGGGATTTCGAATCAAAGAGAAACGACGGTCATGTGGGATAAAGTGGTAATCCACTTGCGGATGCAGTTGTATGGCAATGTTCGCGAGCAAAAGAAATTGCAGAGAAATATCTAAGTTATAGTGAAAGAATCCATGAAATAACAGGACTACAGCTATCACCATACTTTCCTGCATGTAAAATGAAGTGGCTAATCGATCATGTACAACCGAAGGAAGAATACTGCCTTGGAACGATCGATTCATGGTTAATTTATAAACTAACAAAAGGAACGAGTTTCAAAACAGATGCGACAAATGCATCAAGAACACAGTTATATGATATTCATACAGGGAAATGGTCAGAAGAACTATGTAAATTATTTGGTATCGATCAAAAAAATCTTGCGGAAATTTATGATTGTAATGCGGTGTTTGGTTATACAGACATTAAAGGAATACTACCAAAAGAAATACCCATTACAGCAGTAATGGGGGACTCTCATGCGGCATTATATGGACATGGATGTCATAAAGATGGACAAGTAAAGACAACGCTTGGCACTGGTTCTTCTATCATGATGAATATCGGAACAAAAGAAAAGTTATCCACAAATAGATTATCAACTTCCGTTGCATATAGCATTGATGGAGTACGTACATTTGCGATTGAAGGGAATATCAATTATGCAGGAGCTGTCATTAGCTGGTTGAAAAATGATCTTGAACTAATTGAAGACGCAAATGAAACACAAAAGATAATCCTCGATTCGAATCCAGGTGACGAAACAGTTCTAGTACCTGCATTTACTGGTTTAGGGGCACCATACTGGAACATGCATGCAAAGGCTATGTTTTATGGTATGACGCGTACTACAACATGGAAGAGTTGGTAAGGGCATCTGTTGAATCCATTGCTTATCAAATCACAGATATCTTAAATGCAATGGAAAATGATACTGGCATCTCAATAAAGGAAGTTAAGGCGGATGGAGGTCCAAGTAAGAATCAGTATTTAATGCAGTTTCTTGCGGAATGTGCACAAAATACAGTATGCGTTAGTTTGCAGGAGGAATTATCCGCAACAGGTGTAGCATATATGGCTGGACTAACGATAGGACTCTATCAAAAAGATAATTTATTTAATCAACTAAAATATGATATTTATCAAAACCGTTTCAACAGTTTAGATTGGCAGTTACAGATGAATCGATGGTACGAAGCGATTAATATCATACAAGGGAAAGGAGCCTGAGCATGTGGTGGAAAAAGAATATGGAAGCACTCGACTGGTCTAGATTTTCAGATATCTTGATTGAAGATGAAGATGGTGATATACGACCAATGTCAGAGCCATATTTTAAGGCAAAGAAAATCGCAGAAGGCACATGGCAAGTATTATCAAATGGTGATTACTCCTATGTAATTGAAGGTAGTGATGAAGCAATTGTGATAGACTCTGGTATGGGTGCTGGAAACATTCGTGCATACTGTCAAACACTAACAGACAAACCAATCTATCGTATGTTGTTAACACATTGTCATTTTGATCACACCGCAAATTGTTATCTGTTTGATAGTGTATACATGTCAAAACAATCTTACTCGCGTAGAAATGAACCAATGGGTGAATTTCTTGAAAGAGGAATGAAATTTCCTGATGACTATCCAGTAGTATTCATCAAAGAAGGAGATGTGATTGACCTAGGTAATCGTAAACTGGAAGTATATAACGTCGCAGAACATGCATTAGGTTCATTACAGTTTTTAGATCGTTCAACCAGAATACTCTTCTGCGGTGATGAGTTGAATGGAAATTTCTTTGACTCAAGAATATCGGTAGAGACATCCTTCCGCAATGTCGCGAAGTGGAAATCATTTAGAGATGCATATGATGTATTGGCAGCAGGAAATGGATTACATGATGCTGTATACGTAGATCGATATTACGATTCACTAAAGTATATTCTAGAAGGGCATGCATACGAAGGGGTTGAGCACTACGTACCATATAATGATCGCTTTTCATCCATTGATGAATTGGATGGAAAGCCAGTATACGCAAGAAGAGCACCACATTTTAGAGCACTCGTTAGTCCACTCATTCAAGCAGGATATGGATATGATGTTGAACTGAATGATGGTAAAGCTTTGTTTTAACTTACTACGTAAATTAACACCAGATGGAATATTTGATCGACAGTTAAAAATGAATGACTGTACAGTATGTTATTATTTAAATCGTATATGGGATAATGACGAAAATCATAACTTGATTTAAGGAGGGATTATGAGTTTTCCAAAAAGAATTTTTTTGTGGGGTGGCGCAACAGCCGCAAATCAATGCGAAGGAGCATACCAGGAAGATGGTAGAGGTCTAGCAAATGTAGATACAATTCCTTATAGGGGAAGATCGATTCCCAGTTATGCTTGGATTAAAGAAGATGTTGGAATGTGATACAGAACATTTCTATCCTTCTCACGACGCAATTGATTTCTATCATCGTTATAAAGAAGATATAAAGTTATTCGCTGAGATGAATATGAAGTGCTATCGTTTTTCCATTGCTTGGACTAGAATTCTTCCGAATGGGGATGATGAAACTCCAAATGAAAAAGGTTTAGATTTCTATGAAGCAGTTGTGGATGAATGTTTAAAGTATGGAATTGAACCACTCATTACAATCTGTCATTTTGATGCGCCAATTGCTTTGATTAAGAAGTATGGTGGATGGAAAGATAGACGCATGATTGACGCATTCATGAAACTTTGCCATGCATTATTTACAAGACTAAAGGGAAAAGTAAAATATTGGTTAACATTTAATGAAATCAATATGCTGTTACATTTACCATTTATGGGAGCTGGCATCTACTTTGAGGAAAGTGAAGACAAGAATCAAGTGTTATATACAGCTGCACACCATGAACTAGTAGCTTCTGCCAAGGCAGTAAAATTAGCTCATGAAATAATGCCAGATGCAATGGTTGGTTGTATGCTAGCAGCAGGACAGTTCTATCCATATTCATGTCATCCACAAGATGTATACAAGGGGGATGGAATCTGATAGAGATAATTACTTCTTCATTGATGTTCAAGCTAGAGGAGAATATCCAGTTTGGGCACTTAAGAGAATGGAAAGATTAGGCGTAAATATCGATATCACACCGGAGGATTCAAAGATTCTGCAAGAAGGAACAGTTGACTTTATTTCCTTCTCTTATTACGCATCACGTTGTGTATCTGCAGATCCTGAAATCAATAAACAAAATGCGAAAGGAAATGCAGTATTCTCAGCAGTTAAAAATCCATATCTGAAGGCTTCTGAATGGGGATGGCAGATTGACCCACTTGGTCTAAGAATTACTTGTAATACTTTATATGATCGTTATCAAAAGCCATTATTCATTGTGGAAAATGGATTAGGTGCCAACGATACAATAGAAGAAGATGGTATACATGATACATATCGTATTGACTATATGAGAGAACATATCAAGGCAATGGATGCGGTTATCAATGAGGATGGCTTACCATTACTTGGATGTACATTCTGGGGTATTATCGATTTGATTTCTGCATCTACTGGAGAAATCAAAAAGAGATATGGAACAATCTATGTAGATAAACAAGTAGATGGTAGTGGCAATTTAGAACGGAAGAAGAAAGATTCCTTTGTTTGGTATCAAAAAGTAATTGAAAGCAACGGAACAATTCTCTAATTGTTGAAAGGAGATAATAACTATGAGTGAGCTACACGCACTTACAAAAGATAAAACAGGGAATTATATATTCCCGTTTTTCTGGCAACACCACGAAAGTGAAGATGTACTGCGTACATACATGAAAGTGATTGATGAAGCGAATATCAAAGCTGTATGTATTGAATCACGTCCACATCCAGAGTTTTGCCAAGAAGGTTGGTGGCACGATTTAGATATTATCTTTGACGAAGCTATCAAACGTGATATGAAAGTGTGGATATTAGATGATTCACACTTTCCTTCAGGTTATTCAAATGGAGCCCTAAAGGGAAAACATCCCGAATTGCATCGCAAATTCCTTACATATCAATCACTGATCACACTTACAGATACAAAATTTCAAGTTGAGGAGGAATACTTAAAAGTTCCACCCCATCAGAAGACGGAAGTAGAAAAGTTTATGATGGCCGACTTTGAACTTCTTCCAGGCGACAAGTGTATTGGCTTTGTGGCAGTGAGTGATGATAAAAAACAAATTAAAGAGATTCAAAATGATGAATATTTAAGCGGTAGTTGGGAAGTGTTTGGAATATACGAAACTTTCAATCGTGGCCCACATCGTGATTACATCAACATGTGTGATAGACGTGCTGTTAGATTATTTATCGATACTGTCTATGAAGCACACTATGCACGCTATAAACAATATTTCGGAAATGTCTTAGAAGGATTCTTCTCAGATGAACCTGAACTTGGAAATGGACACTTGTACGATAAAGGTAAGAAGATATCTGAATTAGATGACTATCCGTTCTCTGATGAAGTTGAGATGGAACTTAGAAATCTCTGGCAAGAACAGTATCTCGCGAATACAGCACTATTATTTGTTGATTTACAAGACCAAGAAAAGGTTTCGAAGATACGTATTCAATTTATGGATGCTATTACACGTGCAGTTGAAAGAAACTTTTCCTATCAAATTGGAGATTGGTGTAGAGCACATCAGGTTAAATATATCGGTCATATTATTGAAGATAATAATGAACACTCAAGAATGGGTTCATCCCTTGGACATTATTTCCGTAGTTTAAAAGGACAAAGTTATGCAGGTATTGATGATATCGGTGGACAGTTGATTCCTTTTATGGAAGATGCGGTAATTCGTTCTAAGTTTACAGGTAGTATTCGCGATGGTGTATTCTATCACTTTACATTAGGGAAACTAGCCTCTAGTGCTGCAAACATTGACCCATTAAAACAGGGGAACAGTATGTGTGAAGCGTTTGGGGCGTATGGATGGCAAGAGGGCATATATCTTGAAAAGTATTTGATTGACCATTTGATGGTAAATGGAATCAATCATTTCGTACCACATGCATTCTCGCCAGCACCATTCCCAGATCCAGATTGCCCACCACATTTTTATGCGCGTGGACATAACCCTCAATATAGACACTTTGCAGAGCTGATGAATTACACCAATCGTATCTGTCACTTACTTACAAATGGTAAGATGATACGACGGGTTGCAGTGTTATATCATGGCGAAGCAGACTGGACTGGTCTGGAGTATATGAAGGAAGATGTTATCGCAAGAGCGTTAACAGAGGCACATATTGATTTTGATATTATTCCATCAGATGTGTTTACAGATCCTGATTATCACTATGAAATCAAGGGTGGAAAACTATGTGTTTCTTTAGCAGAATATGATGCAGTTGTGATACCGGAGTATCCTGTAATTCGTGCAGAAGTAGTACAAGCTTTAAATTGTTTCGGGTCTCTTGGTGGACGTGTATATGCAATCAACAAATTACCATCACAAGTAATTGGTAAAGCAGAAGAAAATCTACATGCATGCATTGTTACGATTGAAGAATTCTTGAATCAAATCAGTGACTTACGTGAGACTAGCCTGAGTGGAGATTCTAAGCATATTAAATACTTGCATTACGAAGGGAAGCTGCCAATTTACTACTTTGTAAATGAAGGTCAAACTCCGTATGAGGGAGAATTAACACTGCCACGATTAAAGAAACCAGTTATCTATGATGCATGGAACAATAAAATTTATGAATTATCTTACGAATTTGATAATGGTATCATTCGTACAACGATAAAACTTGAAAGTCGTAAATCACTCATTATCACAGAAGGTGAAGGATTATCGACATCAACTTCTGTTGAAGATAAATGTAAAATACTAAACAATCAAATGTCACTCAAAGATTTCCAACGTTCTATTTGTACAGGAATTGAATATCCATCATTTAAAGATGAAAAAGCAGTAACACTTCCTGACATTGTAGAGAATGACTATCCAACATTTGGTGGTTATATCCGTTATAGTACTGATTTTGACATTAACACAGATACCGCTATTTTTAAAGATTGAAGGCTTGTTAGAAGGTGTAGAAGTATTCTTAAATGGAGATAGTTTAGGAATACAGATTCAACCAACATATATTTATGATTTATCAAGTAAATTAAACAAGGGTAAAAATCATTTAGAAATTATTTCAGCTACTACACTAGAACGTTTTGTCCCTAATGAACGCTCATCAGAGAAAACCAACGAATCCATTAGGTATTCAAGATAAAGTTGTAATTTATTATTAAAAAGTAAAAAAATCACACCATATGGAGTGATTTTTTTAGTAGAAATCTTACTCTTTGTCTAATAGCCAGTGGATGATATTTTTATGGATATATCCCTCTTGGCTAAAAATCAATAGTATCCATAGATAAGACATACTTTTGGATGGTTATCGGAAAATCTCGTGATAGATTTCAAACTCTCTTTTGCGTGTTTCGGCTGTTGCTAATAAATAACAAACTTGGAAATAGAGACGTTTACCATCCTTTTCTGCGATGAAGTCGATTTCTTTATCCTTTACTTTGCCAATATAAACGGTATAACCACGCTGTAATAATTCTATATAAACAATATTTTCTAATACACGTTCAATGTCTTTGGCATTGGAGAAACCTTTTGCCTGTCTAAAGCCGTGATCAGTTAGGAAATATTTTTCTTCAACTTTTAAAAATATTTTTTTGCCAATCGTATCGTAGCGAGCTATCTTCTTTAAAAATAAAGGCATTGATACAAAAAAATTCAGATAATTTAAAACGGTATCTACTGAAACATTACGACCTTCACTCTTTAGAAAATTTTCGGATGTTTAATGCTGAGAAAGTATGACTAATATTTTTCTGCGGCATATAACAGTATACGATTAAAAAAATATCAATATCACGAATCTGATTATATTCCAAAAACATCTTTTACCAAGACGGTATTATAGATATCAGAAAGATATTTATAACTTGATTTGGATCGAGTTGAAAGTGTTTCACAGCAGGAAGACCACCAATTTCAATAAACTTAGTGAAGTATTCTTCTTGTGATAATTGCAAATCTTTATAACAATCAATAAATTCCTTGAATGTAAATGGATAGATTTCAAATTGAACATATCTTCCCGCAAGTACAGTGGCTAGGTCACTTGACAACATTGTCGAATTAGAACCTGTAATATAAATATCACAATCATAATCTGCTTGTAGACCATTGATAACTTCTTCCCAGTGATGAACTACTTGGATTTCATCGAAGAAGAAATATTTTTTTCATTATTTTTGTTTGAGGAATGGCTGCAGATACTTGGCAAAAAGTTTCGCATTTCGTATCCCAAGTAATTCCAGACTTTCAAAATTCAAAAAAATTTTATTTTTCGCTTGGGATATCCTTTAAAAGGGACTTCAGAAATCATTTTTAATATTGTAGATTTACCAACACGGCGCATACCAATCAATATTTTTAGTGATAGGCTTATTAATAAATTTTTGAATTTCATTTAGATAACTCTGTCGTAAAAATATACTCCATGTAGCACCTCCTATTTATATTTCGAGTATAGTCGAAATATAAAATAATTTCAAGATTAGTTTCGACTATACTCGAAACTATAAGAAATAATTAATCTTATTTCGATTATGGTCGAAATAACAAATATATTACATATCTTGATGTATACGCATCGGTCTTCGACCACAAGGAATATGGACAACTATGCTATAATACATATGTTTTGAGAGGCGAATATGGCAGAAAATTATACACCGATGATGCAGCAGTATCTTGCAGTCAAAAAAGAATATGAAGACGCAATCTTGTTCTATCGCATAGGCGATTTCTATGAGATGTTCTTTGATGATGCGAAGATTGCGTCCAAAGAATTAGATCTTGTACTAACAGGAAAGAATGCGGGTGTTGAGGAACGTGTACCGATGTGTGGTATTCCACATCATGCGGCAGCTGCGTATATCCCACGACTTGTATCTCGTGGTTTTAAGGTTGCGATTTGTGAACAGACACAAGATCCAAAAGAATCGGTTGGTCTAGTTACACGTGATGTCATTCGTGTGATTACACCAGGTACTGTTATGCAAGAAATCTCTGATGAAAAGGCCTCTGTATATTTAGCTGCGATTACTGATTATGGATATGGGTACTCGCTAGCGATTGTAGAAATGAGTACTGGTGAAAACTATGTACAGAATATCGAGCATAAAGATGTGTTGTTAATGCAGACACTACTACGTTCAAATGTACGTGAAGTTGTAGTATCTAGTGATTTTAAAGAAAAGACACTCAAGAGTTTTAGAGAACTTCAGATTGTCATTTCTTATTGTGATGAAACACGTATTAAAGAAGAGTATCTACCATTGACGGAAGGTATCCTCAAAGATTATGACATGCAAGCATATGGGCGTATGCTAAACTACCTGGAAAATACCCAGAAGCATATGTTGGGTCACTTACAGGTAACACGCATCGAACGTGAAGAAGAAATATTATATATGGACTTTTGCGACACGTCAGAATCTAGAACTTGTTCAATCCTTACATGAAAATGGTAAAGGCAATTACACTATGGTCATTTTTAGATATGTGTAAGTCTGCGATGGGTTCAAGACAGCTACGGAAATGGATTGAAAAGCCACTTGTTTCAAGAGAAAAGATTGAAGCACGTTTTAATAAGACCGAATGGTTAATTCAAAACTTCATGCAAAGACAACAGTTGCGTGATAGTTTTAGTAATATTTATGACTTACAAAGACTGATTGCTAGATGTGCAATGAATACGGCAAATGCGGTGGATTGTCAACGTCTAACAAAGACATTAGCAGAAGTGCCGGCTATCATGCATGCATTAGATGAGACGGTCTTTGATGAAAAGCGTAAAGTTGATCCTCTACAGGAACTCTATCAAAAGTTGAAAGATGCGTTTGTGGATAATCCGCCTGTGCAGATTAGTGATGGTGGAATGTTTAGGGATGGCTATAACGCAGAACTAGATGAAGCACGTAAGATTCAACATAGCGGTAGAACTTTTATCGCGGAATTAGAAGCCAAGGAAAGAGAAAGAACTGGTATTAAGACACTCAAAATCGGCTACAATAAAGTCTTTGGTTATTATATTGAAATCTCTAAGCAGCTGCACAAGCTGTACAAGACGATTGGGGATATATCCGCCGTCAAACATTAACGAATAACGAGCGTTTTATCTCTCCAGAATTAAAAGAGAAAGAAGACGCAATCTTACATGCGGAAGAAAATGCGATTCGTATTGAGAAACAATTATTCCAAATGATATTAGATGAAATCCGTGCATACTTACCAAGACTACAGAAGTTAAGTAAATTCTTAGCAGAGGTTGATGCACAGGTTGCCATGGCAGAAGTGTCTGCGAAGTATGGCTATGTTCGTCCACAGTTTGATGAAGACCGTCTCTTCATTGAAAACGGGAAACATCCAATCTTGGATGACATGATGAAGAATCCAAAGTACGTCGCAAACTCTACAGATATGCATAAGGACCAAGATATCTTACTAATTACTGGGCCGAACATGGGTGGTAAATCAACCTATATGCGTCAAACCGCATTAATCGTTATCATGGCGCAGATGGGATGTTTCGTTCCAGCAAAGAGTTGTATCATGCCTATCTTTGATAAGATATTTACACGTATTGGTGCTTCGGATGATATCCTCAGTGGACAATCTACATTCATGGTAGAGATGTCAGAGGCTAACCTAGCCCTACAGGAGGCGACTTCCTCATCCTTGATTTTATTCGATGAGATAGGTAGAGGTACATCTACTTATGATGGTATGGCATTAGCACAGGCAATGATTGAATATATCGCAACTTGTATTCACGCTAAAACGATGTTTAGTACACACTATCATGAACTAACAGTGATTTCGGATAACCTTCCAAACGTGAAGAATATGCATGTTGTAGTAAAAGAAAACAATGATGAAGTCACATTCTTATATAAGATGGCAGAAGGCCCTGCTGGACATTCTTATGGTATTAATGTCGCAAGACTTGCGGGATTACCAGATGCAGTATTAAATCGGGCAAAAGACTTACAGAAGGAATTAGAGTCAACCAAGAGAGTTGTACAACAAAACTATCAATTGGTAGAAATGCATAAAGAAGATCCACGTACGGAAGCTTTAATGGAGAAACTAAAACAAGTTGATCCAGATAATCTTTCCCCACGTGAGGCTTGGGTGATGTTAAGTGACCTTTGTGAGGAGGTAAAGAAGTAATGGAATTAGATAAGATTACAATACGAGGTGCCAAGGAGAATAACCTCAAGAATATTTCCTTGGAAATACCTCGTAATAAAATGGTAGTGATGACAGGTCTTTCAGGAAGTGGAAAGACCTCACTTGCCTTTGATACGATTTACGCCGAAGGACAACGACGCTATGTAGAATCCCTTTCCGCATACGCAAGACAGTTCTTAGGTGGTGTTGAAAAACCAAATGTTGAGTTAATTGAAGGATTATCTCCGGCAATTTCCATCGACCAAAAACAACGTCCAACAACCCACGTTCTACGGTTGGAACTGTGACAGAAATCTATGACTACTTGCGTCTTCTATATGCAAGAACAGGTGTACCATACTGTCCTAATCACAATATTCCAATCACAGGGCAAACTATTACAGAGATGGTTAATCAGGTGATGGACTTGCCTGATCGTAGTAAGTTAACAGTACTTGCGCCTACGGTTAGAAATAAAAAAGGTAGCTTTAAAGATGTATTTGCGAAGCTATTGAAAGATGGTTATATCCGTGTGCGTATCGATGGCGAAGTTGTGATGTTAGAGGATGAACCAGAATTAGAAAAGAACAAACGTCATGATATTGATGTGGTAATTGACCGTATCGTTAAGACAGATGAATCTAGATCCCGTGTTTATGATTCCATAGAAACAGCACTAAATCTCGCGGATGGACATGCGATTGTCCTTAATGGGGAAGAAGAAATGGATTTCTCTACGCACTTTTCTTGTCATATCTGTGGCTTTACAGTGCCAAAACTAGAACCACGTTTATTCTCATTTAATGCGCCAATCGGTGCCTGTGATAACTGTCATGGTTTGGGTATTACAGAAGAAGTCGATGTGGATAACTTAATTCCAGATCGCTCTAAGTCTATCCGCCAAGGTGGTATTCGCTACTACAAGAACATTATCGGTACAGATAATATCGAATGGCAAACATTCGCAGTCCTGCTAAAGTATTACAAGATTGATTTGGATACACCAATCAAAGATCTTACAAAGAAACAGTTAGAAGTTATTCTCTACGGTAGTGATGCGCCTATTCGTTATACCATCACATCCTCAGGTGGTAATAGTTATAATCGTAATGACTTCATCGAAGGAATTAAGAATATGATTGAACGTCGTTACGTAGAAACAACCAGCTCTATGAGTAAGAGTGGTATCACTCTTTCATGGTAGAGTCAGTATGTCCGAAGTGTCATGGACAAAGACTCAATCCAGAAGCACTCAGTGTACGTGTTGGAGATAAAAATATCTGTGAGTTTACACAACTATCCGTAGGCAAAGCACTAGATTGGATTAACAATCTAAAGTTAGATGTTGAAAAGACAAAGATTGCGGAGTTAGTACTCAAAGAAATTAGAAACCGTTTATCCTTCTTGAAGGATGTAGGTCTAGAATACCTATCACTTGATCGTTTGGCAGGAACACTCTCTGGTGGTGAAGCACAACGTATTCGTCTAGCAACTCAAATTGGTTCAAGACTATCAGGAGTTCTATATGTATTGGATGAGCCATCCATTGGCTTACACCAACGTGATAATAGTAAGTTAATCAAGACCCTTCAAAATATGAGAGATCTTGGAAACTCACTCATTATCGTGGAACACGACGAAGATACGATGTTACATTCAGATTGGATTGTGGATATTGGACCTGGTGCAGGTATTCATGGTGGTGAAGTTATCGCAAATGGCACACCAGAAGAAATCAAGAATTCTCCAAACTCCATTACAGGACAATACTTATCTGGTAGAAAAGTGATTCCAATGCCAGAAACACGTCGTAAAGGTAATGGAAAGGTTGTAGAACTGAAGGGTGTATCAGAACATAACCTCAAGAATATCAACGTGAAATTTCCGTTAGGGAAGATGGTGCTTGTAACAGGTGTATCTGGTTCTGGTAAGAGTACATTAGTTAATGATGTATTTATGAAAGCCGTCCAACAAAACCTTGGAAAACAAAAAGCGAACCCAGGGAAGTATAAGTCTATCAAGGGACTTGAGAATATCGATAAGTTAGTACAAATCGACCAAGATCCGATTGGACGTACACCACGTTCTAACCCTGCTACATACACAGGAGTATTTGATGATATCCGTGATATTTTTGCTAAGACACCAGAGGCAAGATTACGTGGTTATGAAAAAGGAAGATTCTCCTTTAATGTCAAAGGTGGACGTTGTGAAGCTTGCCAAGGTGATGGTGTAAAGGTCATCTCTATGAACTTCTTGCCAGATGTTTATGTACCATGTGAAGTGTGTCATGGTAAGAGATATAACGAAGAAACATTACAGTGTACTTATAAGGGTAAGAATATCTATGATGTATTAGAGATGACAGTTGAAGATTCTTTAGATTTCTTCGCAAATCATCCAAAGATCAAGAATAAATTACAGACACTCTCTGATGTAGGATTAAATTACATCAAGCTTGGACAGTCATCAACGACTCTTTCTGGTGGTGAAGCACAACGTGTCAAACTCGCTAGTGAATTACAGAAGCGTCCAACAGGGAAAACCATCTATATCTTAGATGAACCTACAACCGGTCTACATACAGATGATGTGAATCGTTTAATCGCAGTGCTTGAAAGAATTGTGGACAACGGGGATACAGTTATCATCATTGAACATAACCTAGATGTAATTAAGTGTGCTGACTGGATTATTGATTTAGGTCCTGAAGGTGGCGATGGCGGTGGAACAATCGTTGCCCAAGGAACACCTGAAGATATCATCAAAGTCAATGAAAGCTGGACAGGTCAGTATTTAAAGAAAACAATTGAGTGGACAAAAGAACACCAAAAATAAGGGGTGCCTCGGCATCCCTTTTGTGTGATTAGAATTCTGCGTATATCATCGCAACAATATCATATCCAGGACCATAAGCACCGAATAGGATGAGTGCGAATATACAAGTATAGATAATTGACCAACGTAACCATGTTGGTTTTTGTGCGATGGCACTACGGATAGAGCAGTGGAATTCCTTATAGATATCCACAAGGAATGTAATGATTGTTCCGACAATCACAATGATCCAATCAATCGTATCCAAACGTAAGAAGGGTAATGTCCCCGTAAATGTGGATAGATTGAAGTTTGTAAAGATACTGCTAAACATCGTCCATCCAACTGCTAAAGTCTGGGCTCTGAAGAATAACTCGCCAATGATGACGATAATAAATAACTTTATAAATCGAAAGAGACGTAAGCCAATCTGTTTCTCATCAATCTGATGTTTCTTAAAGAAAGTATCGACAGGTTTCTTGAATAGAATCTCTAGAATCATAAAACAGAAGTAATAAAGACCATAGAAGATATAAGACCAATAAGGGCCATGCCATAAACCATTTAAGAACCATACCGCAAATAGTGCGATAAATGGTCCGATAAACTTACCAGCACCTTTACCGAAATGTTTTGTAAAAAACTTTGATAGACGATGAATTGGTTTGGCTAATGAAATTGGATAGAAGACATAGTCACGCAAGAAGGTACCTAGCGTGATATGCCAACGACGCCAAAAGTCAGAAGCGTTCTCCGCAAAGAATGGTTGCCTGAAGTTTTCTGGTAATTTAATGCCGAAAATTTCTGCACTACCCAAGCAGATATCAACGATACCAGAGAAATCCATATACAACTGGATTGTACATAATACAGCACCGATTAGACTAAATAGTCCATCTTGTGTGTAAGACGTAAAGATTTTACTAACTGCAGGATCGAGTCGATCTGCGATAATCATCTTCTTCATTAAACCGAATAGAATTCGTTGACTGCCGAACTTTAGATTTTGATATGTGATTGGATTACATGTGAGAATGCCATCTTTGATTTCATTGAAACGTGTAATTGGGCCCTGAATCAAAGTAGGAAAGAAACTTGCATATACCGCAAAATCTACAATACTATGATCAGCATGAATCTTTCCACTAGAGATGTCCATCAAATAGGAAACCATCTGTAGGGTATAGTAGCTAATTCCGATCGGTGCGATTAAGCGTACAGGTGTAAATGGTTGATGGAAGATAGCAAAGATGTTTTCACCCAAGAAGTTTGTGTATTTCAGTATCACTAATACACCAAGGTTTATTACAATTGCTAAAAAAAGAATGAACTTCTTGGTTTTCTTGTTTAATGTATGATCAATGATTTTTCGAAGATACATATGTTATGACCATGGTAATTACTTGATATACAAGGAAGAACTTTGACCATATATAGAAGAATGCATAGTTAGCCAGTAACAGTATATACTTTCTAAACTTTTTGTGGAAAAAAAGTTGGTACAGTATTATTACTGCTGGTAAGAAGGCTATAAAAATACAGTGGTGCGGAGTACATTAGTTTATTCATTTTGTACCTCCGTAGAGTGTTTGATAATCTTCTTCCCAATCTGCGTAATCACTATCATTGCGATGGTCACTGAGATTGTAATTCTCTTGTAGGTATTGGCCTAAAATCTTTATAAACTTTTTAGCACCATTAGAGTTTAGGTGGTCGCCACCATCACGATAGTCTTCTTGCCAGTTCATATTTAACTCATCTAGTTTTAGATTATAGTCTACATAAGTGACTTGGTTTTGATCACACCATGCTTGAATGGCATTATGTTTAGCAGTATTCCAATAGAGTGGATTTGGTGCACTGACTAGCAGAAGCTTTGTGCCTTGTTTTTCCAAGCTTTCTTTGACCTGCTGTAAGTAGTTTAATGTCCATGCATCAATTGGATAATAGGATGTATCTTCCATCATATATTCTAAAGAGCCAGTAAATGGTATAGCCTTATCAGTTGGGCTAAAGCCTTTCGATATATCTGGTTTATCAGGATGAATTAGATATTGTTTATAGAGTTCATGATAATTAAAAATTGGAAGATACTTTGCAAGAAAGATACGTCTTTTTCGGAGTGCTGTTAGAAAGAAGTTTGTCTCCATAACAACTAGCTTTTGGGGATTGATATTGATACATTTTTCTTTGTCAGTGCCAGTGTATCAAGTGACCATTGAAAGTTCGTACATAGATTATAGGAGCTAATACCTTGGTTATGAAAAAGAGTTACGGGGTCAAAGGAGGCCTTTCCTTCACTGTCACCCAAAAAAATATAACATCGATAGAGTTATCGTTCTCCATAGAGATACCTTAACTTTGTCATCACGTGTTTATATTGATAACCATATTCCTGCCCCTTATAAAAAGGAATCTGAATAATCATAAATAAAAAGATAATATAAGTGTAAATAAAATAAAGTGTTTGAAATGTTGATGGACGCGTTGCACGGGATGATTCACCTCTTCTAAAAAAATATATTAGGTAGTTAGCCATCTTTAATTGTATGTTTTATTCTCTATTTTTTTCGAGTACTTTTATAAAAAAATAAATGGAAAGATAAAAATACCCAAGTTACGATTAGGAGTACTTGGGTATTCATAGTATGCATAGATGCTAATTAAAAGGGCACTTTAAAATCTCATGGGGTTGGGGATAGGCTATAAACTTTTGTGGGCACGAAAAATCATCGTGCTCATTTTTTGTGGGGAGACCAAAATATAATAAAACCTCCATGCTATTATCTTCTTGTCTGGAGAATCAAATAGAAATGGAGGTAGCCCTATATGGCTATTCATGATTTTATCACGTCAACCCTAAATCTAACATCAGATTCAATTCAAGAAATCGATGCGATGCGTAAGGAAGACCGTCTTTTTGTATATATCACACTGGTAAACCAACATCCCACCTGTCCTTACTGTGGTGGCCCTGCAGTCTCTAAGGGTTATATTCATAGAACTTATAATCACCTTCCTTTAGGTGATACACCTTCTTCTATTCATTGGAAGCGTAGACGCTATACTTGTAAGGATTGTTTTAAAACATTTTGTGAAGATAATCCTTTTGGGCCTGAATATTTCCATCAAACCTATGCTGTACTTTATAAGATTGCTGCTGACTTTCAAAATCTACATCTATCCTATAAAGATATTGCCGAAAGGTATAATACCTCGGTTACTACTGTCCAACTATATGCCGACAGTTTCATTCAAGTCCCAAGGTTAACTCTACCGATCAATCTAGGAATTGATGAGCTTCATTCTAATATGGCCAAATATGGTGGTTCATATCTATGTTCTTTTGTAGATAATGATGCTCGCGTTCTTAATGAATTATTACCCGACCGTTCAAAACGAACATTATCAGCACATCTCGAGAAGATACCTCTAGAAGAAAGGAAACGCGTCTTATATGTAACCATAGATATGTGGGAACCCTATAAACAAGTCTCTCTCAAATACTTTCCAAACTGTAAGATATCCGTCGATCCTTTCCATGTAGTCAAACATCTTTCTGATGGTTTTACCAAATTACGTGTATCTTTAATGAACCAGGTTCCTAAAGAAAGTCCTGCTTACTATCTGCTCAAGCACTTTCACCACCTCTTGGAAACAGATTGCTTTCTGGATAATGAACCTAAATATAATCATTTCTTTCGTCAGAATATGAACTATCGAGATCTATATGACGCACTTCTCAATCTCAACCCCATACTCAAAAAGGCCTATGAGTTAAAGGAAGATTATAGATATTTTAATAGAAACTCTACTTATCCAGAATGTATTGAAGAACTCACAGATTTAATTAGGTATTTTAAAGAATCTAGACTGGTATGTTATAGCGAGTTCATTAATTTATTGGAAAATTGGTTTGAAGAAATATGCAATTCATTTCAAAGACCAACAGAAGATAGAAAACTGTCTAATGCACTCGCTGAGAGTCTTAATCAAAAGATGCGAGAATTTATTATGATATCAAATGGCCTCAGTAATTTTTGAAAGATTCAGAGCACGTGTTATTTACGCACTCAACTACAGGATTGGCTTCTCATTGACATCAAATATTCAAGCATACAATCGTAAACAGAAAAAAATAATAAATACATTGTTACTCTCCAGACAAAAAGACAATCCCGTAGAGAATCACTCTTTGAATTGTCTTTTATAAAATCTATCCCCATGGGATTTTTATTGCGTGTTTTTTTGAAAACCCCACGCTATTTTTAAATTACCCCCTATTCGTAAAGAGTTTTTATTTTACTAATTTGAATATTTTTTACGCTTGGAAGCAGCTATCACAACAAAGATTGCAGATAATAATGTTAGCAGTGCATATGATAACACATGACTATTATCACTTGTCTTTGGTGTTGGAGTTGGTGTTGGAGTTGGTGTTGGTGTTGGTGTTGGTGTTGGAGTTGGTGTTGGAGTTGGTGTTGGTGTTGGCGTTGGTGTTGGTGTTGGCGTTGGTGTTGGGGAATCAGGAACTCTTGTATATATATGAGTCCGGTCTGCCGCATTCTCTATACGATTATCATCACGAGTACCTACAACAAGATTTACAAAGAGATGTTGTACAGAATCCATGCGATTTAAATCATAAATGAGTGGAGATAGAGAATATGTTATGCGATATTCACCGACTGCTAAACTATCATCAGTAGCTGTTGTATATAAGATGTCTTGGAAAGTATTGTCATAGTAGATAGGATTTCCATCACTATCTGTAACACGAGCTGATCCATCCGTATAGTAGGAGATATCTTCAGAAAGACCATCTTCTTTTAATATGGAGATACTGAAAGTATCATTTATTGTTTTTTGTGATAACAATATCACCAACCTGTGTAGCATTAGCAAACACCTGTGTTAAATCCTGAGCCTTAATCTGGTTTAATAAACGTTCAGTTACCGTATCAACATCTAATGTAGGGGATAAAACAGCTTCATCAGTATGGTCATATGTATAGGATGAAATCGTAGCTGGTGCAGGTTGTAGGCCTTCATCAGTTGGTTGTAATGTTGTACCATCATCACTCACATACGCTGTATGTGCCAGTTTGTAGTAATAGTATGTACGTGTAACATGTACCGCAGGACGAACAAGATTCCCATTACCTTCTTTTCCTTCTGGAATCAGATAGTGAACTACTTTCTTGTGGTCTAAGATATCATTTCCTAGCACTGCTGGTGCAGTGTAGAGACCTTGTCTTTCAGTTTCGTTTCCATTACTATCCACAAATGTAGTAATCTCACGGGAAACATCAGCGATACCTAAATTTAATTGATAGACATAATAGAATCCGTGTTCAGTATCATATGTTAATGTCTTATCTAAAGTATATTGGCCAATTGGTTGTGTTGGATCGAGTACTGCTATATTGTCACGACCAACTGCACCGGCTGGAAGTAAGCCGTTAGCAAGGCTTGTATCAAAGTAGTTATGGTAGCTAGCCAAATCATTGTCTCGATCAAATTCAAATACTGGAAGAAGGATGCGGTGATCAGTAACACCGGCTAATTCAGGATGTGTATTGATATAGTTTTGTACGGCATCTTCATCTGTAGTATATTTCATTGTCTCTTCAGAGAATAAAGAATGATCAAATGCATCAAAATCAGGTACTGTGAGTTCAGATACTTTTTGGAATGATGCAGTTGTAGGATTTTCTACAACAGATTCATAAGGTTTAATTTGATTTAGATTTGATAGAGATGAGTTATCTCCATGTAAAGTTATATAGTCACTAGAACTAGGTGTATATGTATATGTCTTTGTGGTCATCTTCCAATGGTCACTGAAACTATCTTCTGGTAAACCAACAGGAGAGTCTGCTGTATATGCTATTATCGTCTCTGCTTGTACAGAAAGTGGACGACTAAAAAGGTGTACCAGCAACTAAAGTACATAACAATCCAAGCAAAATTGATTGATATAAAGGTCTATGTAATTTCATTGATTTAATATAGCCATCCTTTCTAACTTACCTATTATATATGGATGTATAGATTATAACAAATTAATAATTTATTTATGCATAAAGTAATAATCAATACATATATTATATTGTAATATACAATAAATCCAGATATTATGCAGTCATAATGAAATGATTAAATATAATATGTATCTATATTTTACAAACATCACGAAATAGTAAATGTTAAAAAGTTTTAAAAAGAATTGAAGGTTTGAGACTTTATTGGTGAATAATTTTTGTGTAAAACTAACATATCTACATGATTTATAAGTCATGTTATAATAAGTAGTATTGATGGAGGACGATATGTCAGAAAAAAACTTATGAGAAAAAAAGTAGGAATTCGTGATATTGTATCTTTCTTTCAGTTAGAACAACTAACAGGAGATGATTCTTCTTTAAATAGATGGACAGTTATTCAGGACTTAAATCGTCCTGGGTTTGAACTTGCCGGTGTGTTTAAGAGTACGGAACCTCGTCGTATCGTTATCATCGGTAATAAAGAATCAGAGTTTATTCGAACGATGAGTGAGGAGGACCAGCGAGCTAGATTCCAGTTCTTAATGGATGGTCTAACTCCATGTATTATTATTACGGGTGGAAATGAGATTCCACCTATACTAAAAGAAGTCGCAATACATAACAACTTCCCTGTGTTGCGTACAAATCTAGAAACGTACCGCCTAACTGCGGATTTAATCACATTCTTAGATGAAAAGTTAGCACCTATCGATACAATGTCTGGTGTTTTAATGTCAGTATATGGTTTGGGTGTCATGATTCTTGGTGAGAGTGGCATGGGTAAATCTGAAACTGCTCTAGACCTGATTCGTGATGGCCAGGTACTTATCTCGGATGACCGTGTAGATGTACAGCATATCCAAAACAGTATTTATGGACACGCACCAGCAATCACAAAGGGTTTACTAGAAATCCGTGGTATCGGTGTTATTAACGTTGAAAAGATGTTCGGTGCTTCTGCAGTCGCAGATCGTGCTGAAGTAAAACTTGTTATACGCATGGTGCCATTTGAAAGAGATGCAGAATATAACCGTATTGGTGATGAAACACAATGCTATACAAAGATTCTTGGTGTTCTTATACCGACAATTGTGATTCCAGTCAGTGCAGGTCGTAATACCTTTATTTTGGTTGAATCAGCGGTTAGAAACTTTAGATTGCAAGAGGCAGGCTATAGTGGAGCTGCCGAAATCAACGAACGATTTTCTCGTTTTGTAGGAAAGGATGAATAAAATGACATTTTTCCCCGATGATATAACTTTATTGAAGATAGGGAATTTCCGCATTCCAACATATCTCGTGGCAGCGCTATTCGCTGTAATTGTAGTATTTATATTCTTATTAAAAGAAAACAAGAAACATGGATATAAACGTATCGTGGCAGTGGAGTTATTCTTGTTCTGCGCTGCTGGTGGCTTTATCTTTAGCCGTGTATTCTGGGTACTGGGTAATCTTTCTGAGTATATGAAATATACGCCATACATCTTCTTGATTACTGACGGAGGCTATGATGCGACCGGTGGATTGATTGGTGTAGCGGTAGGCACATGGATTTATACACGCGAACACTATATGAGTTGGCGTCGTGCCCTAGATATGACAGCACCACTTGCGATGTTGATGATTACGATTACAAGAATAGGTCGAGCAATATCCGCACATACATTATGGTTTGTAATCGTGCTAGACTTTATTGGTTTCTTGATTATTTGGTTTGAAATTCACCGTTACCGTGAAGGTAGAAGACGTGGTGAAACAGCAGCTACTACATTTATGTGGTTCGGCTTAATTTCATTCTTGGCTACCGTATTCAAGTGGGATGTACGTGGTACACATGATGTCATCATGGCGGGACTTAGTGTAGTGGTTGCCTTACTTGGCTATATCTATCTACATACACATCCATTAGATAAGCCAGTTATCTTATTTGATTTAGATGGAACTCTGATGGATAGCCGTCGTATGGTATTGTTGTGCTTTGGATATTTCTTCAAAAAATACAGCAACATAAAAAACTTTACGATTGATAAACAAAGAAAGGTATTCATTCAGCCTTTTGCGGACATCCTTCAAGGAATTCTTCCCTGAACAGGATGATGCCAAGCTAGCTGAAGAATACCGTACATACCAAGGATCATTCTCATGGTCCAATGACGTAACACTATTTCCACATACAGAAGAGGTTTTACATGACTTGTGGGAAGATGGTTATAAGTTAGGTATTGTGTCTTCACGTTTAACAGAATCTTGTGATTCATGGCTAAGACAGTTTAAGTTATCTTATTTCGATGTGGTGGTTGGCCGTGATCAGTACAATAAGGCAAAGCCATCTCCTGCAGGTATCCTATATGCATGTAAGAGATTAAAAGAAGGTCATGATAACTGTATCTACATCGGTGATAGTAAGTCAGATATCTTAGCAGCCAAGGCAGCTGGATGTTATGCGATTGGTTTCTATCCAAAGCGTAATGATCCAACAGCAGATGAACGTGACAAGTTAAAACTTGGAGAATTAGAATCTGCACAACCAAATGCGATTATCGGAGATTTATCTGAACTAAAAGAGATTTTAAAAGAGACACACGGTTGGACTTACGAAAAGTTATAAAAAATATACCAAGTCGGATGAATAATCTGGCTTGGTTTTTTGTATGTGTTGTTATACTTTCCCTAAAGATAGTTGATAGAAAAATGATATAATTTGAATAAAGAATAGCCATCTCAAAAATTTAAAAAGATAAAATGTAAACATATGTTGCGTATATGTAAAGTTCTTGTGATGGAAGTGAACTAATAAGGATAATAGAATGAAGTTGTAAATGAGAGGAAATCACAAATGAATGTCTCAGAAAAGATTAGAACCCTACGTAAGTCAAAGGGGATGTCTCAAGAAGAACTAGCAGGGCAAGTTAATATATCGCGCCAAGCGGTTTCACGTTGGGAAAATGGTACAGCTTTACCAGACGCAGATAATATTGTTCAACTGAGTAAGTTATTCGGTGTCACAACAGACTATCTTTTAATGGATTCTTATGAAAGCGATGAAGATTCACCAAAGATAAAAGAGAACAATAAAATACTGCATGCAAATTTAACTAGTCTAGCAATTATATTACAGGCAACATTTTTGAATATATGCATGCTACCATGGGATGATCCAAATACAAAAGTGTATGCAACGGTTATAAAAGTATTCCTACTTCTAGCATGTTCAATATGGATGGCAAGTAATCATCGTTATGAAAAAGATTTGAAACAAAGAGCGAAGAATACAAAAATCGAACTACTGTATTGTTTAATACAATGGATTGTGGCTGTTGTGGGTTATAAATTACATATAGGTTTCTGGGCTGGGGTAATGCTTTGCGTGAATGGATGCGTATATATCACAATTGTGAATCCTAAGTATATGAATCGCAAATTAACACGATAATCTTGTTGGAGATAAGAACATACAAAAAGAGTAGAAAGATACTAGGAGGAACTATGAGCGAACTTGAGAAATACAAGATATTGAGTGCAGGAAAAGCGTTTGGTGAATGTGCAAAAATTGCGATGGCTTTACTAGATAGCCAAACAGCCTATGAAGAATTAAAGGAAGAGGCAGCTCAAAGCATGGTGGCTGGAAGTTATAGCTGTGCTGGTGGTGATCCAAGTGTAATACTAGAACAAATCGCAATTGAAATGATTTGTAGAGATACTCGTAATACTTGGTATTTACCCGATACTGTAAAATTCTGGGATAGACGTTTTGGTAGTCTACTAGAAGCGAAGTTTTTTTCTGTTATGACGATGATGCGGAAAACCTGGAGTAAGATCCTATATAAATTCTTTATTAAATTACAATGGATGCCAAAAACGAGAAGACTATCGCTCCACAAGAAGTTACAACAATGTTTGGGGATTCTTTGCGGAAATTCTAGCAGTAGTAAAACAGAATAATCATCCTGAATTTGATAAGTATTATGAAATTGCAGTTCAAAATGGAATGGATCCAAGTGTCTTGGAGAAAAAGTTAAAAGAACTAACCGAAGTAAAACAGTCTTTTTATTGAGATTGAAATAAATTGAGCTACATGCAAAAAAACCGAATAGGAGAATGAGTGATATATTGCATTATATAGAAAGGAAATGATAGTAATGTTTCGGTACAAAGAACATTTTTGAAAAAAATACTGTAAAGAAAATGGACTTTCACTATCACTTTCTTTTTGCTATGCCGGCTGGATATGAAACGGCATTTGGTACATTTGATTCGAACTCACTAACGGTCTTTATAAATAAAAAAATCTATTAAAAAGATAGAGAAGAGTTTGAACAAGCATTCTATCTATTTCATGAATTACGACATGCATTACAATATACCAATCCCCAATCATTTAACAATATTATTAATGAAAAGCTTATCGTATATCATTATGTACGATGGCACGTGCTATAAAAAAAGTTGGAGACAAATATTATAAATATAAAATCAATGGTGATGAGGAATTCCTAAAGAATTTGTATATAAGCCAGCCATATGAGATGGATGCGAATGAAATTTGCATATAAGAAAAGTGTGCGAAGTAATAGGATTCTCAAAAAGAATTAGAACAGCTTTATCATAGATGGATACCAAAGCGTAGGATTTCAAATGAAACATATAGATTAATATATAAAGAAATTGATAAAAGTATAAAAGAATAATACTGCCAAGTCGGTTGATGAGTTGGTCTTTCATTATAAAACTTAAAAAAATTATAATTAACGTTAAATGGAATAAAGAAGATAGTTTACAGAGTTTATTTTCTTATAATAAAAAGTTAAACTAATCATACAGTTTATATTGAATATGCTATTTCTTGGCTGATATAAAATAGAGCTCATATAAGTGAAATCTATGCCATGCTAGCATAGATTTTTCTTCTGAGCTTCTACTGGAAGAATTTTTGAATGAGAAATTGAATTATTTAGTGTAGGAGAAGTATTGTAATAAAAGTGAATATTTCAACTATGAGCATAATTATTCCAATCGATATTTTTTTCATGGCTTATATCAGCAAAATCCTGAAAGAAAAAAACTGTAAATAATCCAACTAATCCTATGATCAGTAGATGAATTATTATATTTGAAAAACTCCAAAAAGGAAATATGAAATATGATTAAAAATATTAATGAAAGAAATGTGTATACTGAAAAAAATACAAAATATGAACTACAAAATTCGAAATTCTGCTCATATGCACTATTTCATCTATTCTCAGTCTGCGATCAAGGATATTCTGGCGTAATAATATATCTGTTGCAATTCTGACAAATAGTGTAATCAATAACAAATCAGCAATAAATGGGAATGGTAATGATTAATTGAAGTTCTTTCATAAAGAGTCCAGATCCAATAGCCATTAAAAATAAATATCCAACTTTTTTTAAGTGTAGTGTATGGATTGTGCAATTTTGAAGCAAGATTAAAAATCCAATTATTAGATAGAAATCCTGACGGTTTTTGAGCTTGATTATAAATGTGTTGACCTGAAAATAATACAATTGTGTATAGAAAGAGTGTTGTAATAGTGCATAGGTAAATTAGCACTGGCTAGAAACATGCTAAATGTATATCCCAAGAGATATATTAAAAAGAACAATCAATCCGGTTATAAATGCTGTAAGAGTATAAACTTCCCTTGTGATGATTTGATTAAATTTTAAATATATTGTAAGTGTAGAAATATTTGTTAATACAACAGTCAATATTCCAAAGACTATATACCAGAAATTGTAGGGTATATAGTAGGCGCCTTGATTGAAAATAGAAAACAGGATATTATTCAAAAGAATGCTCGAAAAAATAGTAGCACACCAATAAATACAGGTATTACCATTTTCGAAAAAAGGAATACAGTTGGCGTAATTTTTACTGGTCCAAATAATTTCAATCGTTTTCTGTCTATATTCATTATTCATCATCTCAAATATGAATTCAGTAGAATATGCACCAATTAATAAATAGCTATATGGTAAGAAAAATTGATGGAGAGATACCTGTTATAAAAAGAATGCGGGATATATTGGTTTAATAAGGGAGAAATTAATATCAGAATTGGCACAAGCGAGAAAAATGCGTTTGTGTTTTATTATTTCTTTTTAATTCTTTTTTCCAAGAAGAAATGCAATGTTTTCATTCCATCAACCTTCCTTCGTGCATTTTTTTAAAAAGAATTGAAGGTACTTCAGATATTAGTTCCTCATCATGCGTAACAATCAGAATACATTTCTGTTTTTAGATCAATCTCTTTAAATAAAGATATTATTTCGATTTTTGCATCGTGATCAATACCACCTGTCGGTTCATCAAAAAAATGTATACATTTGCATGAACAAGAGTTGTAGCGATAATTGCAGCTTTCTTTTTCATACCTAATGATAAAGAAGAGATAGGTTCATCCCTTTTTATCATAGAGATGATATTTATTTAATAGAGAATAATATTCATTTTTGAACAGTACTAAAACTTTGCTTATATAAAAGCAAGTCGAAATCTAATATTATCCGTAATGGATAAATCTTCGTATAATCCATTATGATCTGGCAAAATACGAGATGATTGATTCTTCTACAAATTGAATACTTCCTCTTTCAGGTTTTAGAAGACCCAGAATTAAGCGTAGTAACGTTGTTTTTTTCCGGACCCATTTTCGCCAATAATTGTATAAATGTTGCTGGATAAGAAAGAGAATGATAGATCAGTAATAACGGGAGTTCCGTTATATGAATATGTTACATCCTTAATTTTAATCATTTGAAATTCTCCTTCGAGCAAATAAATAAAAAGTTATTTAAATTATAATTATAAATAGATAAATAAGAGAAGATTTTTTTGACTTACAAGCTTTTTATTAGAATAAATATTTGCTTTTTACCATATTGATATAATAACGAATAGCAAATGGTGAATTAGAAAAGTATTTTTTTATAACAATTTCTTACGAATATTTTCGTAGATTGTCTCTTCTGTGGTTTGTAGTAATTCTTGCGTGGAGGAATCAATACCTGCAAAGCGAATAGAGTCGAAATCTTGCGTTAACTGATTGAGTTGCTTTTGTGATAGACTCTGCTTTTTTTGGCTCAGAGAGTAGTATGTTTCAAAATCACTCGATTTGTCTCTTGTGACATATTCATTAAATACAAGTTTCTCTAATAAAGGTACTAACAAGAATTGGTTAACATCTGTAAATAGGGACATATCTTTTGTGATATTTGAATGTGGGAAACAATATAGGTAATGAATCACAATAAGTTCATTGGGACTTAAGCCTGTTTCTGTTGAGATACGTTGTAATAAACGCTCTAAGAGTTTTGTGGTGTAGTAGTTATGTAGTATCGCATCTTGTTTATGGTCACTTAGTTTTGCGACTGGAACGATTTCTTCTCCAAGTTTCTTTGTAGAGAAGGAGATTGCAGAGTCATCTGTCGCAAAGCCTACTAAGAAGCTCAGAATTTCTGGGCGTTTGCGAGCATATTCTTTCTCATCGTATATGGATTTATAAAAGTTATCATAGTATTTGATGACAGATAGTTTCATGTCTACGATGTTACGAATATCGAAGCGACTTTGGGACACAAGGGAACCTTCTGTTTTTACATAATAATAGATTGGTAACTGTAATGGAGCGACATGTTTTACGTGGAGTAGATATTCAAGGTTGAAGATAAAATCTTCTGACCAAGAAAGGCTAGCATCCATCTTGAGATGATAGGTATCAATGATGGATTTCTTATATAACTTATTCCAAAGAACACCATAATAGTAATCTGCTGGGTTTTGAATCATGTAGTCCGCAAATTCATCTCTTGTAAGAACTTTATCAGAGTCAATTCTTCCTTTATGGGATGTGTTTTCTCCTACGACACGATAGAAGTCTGCGATGACTAGATCTGCTTTCGACTCTTCCATTGTACGGACAAGTGATTTAGTGGCGTCAGTTGTAATCCAGTCATCCGCGTCGAGGAATTGTATATATTTTCCACGTGCATTTTGTATTGCGAGATTACGGGTATTTGATACACCTGAGTTCTCTTTGTGGATGACTTTGATACGACTATCTTTTGCGGCGTATTCATCGAGAATCTTTCCGGATTCATCCTTACTTCCATCATCTACGACGATTAATTCGTAGTCACGATATTCTTGATTCAAAATACTATCGATACAGCGATGTAATACAGTTTTATCTCCATCGAGTGGTTTTGCGGCATTATATACAGGGACAATAATACTAACAATTGGTGTGTTCATATATAACTCTCCTATTAACGTTACTATTATAAATAGTATAATAAGAATGGTATAAAATGAGAAGAACGGCGATGACCTTCACAAAATTGTGATGGTGAAACTCGGATGATAAAATAGAAACGAGGTAATTGGATATGGAAGTTAGTAAGAGAATCATACTTGTAAGTGGAATGAGTGGTGCTGGTAAGAGTACAGCAACGCGTATTTTAGAGGATATGGGATATCACATTATTGATAACTATCCAGTTGTGCTCGTGGACCAGTTCGTGGATATGATAGAGGCTTCAACTGACCCAAGATATAGTTATATTGCGTTAAGTACATCGGCAGAAGACTTCCCAATTTTCTCTCGTAAGTTAAATGGAATAAATGCGTCCGTTAGTGTACTTTTTATCGATGCTAGTGATAGCGTACTATTAAATCGATATAAGAGTACAAGACGTATTCACCCATTATTATTAAGTAATACCGCAAATACCCTTGAAGAAGCTATCACAGAAGAAAGACATAGATTCAAACAGAATCTTGATAATAATGTTATTACAATCGATACATCCTTCTCATCTGAAAAGCAGTTTAAGAAAAAGCTAGAATCATATTTTGCCAAGAAGCAGATACCATCATTCTCTATTTCATTTATTTCCTTTGGATATAAGTATGGTGTACCACTCGACGCAGATTTGATGATTGATGTACGTTTCTTACCAAATCCATTCTGGGATGAGAAGCTTCGTTATTTCTCAGGAAATGATAAAGAAGTATATGACTATGTCATGGATAAACCAGAGACACAGGAATTTATTCAGCGTTTATTAGCATTTACAGATTATGCATTTGAACAGTATACAAAGGAAGGAAAGAATCATTTTACTGTGGCGATTGGATGTACAGGTGGACAACACCGTTCTGTTACTATCGCAAACTATTTATATGATGTATACAAGGAAAGATATAACTGTTATTTAGATCACCGTGATCAGAAGGAATGGCTAACGCATGAAGAAGCATAGAGTCGTAATCATTGGTGGTGGACATGGACAGTCATTAATCTGCCGTGGTGTTAAAACCATTTCAAATATTGATTTAAACGCAATTGTTACGGTCGCTGATGATGGTGGTAGTACGGGACGTCTACGTAAGAACTTTCATATTCCAGCGATGGGTGATATTCGAAACGTTATGATCAGTATGGCAGAAAGTGAAAATATGTTAAGTTCCTTAATGGATTATCGCTTTGATGACCCTGATGGAAAAGAAGATGATATTCTAGGACATAATCTAGGAAATCTTATCCTAACTGCATTGACACAACAGACTGGTTCTTTTATGACAGCCATTCAGGAAGTGAGTCACATCTTGAATGTAAAGGGTAATATTATTCCTGCAAGTACGGATGTAATCACTTTGTATGCACGCATGGAGGATGGCGTCATTGTACGTGGAGAAGCGAATATTCCAAATCATAATCACCACATTACACGTGTGTTCTATCAGGATGAAGTACATGCATGTAAAGAAGCAGTTGAAGCAATACAAAATGCAGACCTAGTTATCTATGGTATCGGTTCTGTTTATACAAGTATTTTGCCGAATGTTATCATTCCAGAAATTCAGGAAGCGTTATGTAGTACAAAGGCAGAGTTAGTTTATTTCTGTAATGCGATGACACAACCTGGTGAAACTGATGGGTATTCAGTAGAAGACCATGTAGACGCATTGTTATATCACCATGCGCCAGTTGATAAAGTGATTGTGGCATGTGATGAGATACCAGAGAAGATATTAGAACGTTATTCCGTAAATGGAAGTACAAAGGTCAATCTTTTAAAGCAAGACCATCCATATCAGGTAGTAACAAAAGAATTACTCAGCTTCCGTAATGGATTTATTCACCATGATCCAGAGAAAATCAAGGCAGTGATTCAAGAATTGCTGGAGGTGAAGTAATGTCATTTGCGGCAGAGGTAAAACAAGAAGTAGCCCAGAAGATTATGGAGGGTAATGATATACGTGCAGAACTATCTGCACTCATTCAAATGACATCATCACTTTCCTTATCTAATCGTGGTATGACTTTATTAGTGAGTCTAGAAAATGCGGCTGTTTCACGTACAATTTATCGTTTGGTGAAAGAAAGATATGGCGTGGAAATTAGCTTGTTTGTAAAAAGAAAGATGAATCTTCGTAAGAATCGTATTTATGGTATGCGTATTATGAGTGCAGCCCCAAAGATTCTGGAGGATTTAGGAATTTATAGTACACGTGGTTTACTAGATAAGCCACTTGCGAAAATCGTACAGACAAACAATAATGCGCGTGCCTATTTAGCAGGAGCGTTTATGGCAGGTGGCTCTATCAACTCGCCAGAAAAATCATCTTATCACTTGGAGATTACAGCTACCAGTGAAGAACATGCATTATTTATGATATCCCTGTTAGAGCGATTTAATATTCATGCAAAGATTACAACACGTCGAAAGAAAGTGATTCTATATGTGAAGTCAGCCGAAAAAATTGCGGACTTCTTGCGTTTGATTGAAGCTGACCAAGCAGTCTTGAAGTTTGAAAATATTCGTATTTCAAGAGACTTTAGTAACTCTCTGCAACGTATGAATAATATGGACTTAGCCAACGAAGTTAAGGCGGTTGCGGCTGCGAGTGGACAACTTGATGATATTCGTATCTTAGAAGAAAATCAGAAGATAGAAACATTAGACCGTAAACTACAAGATATCATCACACTCCGTAAGGCAAACCCAGAAGCTTCCTTAATGGAGCTGTGTAGTATCTATGAACGTCAGACTGGAGAAATTGTTTCGAAGTCAGGCATGAAACATCGTTTTGTGAAGATTCATGAACTAGCGATGAAAGAGGTAAAACAAGATGAATAGAACACAACTACAAACAGCGGTATCCACAATTGTATTCTTGGTTATCGTGATGTTGATATTCCGCTACCTATGGTGGCTCATCCTATTATTACTATTACCAATTGTAGGATTTGTAATTTATGGGCTGATACAAGCCAGAAGATTAAATAAGCAGATGGAAAACGCTGCAGCAGAAGAATTGGATATTGATCGTACTTTCTATCAGTCATATTCAAACCCTAAGAAAAAAATCAAAAGTGATATCATTGATGTCGAATATGAGGAACATACAGACGGAGAATAAGACTATGGAAAACGTAACCACTGAAATATTAGAAAATGATTTTACAACTTTACAAGTGATGGATTGGCCTATGGTTCAAGAATATTTACAGCGTTGTAAATATGAAGAATCAAATCACAATATTATCAATATGATTATGTGGTTACAGACATATCCGCTGTTTTACTATAAAAGAGAAGAGTACTTATTGTTGTTGGGCATACATGAAGGATGTTTCTTCATGTACATGCCACTATGTGAAAAAGAATATATCGCTGAAGCGATAAAAAAGGGTAAGGAAATCTTTGACCACTATGGACATGACTTTACACTCAGCTGTTTTACAAAAGAGATGGTAGACGAAGTCATTAAGCTATATCCAGAATATACAGCTATCCATGAAAGTTGGGCAGATGATTATGTCTATGATGGAGAACGTTTACGTACCTATGCTGGTAAGAAAATGCAAAAAAAGCGCAATCATTTGAATGCGTTCTATAAAGACTTTGAAGGTAGATGGTCATACGAAACTCTTGATGAGACTAATATCGATGATTGTATTGGATATCTGAAGGATTGGAAATCAGAAGATCCAGATGATTTCTTACAGAGTGAGAGAATCGGTACATTCCGCATCTTAGACTTGTATGATGAATTACCTTGTAAGGGTGGTTTGATTCGAATCGATGGAAAGGTACGTGCCTTTGCGATTGGATCAATGTTGTCGGACCGTATGTGCCAAGAGAATATCGAAAAGGCAGATGGAGATGTAAGAGGTCTTTATCAGTGCATCATGAAAGAGATGTTAAGTCATGAATTTCCTGGCATTGAACTCGTTAATCGTGAAGATGATACAGGCCGCGAAAATCTAAGAGCTGCTAAACTGTCCTATCACCCAGTCAATATTATTGAGAAGTATCGTATTAAGAAAGGTGTTGAATCATGATTACAAAAGCAACGAAAGAACAAGCTACCGAAGTAAAGAATCTTTGGAAAGTATGTTTTCCACAAGAGGATGAAGGCTATATTGATTACTATTTCAAGAATCTATTTGTGCCAGAGAATTGCTTTGTATATGTAGAAGAGGGACATGTTGTCTCAGCAATCATTCGAGCTCCACATGCGATGATGTTTAATGACAAAGTTCTACGTACTAGCATGATTCTTGGTGTAGGTACATTGCCTGCATACCGTAAACGTGGATATATGAAGCGTTTAATGGAAATTGTATTAGACGCATGCGAGCATACTGAACTGATTACTCTTATTCAGGCATATGACCAGAAACTATATGAACCATATGGCTTCCGTAATATCTACAATCGCTCTACCTATCGCTTAACACGTGATGATGTAAAGCGCAGCACAAACTTTGGCTGTTCCTATGAACCAACTGCGATTGATTTATTAAAGGTATACTCTGCATTTATTCGTCGATTCAATGGTTACTATGCAAGAGATTTAGAATACTTTGTAAAGTATAAGAAGGAAATCAATGCACAGGGTGGAAAGATTGTAGCCTACTACAATGGCAAAGACCAAATTCGAGGATATGCAACGATGTTACCAAAGGGAGATGTTTTAGAAATTGAAGAACTCATCTACCTTGATTCCACTGCTCTAATGAAACTATGTAATGCAGCGCTATTTGAAAAGGATGTTGTGGAATTACATGTATCAGAAGCAGAAGATCTAACGCTCGTATTCCCAGAGACAAAGGTTGAGACATATGGCTCTACAATGGCAAGACTTAATGACGCAAAACTATTCTCAAAACTTGTGGGTAGAGATATCTCTACGGTTGAACAAGCATTTGCGACAAGTATCAAACCACTTAATCTAAATGAATTTGCATAAGAAGGGTATATATCCTTCTTTTTCTGTGCTATATAATAAATAAAAACAGAAATGTATATCATTGAGGTGATTGTTATGAGAAGACACCATTACAACATCTTTCATCTTGCAATCTACAGCGTAGTCATCATACTCGTAGTACGTATCATTCCATATTTATTTCCAAGAATTCCAGGTAGACCAGAGTTCTTTGATGAGAGAATCATCAACTCTATCCAACAGGATGAAATTAAAGAACTCAAAGAAGAGGCGTTGAAAGAATATCATTTGCGATTTGATTATGATGATGTGTTAGGTTGTAAAACCGGTGAGCCACCATGGGATTGTGGAATTGAGAACTTGATGATTTCGGATGTATACTCACAAAAATATGCCTTTTTACCTAAGAAAAAGATTGGTAAGCATTACAACTACATCATAAAATCCTTCCGGAACAAGCAAGGATATACGATAAATTTATACGTCGTAAAAGAAGAATTGCCACATCGATATACACAAATGCCTACGACAGATTATAGGGAAGTGAAATATACCATCGATGGCAAAACGATTATTACACAGTTAGCGTCAGATAGAGATAATCGTGTACTAAGTTTTTACATGTTCTGTGAGGATTGGTACGGATATAAACTCCAAGGGAATATATCTTATTATGAACAAGAATACAATGATGACAATGTGACAAACAAGATGAAAGAAATTCTGGAGAAGACACTAAATAACCAATGAAAAATAAGTATAAAAAGGCATTAAATTCACATGGTGCTAATTTATATAAAAAGTTAGAAGAATTTTTAGTGAAATTCATCACGTTAGCGCTTACATTCAAATGCTCTTAATTGACCGAAAAACATATAAAAACATATAATATAAATGCAACAAAAGGAGGTCTTTGAAAGACAATATGACAGATGTAAGAGTTGCTATTAACGGTTTTGGCCGTATTGGCCGTCTAGCTTTTAGACAAATGTTTGTAGCTGAAGGTTACGAAGTTGTTGCAATCAACGACTTAACAACACCTCACATGCTAGCTTACTTTATTAAAGCATGATACAACACACGGTAAGTGGGATCATGAAATCTCTGCAGATGATGAAAAGGGAACAATCACTGTAGATGGTAAGGAAATTACAATTTATAAGGAAGCTGATGCTAGCAACCTACCTTGGGGTCAATTAGACATCGATGTAGTTCTAGAATGCACAGGCTTCTACACAAGCAAAGCTAAGTCTGAAGCACACATCAAGGCTGGTGCTAAGAAGGTTGTTATCTCTGCCCCTGCAGGAAACGACTTACCAACAGTAGTTTACGGTGTAAACGAACATGTTGTAACAGCTGAAGACAAGATTATCTCTGCTGCTTCATGTACAACAAACTGCTTAGCTCCAATGGCTAAGGCATTAAATGATTTATATCCAATCCAATCTGGTATCATGACAACAGTTCATGCTTACACAGGTGATCAGATGATCTTGGATGGACCACAGCGTAAGGGTGACTTACGTCGTTCCCGTGCTGGTGCTTGCAATATCGTTCCTAACTCAACAGGTGCTGCTAAGGCTATCGGTCTTGTAATTCCTGAGTTAAATGGTAAGTTAATCGGTGCTGCTCAGCGTGTTCCTGTTCCTACAGGTTCAACAACACTCTTAATCTCTGTAGTTAAGGGTAAGGATGTAACTGTTGATTCTATCAACGCTGCAATGAAGGCTGCTGCTTCTGAAAGCTTCGGCTACAATGAAGAAGAAATCGTTTCTTCTGACATCGTTGATGAAACACATGGTTCTATCTTCGACGCTACACAGACAATGGTAGCTAAGATTGATGACGACACATACCAGGTACAGACAGTTTCTTGGTATGACAATGAGAACTCATATACTTCTCAGATGGTTCGTACAATCAAGTACTTCGCAAACGTTAAGTAATTAACCTAAGCAATCTAAAAATCACACTTCTTATGAGGTGTGATTTTTTTGAGTCTCTTTATTTTTTTGATATACAATTTTACCATTAACTATTGTCATGTATACATCTAATGAGCGACAATCTTTTGGATTGGTATGCAAAATATCACCATCGATAACAGCAAAGTCCGCAAGTTTTCCAACTGTAATTGATCCCAAATCATCTTCACGGTAGAAATCATATGCTCCACCAAATGTCCAACTTTCCAGCACCTCTGGTATAGTTAAGCAATTTTCCTGATTGAAGGGATTTCCACCTTCAGGGAATAGACCTGTTACAGAGTAATAAATAGATTCGGGTATATGATCAATAACGAGAGGGAGGTCAGTACCACAGCATAGCGGAACACCATAGTCTTTCATCTTACGGCGATTCCAATAATTTTTTCCACGCTCTAAGCCAATCTGTTTTTTTATCATTCCGACTTTGTCATCGTAGCTAGTGATTGATTGAATTTGTGGATAATATTCGCAAATAATGCCAAGGTCAGCCATTCGTTTTAAATCAACTGGATCACTAAATTCTGCTTCCGTTATAGCATGTCGATTCACTAATTTTTCCGTTATTATCTTTTTTTGCATAAATTAAAGATATTAATGGCTTTTTCGACTGCTCCATCACCTTGAGCATTTAGTGAGAATCGAGTACCAATTTTATCGGCTTCAAGTACTTCATCCTGAATTAACTCCCAATTAATATCAAGTTTACATTTATAATTTTTGATTTTCGTATGGTTGCTTTTAATAAACCATTTCCCTGAGAAATAGAACCATCTGTCATACGATTAAAACCTGAAAAACCGAATAAAATCAGAATTGTAATTGGCCATCATCTTTTTAGCATATTCAAAGTTTGCATTCGCGCCTACTGGTTGGGACATAAAATGTACACGCAAATTTAAATCTTCCTCAGATTCAAGCTCAGACAAGATATTTTTGGAAAGCCACTGAAATTTATCAAACCCAATTTCTTTTACGGAAGTAATACCGCGTGCATTTAACATAGCCATATATTTTTTGAATAAAGGTTTAATAAAATTCTTATCTTTAAGTATTTCGTCTAATAATTTCCAGAATACTTCATTACAATCTGCAGTTAAATCAAAACCATAGTGATTGATTGCGGTTGTATTTAGCCAAAAAAATGTTCACCGCTTATAGAAAAATAGGACAATACGACAATTTGGGAATAATCCTTCTAATTCTTCAGGGCTTGGGGTGTTAAAATTATCAGATATTCCATGACCAAAGATATGATCTTGATGGGAATAGCATGTTTTTAGAACCTCAATAACTTCTTTTTCCGTTTTTACATTTGAAAGATCGATACCGATGTATCGCAAAGACCAACCGGTAAAGAATGTGTGTGCATCAAAGAAACCAGGCAAATATAGTTTTTGCCCGGAAAGGTCATAAACCTTATATTGATTTTTCTAATGAAGAAGGAATATAAACCTTTTTTTCGACAACATGAATTTTATTGCCATGAATAATAATATAGCCGTTAATAACATCTTGTTGATTAGCACAAAAAAATTTGATCTGATTTTTAAGATATAGTTGTTAATAGACATTTCTCCTCCTGGGTAAAGCCAAAAAAAGCATATAAATATATATGCTTAGTGCAGAGAAATTTGTTTAAAGTGTATATGCTGACTTGAATATAGCATAAAAACAAATAAATTACAGATTATTCTAATTTAAAAGTTTCGAATCCATACTCAGCTTTATCGCATGGCATATAGGATGTTGTAAACTCAACAACATTTCCACTTGTATCATGACCAATATATTCAAGGTTATAGATGTAACTATCAGAAGATATATCCATAATTTTTAGTGATTGGGTGGAAGGCTTTCTGAATAGTTAGCTTTTTGCTCAAATGAAATTGGGAAATGTTCCTTTTGTTTCATATAGTCATAGAGTGAGGCTTTTTGAAAAAAATCATGATCTTGGATATCACCAAAAATATTTGAAGGAAGATAACAGTATTCAAGAGCAATACTTTCATTATCAATTTTACGTAAACGATGTAATGCATATATTTGTTCACCGTGCTTTAAATTAAGTTTCTTTTCAATATAAGTTTGGTCTTTAATGATACCCTCTTCTAATATGGTGTTTTTTTAGTGTTAAGCCATGTTTATTTATAAAAGCTCCAAGGCCGATACTTTTACCTGTAGAATGATCATTTAAATATAAAATTTTATTTGCAATTTTTTTGTAACAAAAGTACCATTGTTTTTTTACTCGAAATAAATATCCTTCGTCAATCAAAAGCATTGATAGCATGTTTAACTGTCATGCGGTTAATGTGATAGAGGGAAGACATTTCGCGCTCACTAGGTATTTTTTTCGCCTGGTAAATATTCGCCATCTTTAATACGTTGGATGATTAAATTTTTTTAATTGGATATACAAAGGAATTTGGTAGTTCATAAATATCACCTAAAAATAATTCGAATGAAAAACGTTCATATTTCATATAGCTTTCAGTAAATGCAACAACATGATTGTGATTATCATAAATGCATCCGGATAATAATGCTACATGTGCATTACTAGAAAGTTCTAATGCATCGCGATAGCTGCTTTCTGCTTCGATAACACGAATCCTTTGCGTGGTTCTAAAGAATTTAATGTTAAATTTTTCTACTAATATATCATTCAAATTTTCAATGTAAGATTTATAACCCATTAACTCGGGTGCTAAATTTGTAGGAATGAAACAGTAATCCATACATATTGGTTCATGATCAGCAATCAGTAAACGTTTAATTTCAAAAAAACTTAGTTCCGAGTGGTAAATTTGTCTCTCGACATAAATATTTATCAGCTTCAATCTCAATAAACTTCAATAATTTCGTTTCGTATGTGGATGAATTATCTTTAATTATTTCTGACATTAGACGAATAGTATTAACATTTTTTTGTAATACGCTGTTTAGCTACAAAATAACCAATCTTTAGGTACCACGTAAATAATTCCCATTTCTTCTAAAATTTTCATGGCAGACCGTAGGGTCAAACGCTGAATTGAGAATAATTCGCATAGTTCACGTTCACTTGGGAAGTTTATCTCTATATTTCAAATGGTGATCAGCGATATATTGCCGAAGTTCATTACTGATCATAATATCCAAAGTCATAACTTTCATGAACTTATTTTAACAACTTTATATACTTTTTTTATCAAATACATATATGTAAGGGGTTGCAAAGGTAAAACATACTGGTATAATAAAGTTAAATAGTGGTATATATGTAAACCAAAAAGGCAGAGATGGGTTTTAAAGTGTAGATATGCCACAAGAAAAAGGAGGACACATAATATGTCTAATCAGAACACCCAAGATTTGAAACGCAAACTTGGATTAGGTGCAGTTATTGCACTTGGTGTTGGAACAACAGTAGGATCTGGTATTTTCTCATCCTTATCAGAAGTAGCTGGTGCAGCGGGAAGTAGTTTAACGCTAGTATTAGCATTTTTGATTGGTGGTTTATTACAGATTCCAGCAAATTTTTGCTATGCAGAACTTGCATCGGCGTTTCCTGAAGATGGTGGACAATACGTCTATTTCCGTGAAGCTGGTTCTCGTCCGTTAGCTTTCCTATGCGGATGGATTAGCTTTCTGGGCAACTGACCCTCCATCAATCTCAATTATGGCTTTTAGCAATTGCAAACTACCTAGGATTCTTCTTACCAGTTCATGGTCTAATTCTAAAATTAGTTGCAGTTGCATTAGTAATTGTATTCATGATTATCCATATTCGTAGTGTTGAAGGTGGAGGAAAATTCCAGACAATCATTACTGCATTAAAGATTCTTCCTTTTGCATTAATTATTGGAATTGGATTATTCAATATTAACTCTAATTTATTCTTATCAAGTAAACCATTAGAAGGTGCCGCAACAGGGTTTGCAGCATTGTTAGCAGGAATTTCTGCAACAACATGGTCTTATGATGGTATGGGTGCAGCTTGCTATATGTCTGGTGAAATAAAGGATCCAGGTAAGAACTTGCCAAAGGGATTAATTTTAACTGCTGTAATCGTACTTGCGTTATATGTTAGCTTAACAGTAGTCTCCTCTGGTTTATTATCAGTTGAGGAACTAGCTGCTTCAGAAGCGCCAATTGCTTTACTAGCATCTAAGATTCCATTAATTGGTAACGCAGCAGGTGTCGTTGTAGCTATTATGGCTATTATCGTTGTAATTGGGTCACTTTCAAGTTGTATTATGTTCCAACCTAGAATTGAATATGCAATGGCAAAAGATGGTTTATTCTTTAAACATTTTGCACAGGTACACCCAAAATATGAAACACCAGCATTCTCAATCGTTGTACAGTGTATCGTTGCTATTATCTTGATTTTTGCGACAAATTTGTCAGATCTATTAGGATACTTTACATTGGTTGCACTATTAAAGAATTTCTTAACATTTGGAACAATCTTCGTATTACGTAGAAAGGAACATTACAAACCAGTATACCGTATGCCGGGTGGAGTATTAATGCCAATCATTGCAATGTTTATGACAGGCACTCTCATTTGGTCAACATTCATCTGGGCTCCAATTCCTGGTTTGATTTGCGCAGGTTTAGCTGTAGGAACAGGATTGCCAGTTTATTATTTCTGGGAAAATCAAAATAAACAAAGAAAAAATGAGGCTGCTATATGAAATTAGCAGCAATTGGAAGTAACTGTGTTGACTATTATCAAAATATGAATGGGGGTACCGCCTTTCCTGGCGGTGGCCCCGTTAATATGGCTGTGTATACAGTACGATTAGGAGGAAAAGCCTCATATATTGGTCCCGTAGGAAATGATGAATTTGGACATGTAATGTACAATGCAATCAAAAGTAAAGGGGTTGATGTAAGTCACTTGCAATTTAAAGAAGGAAAAACAGCAGTTACACAGGTTGAACTTATTGATGGGGAACGAGTTTTTGGCGACTATGATGAAGGGGTTCTATCAGACTATCATTTGTCTGAAGATGATATTTCATTCATATGTAAACATGACATCGTAATATGCGATCTCTGGGGAAAGGTTGAAGGCTATTTTGAGGAGTTACACCGTAAAGGAATTCTAACAGCTTTTGATTGTGCAACAAGACCAGATGATGAAGCATGTAAAGTTGCAATTCCACATAGTGATTACGTATTTTTCTCTAATGATGAAAGTTCAATGGATCAGCTAAAAGAACAGATGAAGGAAATCTATAATAGAGGTCCTAAACTTGTTATAGCAATGCGTGGAGAAAAAGGTAGTCTGTGCTTTGATGGGATAGATTATCATGAAATGGGCATTGTTCATTGCGATGACGTGGTGGATACAATGGGGGCAGGAGATAGTTATATTGCAGGCTTCCTAAATGCAATCATACGTGGTGAGTCTATTATTGAAAGTATGCATGCAGGTGCAGAAAATGCAACTGAAACAATAGATATTTTGGGGCTTGGTAGATGGCAATTATCAGAATGACATTTTATTCCACTGCGTTAAAGGTGACAACAAACTGCAATATTTTAATGCCTGATAATTCGAATGATGTAACACCAATCAACAATGGGCAATATAAAATTTTGTATCTCTTACATGGCTTATCTGGAAATGCTGAGGAGTGGCTGCGTTTTACAAAATTAGAATATTATGCAAAGAAGTTTGGCTATATTATCGTTTTGCCTGAGGTAGGTAGAAGTTTTTATACAAACATAGATGGGATTCAATACGCAACATATATTGCTGAAGAACTTCCTAATTATCTAAAGCAGTGGTTTAAGATACCTACACAAAAAGAAAATACTTTTATTGCAGGAGAAAGTATGGGTGGCTATGGAGCGCTGAAGATTGGTATGACTTATCCAAGTCAATACACATCAATTGCGGCTTTGTCTCCTGTGATTCATTTAGAAGAATTGCGTTGCATGGTTGAGGATAAGATATTCGAAGAGATGGATACGACGGAAATAGATAGAATAATTAATCAAAAAGATTATTTCGATATCTATAAATATCTAGAACATGATTCAAATAATGTTTACCCATCTCTTATTCAGCTCTGTGGAACCGAGGATTTCTTGATTGAGAGCAATCGTAAGTTTTATGGATTTGCAAAGAATAAGATAGATATTACTTATCGAGAGTTAAGTGGTGATCATGAGTGGCCTGTATGGGATATTGCAATACAGAAAGCTCTACAATATTTTTGAAAAATATGATATTGATCACTTTAAACTATATTGAGAAAGGGAGAGATTAGATATGATAACAACAAATTTATGGAAAGAAGACGAAGGTGCTAATCTCCGTAACTTTCATGAAAATGAAGATTTAAAAAAAGTGTAAATGGTGCTTTAGCACTACGAAAAGATATTGAAAAAAATTATTGATCAAATTTGGAACGAAGGATTTGATAATATATTTCTATATTGGTATAGGAGGAACATATGCTTCCGCAATGCAGGTTGAAGTATATATGCGTGGTAGGAGTAAATTGCCTGTCTATGTAGAAAATGCAGCAGAATTTCTAACAACGGGGAACAGACGGTTTACTAACAAATCAATTGCAATTTTATCATCTGTATCTGGTAATACACTAGAAATGATTGAACTTGTAGATAAGGTACATGAAATTGGTGGAAAGGTATTTAGTTTTATTGATACCCCAAATACAGTTTTAACGCAACCGGATAAACAAGATTACCTAATTTTGTATCCGAAAAATGAGCAGTTAAAATTTTATATGACAGCAAATTATTTTATGTTTAAAAATGGTGAGTTTTCCGAATATGAAGACTATAACCAAAACATGGAAGAAAATTTAGCAAAGGTATTAGTTGATGTAGAAAAGCAAGTAGATGCATGGGCATATCACTATGCTAAACAAAAAGTAGAATTTTTGGATAAACATCCAGATTTACCACACTATTTTATAGGTGCAGGTAACCAGTATGGTGCAACATATTCCTATGCAATGTGCTATTGGGAAGAGCAAATGTGGATACGAACAAAGTCTATTAGTTCTCCTGAATTTTTTCACGGAATGCAAGAAATCATAGTAAAGGATACACCAATTACCTTATTCATTGGCGAAGATGAACAAAGACCATTATCAGAAAGAGTAGCAAGATTCTTACCTCAAGTAAATTCAAATTACATTATTATTGATACAAAAGAATTTGAATTGGGAGGAATTAAGCAAGAATATAGGGGCAGTATATCGCATCTTGTTATGCATGCAGTTAACAATCGTATAGATGCATATATGGAAAAGTTCTTAAGACATCCTTTAAGTATTAGAAGATATTACCGTCAGTTTGATTATTAACATAATTTTTTTGAGATAAACATAAATATTATCGGTTTAACCGATAATATTTATGTTTTCATATCATATTTTTTTAATAGGTAGAGAAACATCAGCTTTTCATAAAGAAAGATAGGAGAGAATTTTATGAAATTTGGGTTATTTACATGCGGATATCAAAGATTTGATATTGAAAAAGGCATTTCAAGATGCACAGAGATTTGGATATGACTATATTGAATTATGGGGTGCAAGACCACATGCATATCCTTATGATCTTGAAATATGTGCAAAATAGAATCAATGAATTAATAAAAAAATATAATATGCCTGTAACTGTATATACACCAGAATTAAACGCATATCCATTTAATTTGATGTGGGAAAGATGAAAGCATGCGTGATAATTCTTTGGAATATGTATATAAATCTTTAGATTTTTGCAAAAAGCCATTGAGGGCAGAATACACCTTAATCTCAGCTGGGCATGCTGGTTTTGAAGCTACTGAAGAAATAATAAAAGAACGTTTATATGATAGTTTAGAGAAGATAATAGCGTATGCAGAAAAAAAGTTGGTATAAAAAAATTGTATATGAACCATTAACAATATATGAATCAAATGTAACAACTACGTCCAATCAACTACTGGAATTATGCAATTACTTTAATTCTCCTTATTTCTTTGCAATGAATGATATTGTTGTACCGTATATACAAGGAGAAAATATTATTGCATTTAATAAAAAAATTAGGAAGCAAATTAGTACATATGCATATTGTTGATAGTGACGGACAATCCGAAGATCATTATTGTCCGGGCTACGGTAATTTGCCGTTAAAGAATTTTATGCAAGAACTAAGTCAGAGTGGATATGATAAGACAGTAACAATTGAGTTAGTAACAAAATATCTAAATGAACCTAGTATTTACGCAAAACTAGCAATTGATAACTTAAAAGAAGGACTATAAATATGTGGATGAATGATTTATGGCACAAAGATAAAGTCATTATAGGAATGCTTCATCTAGACGCATTGCCTGGAGATCCAAGATATACTTCTAGTGATAGTCTAGATATAATTGTTGAACATGCAAGAATGGACCTAAAATCACTAATTGATGGTGGAGTAGATGCAGTATTAATATCAAATGAGTTTAGTTTTCCATATCAAAGAAAAATGGATTACGTTACTGTTGCATGTATGGCAAGAATTATTGGAGAACTGAAAAAAGATATTACAGTTCCTTTTGGAGTTGATGCTATATCTGACGGAACCGCGACATTGGAACTTGCTAGAGCTGTAGATGCTGATTTTTGTAGAGGTACGTTCTCGGGTGTGTATGTTGGGGATGGTGGCTTTTATAATAATGACATTTCTAAACTCTTAAGAAGAAAAACGGAACTACATTTAGCTAATTTAAAGATGCTTTATTTTATTAATCCAGAATCTGATAAGAATTTAGATACACGAGAACTGACTGAAATTGCAAAATCGACAGTATTCAAAACTGGAGCAGATGGATTATGTATATCTGCTAGTGCGGCAGGACAAGATGTTAATGAAAATTTAATTCAATGCGTTAAAGATGCATGTCCAAGTGTTGCAGTGTTAGCGAATACAGGATGTAGACCTGAAACAATAGAATCTAAATTAAAGTATGCAGATGCTGCAGTTGTTGGGACATATTTTAAGATAGACGGTAAATTACAAGATAGTAATGGAAATAATTTAAGAGTAGATGTAAATAGAGTTAAAGAATTTATGGATGTTGTTAATCGAATTAGAAAGGAATAATAAGATTATGGCATCAAAATATTTTGTTGGAATTGATGTAGGAACAAATGAGACAAAGGGTATTTTGATTGATGAACTGGGGAGTGAAGTTGTATCGGCATCTACAACACATGGTGTTGAGAATCCAAAACCAAATTATTTCGAGCACGATGCGGATAAAGTTTGGTATAAGGATGTTTGCATTATCTCTCAAAAACTAATAAATCAATCGCAAGTTGATCCTAAAGATATTAAGAGTATTGGAATTAGTGCACTGAGTTCAGATTGTCTACCTGTAGATATTGAAGGAAAAACCATTACGCAAAAGCAATTCTCTATGGAATTGATGCACGTGCACTGGCAGAATGCCAAGAATTAACAGAGAAATGGGGAAAAGATAAAGTTATTGAACTTTTTGGCAGACCGTTAGGATCAAGTGATATCGCTCCAAAAATCTTGTGGATAAAAAATAATGAGCCGGATGTGTATAGAAAAACACATAAGTTTTTAACGGCCTCCTCTTACATAACTTTTAAACTAACGGGAAATTATACAATCGATAACTTCTTAGGCCTAGCAAGTTTTAATCCTCTGTATAGACGCGATGGTTCAATTAATGAGCAATATATAGATGGAATATGTACTGCAAGCCAGCTTGCAGTACTCAAAAAAAAACAACAGATATTGCTGGGTATATTACAGATGAAGCTTCGAAAGATACTGGATTAGCAATAGGAACAGCAGTTATTACTGGTGGGGATGATTCTGGGGCAGAGGCCATTAGTAGTGGTGTTATGACGCCTGGCGATATGTTAGTACAAATGGGTTCGACTGTGTATATGATTTTATGTACGGATAAATTGTATGATGATAATCGCCTATGGCGGGAAGAATTTATAGTTCCTAATACATATGATATATCTGCCGGAACAAATACATCAGGTGCTTTAACAAAATGGATTAGAGATACTTTCTATCCGGATAAAGTTCAAGAACAAAAACAAGGTGGTAGTAATGCATATCAAGCTATGATGGAGGATTTAAAAGAAATTCCTATTGGCAGTGAAGGGTTGGTTGTTTTACCTTATTTTGCTGGAGAGAGAACACCAATTAATGATGCGCATGCAAAAGGAATCATCTTTGGATTGAATCTAGCACATACTCGTAAACATATTATGAGGGCAGCATATGAATCTGTATGTTATTCGATTAAACATCACTTTGAAATATTTAAGGAGTTAGGGATTCCTATAAATCAGATTATGGTAACAGGTGGTGGCACAAAAAATGAAGTATGGATACAAATGTTATCTGATGTACTAGGAATCAAACTACAGACGCCATCTGTGACTATCGGTGCAAGTTATGGTGATGCACTTATGGCCATGATAGGAGTTAAGCATATTAATGATTTTGCAGAAGCAAAAAAGCTAATTGAGACAGGCAAAGTATATTATCCAAATTTGGAAAACACCAAAAAATATGAACCTTATTATCAGATATACATTGAGCTATATAAAAAGAATAAGGAATTAATGTCTATGATGGATGAAATAAATTAAATTGCCTAAAAACCACACTTCTTATGAGGTGTGATTTTTTTAAGATCACAACAAAGACTTAACTGGTAAAATACTTCTTTTTCTTCCTAAAAAGCTTAACTTGATTAAATGATAGAATATGAGAATATTGACATAAAGTGAATCAAAATTGATTCACCAAAAAAATTATGGAGGAACAGTTAATGAAAAAAACGTATTGCGTTATTAGTTTATCCTGATTTTAGTTTACAAGAAGTAACTAACTTGATGTATTTCTTTCGATGGGCTTTTTGATACTTTTTACGGATGTTATATATACAGACTTATTTCCTGTTAAGAGTGAAGAAGGAATTTTAGTACAGCCAGTAAAAACTTGTGATAAGTTTTCTAAAGAGGACTATGATTGTTTAATTCTTCCAGGGTGCAGTAATTTAACGCAACCTATACGGAATAAAAAAATAAAGGAGTTTTTTTAGAATCATTCGCAAATGATAATACTTTTTGTCATTGGTGCTATTTGTGCTGGTCCAGTATTCTTAGCGCAAGCAGGTTTATTGAAAAAAATAAAAATTTACCGCTTCGTTATATGCTGAAATGATGGAATTGTTTAGTTTTGCTGAAGAAGATAATTTTTTTACCACAATCAGTAGTTGAAGATGAAAATATAATTACAGCTGTAGGTAGTGCGTTTAACGAGTTTGCAGTACATGTTGCTAGAAAACTTGGTTATGAATGCCCTGATAAAATATTAAGTGGCTATATGGATTCAAACGACTCTAATGATTATATTCATCATTTTACGGAAGAAGATTTACTAGAATTTAAAAAAGGAATTCAAAGAATTTATTGACTAAGAGTATGATTGATGATTTCTTTTTTTCAAAAGTAAAGCAGTTAAATCACACTTCTTATGAGGTGTGATTTTTTTACGTTTTTCTCTTTTTGATATTGAATATATGTATCTTACATTGTAAATTATGCATCTTAGCGAAAACGGCGAGACAGTATGAAATTCATGCGGTAATATCACAGTAGAAAAGATACGAAAGGAGAATCGAAGATGAAAGTAAATGTAGAACTATCAAAAGAGTTTTCCCCACCACACGTAACAATATATGCGGATATGATTACGGATGAAGTGCAGAGAGTGATTGATGTACTCGACTCTAAGGATATACCACTAATAGTGCAGAGTGAAGATCGGATGATAGTCTTGAAGGCGGAAGAGATATATATGATACGCGTGGAGGGTGGAGATACTGTAATCTATACTGAAAACGAGAAGTATTATTCCCGAAGACGTTTGTATGAGATGCTTGAGCAGATCGGGACTTGCTTCATGAAAATATCAAAACAAACTGTCATTAATCTTTCTTGTATAAAAAAAGTATAGAGACAGGCTTTGGTGGAACTTTATTACTAAAGTTAAAGAATGGTTCTTCTGATTATGTATCAAGAAAGTATTTACCTGATCTAAAAAGATATCTAGGAATTTAAGGAGGCTAAACATGAAAACAAAGAAACAAACACTACTATTTAACATATTTTTATCAATGGGTGTTGCCGCAATAATATTTATTATCGTTGGAGTTATCATTGATCGTATCTTCCATGGGAATATGCAAATGACAAATTACGCATTTTCTAAGATGGCTATCGCAACCGTGGTAATTGGACTTGGCTTTGGGCTACCTGCAATAGTTTATGACAATGAGAAGTTATCCCTTTTTACACAGACAATTATTCATATGGGGACTGGTTGTATTATTATGACAGTTACAGCTTTCCTTGTAGGTTGGATTCCTATGCATCGTGGACCACTACTGATGATTGCGATACTTTTTAGAAGAGATTGCACTTGCATTTGTTATTTGGTTTCTATTTTATCTACAACAAAAAGAAACTAGTAAAAACAGATGAATCAACGAGTGAAAAGAAATAAATAAATTATGAATAGTTTAACGGTCTACCATAAGCAGGCCGTTATTTTTTTGATTTGGGATGATAAATTATAATTTACGTATTAAGATAGAGAGGTGCTTTTAAGGAGATTTATTATGAAGTGGTATGAGAATGCGGTGTTCTATCACATTTATCCATTAGGATTAACGGATGCACCGAAGAATAATGATTATCAAATTACAGAACATCGTTTGAATCAATTGGACCCGTGGATCAAACATATCAAACAAATTGGCTGTAATGCGTTGTATATTGGACCATTATTTGAATCAGTTGGACATGGATATGAAACAACAGATTACTATAAGTTGGATTCTAGACTTGGTGATAATGAGGATCTAAAGAAGTTTGTAAAAGAGTGTCATCATCAAGGTATTCACGTAATCTTTGATGGTGTCTTTAATCATACGGGAAGAGATTTCTTTGCGTTTAAGGATATTCAACACAATCGTGAAAGCTCTCAATATAGAGATTGGTATTGTAATGTGAATTTCCAAGGGAATAATGAATATAATGATGGCTTCTCCTATGACAACTGGGGTGGTTATAACTTACTCGTAAAACTCAATCAACACAATCCTGCGGTTAGAAAATACCTATTGGATGTGGTGAAATATTGGGTAAGTGAGTTTGATGTGGATGGAATTCGATTAGATGCGGCAGATGTATTAGACTTTGGTTTTATGCATGAGTTACGTATGCTGGCAAATGAAATCAAGCCTGAATTCTGGTTGATGGGGGAAGTGATTCATGGCGACTATAGTCGTTGGGTAAATTCTGATATGTTACATTCTGTGACAAACTATCAATTATATAAAGCGTTATATTCTGGGCATAATGAACATAACTATTTTGAGATTGCCCATACAGTGCGTTATCTATTAGATAAAGGTAATCTACCATATCATCTTTATAACTTTGTGGATAATCATGATGTGGAACGTATTTATACAAGACTACTCAACAAACACGAATTTGTACCAGTACATATTTTGATGTATACACTACCGGGTATTCCTTCTGTTTATTATGGAAGTGAGTTTGGTATTGAAGGAAGAAAAGAGAAACATTCCGATGTGGTTTTACGTCCTGCAATTAACTTGGAAGATTATCCAAATGCGCTAGATGAGAATGGCTGTACCAATATCATCGCAAGGCTTGGTGAAATTCGACAGAAGAATTCTGTATTTTCAGATGGTATTTATCAAGAACTACGATTAACAAATCGTCAGTATGCTTTCTCACGTACGAACGAGATAACACAGGCAATCGTTGTAGTGAATAACGATGAAGTAGATTCATCGTTAGATATTCCTGCAACTGGAACTTATACGGAACTGCTGAGTGGAGAGATCCAGAGTGTTGATGGAAACCTACATGTTCATCTGCATGCATGTTCAGGACAAATCTGGATGAAAGACTATGATGAAACAGTAACTAGGAAAAAGAAAAGTTAAGATTCCGGAAATCAAGCAAGTTGCAGTAAAAAGAGGAAACAATCGAGCAGGTAACTGTAGATTATAGTAAATCTTATGAAGAAATGAGTATTGAAGAACTACAAGCATGTGTTCTAGAAAAAAACTTGCGAAGAATGGTCCTGTAACAGAACAAATGAAACGTGATGTCGCAAATAATGTTTATCATGATTCATTGATTAACTGGGTGAAGAGCTTTAGAAATTAAAAATACCGCATCTGCGGTATTTTTAATATTTAGGCTTTACGTTCATGCATTAGAATAAATGGAATCAATAGAACAGCACAAGAAATCCAGATAGTTGGATAACCTAACTGTTTAGATATTACACCACCAAGACCAGCACCAATTGCGAATATTACGATAATTCCGAAGTAATGCATGGATTGGTGAAAGTATGTTTTATCATTTGTACGAAAGAAAGCGGATAATCTTGCGGTAGCACTCTTGATATTACCGATGCACATGGTACTAGCATATGTGTTTCCGTTTACCTTACGGAAAGATTGTACTTGTAAGGCGCAAGAGAATGAAACAAGCATATTTGCGATATTGTTAAGACTACCAGGGATAAAACCAACAAGTAATAACGTGATAATCTCAATGAGTACAATAAATTGTCGCCAGTGAAGAGATTTCTTTTCTTTTAGTCGGCCTTGTAGTTGTTCAGCGACAAATACACCGACGATAAAAGCGAAGATAGGCAATAGATAATTTAGACTATGTGCGATATTGCCCTCCATCAAATTCTGCGTCATTAAGACTAGATTACCGGTTTGTGCATTTGCGAATACATGGTCTCTAGTATTAAAAGTATAGGCATCTTGTAATCCGCCGCTAAAAGCGAGAAAAGTAGAAGTGATAAATGCATCTGACATTTGTTGTTCTTTCATGGGCCACCATCCTTAAATCATTCCTAGAAAGTTCAAGTCTTATATTAGGCTTAATTACTTATGAATACAAGTCTGTTATATGGAAAAGAAAGGCCCCTATGTAAGAAATATGCAAAGGTGTTATGATAATACTGGTTATTATTTTTTACACATCATCGATTTCAGCCAAATTATTTTTTTAGATTGGGTAAGGGGATATGAAAAAGAATAATTTATTTCAGCGTTTTTCGCTATTGGCTGAATAAAGCGAATGGCAAAGGGTACGGGTAGTATGATTCGTGCTCTATTATTTGTGACTATTTTTTTATGATTTTTGTTTTTAGCGAGTATTCTAATTTTTGTTTGGGGAAAGTGATGAATGCTCACCATTACATGCGCTATGGGATAGTTTTGCGACCGCAATCAATGCGGAAATTCCTTCTTCTGGTGATGGTTCACTACTATTTATTATCATTAATGGAATTGCGGCGATCATTGGTCTTTTTCTTTACAAGTATCTTGATTGGTATTATTACAACAGGTATAGAGACAAAACTACAGCGGCTTAGAAATGGCAATGCGGACGTTTTGGAAAATAATCATACTGTAATACTTGGGTGGAATGATACAACATTTGCGATACTTGCGGAGATTATGGAGTCAAATCTGAATCGAGAGATACAGACAGTTGTGGTACTTGACGACGCATGTGAAAAGGCAGAAATGGATGATCAAGTGCATGCTTTTATCACTGAAAAAGATAAAGAGCGTGAAAGAACCGCAAAAAAGAATCATGAAGTATTTATTCTTTATGCAAAGCATACACAGGTATTATGCCGTTATGGAACGACAGTACATTCTAGTAATTTAGAAAACTGTAATATTCAAAACTGTAAGTCAATTATTGTAAATGAAGATGATGACGATGAAACAATCAAAGTTATTCTTGCATGCAGTGGAATCATCAACGAACTTCGTATGAGTGGTATAAAGGGGAAGAAACTTCCCTATATTACAGCTGTTATTCATGATAAGAAAAATATGAATACCGCAAGACTTGCGGGTGGAAAAGATTTGGAAGTAATCTGTTATTCTGAGTTAATGTCACGTATTATGGCAAACTCTAGCAGAGCTGCAGGATTATCACATGTATTCACTACCTTATTTAACTATGAGGGAAGTGACATCTACTATGTAGATAAGAATGAAATCAAACTATCTGGTAAAAGAGTGATTGCTTCAGATGGTAGTAAGAAACATATAAATGATTTGACACTCTATGAGTTAAATCAGTATTTAACCAATGCGACTATTATTGGCGGATCGCATGGTAAGATCAATAATAAAGTTGAACAGGGCCGACTCAATGACAATCGTTGGGATGGGATGGAATCGTGTCTATTACCAACGATGAAGAGTAAGCTAGTCAAAGATGTAGATCACTTCTATGTATTACAGATGGATGATAGTCCGATTGAAGTTATAAAAAATACATGTACTGTTTCTTGCAAAGAGGTTAAAGAGAAAAACTTTAGTCCACACACAAGACCGGATGCGATTATCGGTGTAAGTACCTTATTAATACAAGTATTAAAGGAACTTGAAACATTCTTGCATGAAGATACGCCTATATACATTCTAGATACGCAAGAGAAATTAGATGCGTATCTAGCAGATGAAGAGATACAGGAGGAAATCCAGAAGATTACAAATGTCTGTCTAGAGTGGATTCCTTTGGATATCGATTGCTATAATAGTCTATACGAATTTATGCGTGTACCAGAACATAGAGAAATTCGTAGCGCAATAATTCTTTCAAATAATATTTTTATGGATGAGAATTTATCTAGACAAGAACAGAAAGAATACGCAGATAATCTTACAATCTCTCGTCTGTTATCCTTACGAAAGATACGAGCGGATTTATTGCCAGAGCTATTTATTACTTGCGAAATGAATTATGACGAAAACAAGAATCTTGCGGAGCGTACAGGTACAGAGGATTATATAGTGGGTAGTAATGTGGCTGCGTCTGTCATGACACAAATTTCTCAGGCAAGAGAGCTACATCGTATCTTCTATGAGATTTTAGATTGGAGTGGGTCAGAAATCTACTTACATAAAGCATTTAAGTATTTAGGATTTGAAAACCGTAAGGATGCAAAAGAAAAGGTAGATCTTCCAACACTAGCTGCGAAATTAGCACAGCAGAATGCAGTGTTTATTGGTTATTGTAAATATGGACAGAATGGTAAGTATCTAAAACCAAAACTAAACCCACCAAAATGGAATAAAGATGGTACTCCAATCGAGATAACTTTTGAGTATCGAGACTACATTATTACAATTGCGAATCAAAATGAGTGATAAATCTTAATAGTGGCTAAGCGTGTAGCTTAGGATATGAGTTACTAATGTATGTGATTTATCAATATGATACAATTTTTTTGTATAAGTAATTCATTAAGAGATATATTATGTATGATGCAAAAAAATAGTCAAATTAAATTCTACGATGACACAATCAATTATGTTTCATTTGGTTATGGAAACAAGAATTTATTATTGATACCAGGTTTGAATACCGAGCGAATAAAAGGAAAAAGCTTTACAACTTGCTTTTTTTACTATAGAAATTTTTTTAAGAGATTATAAAGTTTTTTTATATTTGATCATAAAGAACATCTCAATGAGAATTATGAGATTAGCGATATGGTGGAAGAGATTTCTTATTGTATCAAAAAGTTGAATTTAGATAAAGTAGATGTTGTAGGGGTATCTCAAGGGGGAATGATTGCTCAACTATTAGCTATAAATTACCCTGACATTGTTAGAAAACTAGTTTTAGCGGCAACTACATCAAGAAATAATCCTACAACAAACAAGGTCGTAGATAGATGGATTGTTTTAGCTGAAAATGGTGAGTTACAAGAACTGCAAGAAAAATATGCTTGAAACTGTTTATTCAAAAAGATATATAGCAAAAAAATAAGTGGTTATCTATTTTTAGTACAATTTCTATTTAAGCCAAGATTGAGATCAGCTTAATAGATTTATTATTTTAGCTGAGATCATGCTTAAAATTTAATGTTTTTGATAAATTAGATAAAATTCAATCTAAAACTCTGGTTATAGGTGCTGCATTAGATCAAGTTATACCAGTAGAATTTTTCTAATGAACTTGCTGAAAAATTAATTGTCAGAAAATTATTTTTTTGAAAACTCTGGTCATGCAGTACATCAAAGAAGTTTCTGATTTTAATAGAACAGTTTTAAATTTTTTTGATAAGCAGTAATTAAGAATTTAACTTTTCACTTGCGCATGGTGTAGCATTCACTAACCCTTTGGGTGAGGCATATTGAAAAACTGTACTTTTAACCATTAAAATAGAAAGGCAGGAGGTAAATACGAATGCTAAATAAATTTCAGAAAAAAATTAACACTTCTTCGAAAAGCATTACGGTCTTTCACAGGGTGATGTCGCAACAAAAATCAATGTGAAATTTACCGATTATATGAACTGGGAAAAATGGCAACAGTATCCCATCAATATCAAATATTCGTAAGTTATCAGTATTGTTTGGTGTTCCGGTTGAAACATTTATCGATAATCGAAAGGTAATTGAATTACCTGAGGTAAAAGGTGATGCCACAAGTACAACCGCAACAACCAACAATCGAACAAAAAGCCAGATGAAACAGTTAAAAGCTGATACAATCCATACGCAAAGAGTCAATTCTGTTAAAAATGACTTAGGCAGTACACGTGTAATGGATGCAGGTAAAAATCAAGACAGCCACAAAGGTAACAGAACCAAAGGAAACTAAGAAAGAAGATAACCAAAAGAATCGCAAGAAGATTTCTTATGCCATTATGGCGGGATGCTTGGTTGCGGTAGTGGTGGTTATCGCAATTATCCTTCGTTTTACAACCGGTGGTAAGTCTGGCTTTACAGTTGAAACTTCAGATTTAAACCGTATAGCGGAAGGTGATACCTTTACATTATTTATTGATAAGAATAATTCTTTAGAAGTCTATGGTGATTTCCAATATAAGAATGAATTCCAGGATGTTGTACAGGTCAGTGCTTATGGAAGTCATGCGGTTGGCCTTAAGAAAGACGGTACAGTCGTAACAACCGATAAGAATGAGGAAGTTGCGAAGTGGAAGAATATCAAGGCTATCGCTGCTGGCAAAGACCATACGGTTGGCCTAACAAATGATGGTAAGGTTGTTTGTGCAGGTAGTGATCTTGCATGTCAGGTCAGTGATTGGTCAGATGTGGATAGTATTTACGCTGGCGATGATGTGACATTTGCGATTGTAAATGGACAGGTAAAGTATCTGGTAATTCCGCAAACTTCAGTGCAGTTAGTGATGCGAAGAAGTTGGCAGTTGGAGAATCACAAGTACTTGTATTAAAGAAAGATGGCGGTGTATCTGCTGTATCCCTAAAGGGAAACAGTACAAGTGATGTGTCTAGTTGGACAAAGATTTCATCCATTGCAGTTGGTAAAAACTATGTAGTTGGTGTACATGAAGATGGTACGGTGAGTGTTGTTTCAGATGATAAAGATTTAAAGGAAGCTGTTGAAGCTTGGACAGATGTGAAGTATATCGCAGCCTACGACGATACACTCGTTGCGTTCAATCGTTCTGGTAAGATGTATGGTTATGGTGATAACTCTAGTAACCAGTATGATAATTCGCTCAAGTCAGATGCTAAGAAACTATCACAAGTTAAGAATATTACATTCACAGTTACAACAGCGAACGTAAATATTGCTTGGGATCCAGTTGAAAATGCGGATTACTATGAATTAACAGTTAATACAAATCCAATTACTGAACATAAGAATATTATTTCTAATAGTGATAGTATCGCATCCTCATCTTTAAAGGATGGAGAGACATACGTTGTAACAATCACGGCACATTCTAAGAAGGAAGATAAGTATAAGACAAGTGAGAAGACATCTATCAACTTTGCCTATAATGCAAAGACAGTACAGCTCAACTCACCAACAGATATTACTGCGACAGGATTGCAGAATGCATGGCACTTTGCGTGGTCGCCAGTAGAGAATGCGGATAAGTATAATATCTCAATCGATGGAACAGTAGCAGCATCAAATGTTGATGGAACATCCGTTACAATTGATGGTATCTCATTTGCGGAAGGTTCTGAGCATGAGATTAGTATTACAGCACTCTCATCTAACCCTGCATACACTGAAAGTGTGCCAACGAAGGCAAAGATGAAGTATACTATCAGCAAAGGTAAGATTAAGGTTAATCTTGAAAAGCCAGATGGTAGTGGCGCTGGTTCTAAGACATATGAACTCAATGTAGGTTCATACTATGTTCAAAATATTATCAAACCTAGTGATATTCCAAATGGATATAAACTACCGCAAGAACCAGTTTCTGCGGAAGTTATGAATGGTCAGACGACAGAAGTAACGATTAAATTAGAAGCAAACTAAGGCAAGGAGAAACACATGGACAGACTTTGGTATTATACAAAACGAGTAGCACAGAAAAAAATTTGGCCCATTTACAGATGCTGAATTAGTGCAGTTCATCAAACAAGAAATTCTTTGCAAGGATGATTATATCTGGATGCCTGATTTGAAGAATTGGTTGGAAATATCAAATTCAATCTATGCAATCTATTTACCAGCTTCAGATACAACAGTAGAAATATAAAGAAAAAGAATGTATTTGTAGGAAAGCCCTATAAATACATTCTTTTCTATACATGTATTATTTTTCTACGAATGCTTTGAAGTGTTGTTGTACCAATGATTGTACCAAGACTAAGTGCTACAAGAGATAGAATACAATCAAATGCTTGTACTTCTGCTAGTCGGATATTGCCAGTTACTAGTGATGCGATCATATAGTGGAACATGTCTCCGGGAATCAATGGAATAATGGATGGGTAGATAAAGTAAGCAGTAGGAACCTGAAGCTTACGAGACATAAATTCACCGTAAAGCGAAGCAGCAAGTGCAGAAATTAAAATGATGATAAAGCGATTATCCAGAAAACTAGAAAGTGAGATATTTACTAAACGCACTAAGAATCCACCAAGACCTGCATATAGTAATTTATCTTTGCTATGAATCCCAAAGGTAACACTAAAAGCTAGTGAAGCAATAAAGGAAAATAGTAGAATCAATATGTTGTTTACCATGCGCCTGTACCTCCCATTAGAATTACAGCAAAGTACATGCCAGCTGCTAGAGAGGCACTTTCTAAGAAAACATTTAGTAATTGTAGGATACCATTGAACTCATGGCCACAGATTAAATTACGAAATGCATTGACTAAAGGGATACCTGGAATCATGAGTAAGCTGATAGAAATCAAAGTCCACTGTGTATCTGCAATCAATCCTACTCTAACTAATAGAAAGGATAGAATTGTGCCTAAGAACATACTAATAATATTGTTAATAATCTTATCGGTACGTAGTTTAGAAAGGCCAAGGTTTATCCAGTATAGACAAAATGAAACAAGTGCAGTCGCTATCATATCAGTTGGTTTACCACCTAGAATAAAACAAACACAAGTTATGGCAAGTACTTGGCATAATAGAGTTGTTGCAACACTATACTTCTTTACGCTTTTGAGCTTGATCTAGTATATTCTGCAGTTGTTCAGCAGGGATAGGGGTGATTACTAACTTGATGCATAATATTGTTTAAAATACGTAACTTTTTCCAAGTTGATAGATATTGTGAAATATCTAACTGCTTCATATATGTATTTCCATCAGTACCACGGAAACAAATACTTACATACTGATGTGTCATAACAGTGCTAAGTTCAGTTAACTGATACGCATGTGCATTCTTTTCGATGGCATACTCTACATGTTCAAGGGTTGAACCGTTCGATAGTAGTGCATGTGCTAGTTTTTGTCAGATAATTTAATATCTGTTCCATTTCTAAACGAGTATTCATCATGTTCTCCTTATTTGGCTTATAGTATAAATTCAACATTCACGTATTAGCAAGAGGAAGTTTAGAGATAGTAATTTCATAGTTATTGTTCGAACGATGTTATAGTAAAACAGGGTGATAAATATGAAAGAAAAAGTTGGTTCAGTTTATTCAATTGCACAGGATAATCCATGGGTGACAAGCTGTACTGTCTCAAAAGAAGTGATGAGTCAGGTCAGTTATTACTCACTTGCGGAGAATACAGATATCAGTGCAGAAATCTACCCATATTACAAATTGATCTATGTTCATACAGGAAGAGCAATCGTCTATACAAACGACGATGAGAAGACAGTCAATGTCGGTGAAGCAATTATCGCACATATTAATATCCCTGTAGGAATCAAAACAGATCAAGGAACCATTTATACTGAAATCATGATAGGAGAAAATAGTATGATGAACAGCGCAGTAAAACCAGGTGAAGTATTTGGCTTAAAGGATTTAGTACCATATCAAGACGGTAAGATTGTAAACATGGATGTTGCACATAACGAAAAGATGAAGTTCGTTGTGATGGCATTTGACGCAGGAACAGGATTATCTGAACACGCAGCTCCAGGTGAAGCGTTAGTATTTGCATTAGATGGTAGTGCTACAATTATCTATGAAGGTGTAGCACATGAAATTCATGCTGGCGAACAATTCTGCTTTGCAAAGGGTGGCTTACACGCAGTAAAAGCAAACGAAAAGTTCAAGATGGCTTTATTATTAACTTTATAAGAATAGTAAAATGTCTCTGTGATAGAGGCATTTTTTTATTTTTGAGAAAAGAAAAACTGTACTTTCTATTATAGAAATACAGAAAGTACAGTGAGGAAGAAACCTACAAATATAAACCAACCTAATAGATAACCCTTAAGATAATGCTTGCATAATGCAACATATTCACGAATCATTGCGCTAGGCCAGAAGTAGAGTGCAATAGGAGCACCGATACCGATTGCTGGAATATCTAATGATCGACAAAGGAGTAATGCACGATAGACGTGAAAGTTGGAAGTGACTACCGCAATACGCATTCGACCACCTCTGCGCTTGATAATTTCATAGGAAATACGCATGTTTTCAAATGTATTAACACTCTTATCTTCCATGATAATTTGATGATTCTTAATTCCTTTATCGATGAGGTAATTATGCATCGCTTCGGCTTCAGACACTTTTTCATCAGAACCTTGGCCACCAGAAACAACGATATAACAAGAGGATACTGACTTGTTAAATACACGAATTGCTTTATCAAGACGATTTGCAAGAATCTTCGTTGGTCTTAATCCATCGATTAATCCAGCCCCTAAAACAACAATATAGTCAAAATCAACATGTCTAGGGAGTACTTGAATAAATATGGAATAAAACATAAATGCTACAAATACAAGTGAGATATATAGACACTGAATCAAACCCCATTTTAAGCATAGTAGGGAAAATCTTGTATTAAATGAGGTCGAGTGATTCATAAGATTGTTTGTGGCAGTAATCAAAGATGTAAGTAAATAAAATTCACCAGCAAGAATAAAGATGCCAAACGCTATGGATAGAAAAACTTGTAATATGGAATCCTTCCTTTAGAAGCATCTGTAAACTATTCACCATCAATAAGAATGGAATGATGAATATCAAGAACATAAATGTAGTAATAAATATAATTGAGTATATTCTTGCAATTTTAAAGGCAGCTGAATATTTTGTTGACCAAACAAAGAGGGCCATCAATAATATTAATAGAACACTGCATTTCGAAAGCGTCTAGAGTCTTTGAAGAAGGAGTATAAGAATATTGCAAGTGATACAATCACCATGAATTCAGGTGTAAGAATATAATTCATAAATGTAAACATATGAATATAATACTATAAAATATTGGTTAAGAGACAATATTTAGGAGCAATATGTATATTTATGTTTATGTTTAAGCTCAAGTGAAAAGAGGATTAATCATTATTTTCAAGATACAATGCCTTTTAAGCTTCCTAGAATTACGCTATAATCAAATAAACCGTTGATCGGAAATAGTACTACAATAAACCGGCATAAGAGAGAAAGCATATTTGGTGAAAGTGCTTTGGCAAATGGTGTTGATGGGAATGCCTCCGAGAGGGTCTTCTTGATATGTAGAGAAGAACGTTGCACTAATGTTATCAGTGAAATTCTAAAGAGTGGATACGCATAGCGTCTTTTTAAGAAAGACGCTTTTTTAACAGGAGGAAGAATATGATCAGACTGTATAATACAAAGACTTTACAAATTGAAGAGTTCAAACCAATTCATGAGGGACACGTGGACATGTATGTGTGTGGACCAACTGTGTATAACTATGCACATATTGGGAATGCACGACCAATGATTGTGTTTGATGTGCTGAAGCGTTTATTTGAAGCAGAAGGATATAGCGTAACGTATGTATCTAACTTCACGGATGTGGATGACAAGATTATTAAGAAGGCTGCTGAAGAAAATACAACAGAAGCAGTAATTGCACAGCGATACATTGATGCGTATCAGGAAGTACGTACATTACTCAATACAGAACTTCCAGATATTACACCACGTGTTACAGAAACAATGGATAAGATTATTGAATTCATTGATAAACTTGTAAAGACTGGCCATGCCTATGAAGCAAATGGTGATGTATATTTCTCGGTTGAATCTGTACCAACGTATGGTGAGATTTCTCATCAGCACTTGGACCAACTAGAGGTTGGTGCACGTATTGAAACAAATGACCAAAAGAAAAATCCATATGACTTTGCGTTATGGAAGAAGACAGATATGGGTATCAAATGGAATTCTCCATGGGGAGAAGGCCGTCCAGGTTGGCATACGGAATGTGTTGTCATGATCAACGACAATATCGGTGATTACATTGATATTCACGGTGGTGGTATGGACTTGAAGTTTCCTCACCACGAAAATGAAGCAGCTCAACAAGAAGCTATGCATGGCAATACACTCGCTAACTATTGGGTACATAATGCCATGGTAAATATCGATGGACAGAAAATGTCTAAGTCATTAGGAAATACGATGTGGGCAAAGGATGTTGTACTATCCTTGGGCACAAATCTAACAAGATGGTTAGTATCTTCAGTACATTATCGTAAGGAATTAAACTTCTCTGATGAGACAATCGAAACTGCTCGCAAGGAATTAGATAAGGTGTTAACACCACTCAAGCAGGCATATATCAAAGCTGTACTTGCGGATTATGTCATGGGTGATGATTATGACAAGGAATCTTATCGTGCATTCTTGGATTGCCTAGATGATGATATGAATACACCAAATGCATACGCAGTTATCTTTGAGACGGTTAAGAAATTAAATCAGACACTACGTCAAAGAGAAATCGACTTTGCACAAGTAACTCTTTACCGCAACGCTGTGGAAAAGATGTTGAATGTTTTGGGTATTGTTGTGGATAAACCGGTGATAGGTGAAACTGAGAAAGAATTATTTGCGAAGTGGAATCAAGCTAAGGCAGATAAAGACTTCGATAGTGCTGATAAATACCGTAATGAATTAGTGGAAAAGGGTTTATTATAATGAACCCATTAGAATGTAATGGTAGAACACTAGCCTTTCTTGGGGATGCGGTTTGGTCTCTTGCGGTACGTGACTTCTTGGTTCAAGAAGGACAAGGCAAAGGTAAAATGTTACAAAAACTTAGTATTTCCTTTGTTTCCGCAAAATCACAAGCAAGATTCTATTCGCTTCTTCACGAAGAAAACTTCTTTACCGAAGAGGAAGAAGCGACGTATCACCGTGGGCGTAATGGGAATACAGGTAGTGTTCCAAATAATACGGATGTTGTGACATATCGTATGTCGACAGGATTTGAGGCAATCTTAGGTGCTTTATATCTTGAGAATAATCAAGAAAGAATAAGACAGATTTGGGACAAAGTACGGACACTTTAGGGAGGACTTCTATGGCACAATTTGTGTACGGGAAAAATGTTGTAAAACAGATGTTGATGGATAACTCCAAGATCAAACAGATTTACATGTCAGTAGACGATAGGGATGTAGAACAGTTGGCTAGAAAACAACGAGTACAACTCAAATGGGTGGATAAGAAGACATTAACCCAGATGACGAAGACAGACCGTCATCAAGGTGTTGTGGCTGAAGTTGATCCATATCGTCTATATAGTGTAGATGAAATCGTGCAGAGTGTTTCCGAGGATGGTAAGGGTCTTATCATCATGCTTGATGAACTAGAAGATCCACATAACTTGGGGGCGATATTGCGTACAGCTGATGCAATCGGTGCTACTGGTGTCATCTTTAAGAAGACCAATGCAGTAGGCTTAACACCTACCGTCGCAAAGGTTAGTGCTGGCGCAATTGATACCGTGAAATGTGCTTCTGTAACCAATCTTTCCAGGACACTAGAAGACCTTCAGAAAAAAGGTTGGTGGGCTGTTGGGACAGATATGGATGGACAGGACTATCGTTCTGTAAAGTATGATTTCAATACTGTATTGATTATTGGAAATGAAGGTAAGGGTATCTCAAGACTCCTGCGTGAGAAGTGTGACTTTGTTGTATCACTACCAATGAGAGGAAAGATTGAATCGTTGAATGCGGCAGTATCTGCTGGTATTCTAATGTATTCAATTTACAACATGCGTTTCCCACTATAGGGGGAGTGTTGTATGGAGAAGGACAATCCGAGTGAACTATTATATATGTGCAGGATGGGTGATGCGCATGCGCAATATCGCTTATTTGCACAGTATGAAGGTTTACTTACATCGCTGGTGAATCAAACGATACAGGTGTATCCGCCAGTGAAGAACTATAAAGATGATTTATTACAGGAGGCGCGTCTTGGTTTACTTGTAGCGATACATTGTTATCGGGAAGATAATCAAGCCAGCTTTAAGACCTTCTTGTGTATCATCGCAAAGAGAAGAGTTTGGAATGTCCTACGCCAACTTTCAACGATTGGAAGAAATGAAGGTGCAGATGTACTGGCATTAGATGCGATGATGAATGAAGATGAAACATTCTATGATATTGTCGAACAACAAAATAAGATGTTTAATCCAGAATATTATTATCAGTATGTCGATGCATTTAAACAGATGACACAAGGTATCATGTCGCTATCTCATCGAGAGGTAGATGTTTTGCGTTCTTGGTATGATGGGGATTGTTATGAAGAAGCAGCCCAGAATCAGAACTGTACTGTAAAGGCATATGATGGTCGTTTGCAGAGAGTACGAGCCAAAATTAAAGATTACATATATCATAATCAATGATAAAACTTGACAGATAGTGTATGATAATAAAGTAAACTGAAACAGAAATAGTAAATGCATGTCAGCGATGAATGTCTATGGCATGCATTTTGTTGATTTATAGAAGATTTGAATATTCGCTCAAGTGTGCGCTTATAAAAACAAACTGCTTCAGTAGAGTTTGAAAAGGAGAATAGTATGAAACTCAAAAAAATCATTACAGGAGTACTTGCGGCATTCATGCTTGCAGGTTGCGCTCCAAAACAACAAAAGAATCAGACAAAATTAAAGATCGTAGCTACAACATTCCCACAGTATGATTGGATTCGTGAGATTGTTGGAAAAGACAATCCAAATGTAGACCTACAATTATTGATGAAGAATGGTGGGGACTTGCACAGTTATCAACCAACAGCAGGGGATATCGCAAACATCTCTGATGCAAATCTATTTGTATATGTTGGTGGTGAGTCTGATGAATGGGTAGATGATGCATTAGAAGAAAAAGACCAACAAGGATATGAAGGTTGTAAATATGATGCAGACGCTTGGAGATGACATCGACGAAGAAGAGGAAGGCTTAGAAAAAGAAAGCGAAGATCACGACCACGATCATGATGATAAAGATCACGACCATGACCATGAAGAAATCGAATACGATGAACATGTTTGGTTATCACTCAAACGTGCACAGAAGATTGTAAAAGCAATTACAGATGAATTAGTAGAACTAGATCCAACAAATGCCAAAGAATATCAGGCAAATGCGGAAGCGTACATCACAAAACTTTCGACATTAGATAAGTCTTATCAATCTACAGTTGATACAGTTGAAAATAAGACGTGGATCTTCGCAGACCGTATGCCTTTCCACTATTTAGCAAAAGATTATGGCATTACTACATACGCCGCATTCAATGGTTGTTCAACAGAAACAAATGCTAGTTTTGAAACTATCGTTAGTCTAGCAAAATACGCAGATGAGTTGGGAATCAAACATATTATGACAATTGAAGGTTCGGATAAGAAACTCGCAAAAGCAGTCATTGAAAACACTACAGATAAGAATCAAGATATACTAACATTGAACTCGCTACAGTCCGTAAGCCAATCAGATATCGATAAGGGCTTAACATACTATGGCGCAATGGAAGAGAATTTAAAGGTACTAGCACAAAGCTTTAACACGGAGGTTAAATAAGATGACACATTTGATTACATGTAAAAATCTATCCGTTGGACATGAACGCAATAAAGTTGCGGGACCTTTTAGCTTGGAAATCAACAATGGGGATTATTTATGTGTAATCGGAGAGAATGGATCTGGCAAATCCACATTCATGAAAACCATCTTAGGTTTAATTACTCCTATTGAAGGAAGTATTGAACATGATGATTCCTTCAACGCAAAAGAAATTGGTTACCTTGCACAACAGACACAAGTTCAAAAAGATTTCCCATCTTCAGTTGAAGAGTTGTTTTTATCTGGCTTTTGTAGGTCATCTTGGCCATCGCTGGTTCTATAACAAGAAAGAAAAAAAGAACTCGCGAAGGAGTACATGGCAAAGACAGGTGTCGATAAACTTGCGAAACAGTGTTATCGAGATTTATCTGGTGGCCAACAACAGCGAACATTACTCGCAAGAGCACTCTGTGCTGCAGATAAGATGATTCTATTAGATGAGCCTGCAGCAGGACTTGATCCAGAAGCGATGCAGTATATGTATGATTTGATTGCTAAACTAAACAAAGAAGGCATGACAATTGTGATGATTACACATGATGTGCCTGCAGTGGTGCAGTATGCAAACCGCATCGTTCGCTTTGTGGATGGAACAGTGAAAGAAGTATCCACAGATGAATATCGAAAAGGTGGTGGAAAAAAATGCTAGCTGAATTATTACGCTATCTTGAATATCCCTTTGTACGATATGCCATCGTTGCGGCGATGTTAATATCCCTGTGCTCTGCCCTTGTGGGAGTTATCCTTGTATTAAAGAGATATTCTTATATTGGGGATGGATTATCACACGTTGCCTTTGGCGCAATGTCAATCGCACTTGTACTTGGGATGATTCAACAGAAGATGTATCTCGTCTTTCCGATTACAACCGTAGCAGCTATCTTAATTCTCAAATCAGGACAAAATAAAAGAGTCCAAGGTGATGCGATAGTTGGAATGGTTTCTACCGGTGCACTCGCACTTGGCTATCTCTTGATGAATCTATTTCCACCGACTGCTAATATCAGTGGAGATGTATGTAGTACACTCTTTGGATCTACATCAATCCTTACACTCTCCAAAGCAGAGGTTTGGTTATGTGTCATCGCATCAATTATCGTTCTAATTATATTTGTGATGTTATATCCAAAAGATTTTTGCGGTAACGTTTGATGAAAACTTTTCCAAGGCAACTGGTCTAAAAAGCAGATCAGATTAATTTAATCTTGGCAGTTATCATTGCAGTTATCGTCGTACTAGCAATGAATCTTGTAGGTTCTTTGTTGATTTCTGCACTCGTAATCTTCCCTGCATTATCGGTAATGCAGTTATTTAAAGTTTTTAAAGCTGTATTGATCGGTGCAGCAGTTCTATCAGAAATTTGTACAGTTACTGGTATGCTTGTAGCGATACTTTGCAGTACACCTGTAGGTGCTACAATTGTAACAGTTGATATTATTGCGTTTATTATCTGTTGGTTGATTCGTGCGATGAAAGCGTAAGTAGTAATGAAATATATCAAGAAATTTATCCTAATCTTTCTTAGTGTAGGAATTATTACATTAGCTTTTTCTATATACACACCAACCAAACGCGGTAAAAACCAGAGCAGAGTAAAAGAGACCGAAGTGGATTATGACTTATCTAAGCTCAGTGGAAATGTTGTGTATTCGCAAGTATATGCGATGATGACAAAACCCAGAAGAGTATGTAGATAAAACATTTAAAAATCTCTGGTATCTTTGCGTTAGGAAAAAGATAAAGATGGTAATACGATGTATGGTTGTATTATCAAAGATGCGTTGAGTTGTTGCCAACAAGGTATTCAATTCAATGGGAAGGAAATCATAAATATCCAGATGATTATCCAGATCTTGGAACAGAAATTACAGTTGTAGGAACTTTCAGTTATCAAAAGGATGGAAACATCGTTTCCTTATTATTAAAGAATGCAGAAATGAAGGTGGGTTAATAGCCCACCTTTTTCGTATAAGATATTATTTTATTTGATTTATCATCTCTTGATAAATATTATACAGTTCCTGTTTTTGACTTTCGGATAGTTGGTCATTTTTGTGAATGTCGTAATCATCTACTAAAGATACGTGATAGGCTAGCATTTTTCCATTCTTTACGGCAATTACATCAGGAACAAACATGCCTTTTTTACCATTGTCATCTTCTTGGAAACTGTCTGAAATATACTTTGAAAGATTTGCGTAGTTTTCTTCTCTTTCTCTTTTGTTTCTCCCATACCTTTGTTTGCGTCAATATAATAAATCGAAATATTATTGTCTTTTGCGACGGCATTCAAAATAGGTACAGCTCGTTCACACCACGGACAGCCAACTTTTCCATAGTATAAATTCCTGAATATCCTTCTGTAAAAAAACTTGATTGAACTTTCAAATGTGATTTCCTTAAATGCAGGATTGTTATCGGTCAAAAATGAATATTCTTTTATATCGGAATCTTTTTGATCAACATACTCTAAGTTGAATATCTTTTCGTATTAGAGTTTTGACTTTCTGGTGTGGGTTTACAGCCAAGTAATAGTGTAGATGATACTAGAAGATAAAATAATTTTCTAAAGTTACGCATAATACCCCCATGATTTAATTATTCAACAGCAATCAGAAATACTAATGTAATTTGATGTGAACTGTTTTGAATATGAGATATCCAATCATCATTCCAATTATGTTGATTAAAATGTCCACAACATCAAAGATTCCTCGATGACTAACGAATTGTAATAATTCAATAGAAGTTACAAGCAAAAAGGACATAAGTAGTGCAGAATTAATCTTTAAACGTTTGAGCCAGTATCCGATAGGAATAAATAGAGATCAAGTTTAATATAGTTTGAGAAAAGATTTGTTGTTTCAAAAATTAAAGAGTTCAAGAATATTTAGGTTAATGTTGTTGTCATGATAGACTCTAAAAAAATAGTAATAAAATCATCACAAGAAAAATAAATTACCCAGAGTAGTCGCAATACAAATGTTGGAATACGATGATATGGATTCAATAATAAATAGCTACTGCCATAAAAATATGAGAGTTTGACCAAATAAAATCAAAAAGATATAAAAGGGGCCTGAATTGCATATAGTCCTTGGAAGTGAAAATCTAAAAATTCACTAGTACCATAATAGAAAAATTAGAAAGCTAATGATACAGGCTAAAAATGACATGTAGAACACGGAGTATTCTTCTCATATTGATACTCATATTATAATGGATTTAATAAAAGAAATAAATGTTAGAAAATATTACATTTATACGTTGCAAATTCTAACATTAAAGGTCTATAATAATCTAACAGATTTGTAAGGAGATCAACTATGAAAAAAATATTAACCAGAGAATTAAGGAGTATGAAAAGCAACTAAATCTATCACAGGGAGTATGTATCAAATTATTTAAATATGAATAGAGCAACATACACTCAAATGGAGAATGGGAACAGAAAAATAACAGCGGATGATTTATCAAAACTCAGTCAGCTTTTTGGCGTATCTGCAGACAATCTATTAAATGAAGATATGGTATGTGAGCCAACAATAATGTTCGCACGTAGTTTTGAAAATCTTGATAAAGATGATCAAGCAGAAATTATGAATCTAATACGGTTTAAAGAACAAATGAAAGCACAGAAGAAGAAATGATTGACTATTTATCTTTTTGAAGGGAAAAAAATATAGGAACCCAGAAAGAATGGCAGCTAATTTCTTGGCTGTGTATTTTAAGGATGGCCAGATAACTTATCCAATTAATCCATTCCAAATACTGAAAGATATGAATGTTCTTTTTTCATTTCGTAATTTCAAAAATTTAGAAGGGCTATATATACCACCTGAAAAATAAGATGGATTTGCCGGTAGTAGGTATTAATATCAATCGACCTATAACAAGACAAAAAGATTCACGGCAGCCCACGAATTATGTCATCACCTTAGGGATAAAAGATAAGCAGGTAGTATGCCCGATTGGGGAAAAAGATAGTATAGAATATTTTGCAGATTCTTTTTGCGTCTGCGATTTTAATGCCATATGCAGAACTACAACGTAAAATTGACGAATATGCAGATGAAACGGGGAAAGTGGATTTTGATGGTGTACTGTATATTGCGGATTACTTTGGTGTAAGTTTTTGAGGCCTGTGTATATAGGATTGCATATACAATGCAAAAACTTAAAGACTGTATAGAGCGGACGGAACTAAAAAAACGGATAAAATCTTTTTCCAAATATGAAAAAGAAAGAAATTGGGTTTAACATATGCAGATTTATATTGTGACTTAATTGATAGCTTTGAAGAGAAATGCAATTTATCCCTGATGATCATGTCCGGCTAATATTTATGAATCAATATATTTATAATGATAGCCGAATGGAAGGATTAAACGTCACACTAGAGCAAGCATCAGAAATAGTAACGGATTTAAGAATGAATATGCAAAACAGTAGATACTGCTCAGAAGAAAATGAAGTTTATATGTCTATAGCTGGACATTATTTAATGTATCAACATATATTGGAGACGCCAGTAAAAAGCTGATGTTTCCATATACAATATTGTGGATTTAAATAAATATTTATATCAGTATTATCCATTCCCGGAATTTGGAGGGAAAATACGAGATGAGAATCCGGTTATAAAAGGTGCTAAATTTGAAGTGGTTGATTTTAGGTATATATGTAAGGAATTAGATAAACTAGAAATAGAGATTCAAAAATATATATAAGAAAAAGATAAAATTAAAATCAGTGAATATATTAAACATGTGGTTAGAATGCATCATATGATAACAAAAGATTCATCCATTTTCGGATGGGAATGGGAGAACTACAAGAGCGTTTATGAATATTCAATTAATAAGAAGGGGTTTGCCACCTTTGTATATAAAGGTTAAAGAGAAAAAAGAATATCTCGATGCGTTAGAGGTCGCAGATACTAAAAATAACTACGATAGTCTGTATGAAGTGATTTTTAAAATCATGTTGCGTTGTAATTCTGAAATTAGTCAATCATCTTGATGAAGAGAAATAACAGAAAGTAAAAATCATTGTGATTTTTCACATGAAAACAGGTGGTTGGCTCGTTGCGAGTTTGCGAATTATGTGCTATTGTAATCAAGACTTTGAAGGAGTTTTTTTCGTAATGGCAAAAGAGGCGAGAAAAATTATTCTTGCGTGTGAAGAATGTCTTGCACGCAACTATACAACAAATGGTTCGAAAAACAGCACAAAGAGATTGGAGCTCAAAAAGTTCTGCCCAAAATGTGGTAAGATGACGCTCCATAAAGAAACAAAAATAGAAAGTAGGCAAGGCGATGTCTGAAGAGATGAAGGATAAAAAAAGGCTGCGAAGTCTGAGAAGCAGCAGGCTAAAGAAGCTAAGAAGTTAGCTAAGAAGAATAAACCGGCAAAAGACCATTGGTTTACAATCAGTGGTATTACAAAAGAAGCAAAGCGTGTTCGTTGGCCACATTGGACTAACCAAGGTAGCGAAGAAGGAACACTACAAAATACTGGTGAAGTATTGGTGTTTACGATCTTCTTTGCACTATTCTTTGTGTTGTGTGATTTAGGTGTTGCATATCTAATGAAATTTTTCGGGATTGGAGCGTAACAATATATGACAACAAATGATAAAAGCAGTAATTTCTGCAATTGATGATGAACATGAAACTAGATGGTATGTTGTAAATACATACGCTGGTCATGAAAATAGAGTTAAGGAAAATCTTGAAAAGCGTGTTGAAACAATGGGCATTCAGGATTCTCTATTTCGTATTGTAGTAGCAGAAGAAACAGAGACTGTTATTGGTAAGGATGGAAAGCCAAAGGATGTTAAGACAAACGTATTCCCAGGTTATCTCTTCGTTGAAATGAAGATGACAGATGAAGCTTGGTACGTTGTACGTAATACTCCAGGTGTTACAGGATTTATCGGTTCCTCTGGTGGTGGTGCAGAAGCCATTCCCAGTTGCACCAGATGAAATGGAAGCTATCTTACGCCGTATTGGTCAAAGCGATAAGAAGATTTCAATTGATTTCGAGATTGGTGATACAGTGAAGATTCTTGCTGGTCCATTCAGTGGAATGGAAGGAAGAGTTGCCTCATTGAATGATCAGACACAGACAGCTAATGTATTGATTATGTTGTTTGGTCGTGAGACACCAACAGATATCAACTATGGTGATCTAGAAAAAGTAGAATTGTTCTAGGAGGTTCAGATGACAGTAGAATTAACAAAAATCCTAACAAATTATGCGGTTTTCGCAGTAATTTGGTATGTCCTAGAACCTTCGGGTATTTTAGGCTCTTACGTAAGACACCAGCGAATAAGGCATTTGCATTTATTCCTGTGGTACGTGAACTAGTGATGTTCAAATTAGTTTGGAAATCTAAGTTTGCTGGAATCATCTGGTTTGTATGTGCAATCGGTGGTTTAGCATTATTCTTAGTTTCTGCTAGTACAGGTTTACAGATTGTTGGTTGGCTTGGCCTTGTGATGATGATTGCGTCTATCGTAATTCATATCAAGAGATCTCGTAAAGCAGTCAAAGGCATTCAACTTAAGTGGTGGAATTACAACATTATTGATTTTCGTTAATCCAATTGGAAATATCGTGATTGGTATGGGACAAGCTGAATATAAAGGTGCGAAATAAGAGTGTAGGAAACTACACTCTTTCCTATTTTGGAGGACATGTAATGAAGAAGCAGAAGATAAGTTTAAAGTTTTTAAAAAAATATCAGAAAGAAAGTATCCTTGCACCATTATTTAAATTATTAGAGGCGCTCATGGATTTGACAGTTCCATTGGTCATTGCCCAAATTATTAAAAATGGAATTGGGCAAAATGATATGAGTTATGTCTTAAAGATGTTTGGACTCTTATTATTGCTTGCGGTATTGGGAATGGCATTCTCCTTTACGGCACAGTGGTTTGCGGCTAAAGCAAGTACTGGCTATGCGACGGACTTAAGACAAGAGTTATTCGATAACATTCAGGATTTAACATATGCAGAGTTAGATCAACTTGGTACAGACACTTTAATCACTCGTATGACAAGTGATGTATTACAGGTACAGACAGGTCTGAATCTAGCTTTACGTCTATTACTAAGAAGTCCGTTTATTGTATTTGGGGCAATGGTTGTCGCATTTACTATCGATGTAAGATCAGCACTTATCTTTGTGGTAACGATACCGGTCCTTGCGGTTGTTGTATTTACTATTATGTGGCTTAGCATTCCACTGTATAAAAAAGTACAGAGTGCCTTGGATAAATTACTTGGAACATTACGTGAAAACTTATTGGGTGTCAGAGTTATCCGTGCATTCCGTAAGGAAGATGCTGAGGTTCAACAGTTTAACCAAGAGAATGATACTTTAACACAATATAACGAACATGTGGGTCGCTTATCCGCGTTAATGAATCCACTAACGTATATCTTAATTAATATTGCAATTATTACATTAATCTACGTAGGCGCGATTCGTGTCGATGGTGGCATCATTGCACAGGCGGATGTTGTTGCGTTATACAACTTAATGGCACTGATTATTGTTGAACTAATTAAACTATCTTCTCTTATCATTACAATCAATAAATCACTTGCATGTCTAGAACGTATTGAAGCAGTGCTTGTAGTAAAGCGTCAGATGGTCTATCCGATAGAACCTGTAAAAGAAGATAAAAGTGCTCCAGCGGTTATCTTTGATCAAGTTTCCTTCTCTTATCCACAAGCTGGTGCAGATGCGATATCGAATATTAGTTTTGTGGCAAATCGTGGAGAGACGATTGGTATCATTGGTGGAACAGGCTGTGGTAAATCAACTATTGCACAATTAATACCTCGTTACTATGATGTGCAGAGTGGAAAAGTATGTGTGAATGGCGTAAATGTAAAGGACTATCCACAAGGAGAGCTTGTATCGAAAGTGGGAATGATTCCACAAAAGGCAGTTCTATTTGAAGGGACAATTCGAGAGAACATGCAGTGGGGCAAAGAGGATGCGACGGATGAAGAAATCTGGCATGCATTAGAAATCGCACAGGCTGCAGATGTAGTAAGAAGTAAGAATGGATTAGATGCGATGATTGAACAGAATGGTCGTAACCTATCTGGTGGTCAGAAACAACGTCTTACAATTGCGCGTGCATTATTAAAGAATCCGGAGATTTTAATCATGGATGATTCCGCAAGCGCATTGGACTTTGCGACAGATTTAAAACTGCGTCGCGCAATTCATAATTTAGGAAACCAAATGACAGTTTTCATCGTTTCACAACGTGCTTCTACTGTGCGTGCTGCCAATCAAATATTAGTATTGGATGATGGTAACCTAGTTGGAAAAGGAACACATGATGAATTGATGAAGAATTGTCAGGTATATCAAGAAATCTATTATTCACAATTCCCAGAAGAAAAACCAAAGGAGGTTATGGCATGAAAAAGAACACATCATTCCAAACCCTAGGGAAAGTCTTAAAGTTTATTGGGAAAGTATAAAATATTACTTGTATTGAGTATTGTGTTATCGACTATTGCGGCGATATTACAGTTGTATGTACCAATTTTGTTTGGTGCCGCAATAGATACAGTTATCAAACAAGGTGAAGTACATTATTCACAACTTCTTTCAGTTTTAATTAATATTGGAATCTGTATTGCGGTTGCATCGATTAGCCTTTGGGTGATGAATCTAATCAATAATCGTCTAACGTATCAGACTGTTAAAGAGATTCGTGCTAAGGCAATGCGACACATACAACATATCCCCCTCTCTTATCTAGATGTACATAGTACAGGGGATATTGTTCAAAGTGTTATTGCGGATGTAGACCAATTATCTGATGGTTTGTTGTTAGGCTTTACACAATTATTTATGGGTGTAGTGACTATCATCGCAACGTTAGTATTCATGCTTTCGATGAATATACTTATTACCTGCTGTGTGATTGTATTAACACCGGTTAGTTTCTTTGTGGCAAGATTTATTTCGACACGTTCGTATCGTTTATTTCAAAAACAGACAAGTACACGTGGAAAGCAGACGGCACTAATCAATGAGATGATTGGTAGTGAGAAGGTTGTAAAAGGCGTTTGGGTATGAGAGACGTGCATCGAAACGTTTCAAGAAGCTGAATGTAGAACTACAAGAATATACGCAGAACGCATTGTTTATAAGTTCTTTAACAAATCCATCCACACGTGCAGTAAATAATATAATTTATGCGATTGTGGCAGTGCTTGGCTCTTATAGCATTATGAAAGGTAATTTAACAGTTGGTGGATTGACTGTATTACTATCTTATGCCAACCAATATATGAAGCCATTTAATGACATTAGTTCTGTCGTAACAGAGTTACAGAATGCGATGGCTTAGTGCTGATCGTGTATTTACATTGATAGAGGCTCCGGCTGAAAGTGCAGATCCAGAACAGGATTTGGTTGAAAAGAATGGTGCAATTGATATTCAAGATGTATTCTTCTCATATCTTCCGGATCAAAAGTTAATTGAGAATTTTAACTTTAGTGCAAAACCAGGTACGACGACTGCTATTGTAGGACCAACAGGTTGTGGCAAGACGACATTTATTAACTTGTTGATGAGATTCTATGACGCAAATCAAGGCACAATTCTGATTGATGGACAAAATATCTATGATGTAAGTCGAAAATCAATTCGTAAAAACTTCGGTATGGTTCTCCAGGATACATGGTTAAAGAATGCAAGTATTCGTGATAATATCGCCTTTGGTGTCGAGAACGCTAGCGATGAGGAAATCATCGAAGCCGCAAAGGAAGCGCATAGTTGGGAGTTTATCCGTCGTATGCCAGAAGGTCTGGATACGATTGTGACAGATGATAGCTTAAGCCAAGGACAGAAACAGTTACTTTGTATCACTAGAGTATTGTTGAGCAAGCCAAATATGTTAATTCTTGATGAAGCGACATCTTCTATCGATACCCGTACAGAGCTTGAAATTCAAGCAGCTTTCAACAATCTTATGAAGGGACGTACTAGTTTTGTGGTTGCGCATCGTTTATCAACGATTCGTAACGCTGACCAAATTATTGTCATGAATGCCGGTAGAATCATTGAACAGGGCAATCATGATACACTAATGGCACAAAATGGATTCTATAGTAAGTTATATAACTCTCAATTTGTGACAACAAATGAATAAAAAGCCGCTTAGATTAGCGGTTAATAGGCTTGTTTGGTATCTTTTATCTTGACGCTAAACCTATATTAGCCTATTATATAAAAGCACTTTTAGTGCGCTCATGCGTGGGAGGATAGCAATGTCCGCTGACCACTGCATGTGGATTCTAAATATAAGGAGGAAAACCACATGGCAAAGAAAATTGCAAAAGTAGCTAAGCTACAATTCCCTGCTGGTGGAGCTAAACCAGGACCAGCTCTAGCATCTGCAGGTATCAACATGCCTAAATTCTGTACAGAATTTAACGACAAAGACTAAGGACCGTCACGGTGACATCGTTCCTGTAATTATTACAGCTTACGAAGATAAGTCATTTCGACTTCGTCATCAAGACAACTCCAGCTGCTATCTTATTAAAGAAGGCTGCTGGTATTAACAAGGCTTCTGGAACACCAAAAGACAGTTAAAGCCGGTAAGATTACAATGGCTCAGTTAAGAGAAATCGCTGAGTATAAGATGCCTGACCTCAACGCTAATGACGTTGAAGCAGCAATGAACATCATTGCTGGTACAGCACGTAACATGGGTATCGTAGTAGAAGGCGAGGCTAAGTAACAATGGCAGGAAAGAAGTACAGAGCAGCGTTAGAACAAGTAGATAGCGCTAAAGTTTATGATTACAAGGAAGCGATTGCTTTTAGCTAAGAAAGATCAGCACAACTAAGTTTGATTCTTCATTAGAAGCTAGCTTCGTATTAAACGTTGACCCACGTCAGGCTGAACAAAACATTCGTGGCGCAATGGTATTACCACACGGTACTGGTAAGACACAGCGTGTATTAGTAATTACACAGGGTGCTAAGGAAGATGAAGCTAAGGCAGCAGGTGCTGACTTCGTTGGTGGCGCTGATATGATTCAGCAGATCCAAGGTGGCTGGTTCGACTTTGACATCATCGTAGCTACTCCAGACATGATGGGTCAGTTAGGTAAGTTAGGTAAGCTCTTAGGGTCCTAAAGGGATTAATGCCAAACCCTAAGACAGGTACAGTAACAATGGATGTTGCGAAGGCAATTGATGAAATCAAGAAGGGTAAGGTTGAATACCGTGTAGACAAGGATGGAAACATCAACGTATTATTCGGTAAGGTATCTTTCACTGAAGAAGCTCTTGTTGAAAACTTCAAGGCTTTATATGACCGTATCTTAAAGGCTAGACCTGTAACAGTTAAGGGTGCATACCTCAAGGGTGTAACAGTATCCACAACTATGGGTCCTGGTATCAAAGTTACAGTTGAATAAGTAATTTAAAAATCTCACAGCGATGTGAGATTTTTTTATGCAATGATTAGATTAGAAGCCTTGTTTAAAGAACTTTCGGAATGCGGATACTTCTTCGGTAGATTGTGTTACAGATACGCAGTACTTTGCACGCTCACCAATCCCTGGTTCATAAGTAATTGGTTCAAGCTTGAAGGATGCCGTAGGACTTTCCGCAAAGCAATAGCCCATAGATGTACGTATCGATGAACCATTTTCTCTATTAAAGAATACTGGTTGGTCATATGTAGAAAGAGATGGGTCAACATAGATAACAACTACTTCACCAGTCTTATATCCCACGATAAAGTTGTAATGATGAGTAACTGACGCAATTACAGCACTATGATAATTTTCGGAATGACAATATACCAGTTGATAATCATCACCATTTGGAACAGCTTCATTAAAAAAATTTCGCGCATACGAGCTTTTGTTTTTGATGTTATCCTCGTCAGATGCGCCCGTTAGTGCCTTTTTGAATAAACCAAGAATGCTCATAAAAATCTCCTTTATTACTAGTTATAAGAAAATTATAGTGTTGATTCCAATACTCTTCAACAGTAGAACGCCAAATTTGAATATTAAAAAACGTGATAAAATAGAGATAAGTTAGAGGTGATACTATATGTTAGATGAAAGAAGACTAAGTCGTGTCATTGAGAAGATGACAACAGATTGTTTATTGATTACAGATCCAGTTTCTATTGCGTATCTTTGTGGAAAGAAAATAGAACCAGGAGAAAGATTTCTTGGTTTATTGATTGGGAAGGGAATTGAACCAGTTTTGATTTTGAATCAATTATTCCGTTTTTCTGAGGAGATTGGTGTAAGAGTAGAGTATTATAAAGATACAGATAGAATTACAACGATCATTTCAAAGTTTGTCGATAAAAATAGTAGCTTAGGTGTAGATAAGATTATGCCAGCTAGATTCTTAATTCCAATGATGGAAGAAAGCATAGCAACTGAATTTAAACTTGGATCATATGCAGTTGATCATACACGTGCTGTGAAAGATGCTCGTGAACAAGAACTCATGCGTGCAGCATCTCATATCAATGACCTAGCAATGGCGGAGTTTAAGAAACTGATACACGATGGTGTAACAGAAGTAGAGGTTGCCTCACAGATGTTAGATATCTACCAAAGGCTTGGCGCAAGTGGATATTCTTTTGAGCCTATCGTTGCCTTTGGTAAGAATGCGGCTGATCCACATCATATGCCAGATGATACGGTATTACAGGAAGGTGATACGGTACTCTTCGATGTTGGTTGTGTGGTAAATGGCTACTGTTCAGATATGACAAGAACCTTCTTCTATAAGAAGTATCCAACTGCAGAACAAGTAGAAGTCTATAACCTTGTTCGCAAGGCAAATGAACGTGCAGAAAGCTATTGCAAACCAGGTGTAAGACTATGTGATATTGATGCGGTAGCTCGAAACATCATCACAGATGGTGGTTATGGCGAAGACTTTACACATCGACTTGGACATTTCATTGGTACAGAAACACATGAATATGGAGATGTATCACAAGCATTTACCGACTTAACGGTAGAAGGGAATACCTTCTCCATTGAACCGGGTATCTATCATCCAAGTATCTTAGGTTGTCGTATTGAAGATTTGGTTTTGATTACAAAGGATGGGTGTGAAGTGTTAAATCACTATCCACATGAGATAGAAGTTATTGAGTAAAGTCATAAAGGAGGAATATCCATTGATTCAGAACATGAAAAAGAGCAGGATTTTAATTCTATCAATTATCGGAATTATCGTTATTTCCCTGGGAATATTACACTGGAATCATCAGAGTAAGAAGGCAGGGCGAAGATTTAACGAAAATATGACTATGTTGTAAGTTTCTACTCCATTCATCAAAATGGAAAGATGAATCCACAAACGAAAGATTAGTTTTTTTGTAAAGTAGTGACCAAGAACAACTAGAATTTCAGCGATAAAGTAAATACTGCAGGTAGATTATTCCAAGAAGGCAAATACCTTCCGTAGCATATTCTTTCGGTGGAAATAAATCGCTACTCTTTTGAATCTTCATCAGGATATTCAACATTCTCTATGTCCAAGGGTGCATTTGATTCAAACTATATATACTGTAAATCTTGCGCTCAATGGGAATGAAATGGAAGAATTGAAGTCATTAACATCGATGATGGGATCAGTAGGTGAAATACGTAATACTATCCAATACACAAAGTCCAAATCATAAAGGTGATCACATCACCAGTGATTTATGCGTCGATTTATCATGCGGTTGAAATTGGTACAAGACTCTACTTTGTAGGGATATGACATGGTTCAAGATCGATATGAATTGTATTATCTAGATGAAGAAACAAATGAAGTCCAATTTGTGGATTATTGGCATCATACTTCCGTTGAATTTTGAAGAGCTCTTATATGTAAATGGAAAAAGTTATGACAGTTGAAAAATCCTTATCATAGTCGATTTATGGACGATAGGAAATTCCAGAGATGGCTAGTTTAACAAGTATGGACCCAGATACATTAGAGGCAAACGACTGTTTCTCTAGATACAAAGAGAATCATTTACTGCATATACGTATGGAGATTCATATCCGTGTCGTGACAGAAGATAATCATCTATTGGAATACACAGTTGACTTAGAACTAGTATCGGATAAGGATTTATCAGGAACTGATTTTGCGAACCTATTTACAAATACAGAATATAAGCTACATGGTATTCGTTATTTAGGAAATAAGGCGGCAGCAATTGTAACACCAAATACGGAAACAACAACTGAATTAGGAAAAATCTTAGAATTTGATGCGGATACATTAACTCTACAAAAGAGTATTACAATTCCTCTATCAGAAAATACAGGTTGGGAAACAGACTTTGTGGATTTACTGATCATTGAAAAATAGTAAATTAGACGACAATTGATAACTGATAGAGTGATTGCATAGTTTTTACACATGGGGGGGGATGACCATGAAGAAAATGTGTAGAATCTTGGCGTGTGTAAGTATACTATTCCTTACGGCATGCACAGCATCAAACAACCGTAGTACACAAACAACATCCACATCCGTTACAGAACAAAAGAAAGAAACTCCTGAACCAAAGGAAACAGTTTCTCCAGAAGTGACAGAAGCACTCCATGCATACAATGAATTGTTAGATAACATTGATGCATATGATTTTGGTATGGGTGATACAGTCTCAGATCATGTAACGTATGGCATCGTGTATCTGAATCATGACATCCCACAATTGATTGTGGAAAAGTTCTATGATGCTCAATTTATTGCAGTGGCCAAGATTTTTGGATATGATCCAGAAACCCAAACATACATTTCCTCGGATGCTGTTTTCCAGATAGATAATCCATCTCAAATGAAATTGAGTCCATCTGAAACATATGGATGGTTTACGCTATTACAGGATCACAAAGGGCTGGTCTATACTGAAAATAATCGTAGTACACATGAAATTCTCAAGATTGAGCTACTGACATGGGAAGATAATCAGTTAATCGTAAAGGAAATAACAAAAATGGAGTTCAATAGTCTTCCTAAGGAACCTAAGTTGATTATGCTCGGAATCAATGATCGTAGATTACTAAAATAGATATTTTAAAAAAAGTGTATCCTGAATTAACGGGATACACTTTCATTTTGTTTGAGCCATGTTTGTAATAATTGAATATATTGTTCTGTCTCTTCGGCGAAAACCATATGACGACAGTTAGGGAATAACTGCCATGTAGAATGTTTGATGTTGTCATGCATTGTCTTAGCAACAAGTGGAGTGCATAAGTCATTTGTTCCAGATATAATAAGAGTAGGAATATTGATATGCTTTAATTCATCTGTAACTTCAAAACCTGCAAGACTACCAGTTGGTGTATATTCATTTGGTCCCCAACCATAGAGGTACGCTTCTTTACCTATCTTCTTCGGGCGTGTTAAGCAATCGGGTGCTTTGCCAACTTCGTAGACACCTGCACAATGTGCATGCATGAAGTGAGTATTTGCGATGATGTAGTCTTCACTTTCATAATTACCAGTTCTTTCCGCAATCTCTATGGCACGTTGATCAACTTCAGACATGAAAACGAATCATGCGATGTTGTTCACTTGCCCAAAGGGAAGCGGAAGATAATGTGCTAGATAGTATCAGTGATTCAATACCCGTAGGATTGTAATGTAATATGTAGTCTAGCGCAAGCATGCCACCCCAAGATTGACCTAAAAGATGAACCTTTGTTAAGTTAAGGTGCTTGCGTAATGCGATTAGCTCATTGACCCAAGTTTCAGGTGTCCATAGTTCAGGGATGACCTTCAACGTAGGAATTTCCACAACCAAGCTGGTCATACATGACAATACAATAGTCATCAGATGCAAGCGAATCAAGTAGTTCAAAGTAGTTATGCGTAGAACCAGGACCGCCATGTAATAGAACTAAAGCAGGTTTGGTAATATCACCAACAATACGGTAGTAGGTTTGATAGTTTAAAATATGGCATGTAGCCTTCTGTAATTTTCATATGTTTAGTATATCATGCAAGAGATAATCAATTTCACATTTTTTGTGGGAAACATATTGTCTGAAGGTTTTTTTGGACAATACGTATAATTAGAATAGAGGGTTTATAGCATGGATAGACAGGATAGATTACTTTTCTTATTAGTGAAGGAAAATGATCACAGTAAATCAATTCGAGAAATTGCGGATCTTTTTTTGGTGTGACTGCTCGATACAATTCGTAATGATATTGAAGCACTCAATGATGTGCTTGTTTGTAATGGGGCAAGTATCAAGACGGAACGTAAAGGGTATTTCAATTGAAATTCAAGATAAAAGAAAAAGTTGGAGGATTATTTGCAGTCTATCGAAAAGTAATCGTGAAAGAGTTCTGACAACCCAAGACCGTGTTCGCCAGATTATAGAAACATTACTTACTTCAGATGAAAGCGTGCGTATGGATGACCTTTGCGGATGCGATGTTTATCAGTCGTGCAACTCTAAAAGAAATGATATGAAGATTGTACGCAATATTCTTGCGGATTTTGGTATTGAGATAGATTATCGTGCATATCAAGGTATGCGTGCAATTGGTAGTGAACAGCAGTATCGTCTATGTTTAACTCAGAATCCAAATGGAAGAACCATTCTATACGCAACAACTACCAGAAAATAATCAACTGGATAGTCATTCATAAAATTATTTCAGATAAAAGTTGTAGAAATACAATTTTATGATATCTGATCTATCACTGAATAATTTAACATTCCATATCTATATCGCAATTCAACGTATCCTAGATGGCAAAGTGATTCATCTTGGTAAAGAAACAGAAAAGCAGATGGAAAATGATAGTGATATTGCGATGACCAAGGCTATCATTTGTGATATTGAAAAAGAATTTGATGTGAAGTTTCCAGATAGTGAAGTGTATTACGTGCTAATGCATTTGAGTAGTAAGAAGATTATCCGACTTAATAATGGACAGCAAAGTAGTTCTGTTGTGGATGAAGAAACATTTGAAATTGTTTTGGCAATGTTAGAAGCGGTTAATGAAACGTTCCGTATTGATTTGCGGTATGACTTTGAACTTGTGACATTATTATCTCTACATGTCATACCGTTTAAAGTGAGATTACAGAATCACATCGCAAGTTATAATCCGCTAGCGAATCAAATCCGTGAGCACTTTGTGCTTGCATACTCAATGGCCACTGTTGCCTGTGGTGTATTAAAGAAAATGTATAACAGATGTATCTGTAAAGATGAGATTGCGTACATTGCGTTACATTTCAACGTAGCGCTGGAAAAGAAGCGTGAAAAACAAACAAAAGAAAAAGTATTAATTGTCTGTGGAAGTGGACGGGCAAGTTCTGAGTTATTGCGTTATCAGATTGAAGAAAAGTTTGGTAAGAATCTAGTAGTCGTTGGAACTGCGAGTTTAAATACACTGCATAATCAGAGACTTGATGGAATTGATTACATCCTGACAACTGTACCAATTGAAGAAAAACTAAACATACCAGTGATTGAAGTCAATGCTTTCTTGGGGAAGAGTGCAATTGAAAATGTTCATGCGATGATCCAGAAGACACGAGACTTACAAATCTTTAATTACTTCCGTGAGGATATGTTCTTTGGGGATTTACCATATAACGATAAAGAGGAAGTTATTCATTTCTTATGCATGCAAGCACAGAAGAAAGTGGATATCTCAAATGACTTTGAGGAAGCTGTGCTTGAAAGAGAAAGTGTTGGAGCAACTGCATTTGGAAATATGGTTGCCATTCCACATCCAATCCACCCGATGGGTAAGGAAAGCTTTGTGGAGATCGGCATCTTACAAAAACCAATCCAATGGGATAAGGATACGGTACAAATCATCTTCCTATTATCTATGAAGGAGAAGGGCGATGATACCATGCCTGCATTCTATAAAGTACTCAGTCAGATTGTGAGTTCTGACGAATACACAAAGGACCTAATCCGTACACAAAGCTTTGATAAGCTACATGAAATTATTCTGAAGATTGAAGAAGAATCCGTATAATGAATTTCCATTTTGAAATTGAAAAAAGTGAACTGGTCTCGATTGTTGAATAGATAGACAATGTAGATACAGGCGAAAGGAGACAAAAATGTTTGCAAAAGAATTAACGATTTTCACGGACAAAGTTTATCGTGACAAGTATGAAGCAATTGAAGAGATTGCACATTTACCAAATGAATTTGTAAATAATAACGATGAGTATGCTAAGGCTGTTATTGACCGTGAAAACGTAATCGCAACCTATATTGGTTATGGTATTGCAATCCCGCATGCAATCTCAGCTGCAGTCAATCAAGCATTTGTTATCTATGTGAAATTCTTGAATGGATGTCCATGGACAAATGAAGATGGCGAAGACAGAGTGGATCACATGATGATGATTGGTGTACCTGCTGATAAAGGATCTACGCAACATTTGAAGATTCTAGCAGAGCTTAGTAAGAATTTAATGCATGAAGATTTCCGTGAGAAATTCTTAAATACAAGAGCCCTGAAGAGTCTTACGAACTTTTGAAATCGATTGAAAAGGAGATGGAAGCATGAAACTAGTAGCAGTAAGTGCATGTACAGCAGGTATTGCGCATACGTACATGACACAAGAAGCAATCGAGCAGGAATGCAAGAAGAGAGGCATTGACTGCAAGGTTGAAACACAAGGTGGTATGGGTATCAATAATGAGTTGGAACAAGATGAAATCGATGCGGCTGATGTCGTTATTCTAGCTATCGCAATTGGCATCGAAGGCGATGAACGCTTTGATGAAAAACGTGATGCAGGTAAGGTTATCGAAGTTGATCCAACACAAGCAATCAAAGACATTAAGAAATTAATTGATAGAGCGGAGGCTTTGGCAAATGAGTGAGATGAATCATAAGTTGAAAGAAACTGGTCGTAGTTTATTTAAAGCATTTAATACAGGTATCTCATACTTCTTACCAGTCATTATCGCTGGTGGTATGTTATTCTCATTTACTTTATTTACAGGTCATATCGAGAATGGCGCAATCATTCCAAGCAATCAGTTCTGGCAGAACGTGTATAGCTTAGGTATTGCCGGCTTCTCCATGATGGTTCCGGTTATCTGCGGATATATCGCTTACGCTATCGCTGGAAAACCTGCATTAGCTCCAGGTTTGATTATGGGTTATGTCGCAAATAATCCGATCGGAGAAGAACAATTATCTACAGGATTTATTGGCGCATTACTATTAGGTTTTATCGTAGGTTACTTCGTTAAGTGGATGAAGACTTGGAAGGTTATTGACTCCTTGAAACCAATGATGCCTACATTCTTTATTCCTCTATTAACGACATTTGTCGTTGGTATCTTCTACATCTATGTTTTAACAGGACCTATCAATGCGTTTGTACAGGTTATCGTTGATGTAATGAATGGCCTAAGTGGAACAAATGCAATCTTGTTAGGACTTGGAATTGGACTATTAGCAGCAGCTGACTTTGGTGGACCATGTTCAAAGGCTGCCACAGCATTTCACACTTGCATTAATGGCTGAAGGTATCTATGGACCTAACGGTGTATTCCGTATGTGCTGTGCAATTCCTCCACTCGGTATGGGTCTTGCGTCATTTATCTTAAGAAAGCATTATACAAAGGCAGACCGTTCTGTAGGTATCTCTGCTTTCCTACTTTCCTCAGGTGGTATTACGGAAGGTGCTTGGCCATTTGCAGGTAAGGACTTCAAGCATACTTGGATTGCATGTGCAATCGGTACAGCAATCGCTGGTGCATTAGGTATGGTACATGGTGTATCTTCCGTTGTAGCGTTTGGTGGTATCGTTGCGATTACTGGTGTCATTGAAGGACAAGTTTGGTATGTAGTAGATATGTTAATTGGTGCACTGATTATCGTGGCAATCTTAGCAGTCACAAAGAAACCATTAACAGATGAAGAATTGGCAGAAGGTAATAAATAATCAGAAAAGCATAACCGCAATTATACGACTAAAGGGATGTGATTGTGTCACATCCTTTACTATTTTTAAGAAACCAATTTTCAGTTCTGGATGAATTAGATGCTTCGTTTGAATAGAAATAAAAACACTTTAGATTTCGTTGGCATCTAAAGTGTTTTGAGGATATCTAAAATATGTTATAGAAGTATAAATCATGATTCTTTGATTTCAGAATCAATTTTTAGTCAGTGTATCTGAAAGTATCTCTTTTCTAAGCGAAGTTAGCCATGAGGAGAATTGTACAACATCAAATGCATAGGTTTGATTAAGTTCGTATTCATTATCAGACCATGTATCAATCGGTGATTCATTATGCTGGATGACTGCTTCTAACTTATCTAAGGCTTTGTATATTTTAGACTCTAGGGTCTCTTGTTTGTTCATTTCACTATATAGTTCTGACATTCGTGTTGAAATATTTTCAGGGAGAGTATTTACCCATTGCGATAATAATGAATCTTCAATATCACGGTCGTGATTTGTTTTAATAAACGTTGGAATATCACCCGTAAAACATTCGCCTAGATCATGAATTAAACACATACTAATTACTTTATCAATATCTGCATCAGGAAATTCATCCTTTAAAAGAAAGGCCATAAGGGAAATTCTCCAACTATGTTCAGCGACACTCTCGATTCGTCTTTTACTCGTCGTGCAGTGACGTGGGTATCTTTCAATCTTTCTGCGATATGTAGTATCTCTAAATATTCTCTTGGATTCATAGTGAGTCATCCTTCTAAAATCTATACTTGTAAGTAAAATCTTGTGATTCATTTGAAAACTATCCTCCTTTAGTATATAACGTCATAGGGTTTAAGTGTATATTTTTCCTTTTATGATAGACCTTGAAACTTTATGATAGTGTTGTTAGAAGAGATCAGATGGAAAATACAATAATGCAAATGGAACTTGACATTCTAAAAATGCGTGGTATCATATCATCGTTATCAAATACCACAGACAGTAACGGCGTATGCTTAATAAGGTTACCGAGGTAGATGAAAGTTCATATCAATGTACTTTTGCTCTCGCTGTCTGCGAGGGCTTTCTTTCTAAATGTGTATTCGATAACAGAGAATAGGAAGGTGAAGTATGAATCAGACTGTATTAGAGTCTAAGCAGGGTGTCGTTTCCGAAATTAAGGAAAAATTCACTAACTCTTCATCAACTATCGTTGCCGAGTACCGTGGCCTCTCAGTTGCTGAGGTTACTGAACTCCGTAGAGCATTACGTGCTGAAGGTGTTGAACTTAAGGTTTATAAGAACACATTAGCTAGTAAGGCTGCTGAAGATGCAGGATATGGTGATCTTAAGGATTGCTTAACAGGTCCTAACGCATTGGCATTCGGTGGTGATGAAACTGGTGCTGCTCGTGTAATGGCTAAGTTTGCTAAGAAGCACAAGGCATTAGTTCTTAAGGGTGGTATTGTTGAAGGCAAGGTTGTTGACCTCAACACAGTAAATGAACTCTCTGCACTACCAAACAGAGAAGGCATGCTCAGCATGTTGCTATCTGTATTGAACGCTCCAGTATCTTCATTCGCACGTGCTGTGAATGCTGTTGCTGAAGCAAAACCAGCTAACGGAGCTGCTCCGGTTGCTGAAGAAGTAAAAGAAGCTGCTGAGGCAGCTGCCTAAGAAAGAAATAGAAGAGGAGAAATTAATCCATGGCAAAGTTAACACAGGAAGATATCCTAGCATATCTTGATGAAGCTACAATTCTTGAACTAAATGAACTCGTAAAGGCTATTGAAGAGAAGTACGGCGTTTCTGCTGCTGCTCCAGTAGCAGCTGCTGCTCCAACAGAAGCTGCTGCAGCTGCTCCTACAACAGTTAATGTTGTATTAGCTGCCGCTGGTGACTCTAAGGTAGGCGTAATTAAGGTTGTTCGTGAAATCACAGGTCTTGGACTTGTTGATGCTAAGAAGCTCGTTGATGGAGCTCCTGCAACAATCAAGGAAAACGTTTCTAGCGAAGAAGCTGAAGAACTCAAGAAGAAGCTCACAGATGCTGGTGCAACTGTTGAATTCAAGTAATCTAGAAAATAACAGAAAACACATGAAAAGCCGAATAATCAATTGTTCGGCTTTTCGGGTATTAGAAAGGAACGGTTAATGGCACATTATTTTACCGATAACCGAAATCTGGATGAGAACCGGAAGGAACATACTTTCCGGTTTTTAGACCGTTTATATATCTTTACGACTGACAACGGTGTATTCTCAAAAACAGGTGTGGACTATGGAAGTTATGTCTTACTGAAAGCAATCAGCAAAGAAGAACTCCATGGTAAGGTCTTGGATATGGGTTGTGGATATGGAACGCTAGGCATCATTACAAAATCATTATTTCCTAGCTGTGAAGTCACAATGGCAGATATCAATCCACGTGCTGTAGAACTGGCACAATTAAACTGTGGATTGAACCAAGTAGAGTGTACTGTGCTTGTTTCGGATGGATATGCTGAAATCAAAGGCCAATATCATTTTATTATTACCAACCCTCCGATTCGAACAGGAAAGAAAGTTATCTATAAAATGTTCGAGGATGCATATAGTCATCTAACAGCAGGTGGTTCTATCTATGCAGTTATCCGAAAACAACAAGGCGCAGAAAGTGCTAAGAAAAAGTTTGCGGAAATATTTGGAAATTGCGAGGTAATCTCTAAGGATCGAGGGTACTATATTTTGCAAAGTAGGAAGTTGACGGAATAAAAAAGTTGTTCTATTATAGTAAATTGCAAAAGAGTCGAATAGGGATGGGGTTATTCTACCCTTTTTCGACATTTCTGGCGGTGCAGGCGAAAGGATGGCGAACAAATGGAAAAATAAGCAGACATACCACGTTGTGCATTATGGCAACAAGGCAACTCGCAGAGATTATTCTAAAGTTAGCAGCGGTCTAGATCTACCTGATTTGGTAGAAATTCAGACTGCGGCTTTTGACTGGTTTCTAAGAGACGGTATTAAAGAAGTATTTAACGATGTATATCCAATTTCAAACTATGCGGGTAACATTCGTTTGAAGTTCCTAGATTATGAATTTGGGGAACCAAAGTATTCAATTAGTGAATGCAAATACAGAGAAGTAAATTACAGCGCTCCTCTTAAAGGGTAAGATGGAGTTAGAAGTTATGGATCCAGAAACTGGTGAAGTAATTACAAAGAATGAAGAGGTCTTCTTAGGAGACTTCCCTTTAATGACGCCAACAGGCACATTTATTATTAATGGTGCTGAGCGTATTATTGTATCTCAGATTGTTCGTTCTCCAGGTGCGTACTTTGATATTGAATCAGAAGAGCGCACAGGTCGCGATACATACAAATGTGAATTGATTCCAAGCCGTGGAACATGGTTGGAATTTATGAGTGATGATAAAAAAGCTGCACTTGGCCGTATTTTAAACGTATCAATTGACCGCAGAAGAAAAGTATTAAGCTCAATCCTATTTAAGGCAATTGGTTTATCCTTGAACCTTGAACGTGGTGAAAATGCATTTGATACAACAAACATGAAGAAGTTCTTAAAGGCATTAAACTTACCTGTACATTCAGATGTTATCGTGCCAGAAGAAGAACGTGAATTCCAGAATGACTACATGTTATTGTATACAGCTATCTTTGGAAATTACGAAGAAGTGCGTAATACACTTGCGGCAGATAAGACAAAGACTAAGAATGAAGCACTCTTAGCTGTCTATGAAAACCAGCGTGCTGATGAAATCGCAACAATTGATGGTGCGGTTACTTTAATGGACGCTAAATTTTTCGACTATAGAAGATATGACTTAACAAAGGCAGGTCGTTATAAGGTTCATAAGAAGTTAAGTGTCTTAGACCGTATGGAAGGCCTATCTCTTGAAAAGGATTTAGTAAGTGCTGAAGGCAAGACTCTTGTAAAGAAGGGTGTTGTGATTGATAAGGAATTAAGAAATGAGTTACGTGCCGAAATTGATAAGGGTATCAATTGCCGTGCGTTACCATTTACACATACATTCTCACACCCATCTACAGCAGTGATGGATACATCTTGGAAGAATAGCTTAGTAGGACGTATCTTAGCAGTTGATTTAGATGGTAAGACAGAACGTACAACATTAGAAATGGGTACAGTTCTTACAGAAGAAGATGTAAAGGCTATCGCTAAGGAATTTAAGCAGGTAACTGTTTACTCTGGTATTATCGCTTCTCCCTATTAAGGTAACAAACGATAATGTGAATGCAGTTCTTGATTACGGTTCCCGTATGTTTGAAATCGGCCGTGTTACATTAAACGGTGAAGATTTAACAAACGCTGATGGTGAAGTAATGTGTCCAACATACTTACCAGATGTTGAAGTGACTAAGCTTTCTACAGCTGATCAAGAAACAATCGTAGCTGAGGCTACAAACCATTCAGGTGAAGTAACTGTTTGGCTAGTAGGTGCATGTGTACAGGAAGTAACTGTAATGCAGGAAGGTCATCCCAGTGAACTTGATTGGTATTGACCCATTAAATGACAGACACACTATCACAATGAGTGATATGTATGCTTTATATAACTACGAACTCACAATGTTCGATGGTGTAGGTTCCCAAGATGATATTGATATGCTTGGCAACCGTCGTATCCGTACAGTTGGTGAATTGATTCAAAACCAATTCCGTATTGGTTTATCACGTATGGAACGTGTTGTTAAGGAAAGAATGTCTATCGCAGACACAGCAAACTTAACACCTAAGCAGTTAACAAATATCCGTCCATTAACAGCTGCGATTAAGGAGTTCTTCTCTTCATCTCAGTTATCTCAGTTTATGGATCAGGAAAACCCACTTGCGGAGTTATCTAACAAGCGTCGTATTTCTGCGTTAGGACCTGGTGGTCTTACACGTGAACGTGCAGGCTTCGAAGTGCGTGATATTCACAACTCTCACTATGGACGTATCTGTCCAATTGAGACACCTGAAGGACCAAACATCGGTTTGATTTCTTACCTTACAACTTATGCGAAGGTAAATGAATATGGCTTTCATCGAAACTCCATACCGTAAGGTTGTGGATGGCAAGGTTACTGATGAAATCAAGTACATGCCAGCGGATGAAGAAAATGATCACGTAATTGCACAGGCAAATGAGATTAAGGATGGACATCTTGTCGGTGATAAGATTATCGCTCGTATCAAGGGTGAAACTGTGATGGTTGACCGTAGCCAAGTTGACTACGCCGACGTATCTCCACGTCAGATCGTTTCTGTAGCGACTGCGTGCGTTCCATTCTTGGAAAACGATGACTGTACTCGTGCCCTCATGGGTGCCAACATGCAGCGTCAGGCCGTACCTCTTATGAACCCACATAGTCCATTTGTTGGTACAGGTATGGAACACGTGATTGCACGTGACTCAGGTTCTGCTTGTGTTGCGACAGGTCCAGGTGTTGTTACATATGTTGACGCAACAAAGGTTGTTGTAGCAGAAGATAACGGTAATGAGAAGACATATGAACTAACAAAGTATCGTCGTTCTAACGCTTCTACTTGCTTAAATCAAAGACCTATCGTTTGGGATGGTGAACGTGTTGAACGTGGCACAATCCTTGCGGATGGTCCAGCGATGGAAAATGGTGAACTTGCTTTAGGTCAAAACGTTACAATCGCGTTTATGACATGGCATGGTTATAACTATGAAGATGCGATTATCATGTCTGAAAAGATGCAATCGCAGGATTACTACACATCTGTACATATTGAAGAATATGACATTGAATGCCGTGAAACGAAGTTAGGTCCAGAAGAGATTACTCGTGATATTCCTAATGTCGCTGAAAGTGCATGCCGCAACCTTGATGGTCGTGGTATCGTCATGGTCGGTGCAGAAGTGAAGGAAGGAGATATCCTTGTTGGTAAGGTTACTCCTAAGGGTCAAACAGACCAAACTCCAGAAGAGAAGTTGTTGATGGCTATCTTTCGGTGAGAAGTCACGTGAAGTACGTGATAACTCCCTGAAGGTACCACATGGTGGTGCTGGTATTGTTCACAGTATCCGCGTATTCAAGCGTAAGGAAGACCATGAACTTCCACCAGGAGTAAATGAAGTTGTTAAGGTTTATATCGTTCAGAAAGCGTAAGATTTCTGAGGGTGATAAGATGGCTGGACGTCACGGTAACAAGGGTGTCATCTCTCGTATCAACCCAGTTGAAGATATGCCATACATGTCAGATGGAACTCCTATCGACATTATGTTGAACCCATTCGGTGTACCATCACGTATGAACATCGGACAGGTATTAGAGGTTCATCTTGGTTTCGCTGCGAAGAAGTTAGGCGTTAAATTTGCGACTCCAGTATTTGACGGTGTTTCTAACACAGACCTACGTGACATCATGAAGGAATCTAACTCTTCACCAGATGGTAAGTATGTTCTATATGATGGACGTACAGGTGAGGCATATGACGACCGTATCTCAGTTGGTGTCATGTATATGATTAAGCTTGCGCACATGGTCGATGATAAGTTACATGCACGTGCAACTGGTCCATACTCACTTGTTACACAGCAGCCATTAGGGTGGTAAGGCACAAAATGGTGGTCAGAGATTTGGTGAGATGGAAGTTTGGGCTCTTGAAGCATATGGTGCATCTCATGTATTACAAGAAATCTTGACTGTGAAGTCAGATGATATTGCTGGACGTACAAAGACATACGAAGCAATTGTGAAGGGCAAGGATATGCCAGAACCTGGTATTCCTGAATCATTCCGTGTATTAGTACACGAATTACAAGCTCTTGCGATTGATGTACGTATGATGGATGACGCAGGTAACGAGATGGATCTCAAACAGATGGAACAGGAAGAACTCAAGGAAGAAACAACACTTGATTTTGACCCATCTACACTTGTAAATGATGCGGAATCAAACGAAAATCTAACAATCAAAGATGAATTAGATGAAGAAATTCCTGAGGCAGCGACCGTAGGGTTCGATGACTTCGGGGAAGAAGATCAATAAGGAGGATGCTTAGATGAATATTAATAACTTTTCAGCGATTAAAGTCGGTCTGGCATCACCAGAAAAAATCCTTGCTTGGTCATATGGCGAAGTTAAGAAGCCAGAAACAATCAACTATCGTTCTCAGAAGCCTGAGCGTGATGGTTTATTCTGCGAACGCATTTTCGGTCCTACTAAGGACTGGGAGTGCGCTTGCGGAAAGTTCAAGAAGATTCGTTATCAAGGCGTAGTCTGCGATCGTTGTGGTGTTGAAATCACAAAGGCTAGCGTACGTCGTGAACGTATGGGTCATATTGAACTTGCTGCTCCGGTAGCACATATTTGGTATTTACGTGGAATTCCTTCCCGTATGGCACTTCTATTAAACGTAGCGCCTAAGTCATTAGAAGAAGTTGTGTACTTCGTATCTTGGATCGTAACTGACCCAGGTGATACAAATCTTGAATACAAACAGATTCTTTCTGAGAAGGAATACCGTGAGAATAACGCTATCTATGGTGCTGGTAGCTTCGTTGCACAAACAGGTGCAGAAGCAATTAAGACACTATTAGAGCAGTGTGACGTTGAAGCTGAATATACAGCGATTATGTCTGAACTTGAAAAGTCTAGTGGTGATAAGCGCAAGAAGCTAATCAAGCGTTTAGAAACAGTAGAAGCATTCCGTAACTCTGAAAACAAGCCAGAGTGGATGGTATTAACTGTATTACCAGTTATCCCGCCAGATCTTCGTCCAATGTTACAGTTGGATGGTGGTCGTTTCGCTACTTCTGACTTAAACGATTTATATCGTCGTGTTATTACTCGTAATAACCGTTTAAAGAAGTTACTTGAACTTGGAACTCCTGCAATTATCGTTCAAAATGAAAAGCGTATGTTACAGGAAGCTGTCGATGCGTTAATCGATAACGGTCGTCGTTCTAAGGCAATTACAGGTGCTGGTGGACGTGCACTCAAATCCCTATCTCATTCCTTAAAGGGTAAGCAGGGACGTTTCCGTCAGAACTTATTAGGTAAGCGTGTCGACTTCTCTGGTCGTTCCGTTATCGCAATTGGACCATACCTTAAGATGTGGCAGTGTGGATTACCTAAGGAAATGGCAATTAACTTATATAAGCCATTTGTAATTAATGAATTAGTAAACTTACAGATTGCGTCTAACCCTAAGACAGCCGAGAAGTTAATTGGTCGTCAAGATCCACGTGTTTGGGATGTTGTGGAAAAGGTTATTGCTAACCACCCAGTATTCTTAAACCGTGCACCTACACTTCACCGTTTAGGTATTCAGGCGTTCTTCCCACGCTTAGTTGAAGGTCGCGCAATTCGTGTGCATCCGTTAGTATGTCCTGCGTTCAATGCGGACTTCGACGGTGACCAGATGGCTGTCCATCTTCCCATTAAGTGAGATGGCAAGAGCTGAAACTGAAGTCTTGATGTTAGGGTTCTAACAATATCTTAGGGTCCTAAGGATGGTAAGCCTATCGTTACACCTGGACAGGACTTAGTATTAGGTAACTTCTACTTGAACATGGAAGAAACAGCTGAAGAGTTCAAGAAGAAGGCAGATGCTCTAGAACAGCTTGGTGAAAAAGACTGAAGCAGCAAGATGGAGAAGATACAGTGAGAATGAAGGACACGTATTCAAGGATGTCAACGAAGTAATGATGGCATACCAGACAGGTGTTGTTCACTTACATAACCGTATCGCTCTTCCTGCTAGAGCAGTTAACAAGACAGGCTTTACAGAAGAACAAAATAACAAATACTTATTAACAACAGTTGGTAAGATTATCTTTAATGGTGTATTCCTGCAGATTTCCCATATCTCAATGAGGTAACTCCAGAAAATCTAAAGGCAACACCAGATTCAGAGTTTGTTCCACTAGGTACAGATATCAAGAAGGAATTTGCTGGCCGTAAGGTAGCATCTGAATTCAAGAAGAAGGACTTAGGAAACTTGATTGCGGCTGTCTTTGACCACTACAAGACAAATGGTACATCAGACATCTTAGATAGCTTGAAGGACATGGGATACCTCTATTCAACATTAGCAGGTATGACTGTAGCCCTCAGCGATATCTCCGTCGCACCTAATAAGGAAGCGTTAGTGGCTGAAGGTCGTAAGAAGGCTGAACAGTTCAACATGTTACGTGACAGAGGTCTATTAACACCTCAGGAATGGGAAGCGAAGTTCTCCTCACTCTGGAATGATGTTAAGAACGATGTTGGTAACAACTTGATGGAATCCATGGCGCGTATGAACCCAATCAACATGATGGCTGTATCTGGTGCCCGTGGTAACAAGAACCACTTTACACAGTTAGCTGGTATGCGTGGATTGATGGCTCGTCCTACACAGTCTAAGTCCCGTAAGGAATACCAACCATCTATTATCGAAGTTCCAATTTACTCATGTTTCCGTGAAGGTATGAGCGTATCAGAGTTCTTTATCTCCACGCACGGTGTACGTAAGGGATTAACAGATACAGCCTTGAAGACTGCTGAATCTGGATACTTAACACGTCGTCTTGTCGATGTTGCTCAAGAAGTAATTATCGGTGAAGAGGACTGTGGAACAGAGCGTGGATATCTCGTTAAGAATATCTATGAAGATAAGATTCTACGTCCGGATGAAAAGCCAGTATTAATTGAAGGCTTATTCGATCGTATCGTTGGACGCTACACACAAAAGCCAATCTTAGATCCTAAGACAGGTGAAGTGATTGTTGAAGGTGATACTTTAGTAGATGAAGACTTAGCACAGAAGGTTGTTGCGGCTGGTGTTGAAGAAGTTTACATCCGTAACGTATTCACATGTGAATCCACAAATGGTATCTGCCGTAAGTGCTATGGCCGTAACATGGCAACAGGTAACCTCGTTGAAGAAGGCGAAGCTATCGGTATCATGGCCGCTCAGGCGATTGGTGAACCTGGTACACAGTTAACCATGCGTAACTTCCACACTGGTGGTGTTGCGACACAGAACGGTGATATTACACAAGGTCTTCCTCGTGTAGAAGAATTATTCGAAGCACGTGCACCTAAGGGATTAGCTGTCATCTCTAAGATTGATGGTGAAATCACAGATGTGCATGACAATGAAACAAGACAGGTACAGTTATTGTTGTATCTAACGAAAACGAATCTATCGAACACAAGTGTGACTTAACACAGGTGAAACGTCAAAACTTAAATATCGGCGATCATGTATCTGCTGGTGATAAGTTAACTGAAGGTCCAATCGCTCCAAAGGAATTATTGGAAGTTGCCGGTGTAAGAGCGGTTCAGGAATATATCTTGAAGGAAGTTAAGAAGGTTTACTCTTCTCAATCCATCGATATTTCTGATAAGCACTTGGAAGTAATGATCAAGCAGATGTTAAAGAAAGTCATCGTTATCGAAGGTAATGATTCTGGCTTAAGTGCTGGACAGACATTGTCACTCGCTACCATGAACGCAATTAACGAAGATCTACTGTTCGATGGAAAGAAACCAGCGAAGTTTGGTCCATTACTCTTAGGTATCTCCAAGTCAGCTGTTGAAACAGATTCATTCTTATCCGCTGCTTCCTTCCAGGAAACAACAAGAGTTCTTACAGAAGCTGCAGTTAGAGGTAAGGTTGATAAACTTGAAGGTCTTAAGGAAAATGTTATCATCGGTAAACTTATTCCAGCCGGAACAGGTAGAAACTTTGACCGTGAAACATCACGTCGTATTGAAGAACGTGCAATGGAACTCAAGGAAATTCGTGAAGAAAAGGCTAGAGAACTCGCAGAAGCAACTGCAAATAGATTGCCTGATGAGATTCTCGGAAGCAACGCAGATGTGCATGTAAGTAGTGCAGAATCTGCTCTTGCTTTAGCTGAACGTATGAAGTCAGAACATAACTTTGATTTCTAATGAATGCATGAAATGAAGCAGTCTGGAAACAGGCTGCTTTTTTCTATGCAGGCATGAAAAAAATTTTGAAAAAAGTAATAAAAAACATTGACATCGAAATAGATACTTGGTATATTAATACAGCACTCTTCGGAAGGAGAGATGCAGAGATCTTTGAAAACTGAACAGGAATAAGACACATAAACAACGTCAAGCAAAACTTATACGAAGCAAAAGACTTCGTAAAATAAAAGAGTCAATCAAATGAAGAGTTTGATCCTGGCTCAGGATGAACGCTGGCGGCGTGCCTAATACATGCAAGTCGAACGCTGGAAATCTAGCTTGCTAGATTGAAGGAGTGGCGAACGGGTGAGTAATACATAAGCAACCTACCCACGAAGACTGGGATAATCTCTGGAAACGGGGACTAATACCGGATAGGTAATCGGAAGGCATCTTCTGATTATTAAAGGTTAAAAAAACACTGGTGGATGGGCTTATGGCGCATTAGTTAGTTGGTGAGGTAACGGCCCACCAAGACGATGATGCGTAGCCGGCCTGAGAGGGTGAACGGCCACATTGGGACTGAGACACGGCCCAGACTCCTACGGGAGGCAGCAGTAGGGAATTTTCGGCAATGGGGGAAACCCTGACCGAGCAACGCCGCGTGAGTGATGACGGCCTTCGGGTTGTAAAAGCTCTGTTGTAAGGGAAGAACGGTAGATAGAGAATATCTAAGTGACGGTACCTTACCAGAAAGCCACGGCTAACTACGTGCCAGCAGCCGCGGTAATACGTAGGTGGCGAGCGTTATCCGGAATTATTGGGCGTAAAGGGTGCGTAGGCGGCCTGTTAAGTAAGTGGTTAAATTGTTGGGCTCAACCCAATCCAGCCACTTAAACTGGCAGGCTAGAGTATTGGAGAGGCAAGTGGAATTCCATGTGTAGCGGTAAAATGCGTAGATATATGGAGGAACACCAGTGGCGAAGGCGGCTTGCTAGCCAAAGACTGACGCTCATGCACGAAAGCGTGGGGAGCAAATAGGATTAGATACCCTAGTAGTCCACGCCGTAAACGATGAATACTAAGTATTGGGGAAACTCAGTGCTGCAGCTAACGCAATAAGTATTCCGCCTGTGGAGTATGCACGCAAGTGTGAAACATAAAGGAATTGACGGGGGCCCGCACAAGCGGTGGAGTATGTGGTTTAATTCGACGCAACGCGAAGAACCTTACCAGGCCTTGACATCCCTTGCAAAGCTGTAGAGATACAGTAGAGGTTATCAAGGAGACAGGTGGTGCATGGTTGTCGTCAGCTCGTGTCGTGAGATGTTGGGTTAAGTCCCGCAACGAGCGCAACCCTTGCCTTCAGTTACCAGCATTCAGTTGGGGACTCTGGAGGGACTGCCGGTGATAAACCGGAGGAAGGTGGGGATGACGTCAAATCATCATGCCCCTTATGGCCTGGGCTACACACGTACTACAATGGCTGTTACAACGTGCAGCGACCTAGCGATAGGAAGCGAATCACTAAAAGACAGTCTCAGTTCGGATTGAAGTCTGCAACTCGACTTCATGAAGCTGGAATCGCTAGTAATCGCGGATCAGAATGCCGCGGTGAATACGTTCTCGGGCCTTGTACACACCGCCCGTCATACCATGAGAGCTGGTAATACCCGAAGCCGGTGGCCTAACCGCAAGGAAGGAGCCGTCGAAGGTAGGACTAGTGATTGGGGTCAAGTCGTAACAAGGTATCCCTACGAGAACGTGGGGATGGATCACCTCCTTTCTAAGGAGAAAGATGTGAAGTAAAAAGTTGTTTAAAGAGTTTTATTACCTGTTTAGTTTTTGAGGGATCTCGCAAGAGGTAACTCAGAAGGAGCATCTGTTCTTTGAAAACTGAATAACAGAAGAAGACAATAGATAGGTCTTTTTCGAAAAGTTGTGATAACAAGATTAACTAAAAAAGTCTAAAACGAAATAGTTAACAGTTCTCGTAAAGCATAAACGTATATAAGTGATTAAATTAGTAAGAGCGTACGGTGGATGTCTTGGCATATAGAGCAGAAGAAGGACGCAGATAACGGCGAAACGCCTCGGGGAGTCGTACACAGGCAACGATCCGGGGGTATCCGAATGGGGAAACCCGATAAAGTTGAAAAGCTTTATCATCCTTAAGCCAATACATAACTTAAGAGAAGGCAACCCAGGGAATTGAAACATCTTAGTACCTGGAGGAGAAGAAAATAACAATGATTCCGAGAGTAGTGGCGAGGCGAAATCGAGCAGCCCAAACCAGCAAACGAGCTGGGGTAGTAGGACCACGACAAGTGATTGAAAAGAGATAGTCGAATGGCATTGAAAGGTCAGCCGCAGAAGGTGCAAGCCCTGTAGGCGAAATCTCGATTCACGCGAGTGGTATCCTGAGTACGTCGGAGCACGTGAAACTCTGACGGAATCAACCGGGACCATCCGGTAAGGCTAAATACTCCTATATGACCGATAGTGAACCAGTACCATGAGGGAAAGATGAAAAGAACCGCGGGAGCGGAGTGAAATAGATCCTGAAACCGTATGCTTACAAAAAGTCAGAGCACATTAAGGTGTGATGGCGTGCCTTTTGTAGAATGAACCGGCGAGTTATCTTTGCATGCGAGGTTAAGCAGACAATGCGGAGCCGTAGCGAAAGCGAATCTTAATAGGGTGGCAAGTATGTAGAGATAGACCCGAAGCCGTAGTGATCTAGTCATGAGCAGGTTGAAGGCTGGGTGAATCCAGCTGGAGGACCGAACCGACCCCCGTTGAAAAGTTGGCGGATGACTTGTGATTAGCGGAGAAATTCCAATCGAACACGGCGATAGCTGGTTCTCCCCGAAATAGCTTTAGGGCTAGCGTTGAACGAATCTACCCGGAGGTAGAGCACTGAAATCATGCGGGCGGCATCTCGCCGTACCAAATGATATCAAACTCCGAATGCCGGGCAAGAATATTCAGCAGTCAGACTGTGGGTGATAAGGTCCATGGTCAAAAAGGGAAACAGCCCAGATCATCAGATAAGGTCCCAAAATTTACGCTAAGTGGAAAAGGATGTGGAGACGCGCAAACAGCTAGGAGGTTGGCTCAGAAGCAGCCATCCTTCAAAGAGTGCGTAACAGCTCACTAGTCGAGTATCTCTGCGCCGAAAATTAACCGGGGCTAAGCGTAATACCGAATCTATGGATTTATACTTTAGGGTATAAGTGGTAGGGGAGCGTTCCATACAGCATTGAAGGTATACCGTAAGGAGTGCTGGAGCGTATGGAAGTGAGAATGCCGGTGTGAGTAGCGAGATGTGGGTGAGAATCCCACACACCGAACAACCAAGGTTTCCAGGGAAGGTTCGTCCGCCCTGGGTAAGTCGGGACCTAAGGCCAGGCCGAAAGGCGTAGTCGATGGACAGCAGGTTGATATTCCTGCACCCGCGAGTAAAGTGATGGAGTGACAGATAGGGTTAACCCAAGTCCTTACTGGATTGGGCAAGGCAAGCAGGAGAGTGGCGTAGGCAAATCCGCGTCGGATACTCAAAGGCTTGACTCAAGCGAACGCGCGAGCAAGTAGTGAAGAGGGTGATACCAGGTCTCAAGAAAAAGCTTCTAGCGATAATTTACTAGCGGCCCGTACCAAAACCGACACAGGTGGTTGAGGCGAGTAGCCTAAGGTGAGCGAGAGAACTGTTGCCAAGGAACTCGGCAAATTGACCCCGTACGTTAGCAATAAGGGGTGCTCGAAAGAGCCGCAGTGAATAGGCCCTAGCAACTGTTTAACTAAAAACATAGCTCTCTGCGAAGTCGCAAGACGAAGTATAGGGGTGACACCTGCCCGGTGCTGGAAGGTCAAGGGGATTTGTCAGACGCAAGTCGAAGCATTGAACCGAAGCCCCAGTGAACGGCGGCCGTAACTATAACGGTCCTAAGGTAGCGAAATTCCTTGTCAGGTAAGTTCTGACCCGCACGAAAGGTGTAATGATTTGGGCACTGTCTCGGCAGCAGACTCGGTGAAATCTTAGTACCTGTGAAGATGCAGGTTACCCGCAACTAGACGGAAAGACCCCATGGAGCTTTACTGTAGTCTGCTATTGAGTTTCAGTTAAGTATGCACAGGATAGGTGGGAGACGATGAGACTGGTCTTTTGGGATCAGAGGAGTCACTGTTGGGATACCACTCTTACTTAATTGAAATTCTAACTCTAAGCCGTGATCCGGCTAGAGGACCGTGGCAGATGGGCAGTTTGACTGGGGCGGTCGCCTCCCAAAGAGTAACGGAGGCGCACAAAGGTACTCTCAGAATGGTTGGAAATCATTCAACGAGCGCAAACGCAGAAGAGTGCTTGACTGCGAGACAAACAAGTCGAGCAGGGACGAAAAGTCGGTGTTAGTGATCCGGCGGTGCAGAATGGAATGGCCGTCGCTTAACGGATAAAAGCTACCCTGGGGATAACAGGCTGATCTCGCCCAAGAGTTCACATCGACGGCGAGGTTTGGCACCTCGATGTCGGCTCATCGCATCCTGGAGGTGAATTCGCTTCCAAGGGTTGGGCTGTCCGCCCATTAAAGCGGTACGCGAGCTGGGTTCAGAACGTCGTGAGACAGTTCGGTCCCCTATCTGTTGTGGGCGTTGGAAATTTGAGGAGAGCTGCCCCTAGTACGAGAGGACCAGGGTGGACGTTCCTACGGTGCACCAGTTGTCACGCCAGTGGCATAGCTGGATAGCTGAGAACGGACCGGATAAACGCTGAAGGCATCTAAGCGTGAAACCGACTCCAAGATTAGATTTCCCATCATTTCAAATGAATAAGACCCCTTGAAGACGACGAGGTTGATAGGTCAGAGATGTAAGTGTAGCGATACATTCAGTTGACTGATACTAATAGGTCGAAGATTTATTCACGAGAGAACGCACACACGACTGTTTGAAAAAGACGAAGTCAGAAACTGTTATTTAGTTTTCAGGGAACAGAGTACCCTAAAGAAGCAAGATCCGGTGATGATGGCGCAGTGGCCACACCTGTACCCATCCCGAACACAGAAGTTAAGCACTGTAGCGGCGAAAATAGCGCAAAGCAAATCTAGCACGTTGCCGGGTCATCGAGAGCATGGTTTTCCATCGCTCTC
>BNJU01001648.1_pt1 | contig 177703 bp, 213 predicted proteins | sample 8539281 | NCBI WGS metagenome assembly BNJU01 (sample SAMD00202456, study PRJDB9452) | human saliva metagenome | isolation source: human saliva | place: Japan
ATCAGGTCGAAGAGTAGAAATTTGTAGGGCATTGAGTTTCCTTTCTGAAAATTCATTAAGAATATTATAGCATAAATGAACCTTTGATTTATTGAGTTTCAAATACTTTTTACACTCACATTTTGACCGTGCTCAAGTGCAAATCTAAAACTAGTCAGCAAAACTTCGAATGAATCTTTTCCGGAACTAGTTATGAAATAATGCGATAAATTTGTTATATGCTCTGCGATATTATTTCCCCAAGGAGGAGTGAGTGACAAATCTTCAAAATCCCATATAACATCCTGAGGGAGAAATTTTTTCAACTCCTCTTGGATAGATACCAACTCAGCTATTCCTCTTTCAACAGATTCAAAAGGAACATCTCCCCAGTAAAGCTTATTCATTATTACTGGGTATCTACTTCCCCACTCATTATTCTCTAAGCGAACATAAATAGTCGAAAAGAATGAATTAAAAAGACTCCCTTCTCCTATAGTCCACCAATTATAACCAACCATTAACCCTACAGACATAGATATTCTCCTACTCATTTTTAATATTATTTAACGTCAACTAAAGTTTTATATTGATAGTATCTAAAACATACATTCATTCCCCCTACCCCAACTCCTTGGCTATTCTGCTTTTTTCAAGTTTTCCCTTGGTAATTCGTTTCCATAAAACAAGAGGGTTCAAACTATAAGATAGGCGTAGGAGGAAATAATTAACCCATTCGATAAGGGCAAAAAGCTGTATCAACGTGGCTAAGATAGTCACTAGGACACTCTGTGCATTCCAGACAATAAAAGGAAAGCCTGAAATAAGTAAAACGAGGTCTAGTATTCTGAGCACACCATATAGTTTAGGGACATTTTCACTTCCGAACTGAGGTTTCGAGAGTCTTCTAATCAAAATCGCCCAATAGATTGAACCTTGAAGCAAAATAAATGTCAGTAAAGACAACGGATGAAGAATAGAGATCAAACCATTCCAATCACCAAGCCTATTTTTCAAAAGGAAAAAACAAAACCAAATAGATAGGACGGCTGTGAACTCTCCCAAACAGAGGGACATCAACTCTTTTCTAACTTTCTCTTTTTGTATGTTCATCATCTCACCCATCTATCTATCATCCTATATCAGAAAAAAGCCATTCGATCCATTTTCTAGTCAACATTTCTCAGAATCAAGTCATTCTAAGTATCGAACAGTATAATCACTTTAATATAAATTCAATTCTAAGTTTAGAATTGCATTTTGTATATTTTTTTAGATCTATTCTAAGTCTATGACAGCTTTAAATTTTAATTTTTGAAGGATTCTAAAGCTAGAAGAGCTCAAAAATCACGAGAACTAAGCTATTCGAAGCTTAGAAGAAGATTTTCCAACCTTCATAAACTCTTCAATTAACGTTTCTTACAATTTTTCTGATGAGCTTTGAGTTTTTTCAGAGCCCAGTCATAGTGACTGGAGGTGCTACTGACAAAGTAGGAACCTAGACTTGTCCCACCCGTCCATTTATAGGTACCTTTTGTGAACAATTCGTCATTGCTGAAGCCTTCCATTAACTCTAAAACCTTTTTATGCGATTGATTGAGGAGTTTGGTCGCTTCTTCTACGGACGTTTTCTGATGCTTCTTCCAAATAGCGACATTCATTTCCCCATAAGTTTTCCAATTATAAGGTTCAGGGAGAAAAGTTCTTTCTTGACCTTTTTGATTAGAATGTACCCAAGTTAAAAGTAATTGCTGCCATTCATATAGATGGATCAAAACATCCCGTAGATTTTTATCTCTATTCCAGTGAGCTTCTTTTTTCTTTTGGTCTTTTGAAAAATCAAAAGGAGTCTGTAGCTCCTCTTCACTTAATTTAGATATAAAGTGATTGAGCTTTTCATAGTTTTCCTTAGAGGCTAACACTAGCTCCTCTTTCGTTTTTGGTCTAGGCATGGGAGTTCTCCCTTCATCTTCAACTAGAATAAGCTATTTTCTTACTTCATTATACCATAATCAAAAAGCAGTTCTTCATTTTACGAAAAGCTGCTTTTACTAACTATTTTTTTATGCTTATAGTCACTACTTTACATATAAATCTCTAAAACGACCATCCACTTCAGCCATCTGATAAAGCAAGTGGGCTAGTTCTTGATAATCTTCTTTTAAACATGAAAGATGGGCTTGGCTAAATAGAGTAGCCAATTCTTCTTTTAATCTTGCCCCTTTCGGATCATGATCTTTTAAGAACTTACTGAGATAGAGATTTCGAACAGCTGCAAGTTTAAAGCTAAAATACTGGTGCAGTTGTCTTTGCTCCGTATTTAAGCCGTTTTCAGCAACTACTTTTGCATAGCATTCCAACACACCACTTTGACCATTCAGATATCGGGTCTTCATAATCCTTGCTGTTTCTTGATAGATTTCAGTCTGACTAGGACTCTTGACCTTCTTAAAATTTCCCCACATGGAGTAGGCTCCGCGCTTATAGTCAATAGCCTCTGCCTTCCATGCTTCTAGTATGTCATTAAAGCAACCTTCATACAGGCAAAACCAGCTGGATCGTGCAAATAGAGGTACTGATCATCAATGTCATACACGGTTACAAAGTGATCCACACCATAAAGGATTGTGTGATTGGGATTGTAGGTCAGATGGCCCATATCAAGAGGCCCCAGTACGACAGATCCATTGGACAGAAATGTTTCCAACTTTCCTTTAATCTCTTCCAAATCTACTTCCGCTCCATCTTTTAGATAGAAATCCTCATAGTCAAACCCTAGTATTTTTAAGGAATGGGAGATGGAAAGGTCTGGCATTCCATTATCAAAGAATACTAGAGGGTGCTCCTCATCTTCCTTTACGATACTAGCGCCATTTCCCATCACCATAATTGCCTCTAAAAAATCTGCTTTAAAGTCATAACCATAGGTTTCTAGTGCCATTGCCAATGAATAGCTATAGCAAAGTGACACATCTCCAAAATACATCTGCATATTCATGCCTCCTTATCTTCTATGGGACTATTATACCGAGAAAACTATTCTCATGCCCCATAAAATCCAAACAAAAAATAGGGCATGTTTGCTTTACGGACATGAATTTCCACAATAAAAGACTCTGTAAAAGATATCTTCTACAGAGTTAGTTTTGCATCTTTATAAAATATCAGAAAATTATCTAGTCCTTGATCACTGGTATCCAGAGTTCCATTTGATAGTCTGGTGACGACATGTCGCCTTCGGAATAGACTTCAAAATCTGGAGCACCTGAATGACGATAGCCAGTTTCGGGGAAAAAAATCTCTAGAACATATTTCCAAGCATGGTGAATGCTTTCTGGTATTGGGCCTTTGACTGGTACGATAGCATATTCAGCTTCTGCGATTTCTTTGATTGATAGACCCAGTTCTTCTGCTTTAGCTTTATCCGTCACATCATAGGCAGCTATATAGTTGATAATTTCGCCTTCTTTGACATCCGAGCAGACACCGAGAGATTGGCCACTGCCCAGACTTTCTAGGCTTTCTAAGCTGTGATGAGCATAGAGATACTCCCAAGCAGACGGGCATTTGCTATTGTCAATAGCTTCCAATAGGACGCCTGCCACGGTAAATACAGGCTTCTTTTGAATCTTGATATCCATGTTCTTTCCTCCTGTGATTTTTAAGGATAATTGAAGCTTAGGAAAGACCCGATAAGGTTTTCCATTTCGAACTTCTGAGGGAGTTTCCCCATGGAATTTCTTAAAGGCTGAGCTGAAGGCATCAGAAGACTCATAGCCGTATTTCAGTGCTATATCAATGACTTTCTCAGTGCTTCCCCTCAAGTCTGTCACTGCTTCTGACAGCCTGCGATTGCGCAAGTATTCTGCTAATGTCATATCTGCCAGGATAGAAAATAGCCTGCTAAAGAGAGGGTAAGAATAGCCCGATAGCTGCTGAAATCTTTTCATATCCACTTCTCCAGTCAGTTGCTGCTCCAAATAATCCATGGTTTGATTGAATTGATGCATCATATTCTTCTTTTCTTACCTCCATAAGATACAAAGGTCGTTAAAAGCAAAGTGAAAATTGGAAAATTAACGCTGGTTCTTCTGATTCTAGGTAATTTTTTCTTTTTCGCATAGCTTTTAGGCCGTGTTCAATTCTATCTATATTCTAACAAATACAAGATACTTCCACCCTAGAATCTTTGGACAAGATTTAAAGGTGTAAATTCTATAACTTATCTTTTAATTTCTCAACAAAGAGATAGGCTGCAGGGCAGGTCAAGGTATTCTTAATCGTCAAATGGTTGATTTGGTGGATCTTTTTACGGTCTGTATGGGGGAATTCACGACAGGCCTTGGGACGAACGTCATAGATGGAGCAGAGATTATCTCCTCCTAGAAAGGGGCAAGGCATGGATTTGAAAACCTTGTCCCCATCTTCATCCACCTGTAAAAACTCTGCTTCAAAGGCTGGTAATTTCATCTTAAAGTACTTAGCGATACGGGTGATGTCTGCCTCTTTAAAGTCTGGTCCAAGCGTCTTACAGCAATTGGCACAGGCTGTACAATCAATCTCCTCAAAGACCTCATCATGGATCTGCTGGGCAATCTTATCGAGGTTTTTAGGTGGTTTTTCTTTAGATTAGCTAACACTTTGCGGTGCTCCTTCTGCTTTTGCAGTGCTAGTTGGTGGTAATACTCAATATCAATCTCTTTATACATAATTTCTTTCTAATTCAAGTGTTTTTGTCTATTATACCATAAACACTGTCCCCTTTTTGCCCCCTGAACAGAAAAAAGCCCTTCGGATAAAATCCGAGGGGCTAAAAACGTTGTTAAATCAACGATTATTTTTTAAGGTTGTAGAATGATTTCAATCCACGGTATTCAGCTACTTCACCAAGTTGGTCTTCGATACGAAGCAATTGGTTGTATTTAGCGATACGGTCTGTACGTGAAAGTGAACCAGTCTTGATTTGTCCTGCGTTAGTTGCAACTGCGATGTCAGCGATTGTTGAATCTTCAGTTTCACCTGAACGGTGTGATACAACGGCAGTGTAACCAGCTTCTTTCGCCATTTCGATAGCATCAAATGTTTCAGTAAGAGTACCGATTTGGTTAACTTTGATAAGGATTGAGTTAGCAGCACCTTCTGCAATACCTTTTTCAAGGTAAGAAGTGTTTGTTACGAAGAAGTCGTCACCAACCAATTGAACTTTACCACCAAGACGTTCAGTAAGAGCTTTCCAACCGTCCCAGTCGTTTTCGTCCATACCATCTTCGATAGTGATGATTGGGTATTTGTTTACCAATTCTTCAAGGTAGTCGATTTGTTCTGCAGCAGTACGTACAGCAGCGCCTTCACCTTCGAATTTAGTGTAGTCGTAAACTTTACGTTCTTTATCGTAGAATTCTGATGAAGCACAGTCAAATCCGATAAATACGTCTTTACCAGGAACATATCCAGCAGCTTCGATTGCAGCAAGGATAGTTTCAACACCATCTTCAGTTCCTTCAAAACGAGGAGCGAATCCACCTTCGTCACCTACGGCTGTTTCAAGACCACGAGATTTAAGAATTTTCTTAAGAGCGTGGAAGATTTCAGCACCCCAACGAAGAGCTTCTTTGAATGATGGTGCACCAGCAGGTACGATCATGAATTCTTGGAAAGCGATTGGAGCGTCAGAGTGAGAACCACCGTTGATGATGTTCATCATTGGAGTTGGAAGAACTTTAGTGTTGAATCCACCAAGGTAGCTGTAAAGTGGGATTTCAAGGTAGTCAGCAGCAGCACGAGCTACAGCGATAGACACACCAAGAATTGCGTTTGCACCCAATTTACCTTTGTTAGGAGTACCGTCAAGTGCGATCATAGCACGGTCGATAGCTTGTTGGTCACGTACATCGTAGCCGATGATTGCTTCAGCGATGATGTTGTTTACGTTGTCAACAGCTTTTTGTGTACCAAGACCACCGTAACGAGATTTGTCACCGTCGCGAAGTTCAACTGCTTCGTGTTCACCAGTAGAAGCTCCTGATGGAACCATACCACGTCCGAAAGCACCTGATTCAGTATAAACTTCTACTTCAAGTGTTGGGTTACCGCGTGAGTCTAGGACTTCGCGAGCGTAAACATCAGTAATAATTGACATTTTTTACTCTCCTTTGAGTTAAATTTTTTACACCTCTATGATACCTTAAAAATAAGCGTTTTTTTCAAGAAAAAACGTTATCTTTGTGCAAATTTTCCTTAACTTTATAAAGTAATCGCTTTCTTTTGTCTGTTTTCTTGCGATTTTTGTGATATACTGTTTTTATGACAGATTTATCAAAACAACTACTAGAAAAAGCTCATGGTGGGCCGAAATTAAACCCTGACGAACAACGCCGCTATCTCGGAACTTTCGAGGAAAGAGTTCTTGGCTACGCGGATATCAGCACTGCCAATAGTTCTGAATTAGAACATGGATTTTTCTCTATTTTAGAGGGTTTTCAAGAAAAGGTAGAGGCACTTTTTGTGAAGATTTCACCAAATATCGAGTTTGACAAACAGGTCTTTTACTTAAAACAAGCAAAGGAAAGCAACTGTCAGGCGACTATTGTTTCAGATGATCATATCACCTCTCCTTTCGGTCTTGTCATTCATACAAATGAACCTGTTCAAGTAGACGAAAAGGACCTTAGACTTGCTTTCTCAAGCCTCTGGGAAGAGAAAAAGACAGAGGCTCCTAAAAAATCTATCTGGAAAAAATGGTTTGGTTAATGATTTCTCATATTTAATAAACGACCAATATTAGTAGATGTGTGCTCCAAATAGAGTCTTGCATTTTTTAGACTGTCTTCCAAAGGTTCACTTTTTTCTAAAATAGAAAAAGGTTGCTTGTATATTTTTCGAATGGTAGGGAAGGTAAATCATCAGCAAGACTACCACAAATAGCAATAACAGGAACTCCATTAGGGGTTCTTTTTGCTACTCCGATCGGAGCTTTTTCCAACAAAGCTTTGACTGTCCAGTCTCCCTTCTCCAACGATAACCAAGTCGGCACCTGCAACTTTCTTGTCAAAGTCTATCAAATCCAGGCAAGTGTCAATCCCAGATACGATACAGGCCTCAGCAAAGGCACAGAGCCCAGCCGCAATCCCACCGCCTGCTCCTGCTCCTTTAAGAGAGAGGGTTGATGGTGAAAATTTTTCATAGAACCGCTGTATAGCCAAATCTACTGTCTCAAACAAAGCAGGATTCAAGCCCTTTTGTTTTCCAAATGTATAGGTCGCCCCTTGATGACCACATAAAAGGCTCACGACATCTGCTAAAATGCGGATTTTCACATCTTCAGGAATCCTATACAACTTGCTATTTGAAACTGACTCAAACTCAAGCAAAGTCTGACCGCAAGCTGGCAATTCCTTTCCATTCTTATCATAAAAACAATAACCCAGACCAGCAGCAATGCCTATCCCACCGTCATTACTAGCCGTACCACCAACTCCGATATAGATTTCTTTCATCCCTTGATCAACGAGATGGCGAATCAACTCTCCGATACCTCTGGTTTGGATATGGAGAGGGTTTCGTTTCTCCTGCGGAATCTTCCCAAGACCAACCAAGTCAGCAACTTCGAAGAGCGCTATTTGACCTTTTTGAAAGTAGCGCATTGATTCTTTTTGGCCAAAAGGTCCAGTCACCTCTTGCCATTTTTCTTCTAGGTCAAGAGAATGTCGAATAGCATCTACAGTTCCTTCCCCACCATCACCTACAGGGCAAAGCAGACATTCTACATCTGCTATCGATTTTTGGAAGCCCCTTTCTATAGCTTGAGCGACCTCTTCTGCCGTCAAACTTTCTTTAAAAGAATCGGGTGCAATTACAATTTTCATAGTTCCCTCTCATTCTAAGAAATCAATCAAAGGTAGAACTTCTAAAAAATCCCTCGTATCTACATGACAAGCTATCTCGGATTTTACGACCTCTTTGGAACAAAAGGCTATACCGTAACCTGCTGAATTTAACATCAAGAGGTCATTGGCACCATCACCGATAGCAATCGTTCTTTCTTTGGGAAGTCCTAATTCCTTTCTCCATTTCTCAAGAGTGGCTTGTTTTTCTTGAGCTGTCACAATTTCACCAACTAGTCGACCTGTTAAAAAACCGTCTTTGACTTCTAACTGGTTGGCGGAGAGATAGGAAATACCAAGGGATTTTGCTAATCTCTTAACTATTGGTGCAAATCCACCAGACACTAGACCGACTAGAATACCCTTCTTTTGAAGTATGGAGATAAATTCTTGAGCATTCTTAGACAGATGAATGGATTTGAAAACAGTATCAAAGACTGAAATCGGAAGACCTTCTAACAAAGCCACTCTCGCTCGTAAACTCCTTTCAAAGTCCAGTTCACCTCGCATTGCCTGGCTTGTGATCTGCGATATTTCTTCTTCGCAACCTGCTTCTTTTCCTAAAAGATCAATCACCTCTTCTGCTATCAGGGTGCCGTCAACGTCCATGACACACAAGCCTTTTTCTTGAGACATAAGCTTTCCTTTCTAAACAGCCCAAAAATCGTATGAAAGAATCATACGATTTTATCTATTAGTTGACTAAACTATGGTACAAGTCCAGGTAAGATTTGCAGGCTGTATCCCATGAGAAATCACATTCCATAGCTTGTTTTTGTAGATTTCTCCAAACGTCTGGCTGGTTCTTATAAACATCCAAGGCTGTTTGGAAACTCCAGTTAAGCCAGTAAGGTGTTAAATTATCAAAGCTAAATCCAGTTCCAGTTCCTTCTATCGGATTGAAGGATTGAACCGTATCACGCAAGCCACCAACTTCATGAACCAATGGTAGAGTTCCATAACGCATCGCCATCATTTGAGACAAACCACATGGTTCAAAACGACTCGGCATGAGGAAGAGATCACAAGCTGCGTAGATTTCTTGAGCAAGTTTGACATCAAAAGTGATATTTGCTGATAACTTGTCTGGATAGACTTGTGCAAACCAAGAGAAGGAATGTTCAAAGCCGGGTCACCTGTTCCTAAAAGGACTATTTGAACGTCCTCCTGTAAGAAACGATGCAAGCTTTCTACAACGACATCAAAACCTTTTTGGCGCGTCAATCGAGAGACAATCCCAACTAGAGGAACATCTGCTCGCACTGGCAACCCCACTCTCTCTTGCAATTTTGCTTTGTTTTGTGCTTTTCCAGATAAATCTTCCTTATCAAAATGATAGTCTAAAAGTGGGTCTGTTTGAGGATTATAAAGATCTGCATCAATACCATTGACAATCCCTGAAATCTTACCTGACTCCATGCAAAGAATCTGGTCCAAACCGCAACCGAACTGACTGGTCATAATCTCATGCGCATAGCTAGGAGAAACGGTTGAGACACGATCTGCATAGAGAATACCAGCTTTCATCCAGTTGAGACAATCATTCCAGCGAAGGGTGCCATCAGCATAGCGTTCAAAGCCAACACCGAACAAATCCCACAGCATTCCTTCAGAAAATTGACCTTGGAATTCCAAATTATGAATAGTTAAAACGGTTCTGATTCCTTGATATGCCTGAATCCAATGGTACTTTTCTTTTAACAAGAAGGGAATCATGGCTGTGTGGTAATCATGAACATGGAGAAGGTCAGGGATAAAGCCGATGCGTTCCATGGCTTCAAGAGCAGCCAGTTGGAAAAAAGCAAAGCGTTCACCATCGTCAAAATCACCGTAGACATGACCACGGAAGAAATAATACTGATTATCAATGAAGTAGAAGGTAACCCCATTCAAGACCGTTTTTTTAATACCACAGTACTGTCTACGCCATCCCACACTAACTTCAAAGTGGAGAACATCCTCTATCTGGTCACCGAACTTAGCTTCTACCATATCATAATAAGGCAAGAAAACTGCAACTTCGTGCCCCGCTTTTACAAGTGATTTGGGAAGTGCGCCAATGACATCGCCCAAACCACCTGTTTTTGAAAAGGGTGCTCCTTCTGCCGCTACAAATAAAATTTTCATGAATAAATGTCCTCTGTTACTGTTTCACCCTTCTTAACTACAACTGGATGTTCTGCCGTTCCTCGAATGACAACACCGTCCGCAACTTCAACGCCCTTGTCCAAGATAGCATATTCAACTCGGGCACCTTGACCAATCACAACACGAGGGAATAAAATGCTGTCCTTCACCACACTATCCTTGTGAACATAAATGTTACGAGATAGGACTGACTGAACTACCTCACCCTCAATGATACTACCAGAAGCAAATTGAGAAGTACTTACTTTTGAAGTATTCGCATAGTAGGTTGGTTCTTCATTCTTAACTTTGGTATAAATCTTTTGATTTGGTGAGAAAAGTGAGTAGAACTTTTTAGATTCAAGCATATCGATGTTTGCTTGATAATAGGACTGAACAGAATGAATGTTCGCTAAGTAACCTGTGTATTCGTAAGCAAAAGCTCCTTCTTTTGCAGCTAAATCACGAAGAACATAGCGTAACTTTTCAGGATATTCTTCTGAGCTTCTTCTTCAAGTCGTTCAATCAACCAAGGAGTATCCACAACAAAGATATCTGTAGACATGTTGAAGAGTTCATCCGTAGATTTGTTATCAAAGAGTTTGTGCGAACGAACATGGTCAGTTTCATCAATTTCTAAGATAGCATTCACATCTGAAATGTCTTTCTTCGGAAGTTTCTTATATACAACTGTGATCGGACCATTTGTTGTATTGTGTAGGTGGAAGACTTGATTCAAGTCAATATTCACCAGCACATCGCAGTTAATCGAAACGGTTTGGTTTGAACCTGAACGTCTCAAGTAGGTGAGAAGCTGTTGGTAATACTCTTTTCCAACTGTACTGCTTTCAACACGAGTATTGTAAATTCCTAGATAGTAGTGACTTAGAAGGGTTGACAAGCCCCACTCACGACCTGAACGGATATGGTCGAAAACTGAGCTGATATTATCTTGTTGGAAAATACCAAAGATACTACGAACACCTGCATTTGCAAGACTGGAAAGGGGGGAAGTCAATCAAACGGTATTTCCCACCGAAAGGCAAGCTAGCCACCGGACGGTGTTCTGTTAACGTTGACATATCATGAAAACCAACTGTGTTTCCTAAAATGGCTGAATATTTATCAATCTTCATCTGTTGCTACCCCCACTACTTCATTGTATCCTACTACTTGTACTTCGTCCGTTCCGTCAATCTCTACGCCGTCAGCAATAATGGCACCCTCACCAATGATAGCACGAGTAATCTTTGCGCCATGGCCAATAATAGCTCCGCTCATGATGACAGAATCAACGACCTCAGCGCCTTCACGTACTTGTGCTTCTGTTGAAAGAATCGAACGTTTTACAGTTCCATCTACAAAACAGCCATCCACGACCAATGAATCTTCAACGTGTGTGCATGCGCACCAAAGTAGTTTGGTGGTGAAATCAAGTTTCTAGAGTAAATTTTCCACTGACGATTGCGGCTATCCAAGGCATTTTCTGGCGAAATGTACTCCATATTAGCTTCCCAAAGTGACTCAATCGTACCAACATCTTTCCAGTAGCCATTAAATTCATAAGCATAGACACTTTCACCAGACTCGAGATAGTTAGGGATAACGTTCTTCCCAAAGTCTGACATATCCACATTGCTCTTTTCAGCAGCAACAAGCATATTGCGAAGTCGTTTCCAGTCAAAAATATAAATCCCCATCGAAGCCTTTGTAGACTTAGGTTGCGCAGGTTTTTCTTCGAATTCAACGATACGGTTATTGGCATCTGTATTCATGATACCGAAACGGCTAGCTTCTTTGAGAGGTACGTCTAGGACAGCTACTGTCAAACTGGCATTGTTATCCTTATGGGACTGAAGCATATCATCGTAGTCCATCTTGTAGATGTGGTCACCAGAAAGAATCAAAACATACTCAGGATTAACACTGTCGATGTAGTCAATGTTTTGGTAGATAGCGTGACTAGTCCCTTCAAACCAACGGTTTCCTTCGCTGGCTGAATAAGGTTGTAAAATAGAGACACCTGAATTGATACCATCCAATCCCCAGCTAGAACCATTTCCAATATGGTTATTCAAAGCAAGAGGTTGGTACTGCGTAATCACACCAACATTATGGATTCCAGAGTTTGCACAGTTGGAAAGAGCAAAGTCAATGATACGGTAGCGCCCACCGAATTGCACTGCCGGTTTGGCAATGCTTTGAGTGAGTTTTCCGAGACGAGTTCCTTGCCCACCCGCAAGGATCAAAGCTAGCATTTCATTCTTCATTTTCTACTCCTTTATAAAGACATGTGAACGTTAAAATCGAAAGAAGGTCGGAAGTCAAACTTTTTATAAAAATAATAGGAAATCCATTTCTCTTGTGTTTCAAGTCCAATACAAGTAAATCCGTTTTTAAAATCTAAAAAATTATAATCATCAGTCCATTATTCTTTTTTCTTGGTTGGTTTCAAACGACGCTTGATCTTCCAGATGCTTGCCCCCATAGCAGGCAGGGTAAAGGTCAAAGTCTGCTCATAATCTTTCCATAAGCCTTCTTGAGTCTGAACTGTTTGATTGTGCTCTTTCCACACACCTCCCCATTCTTCTAGTTCTGTATTCCAAACTTCTTCGTAAATACCTGCAACAGGTAAACCAATCGTAAAGTCCTTACGTTCAACTGGTGCCATATTAAAGACACAGACTAACATTTCGTCCTTCTTGCCCTTACGAATAAAGGAAAGGACACTCTGATCTCTATTATCAGCATCGATAATCTCGATACCATCATAACTAGTATCAATTTCCCAAAGACAACGATGCTCTTTATAGAATTGATTCAGTTGTGAAGTGAAATGCTTCATCTTGGCATTCATCGGATCTTCTAGATTAGACCATTCTAACTGCTCTTCAGACTTCCACTCGAGGAATTGCCCGTACTCACTACCCATGAACAAGAGTTTCTTGCCTGGATGACAAATTTGATAGGTGTAGAGGTTGCGCAGACCAGCGAACTGATTGTAGCGATCTCCCCACATCTTATGCATCATACTCTTCTTACCATGAACTACTTCATCATGTGAGAAAGGCAGGAGATAGTTTTCATTGAAAACATACATAAAGCTGAAAGTCACAAGATTAAAGTCATACTTGCGATAAATCGGATCTTCCTCGTAGAAACGGAGAATGTCATTCATCCAGCCCATATTCCATTTATAGTCAAACCCAAGGCCGCCCATTTCTTTCATGCCAGTAATCTTTGTTGCTGATGAACTTTCTTCTGCAATCATCATGATATCTGGATGAGCAAGCTTGATAACGGTGTTCAAACGTTGAAGGAAATAATAACCCTCGTAGTTAAGGTTTCCACCGTCTTTGTTTGGAGTCCAAGGAGCATTATCATAATCTAGATACAGCATATTGCTCACTGCATCGACCCGAATACCATCTAAGTGGTAAAAATCAATCCAAAATTTAATACTTGAGATCAGAAAGACTGGACCTCATTTTTCCCGAGGTCAAAATTCAGTGCACCCCAACCGTAGTTATGAGCCTTGTTGTGGTCTTGGTATTCAAAAGTTGGTGTACCGTCATAATATGCCAATGCATCATCATTAATAGTGAAATGACCCGGAACCCAGTCGACGATAACACCGATATTATTTATATGACACTCTTCAACAAAATCTTGGAATTCCTCAGGTGTACCATAGGAATGTTCAAAAGCAAAGTAACCCATAAGCTGATAGCCCCAGCTCAATCCAAGTGGGTGAGCCATTAACGGCATGAACTCAATATGTGTATAGTTCATCTCAACTAAGTATGGAATCAACTCGTCTTTCAGTTGCGAAAACGTATAGGGACTACCATCTGGATTTCTCTTCCAAGACCCTGCATGAGCTTCATATATATTAACTGGTCTCTCGAAAAATCCCAGACGTTTGCGACGTGCTAACCAAAGGCCATCTTTCCATTTCTTTTCACGGATATTGGTCAGAACTGCTCCTGTACCCGGTCTAGCTTCAAAATAAACTGCCAAAGGATCAATCTTCATAATCTGGTGACCATTTGCACGCGTGATATGATATTTATAAATCTGACCTTCCTGGGCTTGACTTGTAAATACTTCCCAAATACCTGCTTCATTACGAACCATGGGAATCTGATTCTCAACCCAATCGGTAAAATCACCAACTAGATGAACTGCTTGTGCATTCGGGGCCCAAACCCTAAAGGTATAGCCTATTTCTCCGTTTTTCTCCTCTCTATGCGCTCCTAAATAATGCTGGAGGTGAAAGTTCTCACCTGTAGTAAAGGTTCTTAATGCTTCTTGATTATTCATTCAATCCCCTTTCTTATGTAAGCGTTTTCTATAATTCTATTATACACTCTTTTTAAGATAACTTTCAAGTAATTTACGAAGGAAATCATATTTTTTTATGAAAGTCTTCAAAAAATTACCTAGCATTTTAAAAAGATATCCAGAAAATAGAATACGAAACAATTTACATATATTTTTTTATTATAATACCAGAATATTCGTTTTTTTATCAATTTTTTTACTGTATTATTTTTGAAAAAAATAAAAATCAGGAAGTCGTTTTCCTGATTTTTATAAATTATTTCACATCAAAAACAATGGATTTAACATTTGTCATCGCTTCAATACTATATTTAATTCCTTGCACTCCTGCACCAGAACCTTTTACACCCAGGAATGGGAAATTATCTGGTCCACGTTGTGTTTTATTATTAATATGAACGGTACCCACTTCAAGTTTCAGCAATTTCAAATGCCTTCTTAAAGTCATTTGTAAAGACTGAAGATTGAAGACCGAATTCTGATTCATTAGCAATTTCTAACGCTTCATTGGCATCTGCAACTCGGATAATTGGGAGAACAGGTCCAAATGGTTCTTCCCAGGCTAATTTCATGTCTCTTGTGACATAATCAAAAAGTCCTGGCCAAATGAGATTATTCTCACGTTTGATTGGGCTGAGCGCTTTGGCTCCTTTTTCCTGAGCATCTTCAATCAATCCCCAGATGAAATCAGCTGAAGCATTGTCAATAACAGGTGTGATATCTGCATTGTCAAATGGATCACCGACAGTTAGCTTAGCAACTTCAGCCTGGAGCAATTCAGCCAATCTGTCTGCTACGCTTTCCACAACCAAAACACGTTTGATAGCGGTACAACGCTGACCAGAGTAGCTAAAGGCACCACCTACGATCTGCTTAGCTGCATTTTCTAAATCTGCATCTTCTAAGACAATTGCTGCATCTTTTCCACCAAGTTCAAGCATAATTGGGCGCATACCAGCTAAACGACCAATACGCTCCCCAATCGGTGTTGAACCTGTAAAGTTAATGAAGTTCACTTCCTTGTGTTCGATGATGTAGTCTCCGATTTCAGAACCACGTCCAGTGATGGTGTTAAAGACACCTGCTGGGATTCCGGCTTCGTCAAATGCTTTAGCCAACAAGAGACCAGAAATAGATCCTTGTGTTGGTGGTTTAAACATAACGACATTTCCTGCAATCAAGGCCGGAGCAATCTTAGATCCAGAAAGATTGACTGGGTAGTTAAATGGCGCGATAGCTAACACAACTCCAACTGGCTCACGACGAACAACGGCTAGTTTATTTTTACTTGCAGCTTCAAAACCGCCACCTTCCATTGCTTGTCCAGTGATACGGAGACCTTCCTCAGCAGCAAAACGAATCAATTCTGCTGTACGTACTACTTCTCCAATGGCTGCTTTAATCCCTTTTGCAACCTCTTTGGCAAGAATGGTACCAATTTTTTCTTTATCACGTTCCAAAATGTCTGCTGTCTTATGTAAATAGGCTGCACGCTCAACTGGTGCTAAATCACGCCATGCTGGGAGAGCTGCACGCGCTGCTTTCATAGCCTCATCTACTTCAGCCTGACTCATTGCGGGTACTGTTCCCAGCTTTTCCTGATTGATGGGAGAATAAATGGTAATTTCATTCTCTGATGATTTCCATTTTCCATTCACTAAATTCTGATAATGTGTCAAATTCTCTTCCTCCTGAAAAATGATTAAAACTTATTTTTATCAAATTTTTCAGAAAATTACAACCCCTTTTTGGAAAAATATTGATATTTTTTTCACAAACTTGATTCTTCAAATTATTTGAAATTTATTCCTATTAGATATTGGTTTTTTTCAATAAAAATCAAAAAAAGGTCTAGAGTTAACTAAACCTTTTTGTGGCATTTACTATGAAAGTACCTTCAAGACTGCAACGCTGATATCATCAATCACATTAGACTCTTGAGAACGACTATTGGACACAAGCATTTCTAGATTCCCTGCATTTTCAAAGTAGAAGGAAGTTCCCTTGGCATTGAATACCACCAATAAGTGCTCTGCTCCACCGTGAATTTCGTAAACAATCCATCCACTATTTTCAGCAGCCGTATGGACGAAGACATGACGATAAACTTCTTCGTATGTAGGATAAGAGAAAGCACGCCTTTGTGTTTTTAGGCGAATAATCTGGCGAATAAAGTCAATGCTCTCTTGTCTCTCATTGATTAAATCCCAATTGACCTGGTTGACACTATCTGGAGCATTGTAACTATTCATGGCCCGTTCTCTATCTGCCGGAGTCAGCTCGCCATTTCTCCTGTAGCAAGGAGTTTGGTGCGACCAAATTCTTGCCCCAGCTCTATAAAGGACATCCCTTGCATAAGAATGCTCATCGCTGTTGCTGTCTCGACCTGACGCATAATCTTATCTGAACTGTGATCTGGATGAAGGGTTACCAACAAATCATGCAAGTTGTAATTATCATGGGCTTCCACGTAGTTAAGAACTTGGTTTGGACTAAGATATGACCCCAACTCTCGGCTACCAAGAATAGCTTTGGCTACAATCGGTTCTGTAGCAGCACCACTAACAAATCCTGCCTTGATTGAGCCGTAAACTTCTCCTCCTTTGATGGCATCACGCTGATCATCATTGAAGAATCCAATATTTGGCATCTGGTAGGCATTGTCCTTCTTGGCCTTGTCATAAGGTGCAAGACCTGTTCCCATATCCCAGCCTTCTCCATAGGTGATAATACGAGGATCAACTTCATCAAGTGCCCAGCGAATCGCCTGCATGGTTTTGACATCGTGAATTCCCATCAAGTCGAAACGGAAACCGTCAATATTGTATTCTTTCACCCAATAAAGGAGTGAGTCAATCATATACTTGCGGTACATTTCGTGTTCGCTTGCGGTTTCATTTCCTACACCTGTACCGTTTTGGAAGGTTCCATCTGGATTCATACGATAGTAATAATCAGGAACAGTTGTTTGGAAAGGCGCATCTACCGTTGAGAAAGTATGGTTGTAAACGACATCCATAATAACACCGATTCCCGCATCATGATATGCCTGAATCATGGTCTTGAGGTCTCGAATAACCTGTCCAGGATCATCTAGATTGCTAGAGAAACTTGGTTCTGGCGCATTGTAGTTTTGAGGGTCATAACCCCAGTTATAGGTTACATTCCCGTCCTCGTCGTATTCCTTATGGCGATCAAAGATTGGTTGGAGCTGAACATAATTACAGCCGAGTTCTTTGATATAATCAAAGGCTGTTGCTTGACCATACTGGTTAACCGTTCCAGTCTGGGAAGCCCCAAGGAAGGTCCCTCGAAGGTTTTCTGGAACTCCAGATGTCGGTGATTTTGTAAAATCACGAATGTGCATCTCACAGATAACGGCTTTACATGGATTTTCCAAACGCCAAGGGGCGTCTGTCCCATGTTTGACTTTAAATCCTTCTACCTGTCTATCTTGCTGAGAGAGGATGACAGAACGTTTCCCGTCAGGACTTGTAGCGATAGTGTATGGGTCTCGTGTCAAAGTCTGGTGGTGCGGAAATTCAATCTGATACTGATAAGCTTTACCTGCAAGATTTTCATCCAGGTCTACACTCCAAACACCAATGGTATTGTACTTATGACTATATGAATAGCTATTCCCACGCTCTAGATTATAGGTTTTCCAAATCGGAGCATCGTTGCTGGTATTTTCATAGACAACCACCTGTACAGCTGTAGCTGTAGGAGCCCAGAGTTTAAAGCTTGTCTGGTAGTCAGAGATACTATACCCCAACTCTCCTTGGTATCCCCAATGGTGATCAAAACTTTCACTGTGAAAGGCTTTATCAAAAGCAAACGGGTTTCGATCTTTATAGCAAGAACTTGCAATGGCTGGATTTTCAGAATAATAAACCGTCTCATCACCATCCAAAATCCAAACCTCAGTCAACAGTGGATAATAGTTAAACCGTAGGAGATAATCTTTTGTCTTTCCATCTATTTCGACAGAAAAGGTCAGAGTATCGAGCCTTTCTGCACTTGTAACTGTAAAGGAGAATTTTGCTCCAAAATAGTCATTTTCATAATACAAATTTTCTTTAACATCTGCCTGTTTTCTACTGAATGAACAAGCATCATAATCCCCATTTTTTCGGTGAAAATGGATGACTACTGGGTATCTATACATTTCTTTTCCTAATTCCTAATTTCAATTTTAATTTTTTTATGTGGTGCTGAAGAATTTAGCGGGAATTTCAGCACAATAGAGAATAGCATTAATAGATATAAAAATACATCAGGAGAGATAGTTTCAGACTATCTAACATCTAGTTTTCAACTATTCTTTACAAACTTTCTAGCCAAGCTTCATCTCGAACTTCGATACCAAGTTCTTGTGCTTTTTGGAGCTTGCTTCCTGCATCTGCTCCTGCTACTACAAGATTCGTTTTCTTGGAAACACTGCCTGTGACTTTGGCACCCAGACTTTCAAGTTTGCTTTTGGCTTCTGAGCGCGTGAGACGTTCCAATTTTCCTGTTAATACAACTGTCAAACCTGACAAGGCTGCATCTGCTACTACTGTCTGCCCTTTGTAGTCCAGATTAACTCCAGCATCTTTCAACTCATCTAAGAGAATCTTCGACCCTTCTGTAGCAAAAAAAGTCTGAAGACTTTGAGCAATCACACTACCCAAGCTTTCAATACTTGCTACTTGCTCAGGATCAGCTTGGGCTAGATTTTCAATAGAGTGGAAATGTTGGAGCAAGAGTTGGCTAGCCTTGCTTCCGACATGGCGAATTCCCAGACCAAACAAGAGCTTTTCAGCAGAGTTTTCCTTGGATGCTTGAATGGCCTGATACAGTTTAGAAGCAGACTTTTCCTTGACACCTTCTAAAAGGAGAAAATCATCTTCTTTCAAACGGTAAATATCTGCCACATCCTTGACTAAATTGGCAGCAAAAAGCTTTTCAACAATAGATGGACCAAGTCCTGTAATATTCATGGCGTCTCGAGAGGCAAAGTGAATCAAACCTTCCATGATTTGAGCAGGACAACGAGGATTGATACAACGAAGAGCCACTTCATCTTCAAAGTGCAACAAGTCAGAGTCACAACTTGGACAGTTTGTTGGGATATCTAGTTTTTCTTCAGAAACACGCTTGGACTCTACCACACGCAAAACAGCAGGGATGATATCTCCAGCCTTATAAACGATAACCGTATCGTCTTTGCGGATATCTTTTTCAGCAATATAATCTACATTGTGCAGTGTTGCACGGCTAACAGTTGTCCCAGCAAGCTGAACAGGTGTTAGGTTTGCAGTTGGCGTAACAACTCCAGTACGCCCGACTGTCCAGTCAACTGAAAGGAGTTGGGCTTCTTTTTCCTCAGCAGGGAACTTGTAAGCAACTGCCCACTTGGGCGCTTTAACGGTAAAGCCAAGCTCTTCTTGACCTGCTAGGTCATTGACCTTGATGACCACTCCATCAATATCGTAAGGTAGTTTCTCCCGTTCTTGTCCTACTTCTTGGATAAAATCCCATATCTCATCTATAGTTTTAGCAAGGATTCGCTTTGGATTAACTACAAAACCAAGCTGTTCAAGATGCTTCAAGACTTTCTCTTGGCTATCGCGAGTTGAAGGACTGGCTTCTTGATAAAGGAAAGTGGCAAGATTGCGCTTGGCAACTACCGCCGTATCCAACTGACGAAGGGTCCCAGCTGCTGCATTACGAGGATTGGCAAATTCAGGCTCCCCATTTTCTTGGCGGGCTTGGTTGACCTGATCAAAGGAAGCGCGTGGCATGTAACACTCTCCACGAACGGTGATATCTAGTTCTTCGGGCAAGGTCAAAGGAATGTCCTTGACGCGCTTGAGGTTTTCGGTGATATTTTCTCCAATAGACCCATCCCCACGTGTGGCACCAACAACCAAAATCCCTTTTTCATACGTAAGCGAGATAGACAAACCATCGATTTTCAGCTCGCAAATATAGGTCGGTTGGGGTAATTCTTTTCGCACACGCGCATCAAAAGCTTCTAACTCTTCACGTGAAAAAGCATCCTGCAAACTGTATAGAGGATACTGATGACTGTATTTTTCAAAACCATCTAAAACCTTACCACCAACACGATGGGTCGGACTGTCCGCTAAAACTTGATCTGGATAGGCAGCTTCCAATTCGACCAACTCTCGGTAGAGACGATCATACTCGCTATCTGACACCGAGGGATTGTCACTCGTATAGTACTCGGTCGCATAGCGGTTAAGTAAGGCAACTAACTCATTCATTCTTTCATTCATAATCCCATTTTACCACAAAGCAAGCCCTCCTCACAATAGAGAAGGACGGAAAAATGATTCGTAGTGAAATATTTTCTAAAAAAAAAGAAATTATAACTCTTTTTTAAAATGACTTCGCACGTAAATGAGGGAGAAACAAGACAGGACAATAACCCCGCTTCCAATTATCAGAAAAGAAGAGAGATGGACACTTGGTAGCACCGTCATAAAGCCTTTTGCAATCGGCATAAATAGGATGGCTAAGGTAAAAATAGTGCTTAGGACTCTCCCCAAGTATTCCCCCTCAACCTTGGTTTGAACCTGAGTAAAAAAGTGAATATTAAATATCGTCATAAACAGTTCACAAACTAAATTTCCAGAAAAGGAAAGAAAAGTTGGCAGTGGTAATCCCATCATAAAAACTCCAACTCCAGTCAAGGCCAATAGAATCAAAAGATTATAAACACCTGCCTTTATTTTGCTAGCTAGAAGAGCTCCAATAATGGAACCAATAGCGCCCATAGTCAAAATAGTTGCATAAGCTCCTTCTACCCCGTAAAGCCGTTCTGAAAAAGGGAGGAGGAATTCAAAAGCTGCAAAAAAGAAATTAACACTGGAAGCGACTAACAAAAGAAAAAAAATTTCTTGCTGGCGCCAAATATAGCGAATCCCTTCTTTCATATCAGCAAAAATATTTTTCCAGCTGAGAGTCCTTTTCACTTGTTCCTTAGCCTCTTTTTTGGGTAGAAAAGCTACTAAGGTAAATGCGATGAAAAAACTAATGGCATCTAAAACGAGTGTCATATGGAGACTGGCAAATTGTAAAACGATGAAAGAAAGTACAGGGGAGCTAACGCCTACAACCTGCAAAACTAACTCCAAGCGAGAGTTATAGGTCACTATCTCGTCTTTCTCTACAACCTCAGTTATAATGGCTTTGTTGGCTGTACGAGAAAATGCAAAGGCAACCGCCTGAACAATATTTGCGAAGATCAGAGCAGCAATCATCAAGCTATCATTTCTGATGAAAGAAATAGCTAAGCAAAGAACGCCACAAATTAAGTCTGTCGTCATCAAAATTTTGCGACGCGAAAAGCGGTCTGAAATCACTCCGCCAAAGGGATTGACTAGAATCGATGTAACCAACTCAGAAATCTGGTAAATCCCAAGAACAGTCTGTCCTACCGTTCCCATTGATGCTAACCAAACACTATTTCCATAATCATAGAGCATATTCCCTATCTTATTAATAGCCCCACGACTAATCAACTGGATTGCATGTCGATTCATATAAAAAGCTCCTCTCAAATTTTGAAACTATTGTATCAAAACTGAAAGGAGTCTCTTTATTTTTCCCTTATTTGGGAAATTTAAGCATTTACAAATTTTTCATAATGTTCCTGATAGTAGGCCACTTGCTCTGGAAGTCCAAGTACATCAAAAATATGCATGGCTTCCTGCATCTGACAACAACCTTCTTCTTTCAAGTCTCTCTGGTAGAGGGCAAAACCTTTGAGATAATGGAAGATATTGCGCTCATAAAGCTTGATACCATTTCCAATCAACTTCTCCACATAGGCCTCAAAATAGTCCGCATTCGCAAAAGAACGGTTCTCCAAACAATGCTGGTAACAGTTAAGAGCTAAAATCAAAACGAGTTTACGATGCCGACCAATTTCCTTGTAGTACTCTTCTCGCTCCATAACTTCTCTGCCAATCCGAGCTACATAGTCCACATTGTAGAAAGTATAGAGATTACCGAAAAGAATCAACTCATACATAGTCCATTCTTCTGTTTGAAAAAGATAATCCGCCACCTTATCCAGATCACTCTGTTCCATACTGTAACTAGTATCTCTTTGACAAATCAGGCCTTGTAGCAGAATCCAATTCAGCTCAAAATAGAGGGGATTGGTCGAACTCTTTGCTTTCTCAAGCTGTTCCTTTTGAAGCTTTTGAAAACCTGCAATATTATTTGAGTAGTAAAGCGGAATAATCTGTGCCATCAAGGCAACATGTTCATGATTTTGAAAATCCCTAGCCTTGTCCATGAAATTTTCAATAGTCACATGAATATTATCCAAAATCTCAAAGAAACGGGAAACTGCTAAATCAGACTCACCAAGCTCAAAGCGAGATAACTGAGAGGTCGAGCAAGAATCGCCCGCTGCTTCCTTTAAAGAGTAGTTCCCACTGGTTCGAAATTCACGAAATACTTTTCCAAGATGTTCCATCTTTACACCTGCTCTGATAATTCTTCCCACTCAAGCATAGCCTCTTCTTGACGATGGCTAATTTTGTCCAGTTCAGCCTGCAATTCCATGAGCTTTTCAGCATCGTTGGTTTCTAGCATTTTTTCAGAAATGGCTTGGCTTTGAGTTTCTAACTCTTCGATTTCAGCCTCTAAACTCTCTATTTGGCGCATGAGCTTACGGGCTTCTTTCTGACTTTCTTTCTGGGCCTGATAGTCATTAGATGGACTTGCTTCTTTTGCTTGATTACTCATTGAAGCTTCCTCTGTCTGACTGACTTCTATTTCAGCCTTTTTATCAACATAGTAGTCATAATCTCCAAGGTAGAGGGTTGAACCACTCTCAGACAATTCCAGTACATGAGTGGCTACACGATTGATAAAGTAACGGTCGTGGCTGATAAAAAGAAGGGTTCCATCAAAATCAATCAGAGCATTTTCTAACACTTCCTTGCTATCAATATCCAAGTGGTTGGTCGGCTCGTCAAGAATCAAGAAATTGTTGTTTTCCATTGAAAGTTTGGCAAGCAGTAAACGAGCTTTCTCGCCACCTGACAGCATGCCAACTGATTTTTTAACATCATCTCCTGAGAAAAGGAAGGCACCAAGGCGGTTGCGGATTTCAACTTCTGGTGTCAGTTTAAAATCATTCCAAAGTTCATCTAGAACAGTATTACTTGGTGTTAGCTTACTTTGAGTCTGATCATAGTATCCAACCTCAACATTGGCACCAAAACGCTTCTCTCCTTTGATAAAGGGAATCTGATCCACAATAGACTTGATAAAGGTTGACTTCCCGATGCCGTTTGGTCCAACGATGGCAACAGCATTCATTTTACGAAGGTCCAGATTGATTGGCTCAGAGAGTATTTCTCCATCATAACCAATGGCTGCATTTTCAACTGTTAGGACAACATTACCAGATGTTTTTTCAGCCTGGAAGGTCATATTAGCTGATTTCTTCCCAGCTTCAGGTTTATCCAATCGCTCCATTTTTTCCAGTTGTTTACGGCGCGATTGGGCACGTTTGGTTGTCGAAGCTCTTACTAGATTGCGATTAACAAAATCTTCCAGAGCAGCGATTTCCTTCTGCTGTTTCTCATAGTTTTTTGCCTCAGTTGCTAGTTTTTGCTCTTTTTGTTCAACAAAACGAGAGTAATTCCCCACATAGCGATCCAAAGAATGCTTGGTCAAATCCAGTGTAACCGTCGCAACCTTGTCCAAAAAGTAACGGTCGTGGCTGACAATAATGAGGGCACCGCTATAGTTCACCAAGTAATTCTCTAGCCAGGCAATTGTTTCGATATCCAAGTGGTTGGTTGGTTCGTCCAAGACCAAGAGATTGGGCTTTTCAAGGAGCATTTTAGCCAGTGCCAGACGAGTATTTTGGCCACCTGAAAGCTCGGCAATTTTCATCTGCCACATAGACTCGTCAAACTTGAATCCATTCAAAATAGCCCGGATATCAGCTTCATAGGTAAAGCCACCAGCCTGGCGAAAATTCTCTGATAAACGATCATAATCCGCCATCAGTTTATCTAGATCTTCATCAGACTTTTCACCCATCTCCAACTCCATTTGACGCAGTTGTTTCTCCGTACGGCGTAGATCATCAAAGACATGGAGCATTTCATCATAAATGGTATTTTTCAGACTCAAAACGGCTATCTTGGGCTAGGTAAGACAGAGAAATATCTTTTTTTCTTATTGATTTCTCCACTAGTTGGCTCCTCTTCTCCAACCAAAAATCTTCAAAAAGAGTAGACTTACCCGCACCATTTTTCCCAACGAGGGCAATCCGATCACGTTCATCAACCTGCAGATTAATATTATCAAAAAAAGAACCTCTCCTGCAAAAAGAGCGTTCAATTTTTATTGGCTTGTAGAATAATCATATCTCTATTTTACTATCTTTTTCTCTTTTGCACAATTGCAACGAAAAAAGTTCGAGTCATAAACTCGAACCTTTCATCTTAGTATCCAATGCCTCCACGGAATGTGCGAGCCATATCTTTCAATTCATAGTTTAGAAGAGGTATCGATGGTCCATTTTCCATCTTTCTTAGTCATTTTAATTTCATAACCCTCTTTCTTCATGTTATCACTAGTGTCTAGTGGAGTTGAATCAAATTGACTCGGTGCATTTTCCAAAATGTATTTCTCACCAGCTTTCATAGCTTCTGAGTAGTTGCTATATTTACCTTTGTTTTCTTCATAGAACTTACGGCTCAATTCATAAACATTCAAATTATCCAAGTCGATTGTTTCTGGTCGAACATAAACAACAGCATAGTCTGGCAAGTATGTCTTCACCTTGTAATCAACTTTTGCTCTCTTAGCATTTGCTTTGATGTAAGCATCTGCGAATGTTCTAAGTTCTGAATCAGACGGTTTGTAGTTATAGAAACCTTTTCCGAATGACTCTGTAAATTTCTTGATAAACTCTTCTTTATCAGCTTTCGCATCGTTTGTGAATTCAGCACTATTATCAGAAGATTTTTTATCATCAGCAAGTGCTACAACTTGCGACTTTTTGTCAGTAGCACTTAGGTTCGTTCCACCACCAGAGCTTTCCCCATTAAGGTAAACAGCATCAACATATTTTTTCATTACATCTTTTGCTTCATCAATATTGTCTTCATACTGACTTGGATCCACCTTGATTGCTACATCGTTATTCTTTTTAGAATTTTCTTTGATGTCATCGTAAAAGCTAGGCGCGAAGTGAAGTTCATACTTAGCATTCTTGTCTACTTCATACACTACATAACCAGCAACGCTCTTTCCTTTAGAAAGACTGTCACCATATGACATAAATTTAGTTTTACTGTCGCTTTCATAAACTTGAATTGGTTGTAATTTTTCATCCTTTTCATTGTATAGCGTGATATCTTGGCTAGTAAAACTAAACTGTTTATCACGATTGTTCTTGATTTCGACTTGAAGTGCAAGGTATGTTGATGATGAATCCTCATCTTTAGGCAATACATACATACCGTCTTTTACAGAAACCTCAAAATTAGAGTTTGAAGCTGTACCATTGTCGCTTGCTTTTTTTTGAGCTCCACAGGCAACCAGTGCTAAAGCTGATAAAAGCAAGGCAGAATGCTTAAGAATTTTTTTCATAATGGATTCTCCTTTAATGATTTACTATATTTTACCATACGCAGAATAAAAATCAAAACAGAAACCAGATATTTTTCAAAAATATCTTAAATTTATAGAGTTTCAACTTAAATTTTTTTCTATCTGTTCATTTGATACATTAAAGGCTTTTTTTATAAAAAAAGAATAGAATATAACAATATTTTTTTGATTTTTTTCTTCAACAAACCTACAAAATGAATTATAAACTTTCATGTTATAAAGTATCTAATAATTAATTTTTCATCCCTAACTTAGTATAAGTAAGCACAGTCCCCACCATTTTCCCGCTAAAGTGCAAAAGTTAATTTCCTACATTTTAAGTTATGCTAACGTTTTACTAAAATGTCAAATCGTGATATAATGAAAGCGATTAAAGCAAATAAACAAAGGAGACACTCTATGACTTACCAAGAAAATTATCAAAAATGGGTCGATTTTGCTGACCTTCCAGACTACCTTCGTCAAGATTTAATCAATATGGACGAAAAAACAAAGGAAGATGCCTTTTATACCAATCTTGAATTTGGTACCGCTGGTATGCGTGGTTTGATCGGTGCTGGTACAAACCGCATCAACATCTACGTTGTTCGTCAAGCTACCGAAGGTTTGGCTCGTTTGATTGAGTCAAAAGGTGGAAACGAAAAAGAACGTGGTGTAGCAATTGCCTACGATAGCCGTCACTTCTCACCTGAGTTTGCCTTTGAATCTGCGGCAGTTCTTGCTAAACACGGTATCAAATCTTACGTATTTGAAAGCCTCCGTCCAACTCCAGAACTGTCATTTGCAGTTCGTCACCTCAACTGTTTTGCAGGTATCATGATTACTGCCAGCCATAACCCTGCTCCATTTAACGGTTACAAGGTTTACGGTGAAGACGGTGGACAAATGCCTCCACATGACGCGGACGCTTTGACTACTTACATTCGTGCTATCGAAAATCCATTCGCTGTGGAAGTTGCCGATGTAGAAGCGGAAAAAGCTTCTGGCTTGATTGAAGTTATCGGCGAAGCTGTTGATGCAGAATACCTTAAAGAAGTTAAAGACGTAAACATCAACCCAGCCTTGATCGAAGAATTCGGTAAAGACATGAAGATTGTCTACACACCACTTCATGGTACGGGTGAAATGTTGGCTCGTCGTGCTCTTGCTCAAGCAGGATTTGACTCTGTTCAAGTTGTTGAAGCACAAGCAACTGCTGATCCTGACTTCTCAACTGTAAAATCTCCAAACCCAGAAAGCCAAGCAGCCTTCGCCCTTGCTGAAGAACTTGGTCGTCAAGTTGGTGCAGATGTGCTTGTTGCAACTGACCCTGACGCTGACCGTGTTGGTGTTGAAGTTCTTCAAAAAGATGGTAGCTACCTTAACCTTTCAGGTAACCAAATCGGTGCTATCATGGCTAAATACATCTTGGAAGCCCACAAAAATGCTGGAACTCTTCCTGAAAATGCAGCTCTCTGCAAATCCATCGTATCAACTGACTTGGTAACGAAGATTGCTGAAAGCTACGGCGCAACCATGTTCAACGTTTTGACAGGTTTCAAATTTATCGCAGAGAAAATCCAAGAATTTGAAGAAAAACACAATCACACTTACATGATGGGATTTGAAGAAAGCTTCGGTTACTTGATTAAACCATTCGTACGTGATAAAGACGCCATCCAAGCCGTTCTTGTCGTTGCTGAGCTTGCTGCCTACTACCGTTCACGTGGTTTGACACTTGCTGACGGTATCGAAGAAATCTACAAAGAATACGGCTACTACGCTGAAAGACTATCTCTGTTACCCTTTCTGGTGTTGATGGTGCAGAACAAATCAAGGAAATCATGGCTAAGTTCCGTAACAATGCTCCAAAAGAATGGAATGCAACAGCTATCACTGTCGTAGAAGACTTCAAGGCTCAAACTGCTACTGCTGCTGATGGTACTGTTACAAACTTGACAACTCCTCCAAGTGATGTGTTGAAATATACACTTGCTGACGGTTCATGGATTGCAGTTCGCCCTTCAGGTACAGAACCAAAAATCAAATTCTACATTGCTGTTGTGGGTGAAAGCAATGAAGATTCACAAGCTAAGATTGCCAACATCGAAGCAGAAATCAATGCCTTTGTTAAATAAGAAATTATAAAAGATGAGACCAACCAATCTCATCTTTTTTTCGTATCAAATCTAAGCATTTTTAGAAACTTTATGGCATACTAGACTTATCAATGAAAGCGAGGTAATCTCATGGAACAATTTTTAGAAAACATCAAAGACCTTGAAGTCACTACAGTTGCGCGTGCGCAAGAAGCACTTGATAAGAAAGAAACTGCAACCTTCTTTGTTGGTCGCAAAACTTGCCCTTACTGCCGTAAATTTGCTGGCACATTGGCAGGTGTCGTAGCTGAAACTAAAGCCCACATCTACTTCATCAACAGTGAAGAACCAAGCCAACTCAATGAATTGCAAGAATTCCGCTCACGTTATGGAATTCCAACCGTACCAGGATTTGTTCACATTGCAGATGGCCAGATCAAGGTCCGTTGTGACTCTTCCATGTCCGCACAAGAAATCAAAGAATTTGCAGGATTGTAAAAATATATAAAAAAGAAGGCACTCGCCTTCTTTTTTATATATCTGTCAATGGTGTTGCAGTATCTGGTGAGGTATCGTAAACTTTAAAGTCTACTCCGACTCCCAGATCCGCTTGGGCTAGCTGGTTGACCATAGTCATATGAGCCAGCTCCTTGATATTGTTCTCTTTGGACAAGTGACCAAGGTAGATTTTCTTGGTTCGATTTCCCATGGCACGAATCATAGCCTCAGCTCCGTCTTCGTTAGAAAGGTGACCGAGATCCGATAGAATTCGCTGTTTGAGACGCCAAGCGTAAGATCCTGCTCGCAAATCTCTACATCATGATTTGACTCAATGAGGTAACCATCCGCATTTTCGACAATCCCAGCCATACGATCACTAACATAACCTGTATCGGTCAGCATGACGAAGCTCTTGTCATCCTTCATAAAGCGGTAAAACTGTGGTGCTGCCGCATCATGGCTAACTCCAAAACTCTCAATGTCGATATCACCAAAGGTTTTGGTTTTGCCCATTTCAAAGATATGCTTTTGCGAAGAATCAACCTTGCCAAGATACTTACTATTTTCCATAGCCTGCCAGGTCTTTTCATTGGCGTAAAGATCCATGCCATATTTACGAGCCAAGACACCGACCCCATGGATATGGTCTGAATGCTCATGCGTAATCAAAATCGCATCCAGATCTTCAGGTTTGCGATTGATTTCAGCTAGCAGACTTGTAATTTTCTTACCAGACAAGCCCGCATCTATTAGGATTTTCTTTTTTGGGGTTTCCAGATAAAAGGAATTTCCACTGGATCCTGATGCTAAAATACTGTATTTAAAGCCTTTTTCACTCATTCTAGTCTTCTATTTCGTCCTCCCATATTTCTTCTTTTACGGCATCCTTATCATAAGGGAGCACGATGGTAAAGGTCGATCCCTTACCGTATTCACTTTTGGCCCATATAAAGCCATTGTGTTGTTTGATGATTTCTTTGGCGATGGCTAGACCTAGCCCAGTTCCACCTTGTGCACGACTTCTTGCACGATCCACACGGTAAAAGCGGTCGAAAATCTTCGGTAAATCTTGTTTTGGAATACCTAGACCTTGGTCTTTGATGGATAAAATCATCTGGTCATCAGTGGTTTTCATGCTGACAGTGATTTTCCCACCATCTGGTGAGTACTTGATGGCATTGTTAAGAATATTATCAATCACCTGAGTCATCTTATCGGTATCAATCTCGATCCAAACTGAATTAATAGGATAATCTCTGACAAGCTCATATTTTTTCTCGTCATCCTGACTTCTCATCTTATCAAAGCGGTTGAGAATAAAGGTGATGAAGGCTGTAAAATTAATCAGTTCCACATCTAGCTGACTTGTCGCATTATCAATACGAGAGAGATGTAAGAGATCTGTCACCATCCGCATCATACGGTTGGTTTCATCGAGTGAAACCTTGATAAAATCAGGAGCAACAGGATCATACAGAGCTCCCTCGTCCAAGGCTTCAAGATAAGATTTAACACTGGTCAAAGGAGTTCGCAACTCGTGACTCACGTTCGAAACAAAGAGTCTTCGCTCACGCTCTTCCTTCTCCTGCTCGGTCGTATCATGTAAAACGGCAACCAAACCAGAGATGAAACCTGACTCACGCCGAACCAGAGCAAAACGTACACGAAGGCTCAGGTATTCCCCATTCACATCCTGGGAGTCAATCGTCAACTCAGGAATCTGTGTAATTAGATCACGCAGCTCATACTCATCTTCTATCTTAAGCAATTCTAAAATGCTTTTGTTAAGGACATCTTCTTTCTGCACACCGAGCTGTTCTTGGCCATGTCGTTGATCATAATAATCTGACCACGGCGATTAGTCGCAAGAACGCCATCTGTCATGTAAGAAAGAATACTGTTCAATCGTTTACTCTCTTGTTCCAGATTTTCTTGGGTCAAACGAATAACTTCTGACAAATCGTTCAGATTATTGGTGATATTGGTGATTTCTGTACTTCCTTGCAAGTCCAAAACTTGAGAATAATCACCTGCAATCAAGTCCTTAACCTTTTGATTTATCTCCTTTAGACGGATATTATCCCGACGATTTTCCAGTAACAGCAAGGTCACCACCAGGATAAAGCCAAGTAAAATCAGAATAAAGATAAAATCGCTGGTCAGAATAGTTTGTCTAATATCTTCAATCATTATTTCTCATATAGTATCCAACACCACGACGTGTGAGAATGTACTCTGGACGACTTGGAGTATCTTCTATTTTCTCACGCAAGCGTCTAATGGTCACGTCCACAGTACGAACATCACCAAAATAGTCATAACCCCATACAGTCTCAAGCAAGTGTTCACGCGTAATCACTTGTCCAATATGAGACGCCAAGTGATACAAGAGTTCAAACTCACGGTGAGTCAAATCTAATTCCTCACCATATTTCTTCGCCACGTAAGCATCTGGAACGATTTCCAAATCACCAATTTGTAAAGGCTGCGTTTTCTTCTCATCAGACTCTTGGCTATCCACAGAAACTAGATCCGTACGACGAAGTAGGGCCTTGACACGAGCCTGCAACTCACGGTTTGAGAAGGGTTTTGTAACATAATCGTCTGCACCTAACTCTAAACCAATAACCTTGTCAAACTCGCTATCCTTAGCTGATAGCATGATAATCGGCACGCTACTAGTCTTACGAATAGCTTTAGCAACTTCTAAACCATCAATTTCAGGTAGCATCAAGTCGAGGATAATAATATCTGGTTGCTCAGCTTCGAATAGCTCGATTGCCTCACGACCATTGAAAGCTGTAACAACTTCATAACCTTCCTTGGCCATATTAAACTTAATAATATCTGAGATTGGTTTCTCATCATCTACAATTAATATTTTTTTCATTTTATCACCTTTTCTCTATCTATTATAACAAAAAAATGCAAAGAAGGCACAAATGGCTACTGTAGGCCTTTATCTTCAAAAGTTGTTTTATAAGCCTGCCAAATTTTTTGCTGAGGTTTCGCAAGTGGATAGTCAGAAAACTCCTGAGGAGAAACCCAACGAATTTCTCTGTCCGAAAACTGTTTTGTTTCTGTCACCTGACCAGCTAGGATTTTAATGTGCCATTTCCGATGGCTAAATACATGCTTGACCTGGTCAAATACTTGATGGGACCAATTCACTTCTAAATCATAATCCTGCTCAAAGTTTTCTTGAGGGCTTGGTCCAAATTCTCTGCTTTCCTCTTTGACTTGAGAAAAGAGATCTAACTGATCGTCAAAGATTGAGAAATCATCAACTTCGATCAAGGGGAAATGCCAAAAACCGGCTAACAGTTTCTCGCTTTCATTTTTTTCAAGTAGATATTGACCACGGTCATTGCGTACAACTAAGGCCTTGAGATAAATTGGGAGAGGTTTTTTCTTGGGTTCTTTAATCGGATATACATCCATAGTTCCGTTCTGATAGGCTGCGCTAAAGTCCTTAACAGGGCTTTCTTCTGGTCGAGGGTTAACCGGAGACTCTATATCAGAACCTAAATCCATCAGAGCTTGGTTAAAGTCACCTGGTCGTTTCGGGTCAATCAAGATTTCCATCATTGCCTGAAAAATTTTGCGATTGCTGGGAACTCCGATATCATGATCAACCTCAAACAAGCGTGCCAAAACCCGCATGACATTGCCATCAACCGCTGGCTCAGGCAAATTAAAAGCGATACTGGAAATAGCTCCCGCAGTGTAAGGGCCAATCCCTTTTAAACTAGAAATTCCTTCATAGGTATTTGGAAATTGCCCCCCAAAGTCAGTCATAATCTGCTGGGCTGCAGCCTGCATATTGCGCACTCGAGAATAATAGCCCAATCCCTCCCAAGCCTTCAACAAACGATCTTCAGGGGCATTGGCCAGACTTTCAACTGTTGGAAACCAGTCCAAGAATCGTTCGTAGTATGGAATAACTGTATCCACTCTAGTCTGCTGGAGCATGATTTCAGATACCCAGATGTGATAAGGATTTTTACTTCTCCTCCAAGGTAAATCTCGCTTGTTTTCATCATACCAATTGAGGAGTTTCACGAAAAGAAATGATCTTCTCCTCTGGCCACATGACGATACCGTATTCTTTCAAATCTAACATATATCTAGTATAACATAGAAGCTTCTAACTGTCCTTTTCTCAGTACTAAAAAGCCTCTTCCCATGGGAAAGAGGACTAAATCTTATTGATGAACTGCTTGAGCTGCTGTGATAAGGGTCAACTTGTACACATCATCTGCATTACATCCACGAGAAAGGTCGTTAACTGGTTTGTTCAATCCTTGCAAAACAGGTCCGACAGCCGCAAAACCACCGAGACGTTCTGCCATCTTGTACCCAATATTTCCTGCTTCGATACCTGGGAAGACAAAGACATTTGCTTGACCAGCTACATTACTTCCTGGAGCTTTAAGAGCTGCAGTTTCAGGAACAAAGGCAGCGTCAAATTGCAACTCACCATCAATCTCAAGGTCGGGACGCAAGTCGTGAGCAATTTTTGTAGCTTCCACTACCTTATCAACACTTTCACCAAAACCTGAACCTTTAGTAGAATAGCTTAGCATAGCAATTTTAGGTTCAATACCAAACATTTTAGCTGTGATTGCTGAATTGATCGCAATTTCAGCCAAAGCTTCTGCATCTGGATTGATGTTAATGGCACAGTCTCCAAATAGGTAACGTTCCGTACCACGAACCATGAGGAAAGCACCTGAAGTACGAGTTACGTTTGGACGAGTTTTAATGATTTGTAGGGCTGGGCGAACTGTTGAAGCAGTTGAGTGAATTGCACCAGATACCATACCGTCAACCAAGCCCAAGTAGACTAGCATCACACCAAAGTAGTTGACATCATCAACCAAAACTTTGCGCGCTTCTTCTTCAGTCATTTTGCCCTTACGACGCTCTACCAAGGCAGCAACCATTTCTTCAAATTGAGGATAATGTTGGGGATCAATCACTTCATAACCATCTATGATCCCTTCGATTTCAAGATAAATTTTAATTTTTTCAGGGTTTCCGAGCAAAACAGGAATTACTTCTGTTTCTTTTACCAAGCGTTTTGTTGCTTGAAGAATACGTGGCTCTTCCCCTTCAGGGAGAACGATACGAGCATTTTTGCCAACCAGGTTGGCTTTGAGACTTTCAAAAACTTCCATGAGTTTTCTCCTTTAAGAAAATAAATTATACTCCAAATAAGTTTTAAAGAGTATTAGTTGATAACTGAGTAATAAGATTGCTGAAATCATCCGGTAAGGGGCTTTCTAGTTGCAAATCTTGCTCTAGAAGGGATGATAAAAAGATAAATAATGGCAATGCAAGGCCTGACGTTGGATACCATCATCCAAACTACCACCATACAAATCATCTCCCAACAAAGGAAAGCCGATGTGAGAAAAATGCACTCGTATCTGATGAGTTCGTCCAGTATGCAGACGAATATCAACTAGGTGAATATTTCCATAAGACGCTACAACTTTGTAAGACGTATGAGCGTATTTCCCACCTTTGGCAACCCGTCTCGTGATAATAGAATCTTCATCACGCGCAATCGGGGCAATAATCTCCCCTTCAGGCTCCAAGACACCAGCTCCTTTAACCAAAGCAAAGTAACGTTTTTCGATAGACTTTCGTTGCAACTGCTTGTCTAAACGTGCATGAGCGTAACCGTGCTTGGCAAAGAGCATCAAACCAGATGTATCTCTATCAAGCCTAGTCACGATGTGAACTTGCTGATTTTCATATTCCTGTTTAACATAGTAGCCCTTGATAAAATTGGCAATGGTATTGGAATGATTGACACTGGGGATGGAAGCTACTCCATAAGGCTTATTCAAAACCAGAAAATGGTCATCCTCATATAAAATATCGAGTGGTCGATCAATAGCTTCAAGGCTCTCAAATCCTTCCTCAGCTGGAATATCGATGGTAACCCTATCTCCAATATCTAAGAGATAAGTCGCATTTTGTGGTTTGCCATTGACCCGTATAGCCCCGCCTCGAAACTTAATCTTAGCCAAAAGTCCCTTAGAAACCTCATGTTTCTTGAGGAAAGTTTTGACTTTGACGTGCTCATCTGCGGTAAATTCGAACCTCATTCATCCACCTCGCCGATAAAGGCATCTTTGACACGATTCCAGAAACTAGTGTGGCTTGGAGTCGCTACGAAGTGAATCTTATGATGGTCAATTTGATACTCAATCCGTTCGATATTACGGAAGGAATAGACGCTGTTATCGACTGATATCGTGTGGTAATCATTGCGTGTCGGTAAGAGTTCAATCTTATCTTTTTTAGGAATAATGATTGATGATCCCAGAGTACGATAGACTCGGTTGTTAAGACTCGCTATTTCTGTCAACTGCAAGGCTTCAATGGTCGGATGCAAGACAGCTCCACCCAAGGACTTGTTGTAGGCAGTACTTCCCGTCGGCGTTGAAACAGTCACTCCATCTCCACGAAATCTCTCGAACGGAACGTGGTTAATGATAATATCCGCAACCATGGTCCGGTCTGATCGACGGATACTGGCTTCATTTAAAGCACGGAAGATTTTCACTTCCCCATTTTCAAGCGTTACCTTAACATTCAAGACTGGATAGGAAACTTTCGCACCAGTATCTAGTAAAAGATTGGTCACCAACTGATCTAGCTCAAAATCACGATAATCTGTGTAAAATCCCAAATGCCCTGTATGAACACCTACAAATCGAACCTTGTCTAACTGATTCTCATACTTGTGAAAGGCAGACAAAAGCATCCCGTCACCACCAATCGAAATGACGATGTCGGGATTGGTATCGTTCAGTATAAAATGTTGTTTCTTGAGTTTTTCCCTCAGCTCATGCAAGACCTTCTGACTTTGTGGCTTTCTATTTGCTATGAGGTCAACTCGTTTACCTGTATTCTTCATCTGTATCGTCACTATTTCCTACACCATCGTTTAATTTTCTGCTCAATGGATCAAAGAGAGCCTGCGCTTCCTGGATATCATCACGAATCTTACCCATTTCTTCATCCAGTTGATAGGCTATTTTGGCCGTGATTTCCAGTCTTTTCCTGATTTCTTCCGGAAAATCGCCCTGATATTTATAATTGAGCGAGTGTTCAATCGTAGCCCAGAAATTCATGGCTAACGTCCGTATTTGAATTTCCGCCAAAATCGTCTTCGCTCCGTTTATCGTATCAACCATGTATTCGACAACCACGTGATAAGAACGATAACCTGAAGCCTTACGATGAGTGATATAATCTCGTTCCTGAACGATTCTCATATCTTGGCGTTTACGTAGAATCTCAACTACCTCTTTGACGTCATCAACAAACTGGACCATGACACGTAAACCAGCAATATCTTGCAAGTCATTTTCTAAAGTTGCATAAGTAATTCCTCGACGAGCCATTTTTTCTTTAATACTTTCAATCGGTTTTACCCGACCCGTTACAAACTCAATCGGAGAATGCTTGTTTTGCTTACGATACTGTTTGCGAATTCCCCGAAGTTTAATCTTCAATTCACCAACAGCCTGAATGTAAGGATCTAAAAATTCTTCCCATTCTATGGTCATACTTTCTCCCTTGTAATGTTTGATTGCTCTGTCGAAAAATCTTTGATTTTTTTCAGTACATTCGTATACAATAAATACATTGTCCATTATACCATAAATCGCTTTCAAAGATATAGAAAAGGTTGAAAAAATGAAACATTTAGAAATAGAATTGAAAACACTTCTGAAAAAAGAGGAATATGATCATCTAAAAAAACAGTTTTCCCATATCCAACCCGTTCTTCAGAAGAACTACTACATTGACACACCAGATTTCCAATTGCGTGAAAAGAAGGTTGCCATGCGCATTCGCACTTTTGCAGATTGGGCGGAATTGACCTTAAAAGTGCCTCAAACTGTAGGAAATATGGAATACAACCAGAAACTAACTCTTCCAGAAGCTGAATCATACCTAGAAAAACAAAAACTACCTCAGGGTCTCGTTCTAGAGAAGCTCTCTAAGATTGGCATCGAAAGCCATGACTGGCTTGTTCTAGGTTGCCTTTCCACCCTTCGTTATGAAATGAAAACTGAGATTGGCTTAATGGCCTTAGATGAAAGTCAATACTTTGACCAGACGGACTATGAACTCGAACTTGAAGTCACCGACCATGAAAAAGGGAAAGAAGATTTTCAGAGATTTTTAGATGAAAATCAGATAACCTATCAGAAAGCTCCTTCAAAATTAATTCGTTTTATTAAAAGCATGAAAAAAAGCTGAAATAATCTCCTTTTTTTGGTAAAATAGAAAAGATAAAAAAATAAAAGAATCTGGCTTTGAAAAACAAAACTTTCTCAAAGAAGATTCACAAAGTTTACAGAGGACGGTCTATAATGTCAGATAGAAACAACATGAAACTTTTCACCCTAAACTCTAACCATGAAATCGCTCAAAAGATTGCGGATACAGTTGGTGTACCTCTCGGGAAATTATCCTCTCGACAATTTTCTGACGGCGAAATCCAGGTCAACATTGAAGAAAGTGTCCGTGGTTACGACGTCTACATCATCCAGTCAACCAGCTACCCTGTTAGCAACCACTTGATGGAGTTGTTGATCATGGTTGACGCTTGTGTACGTGCAAGTGCTCATAGTATCAACGTTGTCCTCCCTTACTTTGGTTATGCGCGTCAGGATCGTATCGCTTCTTCTCGCGAACCCCTCACTGCAAAACTAGTTGCCAATATGCTTGTCAAAGCTGGTGTAAGCCGTGTTCTAACGCTGGACCTCCACGCTGTTCAGGTCCAAGGTTTCTTTGATATTCCTGTAGATAATCTTTATACTGTTCCTCTATTTGCTAAGCACTACTGTGATAAAGGACTTCTTGGCTCTGATGTTGTTGTTGTCAGTCCAAAGAACTCTGGTGTTAAACGTGCACGTAGTTTGGCTGAATACCTTGATGCTCCTATCGCTATCATTGACTACGCCCAAGACGATTCTGATCGTAACGAAGGCTATATCATTGGGGATGTTGAAGGCAAGAAGGCTATCTTGATTGACGATATCCTAAATACTGGTCGTACTTTCTCTGAAGCAGCCAAAATCGTTGAACGTGAAGGCGCAACTGAGATTTATGCAGTATCTAGTCACGGTTTATTTGTTGAAGGGGCAGCAGATCTTCTTGATGCTACAAACATCAAGGAAATCCTTGTGACAGACTCCGTAGCGACCAAAGAAAGAACTCCAGAAAATGTATGTTACATTACTGCTAGCGAATTAATCGGAGATGCTATCGTCCGCATCCATGAAAGAAAACCAGTCAGCCCACTCTTTGCTTACAACAAAAAGAAATAAGGTGATTCTTTGATTTATTTGGACAATGCTGCAACGACTCCTATGTCTGCAGTAGCTATTGCAGAAATGACCAAGGTCATGCAAGAAACTCATGGTAATCCTTCTAGTATTCATGGTCATGGTCGGCAGGCTGGTAAACTCTTACGAGAGGCTCGTCAGGACTTAGCCCACTTACTAGGAACCAACCTCAACATATCTTTTTCACATCTGGCGGTACAGAAAGTAACAATACAGCCATTATCGGCTATTGCCTACGTCATCAAAATCGTGGAAAACATATCATCACAACAGCTATCGAACACCATTCTATACTTGAGACTGTCGATTACCTGGTGCAACATTTTGGCTTTGAAGTGACCATCATCCAACCAGTAAATCAAGAGATAACTGCTCAGCAAATTCAAGAAGCCTTACGTGACGATACCATTCTCGTTTCCACCATGTACGCTAACAATGAAACTGGAAGTCTCTTACCTATCGCTGAGATTGGACATATTTTAAAAGACCATCCTGCTGCTTATCATATAGATGCTGTTCAAGCTATCGGAAAAATTCCTATCCATCCCGAGGAATTGGGAATTGATTTCCTCAGCGCTTCTGCCCACAAATTCCATGGACCAAAAGGAGTCGGATTTCTTTACGCATCGACTGGAGACTTTGATTCCTACCTTCACGGTGGAGACCAAGAACAAAAGAAACGGGCTGGAACAGAAAATCTCGCTGCCATTGTAGGCATGGTCGCTGCTCTCAAAGAGGATTTAAATGACCAAGTTGAGCATTACCAAAAACTAAGCGCACTCAAAGCTACTTTTTTAGAAGAAATTGCAGGTCTCGACTACTATCTCAATGAAAGCAACCACCAACTTCCTTATGTTGTCAACATTGGCTTTCCTGGTCAAAAAAATGATTTGCTCTTGCTACGGTTAGATCTTGAAGGAATTTCAATTTCTACCGGTTCAGCTTGTACTGCTGGTATTGTGCAAACCAGTCATGTTCTTGAAGCATTTTATGGGTCTGATTCGCATCGTTTAACAGAATCTGTCCGTATCAGTCTCTCTCCTCTTAATACCGAAGAAGAACTGAAACAACTCGCACAAACCTTAAAAAATATTATTGGAGATTAATCTAATGGCATTCGAAAAAACCATTAAACTACAAAACTGCCGCTACGACTACACACTTAGCCCAACTGTCAAAAAGTTCACACTGAAAGATAATACTTTCTTTGAAACAAAAGTTGGAAACTTTGAACTGACTCGTCTGCTTGAGAAAGTACCCAACAGTGGTGAAGGTTTCAACCTAAAAATCATCATCAACAAAGACCTTACAGGTGCTAAACTCAACATTACTGACAAGTCAGGTCTTCGTTTGGTTAATATCTTTAAATCAGAAAACCACCACATTCATCAGGAAAAATTCTACTTCCTCATGGACAGTTTAGTAGAACGCGGTATCTTCACTAAAGAAGAAAGATAATTGACTATGTATCGACTTACCTATCAAGATAACTATCACGTAGAACGTACACTTGAATATAAGGATTACGAAGAGCTCATGTTATCTCTATCAGGCTGTGTGACCCTACCTGATACTCTCCTAATCAGCTCCTTAACGCTGAATGATAAGGTGATTTATCAAGGATTGGTTGGCGATCTCTACCGTTTTCTATCACAAGCTCATTTTTCAGATAAAAACTAAGAAATTTCTTAGTTTTTTCTTGTTTTTGTTGATTTTTTCACAATGTTTCTATAAAATAGAAGAATAGAAAGGTTGTGATTTTGTGAAAGATAAACAGTCTGCTATTCCAAAAGCAACAGCAAAAAGACTCTCACTTTACTATCGAATTTTCAAGAGATTTCATGCAGAAAAAATCGAACGTGCCAACTCCAAGCAAATTGCAGAGGCTATCGGAATCGATTCTGCGACCGTTCGTCGGGATTTTTCCTATTTTGGTGAACTAGGTCGTCGTGGTTTTGGTTACGATGTCAAAAAATTGATGAATTTTTTTGCTGATCTCCTAAATGATAACTCAATTACAAATGTTATGTTGGTTGGGATTGGAAATATGGGCCATGCCCTTCTCCACTACCGCTTCCATGAGCGTAACAAGATGAAAATTATCATGGCCTTTGACCTAGATGACCATCCAGAAGTTGGAAGCCAGACGCCTGATGGGATTCCAATCTATGGTATCTCTCAGATTAAAGAAAAAATCAAAGAAGCAGATGTCAAAACTGCTATCCTAACAGTTCCAAGTGTTAAATCACAAGAAGTTGCCAATCTTTTGGTTGATGCTGGTATAAAAGGTATTCTCAGCTTTTCCCCTGTTCACCTTCACCTCCCAAAAGATGTTGTCGTTCAGTATGTTGATTTGACAAGCGAACTCCAAACCCTCCTCTATTTTATGCGTAAAGAGGATTAGAAAGCGAAAGCATTTATGAAAAAACCAGTTATTGGGATTACAGGAAATGAAAAAGCTCATCCAGATGATGACATCATGATGAGCTATGCAGCAAAAGGCTTTGTTGAAGGAGTCAAGGACGCTGGCGGAATTCCAATCATCCTACCGATTGGTGATCAAGAAATGGCTGCCTATTACATCAGTATCATTGATAAGCTCATCCTAACGGGTGGGCAAAATGTTGATCCAAAATACTATGGTGAACCAAAGGCTATTGATAGTGATGACTACCATCTTCAAAGAGATATTTTTGAACTAGCACTTATCAAAGAAGCGATTAAGCAAAAGAAACCAATTTTCTCTGTTTGTCGGGGTACTCAACTTTTCAATGTCGCCATGGGAGGCACGCTACACCAAGATATCGAGGATCATTGGCAGGACTGTTCAGCCGAATACACTACCCAACGCCTCGTAACGGAACCTGATACGATTCTCCGAGAAATCTATGGAGAAATCTCTCATATCAACTCCTTCCACCACCAGAGCATTAAAGATCTAGCCTCAAATCTTAAGGTTGTAGCACATGATCCTAAAGATGGAATCATTGAGGCTGTGACAACTACGGACGGCTTTCCTTATCTTGGTGTCCAATGGCATCCAGAATTTCTATTTGAAAATCGCCCCAAAGATAAAACGCTATTTGACTATGTTGTTAATGAACTCTAGGACTTATAAATAGGTTATTAAATCATGAATGAAATTGAAATACCTTCACTCATGAGATTTTTGAGAGATATAGAAGCTAATGTTTTCATATCTTATAAGAAAAAGGAAGCTAATCTTTTCTTATCAAACAATGAAAAAAAGAAACAAGGGTTTGCTTTCATCTTTCTAATCTCTATAGACTTTTAACAGCGGAAAGTTACCAATCTTTTTCTAAGAATAAAGAGAATTTTCGATAAACTATCTCAAAAAAAGAAAAAGAAAAAAACAGCTGAAAGAAATGTCTAAAAAAAGGCAAAAACGATTTTTGTAAAAAGGCAGATGCCAAACTAAAAAGTAAATTTCGTTCAAGTCTTTACTTTTACAGAGATATTCTCATTCATAAAAAGATATTATAAAATCGAAGATTTCAATTCGATTGTCAACTTTATCGTTCAAGAAAATTTACTTGTACCCACGATAAAACCTCTTCCTGTTATCAATATGGCAGAAGTAGATTCCTATGTTTTAAAAGTGATTGAGTAAGATCATGTGCAATCTTAAATCAAATCAGTCTTTTCACGGTAACTAAAGTAATCAGAGTGCGAGACAATCAAATGGTCCAAGAACACAATTCCCATCAGTTCGCAGGCTTCCTTGACTAGTTTAGTGACATGGTCATCGTTTCGACTAGGAGATACAGCGCCGGATGGATGATTGTGAACGAGAATCACGGAAGTTGCCATATGCTTCAAAGCATAGTGAAGAATTTCCCGTGGTTCAGCAATGCTGCGTGTCGCAGATCCGATAAAAATAGTTTGCTGATGAATGATTTGATTTTGAGTATTGAGATAGAGCGCCACTAGGTGCTCTTGTTTTTTGTCGCCAAGCTCCTGTTGCATTTTCTTGGCTAGCTTTTGACTACTGAGAATACTTTCCATCTCAAGGGTTTCATGTTTGTGAATACGATGCCCCAGTTCAATTACTGCTTGTAGTTCAATGGCCTTAATCCGTCCAATACCAGACAGACTCTGCAATTCCTGCAGGGTCATTTTTTTCAAATCAGTTAGACTGGTCAAACTGTTCAAGACTTTCTGGGAAATTTCAAAAACATTGGCCTGACGCGTTCCCGTTCTGAGCAAAATAGCTAACAACTCTTGATTGCTCAGCGCCTCTACTCCTTCTTTAACTAGTCTTTCTCTAGGCAAGAGTGAATCTTCTTGGAATGAAATACTGTACATAAAAATCCTCCTCACTTTATTATTCGTGAGAAGGATGAAAAATTAGATTTTTTTCTCAATTGGGGCTACACTGGCTAGGAGTTTTTTCAGCCCTACATCTGGGAAATTGATTTTTAGTTCCTGAGTATCACCGCTACCAGAGACTTCCAGAACAGTACCCTTGCCCCATTTCTTGTGAAGTGCAATATCTCCAATAGACCAGTTAGTATCGCTTGAATCTTTTTTATTTCCGGCTGTAAACTGTCCAAATGGAAGGCCACTTGACTGGATAGAGCTTGGTGCAGCCTTGCGTTTTCGTTCTTGAAGGGCCTGAGCTAAGCTCATACCTTGACCGAAAGCAATCCCACCACTGCTATAAGAAGCCTTAAAGCTAGTATTCGCTGGTCGAGCCAAGCCTTGATAGTCAAGTAAGTCTGAACTAATTTCGTTAATGAAACGAGTCGGACGATTGTAGTTGGTACGCCCAAAAAGCAAGCGTGAGTTGGCATTGGTCAGATAGAGGATTTTCTCCGCGCGCGTGATACCTACATAGGCCAAACGGCGTTCCTCTTCCAGTTCATCCGGATCTTCTGCTGCACGACTAAGTGGAAAGACATTTTCCTCCATCCCAATGATAAAGACAACTGGGAATTCAAGTCCCTTAGCTGCATGGAGTGTCATCAAAGTTACCTCAGATGTCTCCTGGCTTCCCGAATCCGTGTCTGCAATCAAAGCCAAGTCATTCAAGAAACGACTGAGTTTGTCCAAACCTGTTTCCTCTTCTTGACTATCAGGATTGTCGTCAAAATTCTTAGTAACAGATAGGAACTCTTCGATATTCTCAACCCGAGACTTGCTTTCCAAGGTAGCTTGGGTATTAAGAAACTCGACATAACCTGTTTTTCAAGAACTGCTTCAACCAACTCTGTGATGCTTAATTGGTCCAATTGCTCCCGTAAATCCAGTATCATATTGGCAAAATCCCAGATAGACTGGGCTGCTTTTCCTTTGATGCCAGATAACATGATATTGGCCGAAGCATCCAACATAGACATCTCTTGTATGCTAGCAAAGTCACGGATTTTCTCAACAGTTCCTGGTCCAATTCCACGTTTTGGTTCGTTGATAATGCGCTCAAAACTGATATTGTCACTCAGATTAGCAATGAGATTGAGGTAGGCAATAATATCACGAATTTCTTTACGGCTGTAGAACTTGGTCCCTCCAACCATAGTATAAGGAATATTGGACTTGAGGAGAGCCTCCTCAATAGTACGAGATTGCGCATTAGTCCGATAAAGCACTGCAAAGTCTTTGTGAAGAAAGTTTTGGCTACGACCAAGTTCATCAATGGTTTTGGATACAAAAACAGCCTCATCTTGTTCGTCATTTGCACGATAGTAAATAATCTGTTCCCCATCAGCATTCTGGGTCCAGAGATTCTTAGGACGACGATTTTGATTGTTTTTGATGACGTCATTGGCGGCTTGGAGAATAGTTTTGGTTGAACGATAGTTTTCTTCTAACAAGACAACCTTGGCTTTGGGATAGTCTTTCTCAAAATCCAAGATATTTTGCATATCCGCACCGCGCCAACCGTAGATGGACTGGTCCGCATCTCCAACTACACAGATATTTTTAAATCGAGATGCCAAGAGTTTGACCAATTGATACTGGGCATGGTTGGTATCTTGGTACTCATCAACATGAATGTACTGGAACTTCTGCTGATAGTAGGTCAAAACATCAGGATTCTGATCAAAGAGACGCAAAGTCAACATGATCAAATCATCAAAGTCAACGGATTCAGACTGACGAAGCTCTTTTTGATAGGCTGTATAACACTGGGCCACGATTTGTGTGTACATATCGCCAGCTTGGGCAGCATAAGCCACATCATCAATCAAGTCATTCTTAGCATTGGAAATAGTCCCCAAAATTGTTCGTTCATTCCATTTTTTAGGGTCCAAGTTTAATTGCTTGAGGATTCGTTTCATGAGGGTACGCTGTTCACCAGGATCTACAATAGTGAAATTACGATTGTAGCCGATATGATCCGCATCCCGACGCAGGATGCGAACACACATGGAGTGAAAGGTCGCAATTAGGCAGTCCTGAGTTGCTGGATTGAGGCCATAGGCACGCTCCTTCATCTCACGCGCCGCCTTATTGGTAAAGGTAATGGCCAAGATATTCCAAGGATTGACCATCTTTTCATCAATCAAATAAGCAATACGGTGGGTCAAAACTCGGGTCTTCCCAGAACCAGCCCCCGCCATGATCAATAATGGACCTTCTGTTGTTTGCACCGCCTCGGCTTGACGGTCATTCATTCCATTCAATAATGCGTTCATTTTCTCTTCCTTACTCTTGAAGTCAATGTTTCTATTATATCAGAAATCAGGGAAAATATCTTTACATAGACCGGTTGCGTCTAGAAAGTAACTCTATTATCAGCTGAAGACAACTCCTCATATCTAGACAAGAAAATGAGTTTGGATAGCTTTTCCAAACTCATTTAAATCAATTGCAATTTACTAGAACAATCCTAGAACGGTTCCGTCACTTTCAACATCCATGTTGAGAGCTGCTGGTCGTTTTGGAAGTCCTGGCATGGTCATGACATCACCAGTAAGAGCAACGATGAAGCCAGCACCCAATTTTGGTACCAATTCACGAATGGTAATTTCAAAGTTTTCTGGTGCTCCAAGTGCATTTGGATTATCAGAGAAACTATATTGAGTTTTAGCCATACAGATTGGCAATTTGTCCCAACCATTTTGAGCGATTTGGGCAATTTGCGTTTGAGCTTTCTTCTCAAAGTTCACTTTGCTACCACGGTAGATTTCAGTGACAATCTTTTCAATCTTTTCTTGGACAGAAAGGTCGTTGTCATAAAGACGAGTGTAGTTTGCTGGATTTTCTGAGATTGTCTTGACAAGCGTTTCGGCAAGTGCTACACCACCTTCTGCCCCATCAGCCCAGACACTTGCTAGTTCAACTGGCACATCAATAGAAGCACAAAGTTCTTTCAAAGCTGCAATTTCAGCTTCTGTATCAGTAACAAATTCGTTAATCGCAACAACTGCTGGAATACCAAACTTACGGATGTTCTCAACGTGGCGTTTCAAGTTAGCAAAACCTGCACGAACTGCTTCCACATTTTCCTCTGTCAAAGCGTCCTTAGCTACACCACCATTCATCTTAAGGGCACGAAGGGTTGCAACGATGACAACAGCATCTGGAGAAGTTGGCAAGTTTGGTGTCTTGATATCAAGGAATTTCTCAGCACCAAGGTCCGCACCAAAAACCAGCTTCAGTAACTGTGTAGTCCGCTAAGTGAAGGGCTGTAGTCGTTGCCAAAACAGAGTTACATCCATGAGCGATATTGGCAAATGGACCACCATGTACAAAGGCAGGTGTACCGTAAATTGTCTGAACCAAGTTCGGTTTGATAGCATCTTTCAAAATCAATGCTAAAGCTCCTTCAACCTGCAAATCACCAACAGTAACTGGCGAACGATCGTAACGATAGCCGATAACGATATTCGCCAGACGGTGTTTCAAATCTTCAATATCGGTCGCCAAGCAAAGAATGGCCATGATTTCTGAAGCTACGGTAATGTCAAAGCCATCCTCACGAGGAATACCATTTAGAGGACCACCAAGGCCAACAGTCACATGACGAAGGGCACGGTCGTTCAAGTCCACCACACGTTTCCAAAGGATTCGACGTTGGTCGATTCCCAGCTCATTTCCTTGGTGTAAGTGGTTGTCAATCAAGGCAGAAAGAGCGTTGTTAGCAGTTGTAATGGCATGCATATCCCCGGTAAAGTGAAGGTTGATGTCCTCCATTGGCAACACTTGGGCATAACCACCACCGGCTGCACCACCCTTAATCCCCATTACTGGGCCAAGAGACGGTTCGCGAATAGCAATCATGGTTTTCTTACCAATCTTGTTCAAGGCGTCTGCCAGACCAATGGTAATGGTTGACTTTCCTTCACCTGCAGGTGTTGGGTTGATGGCAGTAACCAAGATCAATTTACCAACTGGATTGCTCTCAACTGCACGAATTTTATCAAAGCTGAGCTTAGCCTTGTACTTCCCGTACAATTCCAAATCGTCGTAAGAAATACCCAATTTCTCAACAACATCAACGATTGGTTTCAACTCAATACTCTGTGCGATTTCAATATCTGTTTTCATTCAAAACTCCTCTAACCTCTAATATGATAATTCATTATAACACAAAACAAGATTTTTTTAACATCCATAAACTCTCTAAACGTTCGTAAATATCCTGAATTTCAAGATTTTTAGAGCGCTTTTGAAAAAAATTTTTATATGGCTTTTATAGTTATAAACTATAGTGTAGCTTTTGTTTTAGCAAAAATTTTATCGCTTTCATTTTACTTACTGTTTATTTTTTTGTGTACAATAGTGCTATGAAAATTTTAGTCACGTCAGGCGGTACCAGTGAAGCTATTGATAGTGTCCGCTCTATCACTAATCACTCGACTGGTCGCTTGGGGAAAATCATCACCGAAACCCTACTTGCTGCGGGGCATGAAGTTTGTTTGATAACGACAAAACGAGCTCTTAAGCCAGAACCTCATCCCAACCTAAGCATTCGAGAAATTAATAATACCAACGACCTTCTAGTTGTGATGCAAGAACTTGTTAAGGAATATCAGGTCTTATTCCACTCAATGGCCGTATCTGATTACACTCCTGTTTATATGACAGGGCTTGAGGAGGTTCAGGCCAGCTCCAATCTAGAAGAATTTTTAAGCAAGCAGAATCATCAGACTAAGATTTCTTCAACTGATGAGGTTCAGGTCTTATTCCTGAAAAAAACACCCAAAATCATCTCTTTGGTCAAAGAATGGAACCCTGCCATTCATCTGATTGGTTTCAAACTATTGGTTGATGTCTCTGAGGATTATCTCATTGAGATTGCTAGAAAAAGTCTTATCAAGAACCAAGCAGACTTAATCATCGCAAATGACCTGACTCAAATTTCAGCAAACCAGCATCAAGCAATCTTTGTTGAGAAAGAGGAACTCCAAACCGTTCAAACCAAAGAGGAAATAGCAAACCTCCTCCTTGAAAAAATTCAAGCATACGATTTTTAGAAAGGAAAGCCATGGCAAATATTCTCATCGCAGTGACAGGTTCCATTGCCTCCTATAAATCAGCTGATCTAGTCAGTTCCTTGAAGAAACAGGGCCATCAGGTCACTGTCTTAATGACTGAGGCAGCGAGAGAGTTTATCCAACCGCTGACACTACAGGTCCTCTCTCAAAATCCTGTCCACCTTGATGTCATGCAGGAACCCGCTCCTGATCAAGTCAATCATATCGAACTAGGCAAAAGGACTGACCTTTTTATTGTAGCCCCAGCTACTGCTAATACCATAGCAAAGTTAGCCCATGGATTTGCGGACAACATGGTGACAAGTACAGCACTTGCCCTGCCAGACCACGTCAAAAAGTTAGTCGCGCCAGCCATGAATACAAAGATGTATGACCATCCGGCAACCCAGGCTAATCTAAAAACATTAGAGACCTATGGTTATCAGATCATCTCTCCAAAAGAATCTCTACTAGCCTGTGGCGATCACGGCAAAGGCGCCCTAGCTGACCTGAATACTATATTAGAAAGAATAAAGGAAACCCTCGATGAACAAACGCTCTAACATTGCCCCAATTGCTATCTTTTTTGCAGTTATGCTCGTTATCCACTTTTTGAGCTCTCTCCTATTTAATCTTTTCCCATTTCCAATTAAACCAACTATCGTTCATATTCCAGTAATCATTGCTAGTATCATTTACGGCCCACGAGTTGGTGTTACACTTGGTTTCTTGATGGGACTGCTAAGCTTAACGGTAAACACGATTACCATCCTTCCAACCAGCTACCTCTTCTCACCATTCGTACCGAACGGAAACATTTACTCTGCGATTATCGCTATTGTCCCTCGCATTTTGATCGGTCTGACACCTTACTTGGTCTATAAACTGATGAAATAAAACTGGGCTAATCCTAGCTGGTGCCCTTGGTTCCCTTACCAACACCGTCTTTGTCCTTGGGGGGATCTTCTTCCTTTTTGGAAATGTCTTCGACGGCAATATCCAAAAACTCCTAGCAACCGTCATTTCTACAAACTCAATTGCCGAGCTTGTCATTTCTGCCGTTCTAACAGTAGCAATTGTCCCACGTTTACAAACCTTGAAGAAATAAAAAATCAACTCCACTTTCATCCTGAAGGTGGAGTTTAGCATTTAAAACATAAGAAACATCAATAGAATATGAAAGCCAAAGCGCAGGAGCTGATACGAAAGAGGGGTAGGTTGCTGGCTTTTCTGGCTATCCAAGTATAGGGTTAGTGATAGAAAAACCAAACCAAATGCAATCACCAATCTGACGAAATAAGCAATTTCGAGTATTGCTGCCATCAAAAGAAAACCTAATAAAGGAAGGCTAAAGAGTGAAACAGCCAGACTGCTTGCTAATAGAGAGAGTAGAGACAGGACCAATAAACTATAAACTAGGAAACGAGTCCAACCTGAGACTACTTTCCCTTCACTTTTCTGTTTTGACATCATCACGATTACCACGATTAGGTAAACAAAAAGTATCATCACAATTTCTCCTCGGGTCCTATTATTCTTTACCACATTTTAACCAAATTTTCCTGAAAAATCAATAATGCTTCTTGACTTGATTAGTGATTTATTGTACTATACTTGTGTATATACAGATAAATGGAGGTTCTTATGGATATACGGAAAAAAACGCAGTTTATGACCATGACTGCCCTACTCACTGCAATAGCGATTTTGATTCCAATCATTATGCCTTTTAAAATCGTTATCCCACCGGCTTCTTACACCTTGGGAAGTCATATCCCCATCTTTATCGCCATGTTTCTTTCGCCTTTGATGGCTGCTTTTGTGATTATTGCTTCTAGTCTTGGTTTTCTGATGGCAGGCTATCCGCCTGTTATTGTACTCCGTGCCTTCTCTCACATCGTTTTTGGTACTTTGGGGGCTTTGTACTTAAAGAAATTCCCTGAAACCTTGGATAAACCAAAGGCATCTTGGATTTTTAACTTTGTTTTGGGTGTTGTTCATGCTATCGCTGAAGTAATAGCTTGTATCATCTTTTATGCTACTTCAGGGACAAATGTTGAAAATATGTTTTATGTTCTCTTTGTCCTAGTTGGTTTTGGCACAATCGTCCATAGTATGGTAGACTATACATTAGCACTAGCTGTCTATAAAGTGCTTCGAAAACGTCGCTAAAAGGAAAAACTATGACAAAGGATCGCAAACAAGCTCTTCTCAAACTATTAAAAGAAGCGCCAAAAGCTCTCAATGGTCAAACCTTGGCTGAACACTTTCATGTTACGCGTCAGGTCATTGTACAGGACATCGCTATTCTCCGAGCAGATGGGGCTCCTATCCTATCCACCAATCGTGGTTATATTTACAAAGAAAATGATGCCAGCCCCTACGTTCACAAACTCTTTAAAGTGAAACATGAACTGGAAGAAATCGGTCAGGAACTACTAGCCATTGTAGACAATGGCGGACGCGTTCAAAATATCTTAATCGATCATCCCGTTTATGGCGAAATTGAGACCCTACTCAAACTCACCTGTCGACGAGATGTCCAGCACTTTCTGGAACAAGTCGAGAATTCAGATTTCAGACCCCTTTCTGAATTGACAGATGGCACCCATTACCACCTTGTTGAAGCCGAAACACAACAAGACCTCCACTATATCGAGGAGGCCTTGGATAAACTTGGTTATTTAGTAAAAGACTAGAAAATTTCTTTCTCCCAGCCGTCCTCTGTGCGGTGGCGATAGAAGAACTCAGACTTGTCAGGTGCTTCCATCATTTCCATTAAAGGAAACATATCATAGGCCAGATTCAAGTTAGGAATCTGGTCTTTTTGTACCCAAGATACTTCTCCTTCCTCTGAGGATTGGAGATTTCCAGTAAACTCTGTCGCCTTATAACAAAACACGATGTAGCGCCCACCTGTATCTAAGGGCCAATTTTTAATACCGACCAGTTGTGGATTCTTAATCGTTAGACCTGTTTCTTCATAAATCTCACGAATGACAGACTCGGCAAAGGCCTCGCCATTCTCAACATGTCCTCCTGGAAAGGCATAGCCAGACCAGCGATTGTTTTCAGGAGAGCGATATTGCATGACTACTCGCTTATTTTCTAGATCTTCGATTAGACAGATGTTGGTTAAAATGGTTGCTTGCGCACGGGACATAGATTTGCTCGCTTTCTAAGTTGTTATATGCCTTTTTCGAACTTGATATCAGATTTCATGATGAATGGATTAATCAACTCGTGATGTTCATAAGTAGTACGGGCCAAAAAACCTCTAACAATGATGATTTCTTTATCTTGTATATGATAGTCTATATTGATAGGGATGGCTGGATCCGAGATAACTGATAAAACAAAGAATGCTGCATACCAAAGGTAAAATGTCACCAATCCACTAAATATTTGAAAAATAAGGTGATACCATTTAGCATCTCTTGTTCTATAAAAAGATTCTCCAGGGATGGATTAGGAAGGTCAAACAAAGAATGAAAAACCAACTATTCCACAAAATTGGAGTAAAGGATAGACCAAAAACTAACAACACCAAATGAAGAACCATAAAAGTCAGCAAAGCCAAATAGAGTGTTTTAAATGAAAATAACTTAATTCGATTTTCTTTTGTCATGATTTTTCCTCTTTTTGTCCTTATATTTCAAAATCACTATCACTATCGCTGGAATGATGAAAAAGATTAGATAGGTAGCAATTGGAAGCCAGATGTAGCGATAATCAACAGATAATAGGGAAGGAATTTTTTTAACATTTCTCCCTTTCACCCCAACAATTAAGTGGAGGAGAAAAATAGGTCCGTTTATGAATAGAAACGTTTTTAAAAATCCTTGTACTGAAGCCTTATTGCTAAAACCATCTCTAAAAATACCTTGATAGAATGTGTGAACCAAAAAGACAAAATTCATAATAATTGGCAAGACATAGGACATTTCTTGATATGGTTTCGGGATAAGTGACGTCCCGAACAACACATACATGATACCAAAAATAGATAATAATATTATACCACCATCCATAAAAGAAGCAAGCTTTGAATGTCTTTCCAGCCACAATTGGACCTGAGCTATCAAAGAATACTTTTTATGGATTTTTCTCATTTTTCTGTTCTGTTGTTTGACCTTCTTTTGTCTCTTAATCTTTCGTTCCATTTACGTCTCCTTCTTCGTTTTTCTATCCGTATAATCAAAAGCAGAATGCCCAGCCCCAAGAAAAAGAAAAAGAGATAACTTACAATAGGAAACCAGACATAGGCTGGATCCATAGAAATTAGGGGAAGGGAATTCGTTGACTTGCGACGTCCTAGCCAGTTCAGACCTACCAAGAGATGAAAAGGAAAAAGAGAACCATTGAAACCGATAAATATCCATGAAAAGTAACGCCATTTCTGAAGTTTATCACTACTAAAACGAAGGACAAGGATATAAGTTGATACGATCAGAAGGATAAGATTGAAGCTTAAGGGGGAAAGATAATTTAAGTTTGGGAATGGAGAACTAATGAAAGAGACGGCGAGAAATGATACAAACATAGATCCAAATAACACACTCGTATCCAAGAGTTGACCAATCTTTCGATGCCTTTCTAACCAAAGAGAAAACCTCTTAGTCCAAGAAGACTTTTCTTTTGTCTTGTACTTCATTTGTCTACTCATCTTCATTTTCATCTACTCCTTTTTTGAACCTTTAGAGAGAAAGAAGATTGCCAAAGTTAACATCAAGACTAGAAGGTAGACGACAATAGGGAACCAGATATAGGATGACTCCAGTGAAAACAAAGGTGAGAGAACGACTCTTCCTCTTTTTCTCACGCCAATCAGTTGAAAAATGAAGCTAAGGATATTGATATAAATAAAGGGTTCACAAAATCTTTTAAGGGTCCTTTCTTTTTTAGTTTTCACTGACAAAAAGAGAGCATAGAACCTATTCCCCAAGATAAAAAGATTCAATTGCAAGGGAAATAAGAGCTCTCTATACCGAAAATCAGCTGGAATGCTTTTTGTTTTTGTGATGTTGTAAATTCTATAACTAGGAACAAGATGATGTAAAAGACAATATCAAGCATAAATTTGATAAATCGATGCCCTTGTAACCAAAAACGAACAGAATCTAAGCCTGATGATTTTTTATAATTCTTCTTTCAATTTCATAATAACTTCTTTCCATAAAAAAATATATTCTAAAACATGATTGTTTGTTCATTGAGTCATCTGAAAACAAAAATCACAATTCTACCAGTATTTGACTCTCAGATTTTTGATGATTTCTTACGTACCATTCTAATTTCAGTGATAGGTTTTCCAAGGTCAAGTATTTTTTTCTTGCCCATCAAAAGTAAAACCCATTTTTTTGATAGAAAGCAATCGCTCGCTTATTCTCATTTAATACCCATAAAAAAATATTTCAGAGAACTGTTCAAGAGTCGTCAGAGCTTCCTTCATTAACTTCTGAGCAATACCTTTTTCCATAATAGTCTTTTAAAACATATAAGGCAATGATTTCGCCAGCTTGAATAGTCTCATCACGAAAGTTTCCATAACTGATAAAACCAACTACTTTCATATCATCTATGGCAATCAATGTATTTTCTGGATATTTTTGACTAAAGAATCGACATCTTTCTAATGTCATTGTCTCCTGAAATTCTGCAGGCAAAAGATCGTCATAAGCCTCACGCCATGTCTGCCAATGAACTCGGGATTTCCCTTCTATCTCCTCAGGAGTTTCCATTTGTTTGATAGTTAGGTTCATTTATTTTACCCCATTCTTCTCTCAAAACACCATATTTAATACTATCAAAATATTTGCCTTGGTAATAACGAACTTTTGGAATATGAGCTTCTTTTTTCATTCTTAATTTTTCAGCCAATTTCATCATACCAAAATTTCCTGACCAAGTTGTCAAACCAAGATGCTCCAACTCCAAGTAATCCTGAAATGTCTGATCTATCCACTGTAGCATAGCAGCTTTTCCAATTCCAGAGTTCCAAAATTTCTTGTCATAAATACAAATTCCCAATTCCATCCATCTTGTTTGTTTACATACCCAGTAGCGCGAAACAGTCCCAACTAGTTTATCATCAACAAAAATACCAAGGCGATTTGAGTTGTTTAGAGCGGATTCTGATTTTTGTAGTTTAAATTCTTGAAAATTAGGAAAATGCTGATAATCGTCATAATAGGGAGCATCATACTGCTTCCAAATTGGATCAGATTGTGAATAAGCAATTTCCCACAAAGACAACAGATCTTCTTCTATTAGTTTTCTTAAATAAACCATACTATTTCCTAATCCAACGCCTTGACTTCCTCAGCTACTTTTTGTAGATACTTTTCTCTTGTTGAACTTGTATTCACCTCACGCCCTAACTCACCCAAAATTGAAACTTTCTTTGTTTTAATACCGCAGTGATTTAGGACAGCATTCTTTAATACTGATATTCCATAACTGTCTGGGATACTGATAGGACCTGAGAATGCTTTGTACCACCATGTTGGTGCCATGGATGTTGCGTAAATACTGGCTGATTTTCCTTTTAGTAACTTTTTAAACTGCTGACCTCTTAAGTAATTCCAAATAAAACTTCCTTGATTATTGGCAGAGTACGCAATTCCTGGCGTGAAAACACGATCAATCCAACCCTTCAATAAGCTAGGCATACTACTCCACCAAATTGGATAAACAAAAATGAAATGATCTGCCCACTGGATTAATTCCTGAGAGCGAAGTATGAAAGAGTCCTCTTCCATACGTTTTCGATAACCATAACGTAATACAGGATCAAAATCTATCTCATTTAGGTTAATAGATTCAAGCTCATGATGATTTGAGTCAATATTTTCTACAATCGTTCGAAAAATTTCTTGACAGAAACTTCCCTTGTCAGGATGTCCATTGATCACTAAAATTTTCATTCGTTTTCTCCTATCTAATCCAACGCCTTCACTTCCAACATCATATCACGAATCTGAGCTGAGAGTTCAAAGTCAAGCACTTCGACGGCTTCTTGCATTTGTTTTTCGAGTTTTTTAACGAGTTCCTTGCGCTCTTGTTTGTTGAGGCTATTGATATCGACTTCCTTGTCCTCTTCCTTGGCAACTGCCTTAGTTACGGCGATTAGATCAAGGATAAGTTCAGTAAACCTTAAGTTCTCAGTGAAGTGTATATTTTAATGCCTCTTGCTCCTATTTTAATAAGACAATAAAGTTTTAAGTCTGTTTAAGATTTTTAACACTCTTTATTAAAGTAAGAATATACGCCATTAATTTATTTCTAAAATACTCAATCATAGCGCCAGAAAAAGAACAGGGCCAGTGTCATAACTAGAATCATAATGACAAAAATGGGAAATTCTTGTTCTTCAACTAAAGTATGGATGGTTGGTATAATTCTTCTAAAAAAATAAGAGGATGTACATGAAACAGATAAACCCCCAAAGTTAGTGGAGATATTAAAAAGAACTATTCTCTTAAAAGTTAAGGGAATATCTTTAATATTCAAGAAGAGTAAAAATATTGCTATTCCTTGCAGTGTAACCGTAGGAGAAATATAACTTCTCCACTGTTCAAAACCAAGCCAGCACAATATAAAAGTTAAACTAGTTAGAAATAAAATGAATCCACTAACATTACGTATTTGAAAACGACTTTCGTAATTTGATTTTCTAATTATTGCTCCTATAGTGTACAAAAGAATCATCCATAATACACTATATCCACCCCACAAGCCCAGAATATCTTGTTTAAATACTGTAGGTATGACAGAAAAGTATATAAATGCTCCACTAACAATTGGAAGCAATTGTTCTTTTTTCAATGTCAACACTGCTTGATTCAAAAATGGTGCTATTAAGACTAAACCAAAATAGCAACTCATATACCAATACTGTCCATGACTTATTGGAGTTAAAGCTGAAAACCAATCACTTAAGTTAACAGATGTTTTTTTGAAAAAAATAGCAAATACAAAAGTAATTGAAATAGTGTAGAAAAATAATCTGTACCCAAAAACTAAATATTTTTTTATAACTAAATTGTGAATAAAGACCGACATACCCACTGATTAAAAATATAAATATTTACAGCTGAATATGAGAAAGCTTTCTAAAAAAATTGGCAAAAAAATATAGTAAAGATCTTTTGACTATCAACTTTCTCCAAAAATTCCTCCCATACCCAAAAACATGTAAGTTGCAAATCATCAACATAGCGAAAAATTCTACAACATTCAATGCCTATGTGTTTAGTTTTTGCTGTCATATTATGTCTTTCTATATATTTCTATTTCTTTATAATTTTTTTCAGTTTAACGCCTTCACTTCCAGCATCATATCGCGGATCTGAGCTGCCAGTTCAAAGTCAAGCACTTCGACGGCTTCTTGCATTTGTTTCTCCAATTTCTTGACGAGTTCTTTGCGTTCTTGTTTGTTAAGGCTATTGATATCGACTTCCTTGTCCTCTTCCTTAGCAACTGCCTTGGTCACAGCGATTAGGTCACGAATCTCTTTCTTGATTGTCTGTGGCACGATACCATGCTCTTCATTATAAGCCATCTGGATTTTCCGACGACGGGCCGTTTCATCGATAGCACGTTGCATAGACTGGGTAACTGTGTCAGCATACATAATCACATGCCCTTCACTGTTACGAGCTGCACGTCCAATAGTCTGGATGAGACCACGTTCGTTACGTAGGAAACCTTCCTTGTCAGCATCGAGAATGGCAACCAAGCTTACTTCAGGAACGTCAATTCCTTCACGAAGGAGATTGATTCCGACCAAGACATCAAAGACACCCAAGCGCAGGTCACGGATAATCTCCGTCCGTTCCAAGGTCTTGATATCCGAGTGCATGTACTTGACCTTGATACCCATTTCCTTGAAGTAGTCGGTTAAGTCCTCTGCCATTTTCTTAGTCAAAGTGGTGATAAAGGTTCGTTCGTTCTTTTCAACACGGGCATTGATTTCACCCAAAAGGTCATCAATCTGTCCCATAGTCGGACGAACTTCCACTTCAGGATCCAAGAGTCCCGTTGGACGAATGATTTGCTCAATCACTGTCTCGGTCTGTTCATTTTCATAATCACCTGGTGTCGCTGAAACGTAAACAATCTGATGAACGTGACTTTCAAACTCTTCACGACGAAGAGGTCGATTGTCCAAGGCTGATGGCAAACGGAAACCATAATTTACCAGCATTTCCTTACGAGAACGGTCTCCATTGTACATGCCCTTGATCTGCCCCATGGTCATGTGGCTTTCATCAATCATGATCAAAAATCATCTGGGAAGAAGTCGAGAAGCGTATAAGGAGGCTCTCCTTCGCTTCGTCCATCCATGTGACGAGAGTAGTTCTCAACCCCGTTTGTATAACCCATCTCACGCAACATCTCGATATCATACTCTGTCCGCTGTTTCAAACGCTGGGCTTCTAGTAGTTTACCTTCCTTCTCAAAGACAGCTAACTGCTCCTCCAGCTCCGCCTGAATCTTGGCAATCGCAACCTCCATGTGATCATCATTGGTCACAAAGTGAGTGGCAGGGAAAATCGCCAAATGATCCACTTCTCCCAATACCTGACCTGTCAAAGCCTCTACTTCACGGATACGGTCAATCTCATCCCCGAAAAACTCTACTCGAAAAGCGTGTTCATCACGGGAAGCTGGGAAAATCTCCACCACATCCCCACGAACGCGAAATCTTCCCCGTTGGAAATCAATATCATTGCGTTCAAACTGTATATCGACCAAGTCATTCAAGAGTTTATCACGAGAAATCTCCAGACCTGGACGAAGACTAACAACACTATCAGCATATTCCTTGGGCGAACCCAAACCATAGATACAAGAGACAGAAGCTACGACAATGACGTCATTACGCTCTAAAAGGGCTGAAGTCGCCGAGTGGCGGAGCTTGTCAATCTCATCATTGACCGAGCTATCCTTTTCAATATAAGTATCACTCGAAGGGACATAGGCCTCAGGTTGGTAATAATCATAGTAAGATACAAAATATTCAACAGCGTTTTCAGGGAAAAATTCCTTAAATTCTCCATAGAGCTGACCAGCAAGCGTCTTATTGTGAGCAATGACTAAAGTTGGTTTATTGACTTTGGAAATGACCTGACTCATGGTATAGGTCTTCCCTGTACCCGTCGCTCCCATCAGAATTTGAGCCTTCTCTCCACCCTCGATATTATCGACCAACTGCTCAATCGCTTGTGGTTGATCTCCTGAAGGTTGGTATTTTGATACTAGTTTAAATTTATTATCTGTAATTCGATTTATCATGATTGCCTCATCTGCATTTTTTTCTATCCTTCTATTTTTACCATAAATTTACTTTTTTCAGACTCTTCTCTAGGTTGATAAGAACAAGGATCCTATGTTATATTTTCTTACATAAAATCCATAAAATTTGCCTTTTCATTCATTTTCTGATATAATGGGAAAATATTCGGAAAAGGAGACTAAAAATGAAGAAAAAAATACTAGCATGTTTGCTCATTTTATTTCCCATTTTCTCACTAGGTATGGCAAAAGCTGATACTGTTAAGATTGTGTCTGATACAGCTTACGCACCTTTTGAGTTTAAAGATTCAGATCAAACCTATAAAGGGATTGATGTTGATATTATCAATAAAGTCGCAGAAATCAAAGGATGGAACATCCAAATGTCTTATCCTGGCTTTGATGCAGCTGTAAATGCAGTGCAGTCAGGTCAAGCAGATGCCATTATGGCAGGTATGACAAAAACAAAAGAACGTGAAAATGTCTTTACCATGTCTGATACCTATTATGATACAAAAGTTGTCATTGCTACCACAAAGGCAAATAAAATCACCAAATATGAGGAACTCAGCGGGAAAACAGTTGGTGTTAAGAACGGAACTGCCGCTCAACGTTTTCTCGAAAGTGTCAAAGATAAGTACGGCTTCTCTATTAAAACCTTTGATACAAGTGATTTGATGAATAACAGTCTAAGTGCTGGTGCTGTGAATGCCATCATGGATGACAAACCTGTTATTGAGTATACGATTAACCAAGGACAAGATCTCAGCATCAATATGGATGGTGAGGCTGTTGGAAGCTTTGCCTTTGGTGTCAAGAAAGGGAGCAAGTATGAACACTTGGTTACCGAGTTTAACGAAGCCCTAGCACAAATGAAGAAAGATGGTAGCTTGGAGCAAATCATCCAAAAGTGGACGGCTTCTAAAACTACGGCAAGCCCAACGACAACTACTGCTGCTGGACAAAAAGCTACTCCTGTGAAAAGCAAGTACATTATTGCCAGCGATTCATCTTTCGCCCCGTTCGTCTTTCAAAATTCAAGCAATCAATACACCGGTATTGATATGGACCTCATCAAGGCCATTGCCAAAGATCAAGGTTTTGAAATTGAGATTACCAACCCAGGATTTGACGCAGCCATCAGTGCTGTTCAAGCTGGACAAGCAGATGGTATCATTGCTGGTATGTCTGTAACAGATGCCCGTAAGGAAACCTTCGACTTCTCAGAATCATACTACACTGCAAATACGATTCTTGGTGTGAAAGAATCAAGCACAATCGCTTCTTATGAAGACCTCAAGGATAAAACTGTCGGTGTTAAAAACGGAACTGCTTCTCAAACGTTCCTTACTGAAAATCAAAGCAAATACGGCTATAAAATTAAAACCTTCGCAGATGGCGCTTCTATGTATGACAGTCTGAATACTGGCTCTATGGATGCCGTGATGGATGATGAGCCAGTTCTCAAATATTCTATCAGTCAAGGTCAAAAATTGAAAACGCCAATCGCTGGAACTCCAATCGGTGAAACAGCCTTTGCGGTTAAAAAAGGAACAAATCCAGAATTGATCCAGATGTTCAATAACGGACTTGCGAACCTCAAAGCTAACGGAGAATTCCAAAAGATTCTTGACAAGTACCTAGCTAGCGAAACATCATCTGACTCTACAAGTACAGTTGACGAAACAACCATCTGGGGCTTACTTCAAAACAACTACAAACAACTTCTTAGTGGTCTTGGAATCACTCTTGCACTAGCGCTTATTTCATTTGCAATTGCCATTGTCATCGGGATTATCTTTGGTATGTTTAGCGTTAGCCCATACAAATCTCTTCGTCTGATCTCTGAGATTTTCGTTGATGTTATTCGTGGTATTCCATTGATGATTCTTGCCGCCTTCATTTTCTGGGGGATTCCAAACTTCATCGAGTCGATTACAGGCCAACAAAGTCCAATCAATGACTTTGTAGCTGGTACTATTGCCCTCTCACTCAATGCTGCAGCTTATATCGCTGAAATCGTTCGTGGTGGGATTCAAGCTGTTCCAGTTGGGCAAATGGAAGCCAGCCGCAGTCTTGGTATCTCTTATGGAAAAACCATGCGTAAGATTATCTTGCCACAAGCGACTAAATTGATGTTGCCAAACTTCGTCAACCAATTCGTTATCGCTCTTAAAGATACAACTATCGTATCTGCTATCGGTTTGGTGGAACTTTTCCAAACTGGTAAGATCATCATCGCCCGTAACTACCAAAGTTTCAAGATGTATGCAATCCTTGCTATCTTCTATCTTGTAATTATCACGCTTTTGACTAGACTAGCGAAACGCTTAGAAAAGAGGATTCGTTAATGGCAAAACTAAAAATTGATGTAAATGATTTGCATAAGTATTATGGAAAAAACGAAGTTTTAAAAGGGATTACGACTAAGTTCTATGAAGGAGATGTTGTCTGTATCATCGGTCCTTCTGGTTCTGGTAAATCCACTTTCCTCCGTAGCCTTAACCTTCTCGAGGAGGTAACGAGTGGCCACATCACAGTAAATGGTTATGATTTGACTGAAAAGTCAACCAATGTCGACCATGTTCGCGAAAACGTCGGAATGGTCTTCCAACACTTCAACCTCTTCCCACACATGTCCGTCCTAGAAAATATCACTTTTGCACCTATTGAACACAAACGGATAACCAAAGAAGAAGCTGAGAAATTGGGAATGGAGTTGCTGGAAAAAGTCGGTCTAGCTGATAAGGCACATGCCAATCCAGATAGTCTCTCAGGTGGTCAAAAACAACGTGTGGCTATCGCACGTGGACTAGCCATGAATCCTGACATCATGCTCTTTGACGAACCAACTTCTGCCCTCGACCCCGAGATGGTTGGAGATGTTTTGAACGTTATGAAGGAATTGGCTGAGCAAGGTATGACCATGATTATCGTAACCCATGAGATGGGATTTGCTCGTCAGGTAGCCAACCGTGTTATCTTTACGGCTGATGGAGAATTTCTTGAAGATGGAACTCCAGATCAAATCTTCGACAACCCGCAACACCCTCGTCTAAAAGAGTTCTTGGACAAGGTCCTAAACGTATAAAACGAAACTGTAAGGAAATCCTTACAGTTTTTTTAATTGCGTATTGGATTTTTTTGTTTTTTTGAAAATTATGATAAAATAAAAAAACTATGATAATGAGGAAATCTCATCCCTAGTCCAACTAGGAAAAAATATAGAAATTAGGTAGCTAGATGTCATCAAAGGTTATTGTTACAATTTTCGGTGCGAGTGGAGATTTAGCTAAACGCAAACTCTACCCTTCCCTTTTCAGACTCTATAAATCAGGCAATCTCTCTGAGCATTTTGCTGTTATCGGAACAGCTCGTAGACCTTGGAGTAAGGAATATTTTGAATCTGTAGTTGTCGAGTCCATCCTTGATTTGGCAGATAGTACCGAGCAAGCCCAGGAATTTGCTAGCCACTTCTACTATCAAAGCCATGATGTGAATGATACGGAGCATTACATTGCTTTGCGCCAATTACAAGCTGAGCTCAACGAAAAATACCAAGCTGAACACAACAAGCTCTTCTTCTTGTCTATGGCACCTCAGTTCTTCGGAACTATTGCCAAGCACCTCAAATCTGAAAACATTGTTGATGGCAAAGGTTTTGAACGCTTGATCGTTGAGAAACCATTTGGTACAGACTACGAAACAGCTAGCAAACTCAATGAAGATCTCCTTGCGGCCTTTGATGAGGAGCAAATCTACCGTATTGACCATTACCTAGGTAAAGAGATGATTCAGAGTATCTTTGCTGTTCGTTTTGCCAACATGATCTTTGAGAATGTTTGGAATCGCGAACACATTGATAATGTTCAGATTACCTTTGCGGAACGTTTGGGTGTTGAAGAACGCGGTGGCTACTACGATCAATCTGGTGCCCTTCGTGATATGGTGCAAAACCATACTCTTCAACTCCTCTCTCTTCTAGCCATGGACAAACCAGCTAGCTTTACAAAGGATGAGATTCGTGCTGAAAAGATAAAGGTCTTTAAAAACCTCTATCATCCAACTGAGGAAGAACTGAAAGAACAGTTTATCCGTGGTCAATATCGCTCTGGTAAAATCGATGGCATGAAATACATTTCCTATCGAAGCGAGCCAAATGTCGATCCTGAATCTACAACAGAAACCTTTGCGTCTGGTGCCTTCTTGTAGACAGCGATCGCTTCCGTGGCGTTCCTTTCTTCTTCCGTACTGGTAAACGCCTGACAGAAAAAGGGACTCATGTCAACATCGTCTTTAAGCAAATGGACTCTATCTTTGGAGAACCATTAGCACCGAATATCTTGACCATCTATATCCAACCAACTGAAGGATTCTCTCTCAGCCTAAATGGGAAGCAAGTCGGTGAAGAATTTAACCTAGCACCAAGCTCTCTGGATTACCGTACAGATGCTACTGCTACTGGAGCCTCACCAGACCCATACGAGAAATTAATCTACGATGTTTTGAACAACAACTCAACCAATTTTAGCCACTGGGATGAGGTAAGTGCTTCTTGGAAATTGATTGACCGTATCGAAGAGCTCTGGGCAGAAAACGGAGCTCCACTCTACGATTATAAAGCTGGAAGCATGGGGCCACAAGCTAGCTTTGAATTACTTGAGAAGTATGGAGCTAAATGGACCTGGCAACCAGATATCGCCTATCGTGAAGATGGCCGTTTAGAATAGCAAAAATATCCTGCAAGATTGACTTGCAGGATATTTATTTTGTATTAAATCAAGCCTTCTAAGAGACCCTTCATAAAGTTTTCTGAGTTAAATTCCCCTATATCATCGATTTTTTCACCAAAACCAATCAATTTCACTGGGATATTGAGTTCTTCACGGATAGCTAGTACAACACCACCTCGGGCAGTTCCGTCAATTTTTGTCAAAACAATTCCAGTCAATGGTGTTATCTTAGAAAATTCCTTAGCTTGTACTAAGGCATTCTGTCCAGTTGAAGCATCGAGTGCCAGGAAGGTTTCATGAGGTGCTTCAGGAACGACACGTTTGATAATGCGACCAATCTTTTCCAACTCGGCCATGAGGTTATCCTTGTTTTGCAGACGCCCTGCTGTATCAATCATAAGGATATCAATCCCTTCAGCTACAGCACGTTGCATCCCATCAAAGACCACGCTTGCTGGATCAGCCTTTTCAGCTCCCGTCACAACCGGAACATCCACACGTCGACCCCATTCAGCTAGCTGGGCCACAGCACCCGCACGGAAGGTATCTGCCGCAACCAACATGACTTTCTTGCCAGCTTGTTTGTAGCGATGAGCTAATTTCCCGATAGAAGTTGTTTTCCCAACACCATTGACTCCGACAAAGAGCATGACTGTCAAACCATCTTGGAAATGGATTTGTTCATCGTAGTTGCCATCCTTTTCGTAGAGCTCGACCAATTTCTCGATAATGACACGACGGAGCGCATCAGGCTTCTTAGCATTTTCGAGTTTGGCTTCATAACGTAGTTCTTCTGTTAGGTTCGAAGCGACTTGCACACCGACGTCGCTCAAGATGAGCAGTTCTTCCAATTCTTCGAAGAATTCTTCATCGACAGAACGGAAGTTGGCAAAGAAGGCATTCAAACGAGCTCCGAATCCCGTACGGGTTTTCTTTAGACTGCGGTCATATTTTTCCTGCACGGTTTCTTCAACCTGAGGAAGTTCTTCTTCTACGTCTTCATCCCCTAGCTCTTCTCCAGTTTCTAGAGATTCTTGGCTCTCTTCTTCGAAAAATTCTTCAAGCTCTTGGCCTTGCTCTGTCTCATTAGATTCTAACTCAACTTTTTCTTGAGCCATTTCCTCGACTGCTTCTGGTTCAATCACTTCTTCTGTCAAGACCTGAGGAAGTTCTTCTTGAGCAAGAGTTGCTTCCACTTTGTCACTTCCTGTCCCTTCCTGACTTGTTTCTTCGAGAGCCGTTTGATTTTCTTCAACCTCTTCTGACAAATCAATATTTTCCAGAGCTTCTTTTACAATATCTTCGATTTTCGGCTCTTCTTTTTTCCCGAATAAACGATCAAATAATCCCATATTCTAATTCTCCTTTAACACGTATTCTTCGATAGCCCAAGCAACGGCTTCCTCGTCGTTGGTCATTGGGGTAATCACATTGGCAACTGCCTTAACCGCAGGAACTGCATTTTGCATGGCAACTCCCAGACCTGCCCATTCAATCATGGAAAGGTCATTGGCCTCGTCCCCACAAGCCATGACTTGACTTTGATTGATTCCTAAGTGTTTAATTAATTTCGCTAAACCTGTTGCTTTATGAACATTCTTTGGTGACCACTCTAGCAACATTTCACGTGATTTAAAGATTTCATATTGGTCAAATAATTCTGGTGAAATCTTCTGAATGGCTGCATCCAAAGGTTCTTGGGCAAAGGCAGTCACACATTTATTATATGTCATCTGACTAGATAGATCTTCAAAAGCGACAGGTACGAAAGTCAGGGCTGGGTTGAACTTAGCATAGAGACTTTCTTGGTCCGACTGGATTTGATAGACTGTTCCTTCTGAAATGGCATCTAACGGTAATCCTAGTTTTTCAGTTTCCTCGTACAATCGTGCCACATCGTCGATTGAAAAGACGGTTTTATCGAGAATCTCTCCTGTATTTTTCTGTACCAGACCACCATTAAAGGTGATGGTGTACTCGTCCTCCAGACCATCAGTCCCTAGCTCATGGAGAAAGAAATCCATAGCCTTCAAAGGACGACCTGTTGTCAGAACGACCTTGATGCCACGATCACGCGCAGCTTTGAGGACCTCCTTGGTACGTTCTGTTAGCTTTTTATCCGTTGTCAGCAAGGTACCATCCAAGTCCAATGCAATCAATTTAATATCTGCCATTACAAGCCCTCCATATAAGTCATCACTGACTGGTCCTTATGGTGGCCAATCACTGTTTCTGCTAATTCTAAAATCTCTGGTCGCGCATTTTCAGGAGCGACTGGGTGTCCCACAACCTGCATCATGTGAAGGTCATTGAGATTGTCGCCAAAAGCCATGACCTGATCCATGGTTAGAACAAGTTTTTTTGCCAGCTCAACAATAGCCACACCCTTATCAACGTAGTCCAAGACAATATCGATGGATTCAAAACCTGTTGTCATGGCTTTTACACCAGGAACGTTTTTGTTGACCCAGGCCTCTCCAGCTTCTATCGTATCTTCTGTGAAGTTCGTAGTGAATTTAAAAATCTCATCCTTAATAGCTTCCAGACGCGTTACTTTTTGAATGTTTTCATTGTAGTGACGGCTAAACTTGAGATAGGTCTCATCGACTGTATCCAATACATAACAAGCTTTTTTCCCCGTCAGCAACATTTTTCTTTCATCAAAATAGGGTGATTTCTTTAAAGCTTCAAAAGTGCTCAAGTAAAAATCCCGAGACATAGTAGCCTCATACATATCCTCACCATGAAACTCAACATAGCTCCCATTTTCAGCTATAAAAATCACTTCATCACACACATCCGCAAACAACTTTTTCAGGGACAAGATACCGCGACCTGAAGCCACTGCAAAATAAATCCCCTTTTCCTTGTAGGAAACAAGTACGTTTTTAAGGCGTTCCATATCAAACCGACCCTCTCCATCTAGAAAGGTTCCATCCATATCGGTTGCTACAAGTTTAATCATAAAATCCTTCATACTCCAATTGATAAATCTATCTTCTATTATACCATAGATAAGTTTAAAAAGTTCCAGTACAGCAGGAAAGCACTACTTTTTCGTAGAAACTTCAAAGGGCCTAAAAATTAGAATTGTAAAACTTTTTTCAGATAGTTTAAAAAGTTTGTATTCCCCTACCCTTTTCTCTATAATGGAGAGAAAGGAGATGACTATGACAGAAATAAAACATGAAATTGATGCTAACTTTGCAGGACGACTCAATATCCTACGCGCAGGTGTTCTGGGCGCCAATGATGGAATTATTTCCATCGCTGGAGTCGTTATCGGCGTTGCCAGTGCGACAAGCAATATCTGGATTATCTTTTTATCAGGTTTAGCGGCTATCCTCGCTGGTGCTTTCTCTATGGCCGGTGGCGAATATGTCTCTGTATCCACTCAGAAAGACACGGAAGAAGCCGCTGTTGCTAGAGAACAGTTGCTCTTGGATAAGGATATCGAATCTGCAAAACAATCCCTCTATGCTGCCTACCTTCAAAACGGTGAGTGTGAAACGTCAGCCCAACTCTTGACCAACAAGGCCTTTTTAAAAAATCCACTCAAAGCCTTGGTCGAAGAAAAGTATGGAATCGAGTATGAAGAGTTTACCAACCCTTGGCATGCTGCTATCTCTAGCTTTATTGCCTTTGTACTGGGAAGCCTTCCTCCTATGCTTTCAATCACCGTCTTTCCAAGTGACTATCGTATTCCTGCTACTGTTTTTATCGTGGCCCTTTCCCTTCTCGTCACCGGCTATACCAGTGCTAAACTAGGCAAGGCACCTACGAAAACTGCCATGATCCGCAACCTCTGTATCGGACTTCTCACCATGGGTGTAACCTTCCTCTTGGGACAACTCTTTAGCATTTAAGATAAAAGAAATACCTCGACAAGCATCGAGGTATCTTTTTTACATTTGCACAATCTTGCGATAGCTTCTTGAGGTAATCATAAAGATTAAGACATAGACGATGAGGAAGATAGCACAGATGGACAGAGTGACTGTCAACATCATGGTCGCATCTAGGACCCCAATGACTTTTAGGATGAGACTAAGCATATGATAGGCAAAGGCAAGGTGTAGGAAGGCAAAGAGCAATGGGAGGAAGAAAACAGTTAGGACCTGTTTATTAATGGTTTGCTTGATTTGCTTTTGATCGAGACCGACCTTTTGCAAAATGATAAAGCGTTCACGGTCTTCATAGCCTTCAGAGATTTGTTTGTAGTAGATGACGAGAACTGTTCCCACCATAAAGATGATGGAGAGGAAGATACCGATAAAGAAGGTCCCACCAAAGAAAGCACTCATCTGCGCACTACTATCAGCCAGATTGCTTCCGTAAATAAAGCTTCCTTCTTTGCTTGATTCTCTATTAAAATCATCAAGGAATTTTGAATAGTCATCTGCAAGTTTGAGTTGCTCTTCCTCACTAGCTGTTACATTCATACCACCATAGTATTGATTAAAAATGGAAGAATTAGGATGCTGGTCAAGAAAGGCTTTCAAGTCAGGAACAACCAGATAGTTATAGTCCGAAGTTAGAATATTGTACTGATTTGGGACATGTTCAAGAATAAAATCTTTTTTGATTTCTTCCTTTATTGTATAGGTCTGGTCATTTAGAGTCAGTTCTTTCTGTCCTTGAAGTTCTTTGTTCTTAGTAAACAATCCAACTTCCTTTCCTGAAAGTGCAAGTTTTTGGCCCGTCATATTCTCATAGTCTTTGGTCAAAGACCATAAAAATAGTTTTCGGTTGAACACGATTTTGACCTTTCTCAAAGATTGTCAATTTCGTACCTTCTTGGTTTGCTACACCAAAGCTACTGTATGTAAGGACTTCTTTCTTTGTGACAGTCAATCCTTTATCGCTAGCATACTGGTCTAGGAGTTTATTTATGTCTTCTTTTTCAACATTCTGCCCTGTAATTCCAAAATCATGTGGATTCATGACTTTCTTGAAAGTTTCAGAGCCTTTAAAGATACTCGTTGCAGCAGACATAGTCACCAAGACCATGGTTGAGAGAATAGCAATCGTCGCTAGACCAACAGCATTTTTCTTCATACGAAAAATGAGATTGGATACGGAAATCATGTTGTTAGGTTGGTAATAGTAACGCTTGTTTTTCTTCAAGATTTGTAGGAAAACTGTGATTCCTGCATTGAAGAGAAGATAAGTTCCCAAAATTACCAACAAGACTGCTACAAAGAAAATCAGAACAGCAGAAAGTGGATTTTCAACTGTTACTGCTAGGTAGTAGCCAGCTCCCATACTAATCAAACCTAGTATAGTTTGAAGACCTAAGAAACGTCCTTTTTTCTCACCACTGGCTTTTTCACGAGAGAGTTGAAGGGCATTCATGCGTGCGATGCGAAAGGCATTGATAAAAATTAGACCTAGGAAGATAGCTCCAAAGACGATGAGAACTAGGATGAAGACAATTGGTTGGAAAGTCGAAACGAGCTCCACTTTCATTTTCATCAGCTTCAGAAGAAGGGCAAAGATTAGCTTATCAAAGAGAGCTCCTAGACCGAGACCAGCTGTCAAGGTTAAGGAACCAAAAATAAGAAGCTCCTTAAAAACCATACTGATCAAATGGCGCTTTTCAAGCCCCAGCATACCATATACACCCAGCTCCTTGGAGCGGTTCTTCATGACAAAACTATTGGCATAAAGTACAATAATTCCAGAAGCGATGGTAACAACTACCATACCGAGAGCAAGGGTCATAGAGATAGTTTCTCCCCCTCGAATCTTACCAATGTTAGGATTAAGTGACAGTGAGTAAAAGAGATAGGTGATGGTCACAGCTAAGAGAACTGCTAAAGCAAAGGGATAGTAGAGTTTGCGGTTTTTGATTAAGTTCGAAACCGCTAACTTATTGGTCAATCGAAACATACTAATTCACCTCACTTGCCATGACAGTCAAGGTATCAGAGATTTCCTGGAACATCTGACGTTCTGTCTTGTCTCCACGGTAGATTTGATTGTAAAGAATTCCGTCCTTGATAAAGAGAACGCGCTTGGCCCTGCTGGCTGCTGCCGTTGAGTGAGTTACCATGAGAATGGTTTGGCCACGTTCATTGATTTCATCAAAAACATCCAGAAGAGCTGCAGATGACTTGGAGTCAAGAGCTCCTGTTGGCTCATCCGCAAGAAGAATTTCAGGTTCAGTGATGATGGCGCGTGCTACTGCTACCCGCTGTTTTTGACCACCAGAGATCTCGTAAGGGTACTTCTCTTGCAATTGGTTGATGCCCAAATTTTCAGCAGTCACTACCAATTTCTTCATCATCTCTGTGATAGGTTTTCGTGATAACACTAACGGAAGCAATATATTGTCCTTAACAGACAAGGTATCTAGCAAGTTAAAATCTTGGAAGACAAATCCCAACTTCTCACGACGGAAACTCGAAGCTTGTGAATTTTTAATAGTGGCTGTGTCGGTTCCGTTGAGGTAAACCTGCCCGCGAGTTGGTTTATCCAGCATAGCTAGGATGTTGAGCAGGGTTGATTTTCCAGAACCAGACTCACCCATGATGGCAACGTAGTCACCCTTCTCTACGGTAAAGTGAATATCCTTAAGGGCTTCTACTTGGTTGCCTTGGAAACGTGTTTTATAGATTTTTTGAACGTGTTTTACATCTAAAAGTGTCATGATTTTCTCCTTCTTAATATCCCATCAATTGAAACTGTGCTTGCATCATAGCGCATCCCAGTTGAACACGCTCGATATCTTTTTGACTTGGTTTTCTTGTTTTTCTTATGTAAGATTCTTTTCATGGTTTTGCTCCTTTGTTCTTTATGAGTCTAGTTTATCTCAAAAAAAGAGGTCTTGCCATAACCTAACCTTACAAAAGAGACTTTAATCTTACATTTTTGTAAGATTAAAAAAAACAAGCAATTTCGCTATCAATATTTTACCATAAAAGAAAGGCAAGAAGAAAACCCTTGCGGATGCAAGGGTTAAAATTCACTATTCAGTCTGAATCAATCAGTAAGAAATGTAGCTACAATTTGATGATGTATTCTTTCAATTAATTATATTTCTATATAAGCAGAACAGTTTTTCTTCTAAAGAAAAGTCTTCTTTTATCAACAAGGTTAAATCTTTTGAAGTCAAATTTTTCACTTTGATCAATTCGAACTGCTTGATTCATTATTAAATCTTCATAAAGATTTCGAACAAAACGACCGTTAGAAAAAAATTGGTAAGATTACTTTCTAACTTATCATTAAAATAATTTAATAATATTTCTTTCAACTTATCGTCTATCTGGTAGTCATCTTTTTCTTGCTATAGTTTCAAGAATATCTAACAATTCTGTAGAAGAATAATTTTCAAAATTAATAAAATAATTAAAGCGAGACTTCAGACCAGGATTCGATTCAAAAAAATGATTCATTGGATCAGTATATCCTGCAACAATAACAATTAGATCATCTCTTGAATCCTCTAGAGCCTTTGTCAATTCTGTTAAACATTCTCGTCCATATGAATCCGTATTGTCATTTTCTGTAATACTATAAGCTTCATCTATGAATAAAACGCCACCTTTTGCTTTTTCAATGACACTTTTTTACTTTTAAAGCAGTTTGACCTTGATAACCAGCGATTAAATCTGTTCTGGAGACTTCGGTAAAATGCCCCTTTGAAAGAAGGCCTAATTGATAATACATCCGACCTACAATTCTGGCCACTGTCGTCTTTCCAGTACCAGGATTCCCCATAAACGCCATATGTAAAGTTCTCTTTGGTACTTTTAGCCCAGACTCTTTTCTTTTGGACTGAACCTTTTGATATATAACTAACCTCGAAACTTCCTCTTTAACTTTTTGTAAACCAACTAATTGATTTAATTCCTTCATCAATTCATCCAAAGAAGAGTTGTTACGTTTTCCTAACTCCTTCCCTAGTATTTCAAAAAGATAAGAGTAACCTAAATAACAAGCTAAATTATCAGATAATTCTTTTTAGCGTTTGACTTATCTTGCTTATTTTATTCTCTTTTTGAAATAAATATATAGATTTATATAAATCTGCTACTTTATTTGTGTCTGAATGATCAATTATAATCTCATTCACTTTTTGTGAGAAAAAGTCGACTCATTACCCAGTTGTCGATCCAATTTTTTTGGCGCTCTCAATTAGTTTATCACGGGATATAGTCATAATCTACCTCAAAAACATAAAAAGTAAAGCAATAATTAACATTCCAATAGATACTCCAGATATGATAAAAAAACTGTAAGTAGTCGATTGGAAATAAGTTGAATTTGTTCTTTACTTTCTTTCAACTCTCTTCTGAGTTCTTCAATCTCAGCAGTGTGAGAGACTGGTTCCAAAGGAAGCTGACTAACAGCGCCCTCTAAGTTGACAATTCTATCATCTAGTGTAGAAAGTCGTTCCTCATGTTCGACGATAGAATTTTTACTTTTTTCTTCGTTAAATTTCTCTTTAAACTGCTTAAGAGCTTCTAATGTTAATTTTTGTTTCTCTATGGTTTTATCAATACGAGCCTGCTCTTTCAGAATTTTTTTGTTGTTATGTTCAATGGCAGCTACAGAAGAAAGAATAGCTTGAATATAATCTTTATCCAGCGCTTCTAAAAGCTTTTATAAACTTGACCAAATTCTTCAATAAGTGTTTGTTGATTATCATAAAATTTTTGAAATGTAATTTTGAGTTTGTTCAACTAACGTATTAAACTCGTTTCCTGTCACTCCATGTTCAGCAAACTCAAAACCGAAGAAATCATCGTGAGTTCTAACTTTATCAAAATACAGTTCATCTTGACTTTGTTCAGCAAACTCTTTCAGATGCTCTTTCGCTTCATCGAAATCATGTTTGCTAATGTTTATTTCAAATTTTTTTCCTGTTCTTGCTCAACTACTTCTTGTTCCATATTTATCTCCTTAATCTAGTAAATCTTGTAATAATGCATCAATCTCATCAAAGTCACTTTTTTTCGTCTCTTGTAGATTCTTCAAAAATATCTGATAGCTTTTCTTTCATTATTGAAGCAGCCATATCGTGTCTTTCCTTAATAGTATTGATAACAGAATCTTGTTCTACTTGAAGCTTTTATGCTCTTTACATCTAGTAATCGATCTTTTGATTACTAACATTTCATTATTTTGATCAATTTTCTTAGAACTTAATTCAGTAATCTGTTTATTGACAATTTGCTGATCAATCATTTTTAATACAAAAGCGCCAATAATTCCAGATAAGGTCGCTCCCATAAAAGTTCCAATAACACTGCCGATTGTTCCTAAAAGTGGTATAGAAACAGCTAGGACTGGAAAACTAGCTGTGAGAGAAGCTCCTAAAGTTTCTCCTAGTACAATTGCCCCAGTAGCCGATAAACCAGCAACAACAATTTTACCGATTTCTAGCATCATTATCTGAACACTTTTTTCTTTGTTATCTGGATTGTTTAGATAATCAATTGCTTCTTTTAATGACTTCCAACCTTGGTGAATAAATGTCCAAGCTTTAAGAAAAGTGTTAATTACAGGTCCAACTATCGCAGAAGCTATCATCGTAACCACTGATTTCCCAACGTTTAATAAGTGGTTTGATAAGTTGTTTACAAATGAAATGATGGCCTCTTTTATCTTTTCAATAAAAGTTGATAAGTTTCTCTCTGTCTCTTTAAGCCAAGAGATAAATTTTGAAATTAACTCTCGCAAAAATTCTGATAGTAACTGTAAAAGAGCTGCTTTAAAAGCTTTTCCTGAAACTTTTAAAGCCTCGTCACGTCGTGATTTTTTACCAGATTTTATAGCTCGCTTCTCAGCTTCATCTCTTACTCTATCGTATTCCTCGCGTGCCTCTTTATCTTTCTCAATTAACTGTTTCTCTTCTTTTGAACTAATATTATGGACTTCTCTAGCGTATTGCCCTTTAGAATTTGGATTATCAAATAATTCAGTTGTAGATTGATCACCCTTCGCTTGATTAACTTCACTCCTAATTTCGTTAAGGTTAACTTTACTATTTGCAAAAGCAATCTGCTCTTCCTTTGTCAAAAAAGCATTTGCCTTTGGATCACGTATAATCTCTCCTGCAGAAACTGTATGATCCATCTGAGTTCCTTTTTCTTTTGAACCTGTTGGTCGTCCTGCGTCAAATGGTTTTCTCGCATCTTTGGTTAAAGTATTTACAATTTTTCCTGAACGAGTTGAGTGTGTTTTAATATTTCCTAAGTCATCTTTAACAAAATTATTTTGCCAAGTATCGTATCTTTCTTGATAATCGACATCTCTATTATGAGTTGCTAGTTTTCCTTTTTCAAAATTTTCAGCAGTTTGTATATGTGCGTCTTTTCGTAAATCTAGAGTTTGACCGTTGTTATCTTTAATAAACTCTTCACCTATTTGGGCAGCAAGTTGAAGTTGTACTTGTTCCCAAACTATATTTTCAATAGATTCTTGAAGGTATTCATTATTTTTGTAATTTTTCTCTATCTATATCAACTTGCTCTATGTGTTCAACAACATCCTTAAGGTTATTTTCTAAAGAATTTTTCTATTTCAAGTAACTGTTCATAGTCAAAGTCAATTTCAGAACTTTGTAATTCAAACGTTTTATTTTCGTTAGCCATATTAATCTCTCTAAATTATTGTATTCACTGATTTATTATACCATTTCAGGATTTGATTTGACAAGTTTAAAAAAACTTCGTCCTCTTGGACGAAGTTCATGCTTCAACTATTATCACCAAAACCATCCATCATTGTCTTCAATGGCTTGGGCTTCCTTGCGTTTGCGTGGTCCTGTTCCATACATTTCTGCTTCGATTTCTTCCTTAGTTGGCAGGATAGAGGCTAGGATGATGTAGATAATCACGCCAATCCCAAAATTTGATATGGTAAAAATAGCAAAGAGAAAGCGAACTAGAGTCACATCAAAATTCCACTTGTCTGATAGACCAGCTAAAACTCCCGATACCATACTATTTCGTTTCATTTTATAAAATTTATTATTCATGATTTGTTCCTCTTTCGGTATTCTTACAAGTAGTATAGCATGAAACAGGTTCACAAACATCAGTCCTTAGGCCGATTTAAGATGACGAGTTTACCACGGCAGACGCCACAACGATAGCGTTTGGTATCAATCCTTCTCTTACGCTGATAACTTTGCTGGCAAGATTGGCACTGATAGACTAGGTAAGCACTTTGAGATTGTGTTTTCATGGGTGGTACATAGCGCAGTCCATCCACTTCTTTCAAAAGTTCTTTAAAATCTCGGTCCTTATGTCGATATCCTTTTTTCTGAAAATAAAGGTGATAGTGACAGAGTTCATGGCGCACGATTTTGCGAAAGACTTCCAAACCTAGTTCATTATAGACCTTGGGATTAAAGTCCAAATGCCCATCCTTGGGGAAAAATCGCCCACCTGTCGAACGTAGACGAGAATTCCACTGGGCTTGGTGTATAAAAGGTCTACCAAAGTCTTCGAGTGAAACAGACTGAACGTACTCAGTTAGATTCATCTGGAGCGAGGAGCGACAGATTGACTTTTTCACGCTCGGTATCGATTTTCTTAACCCAAACCGTTACCAAATCTCCAACAGACAACACTTGGCTGGGATGTTTGATAAATTTGCGACTCATATGAGAAATATGAATGAGGCCGTCTTCGTGAATCCCGATATCAACGAAGGCACCGAAGTCAACGACATTACGCACCACACCTTCCAGCTTCTGGCCGACTTTTAAGTCTTTGATATCCAAGACATCTTGGCGGAGTACAGGTGCGTCAAAGGAATCACGGAAATCTCGACCTGGTTTGAGAAGGTCGGAAATGATATCTTTAAGCGTTTCTGGTCCAAGATCCAGTTCTTGCGCCATCTCCTTGACTGATAGGGATTTAAGCTTATTTTGTGCTTCTTCATTCAAGTCCTTGATATCCAAGCGTTTGAAGAGCTCCTTAACCGCAGCATAGTTTTCTGGGTGAACTCCTGTATTATCAAGAATATTGCTACTTTCAGGGATACGGAGGAAACCAGCTGCCTGTTCAAAAGCCTTGGCACCCAGACGAGGAACCTTCTTAATCTGATCGCGTGAAGTGATTTTTCCCTCTTCCTCACGGTATTTGACGATATTTTCAGAAATGGTTTTATTGAGTCCAGCTACGTGGGAAAGAAGTGCTGGGCTGGCTGTATTGACATTGACACCGACTTGGTTCACCACGGTATCCACGACAAAGTCCAGACTCTCAGACAGTTTCTTCTGACTAACATCATGCTGGTACTGACCGACACCGATTGACTTGGGATCAATTTTGACCAATTCAGCGAGGGGATCTTGCAAACGACGGGCGATAGAGATAGCAGAGCGTTTTTCAACAGTTAATTCTGGAAACTCCTGACGAGCAAGTTCACTGGCAGAGTAAACGGAAGCGCCACTTTCATTGACGATAACATAGCTGACTTCAGGAAAATCTTTCAGAACTTCCGCCACAAAGGCTTCGCTTTCCCGACTGGCCGTCCCATTTCCGATAGCAATAATTTCCACACCGTATTGACCAATCAAGTCCGACAAATCTTTCTTGGCTTCTTCGATTTGACGAGTTGATGCTGGTTTTACTGGATAAATGACTTGGGTCGTCAGCATTTTCCCTGTTGCATCAACAACAGCCAGCTTGGCACCTGTACGAAAGGCGGGGTCAAATCCTAGAACCACGCGCCCTTTCAGCGGAGCAACCAATAGGAGATTGCGCAGATTGTCTGAAAAGAGTTGGATAGCCCCTTCTTCTGCTTTCTCAGTCAATTCTGTCCGTATACGTCGTTCGATAGCAGGCAAGACCTTTTTCTTAACTGACTGTTGAACCACTTCATCTATATAGGTATTTCACCTTGAAACGGGCAGCAAAGAAAGCAAGAATACGATCTGTCGCGTGCTCAAAACCGACTTTTAAGACGCCTAGCTTCTCCCCACGGTTGAGAGCCAAGGTGCGATAGCCCTGCATGTTGCCAACTGTCTCTGAGAAATCATAATAAATCTGGAAAACTTGCTTCTCATCAAGACTCTCATCTTTGACTTTCGAAGTGATTTTAGAGTGTCTCAACACTTCCTGATAGGTCAGTGAACGCAAGGTCACATCTTCTGATAAGGCTTCAACTAAGATATCAACTGCTCCAGCCAAGGCTTCTTGAACTGTCGCAAATCCTTCACAGACAAACTTCTCAGCTTCTTTCTCTAAGCTAGTAACATTCTGCAAAATCAAGCGAGCAAGAGGAAAGAGTCCAGCTTCTCGGGCAATAGTTGCCTTGGTCCGACGCTTTTCCTTATAAGGAAGGTAGAGTTCTTCTACATCTGCTAATTTCTCAGCTGTCAGGATAGCATCTTCCAATTCCTTGGTTAGTTTGCCTTGTTCTTGTATCTTAGCTAAGACACCTTCCTTGCGGTCATTAAGATTAGTCAGACTTTTATCCAGGTCGATAATGGCCTTAATCGCCACCTCATCCAAACTACCAGTCATGTCCTTTCGATAACGCGCGATAAAGGGAATTGTCGCCCCCTCAGCCGTCAAACTTAGAACGGTATCGATTTGCTTTAAGGTTACTCCCAAATCTTGGGAGATTTTTTCATATTTTTTATCCATAAATCTATTATACCATAAGGAACTGCTCTTGTTTTGCCTTACCTGTTTTTGCATCTTTGATTATCAAAATAATCCCTTTTCCAAAAAATAATAGTATAATAGAGGTAGAATGTAGAAAAGAGGTAGGCCCATGGCTGTTAAATTTACAAAAACCGATGACTTGGACAAGATGTTTGAAGAATTTGCTAAACTTCCTGACTTAACACAAGTCAGTTTCCCAGATGACAAAGAAAAAAAAGAAAAAGTTGAGAAGAAAAAATAGATGATGATTTTCCAATCTCTTCCTCCTAGTGTATTACAAGCGGGAGCTATTTTTCTCTCCATCATGATTGAAGCCCTTCCCTTTGTCTTGATTGGAAGTCTCATTTCGGGATTGATTGAGGTCTATATCACACCTGATAAAGTTTATGAGTTTCTCCCTCGCAATCGTTGGGGGAGGATCTTTTTTGGTACCTTCATTGGCTTTCTCTTTCCTTCTTGCGAATGTGGAATCATTCCCATCATCAATCGTTTTCTGGAAAAGAAAGTGCCCAGCTACACGGCCGTTCCTTTTCTGGTGACTGCTCCCATTATCAATCCTATCGTTCTTTTCGCTACTTATTCTGCCTTTGGCAATTCCTTAAAAATTACCTTCTTGCGAGCTCTGGGAGCCATTGTAGTTGCTTTGGTATTGGGTATTTTTCTAGGATTTTTCTTGAAGGAATCTATTCAAAAAGAGAATCCTATCACTTGCCATGAACATGACTTTTCACACTTGAGTCCCGCTAGAAAAGTCTTTCAGGTCTTTATACAGGCTATTGATGAGTTTTTCGATATGGGGCGCTATTTGGTCTTTGGTTGTCTCTTTGCAGCTATCGTGCAGGTCTATGTCCCGACTCGGATTCTGACCTCTATCAGTGCTAGCCCACTCCTTGCGATTCTCTTGCTCATGTTTCTTGCCTTTCTCCTCTCGCTTTGTAGCGAGGCGGACGCCTTTATCGGAGCTTCTCTTCTCTCGAGCTTTGGCCTAGCACCAGTCCTTGCTTTTCTAGTCATTGGCCCCATGCTTGATATCAAAAATCTCCTCATGATGAAGCACTATCTCAAAGCGCGCTTCATCTGGCAATTCATGGGCGTCGTGACTCTGCTTGTCTTGCTTTATTCTTACATGATGGGGGTGATGTTATGATCCGTTTTATCATTCTACTGGGTTATTTTTCCCTAACTCTGTATCTGCAACTATCTGGCAAGCTCAGTCACTACATTAACCTCCACTATTCCTATCTAGTCTATATTTCTATGGTTCTTTCTCTTCTGTTGGCTCTGGTCCAATTCTACATCTGGATTAAGAAAATCAACTCTCACAGCCATATGGAAAGTCGTCGAGCTAGACAAATCAGCGTCCTTTTACTGTCTCTACCTCTCTTGATTGGAGTTGCCTTTCCGACAGTAAGTTTGGACTCGAGAACCGTATCTGCCAAAGGCTATCATTTCCCACTCGCTGAGGGAATCGATACAGCCATTCAAGCAAGTGAAGGCACATCCAGTCAATATCTCAAACCCGATACCAGTACCTATTTTTCCAAATCTGCTTATGAAAAGGAAATGAGGAAAACAGCTGATAAATACCTCTCCCAGGAAACCATTCAAGTCACAGACGAAAACTATTTGGAGGTCATGGAAGTTCTCTATGACTATCCTCAAGAGTTTGAAGGAAAGAAAATCGAGTTTACAGGCTTTGTTTATAACGATCCTAGCCATCCAGATAGCCAGTTCCTCTTTCGCTTTGGAATCATCCACTGTATCGCAGACTCTGGTGTATATGGACTCCTAACTAAGGGAAACTCACGCCAGTATCCTGACAATACTTGGATCACCGCTAGAGGAACCCTGACTCTTCACTACCATAAAGAACTCAAACAAAAACTCCCAACACTGGAAGTTGAGAGTTTCACAAAAGTAGACAAACCAGAAAATCCTTATGTCTATCGCGTGTTTTAATAAAAAGTAGCCTTTGTAGGCTACTTTTTTTGTCCATTATATGAATTTCATTCTATCTACTCTTTCGAATTGATAGCAAACTCTTACTCTCCACCCTTCCAGTTCCGAGCAATCTCTTCATCTTTCTGGAGTTGGTCTACGAGCTCGTCGATGGAGTCAAACTTGACCATATCTCGGACACGGTCCAGCCAGTAGACCATAACTGTCTCACCGTAAATATCGTCTGAAAAGTCGAAAATATTGACTTCAAAACGTGGTTCTTCACCATCAAAGGTAACATTTTTTCCAACACTTGCCATGCCACGATATCTCTGACGTTGCACTTCGATATCGACTACGTAAACACCATCTGCTGGCATGTAAGTTCGGTCTCTTAGAACTAGATTGGCTGTTGGATAACCAATAGTCCGCCCACGAGCATTTCCATGAACGACCATTCCACGAGATGGGAGCGGAGTGCCGAGCAGATGATTGACTTCCTTGACATCTCCATCAAGAATAGCTTGGCGAATCCGTGTAGAACTAATCTTGCCCTTTTCATCCTCAACTGGAGGAACAATGATAATCTCTCCATCAAAATAGTCCTTCAGTTCATCCGCAGTTTTCTTATCTGAGCCAAAGGTATAGTCAAATCCTGCTACAATAATCGCTGGTTTTAAAGCTCTAACATATGTATCAAAGAATTCTTGACCCGTTAAACTAGCAAATTTGCTACTAAAGTCTAGCAAGAAAAGAGCCTCTACTCCGTGCCACTTCATCTTGTGCTCCCGCTCCTCATGATTAACGATGTGAAGCATGAGCTCAGGTTGGTAAGGTTGTAAGGCAAGTTTTGGCGATTCTGTAAAGGTCATCACGACAACTGGCAGATAGTCCTTCATCGAAGCCTTACTGGCCACTTCAAAAAGTTTCTGATGACCCTTGTGGATGCCATCAAAATAACCTAGTACAAGGACTGTTTTTCCCGGTACTGCAATATCTTTTTCGTTCTTAATAGGTACTGTTGTAATCATGAAACTATTATATCATAGAGCCAGTCTTTTCGCTAAGAGGAAATCCCAAATGTCGTTTTTTGCGCCTGAACTGACCTTGATAGACAATTCAAGCTATGAGTTTTTAAAAATAGCACCTCCTAAGAGATGCTATCGTTTGGTAACTAGTCTACTGTTTCTTCTAAGTCTTTTAACTTAACCGAGACAATTTTAGACACACCTGATTCTTGCATGGTCACTCCATAGATAGAATCAGCTGCCGCCATGGTCCCCTTACGGTGAGTCACGACGATAAACTGACTATCCTTGTCAAAGCGGTTGAGGTAATCCCCAAAACGTTTGACATTGGCTTCGTCCAGCGCAGCCTCTACCTCATCCAAGATGACGAAAGGAATGGTCTTAACTCGGATGATTGAGAAGAGCAGAGCCAGAGCAGATAGGGCTTTTTCACCACCACTCATGAGGTTGAGAGATTGGATTTTCTTACCTGGTGGTTGAACAGAAATCTCCACACCAGCTGTTAAAAGATCGCCCTCAGTCAATATCAAGTCTGCCTGACCACCGCCAAACATCTGTCTAAAGGTCACTTTAAAGGACTCACGAATAGCCTCAAAGGTTGATTTGAAGCGTTCCTTAACCTCATCATTCATCTCTGTGATGGTCACAAGAAGTAGGTTTTTAGCAGACAAAATATCATCTCGTTGGCTATTTAGAAAGTCTAGACGGTTGTGAACTTCTTCGTACTGTTCAATAGCATCCAAATTGACTGGACCGAGTGAGCGAATAGCTTTCTCTAAATCCTTAACCTCTTGCTCTGCCAGAGTGAGATTTCCAGTTCATGCGCTTTTTCTAGCGCCTCATTATAGCTGATCTGGTACTGGTCTGTTAGTTGAGCTTGTAGATAGCGCAAGCGTTCGCTGACCTTTTCTTTCTTGGCTTCAGCACGTGTTTGTTTACGAATCCACTCCTCATTCTGCTGACGAGCCTGATCCAAATGGCTGGCAATATCATCCAGTTGACCCTCGATATCATCCAACTCAAACTGCTTGCGAATCAAACCTTGTTGGAGGTTTGTTTTCTGAGTTTTGGCCTCTTCCACCTGCTGACTTAGCAAATCCGTATCCACTTTCTCAAGATTATCAACCTTTTCTTGGAGGAGACGCTGAATCTCCTCTTGCTCGATATCCAGATTATCCAGTTCCTTACCTAGGCGTTCAATATCAGTCACTTCGTACCGCTTTTGTCCTTGCAGTTCGGACTTAAGCAAGCGCGCTTGAGAAATCTGTTCCTGCAAGTTTTGATAACGTTCTTGAATAGCGTTTTTGTTAGACTTAATCTCTTCAATCTCAGCTTCCAGATTTTGCTTTTCACTGGCGATAGTAGCGAGGCGCTCTTGGCATTTTTCCTTGTCCGCTTGCCAATCTCCTTCAGATAGGCGATTTAATTCCTCTTCTTGAAGTTTCCAAAGCGTTTCCAGTTCTTCGACCTGCTGATTGGTTTGTTGATAAGCAAGATACAAGCCTTGCTCCTGAATACGAGCTTGCTCACCCTGAGATTTGATAGCTTCTAATCTTTCAGTCAATACCGCCATCTCATCTTGCAAGGTCTTCAAACTCGCTTCTTCTGACCGCAAGTTAGCTTCTTCCTCAGCAATTTCTTTTTGTAATTGCTCCAGCTCTGGCTTGATGAAAATACTGTTGTTTTGACGATTGGCACCCCCCCGCGTAGGAACCACCTGTACGCAACTCTGTCCCATCAAGCGTCACCACACGAACCTGATAGCGAACTTGACGAGCTGCCGTACGCGCGTGTTCTACTGTGTCAAAGATAGCCGTCGTAGCAAGCAAGTTCTTAAAAATGGCTTCTAGTCTCTTATCAAACGACACCAACTCATCTGCCATTCCCAGAAATCCTGGACTTGCAGCGATAGCATCTTGGTTCTGACTAGAAATCGTACGCGCCTTGATAGTCGTCAATGGAAGAAAGGTTGCACGACCAGCTCTGTTACGTTTAGGAAATCAATCGCCTTTGTTGCCGCGTTTTCATCTTCTACAATGATATGCTGACTGCTAGCTCCAAGCGCAATCTCCAAAGCAGTTTGATAATGCACTTCAAAGGTCAAATGTTCACTGACTGCACCAATGATCCCACCAAGACGGTCTTTTTCTTGGAGAACACTCTTAACACCCGCATAAAAATTACTATGATTTCTAAGGATATTCTCTAAGCTCTGGGCTCGAGCCTGCTTATTTTTGAGACTGTCCAGACGGTCAAAGAGTTGGCTCTGCTGGGCTTGGAAAGAAACTTTCTGCTCCTCTTGCTCCTTGGCACTAGCTTGGTAGTCAGCCAATAATTTCTGAACCTGCTCCTTGGCAGTTTCAAGCTCAGCCTGCTGTTGACTGGCCTTTTCTTTAGCTGTAGCCAGTTGTTCTTTCAGTTTCTCAAGTTGATCAGCTTGTTTTTGAGACAGCTGACGGCTGTTTTCCAACTCATTCTCGATGCGGGTCAGTTGGTTGGAGACATCCGCTTCTTCTTGTAAAAGCGCCACAAAACGTTCACGCAAGAGTTCAATCATTTGGTCAGGATCATCTGAAAATGCCAACAACTCTGCTTCTAGGCGATTGAGTTCCTTGTTGTTTTCAGCTAGACTTTTCTCTAACTGTTCCAAGTTCGCTTCTTTTTCAGCCTTTTCCTTACTTAAAACCTTTCTCTTATCTTCCAAAGTCGCCAAACGGGTTTGTGCCTCTTGTTGATTGAGGGCTACTTGCTCAGATTCCAGTTTGGATAGGGCTAGTTTTCGCTCTAAGTCACTGATCAAACTAGTCAAATCCATCAAACTTCCTTGGTCTTTAGCCATTTCAGCTTGGAGATCTTGGCGTTTCTTTTTAAGAGTTTGATTTTCCTCTTCTAACTCTTCACGCTTTTGGTAATAGCTAGTCAAAAGTTCCTGAACCTGCGTTAGCTCTTCTTCTGTTAGCTCTAGTTCAGCCTTGTTTTCCTTGATTTGAGCAACCAGTACATCCAAGTAAATCGCCTTGCGTTGACCATCCAAGTTAAGAAACTTACGAGCATTTTCAGCTTGTTTTGCAAGGGGCTTGATTTGATTATCCAACTCGAAGATAATGTCTTCTAAGCGGTCGAGATTGTCTTGAGTTTGTTGCAGTTTGCTTTCTGTTTCTTTTCGACGAGTCTTGTATTTTAAAACCCCAGCAGCTTCTTCAAAAATAGCTCGGCGTTCTTCGGGCTTGGGAGTTAAAAATTTCCTCAACCTTCCCTTGAGAAATGATAGAGAATGAATCCCGTCCCAAACCTGTATCCAAGAAAAGGTCGTGCACATCACGCAAGCGAACTTTTTTGCCATCAATCCGATACTCGCTATCACCACTACGATAGATATGGCGTTCTACCTTAATAACTTGCCCCGCATCCTTGATAAAGCCATCTTCATTGTCCAAGGTCACGATAACAGAGGCATAATTGAGCGGTTTACGACTTTCAGTCCCAGCAAAGATAACGTCTGGCATCTTGCCACCACGAAGACTCTTGACACTGGACTCTCCCAAGGCCCATCGCAGACTTTCTGTGATGTTTGATTTCCCAGAACCATTGGGCCCAACGACAGCTGTCACACCTTGGTCAAAGACGACCTTGGTCTTGTCAGCAAAGGACTTGAATCCCTGAATCTCAATCTCCTTTAAATACATGAATCCAGCCCTTTCTCAACTGCATTTTTGGCGGCCTCTTGCTCTGCCAATTTTTTAGAACGGCCTTGACCTTTTCCGATACTCTTGCCCTCAACAAGAACTTCTACATCAAAAACTTTATCATGGGCAGGCCCCGTCTCAGAGGTCACCTGGTAGCGAATATCCACATCGCCATTAACCTGGAGCAGCTCTTGCAGGTGTGTCTTGTAATCCTTAATCATTTCAAAGTCACCTGCTTCAACCTTGGGAATCATGACCTGATAGATGAACTCTTTTACCCTAGCAACATCCTTGTCCAAAAGCAAAGCACCCAAAGGCTTCAAAGGCATCTCCAAGAATGGTGTCACGATTGCGCCCACCAGACTTTTCTTCCCCTTTCCCCAGCTTGATAAACTGATCAAACTGGCAATCACGCGCAAAACCAGCCAAACTCTCCTCACGAACAATCATGGCACGGAGTTTAGACAAATCTCCCTCTGGTTTCTTAGGATATTTTTTATAAAGATATTCTGAAATCAATAATTGCAGAACAGCGTCTCCTAAAAATTCCAAGCGCTCATTGTGTGAAATTTTTAAGAGGCGGTGCTCATTGGCATAACTCGTATGAGTAAAGGCCGTTTCTAGTAAGTTTTTATCTGCAAATTCGATTGCAAAACGCTTCTTTAGTACAGTTTGTAATTCTTTCATACCAACCTCTTTCTAACTGATAACAGTCTCTTTTATTATATCAAAAAAAGCCCTCCGAGTCACTTTAAAACGGGACTAGAGGGGATTTGAGCATTATTTAGAATAAAATTTTCAATTTTAGGGACAAATTTGAGGCGAGATAAAGAAAAAGCCTTATTTAAGGCTTTCTTAGGCTGTTTACATCCACCCTGAGGGAATCGAACCCCCATCTTAAGAACCGGAATCTTACGTGATATCCATTACACTAAGGGTGGAAACTTGTTTTATTATAACAGAAATTTGCTCTAATAACAAGTTTTTTATGGGTAGACTAAGCGTCCATTAATGGGAAGCATCTCCATTCCAGATAGAGTTTTTCACGATAACATAATCAACGTGTTTAAGGTCAGCAAGCCTGCGTCCACCTGCATAAGAGATAGCACTTTGTAAATCTTGCTCCATCTCAGTAAGGGTGTCTTGCAAATGCCCTTTGGCAGGAAGTAAGATGCGTTTACCTTCCACATTTATATGCTCCTTTTTGGTATTGAGAAGCTGAACCATAGTATTCTTTGAACTGTTCGCCATCGACTTCAATCGTCTTTCCTGGGCTTTCGATATGTCCTGCAAATAGGGAACCAATCATGACCATGCTGGCACCGAAACGGATAGACTTAGCAATATCGCCATGAGTACGAATCCCACCATCAGCGATGATCGGTTTACGCGCAGCCTTTGCACACCAGCGTAGGGCAGCCAACTGCCAACCACCTGTACCAAAACCTGTCTTTACCTTTGTGATACAAACCTTACCAGGACCTATTCCAACCTTAGTAGCATCCGCACCGGCATTTTCCAATTCACGAACAGCTTCTGGTGTTCCTACGTTACCAGCAATGACAAAAGTATCTGGCAATTCTTTCTTGATATGTTGAATCATAGAAATCACGCTATCCGCATGACCATGGGCAATGTCAATCGTGATATACTCAGGAACATCAGCCTTGAGTCGGCTAACAAAGTCATACTCGTAATCCTTGACACCGACAGAAATGGAAGCAATGAGCCCTTGATCGTGCATGCGTTTGATAAAAGGAATGCGCCCAGCCTCGTCAAAACGGTGCATAATGTAAAAGTAACCGCCTTTAGCCAGTTGCTCTGCTACATTCTCATCCAAAATCGTCTGCATGTTGGCTGGTACAACAGGTAGTTTGAAAGTGTGATTTCCAAGTGTGACACTGGTATCTGCTTCTGCACGGCTTTTAATGACACATTTATTTGGGATCAACTGAATATCTTCGTAATCAAAAATTGGAAATTCATTTAACATATCGATGTCTCGTTTCTTTTGTAATGACCTACCTATGCTTGCGCATCCCTACGCCTTTTGCGACGTTTCCTTGATTTATTATAAACCAAAGTACAGTTTTTGTCAAATAATTTCAATTATAAAACAATAATGTTCGGTTTTTATAATTTAAATATAAAAAGTGAGGAGATTAGTTTCTCCCACTTCCTTATCAATATTTCTTTTTAAAAATTGCTTCGAGCTTTCCATCATTTCACAAAATTCATTATAAGATGAAGCATTCTGAGGAATTTGGATAGACCACTTTTTAAGCAAGACTCCGTACCCCACTACTTCTCCTATCTCACTATTTACTGATCGCTCTATACTAGGAAAAATCAATCCAGCTTTCTCAGCTTTTAAAATATAAGAATAGGAAATCAGCTGGAATAAGTCCTCACGGTTGATTCCTTTTTCAGTATCTTCAAGTTTTTTATATTTAGCATCTAGAACTATTTTTTTAACTCTTTATGATAAAAATCTGGAAATACTTTTCTTTCACGATTAGAAAATACTGAAATTCCGTCCGTCTTATCCTTATTTCGTGGATGTATGAAATCTTTTGGCAACAGGGTGTAAATATACTCTTCCCAGAGCCAGGAAACATCAAAAAGAATACCATGGATTTTTTGTTCATGATACCCTAAACCGTGCTTTTCTTGGCTTAGAATCATCAGACAAAGTTCTTGTAACTTTCTGTACTCGTGAAAGTATGCATGACGTATAGGTTTAGATTGATTCCCCCGAATAATCTTAGCACGATCAGCTAGTTTATAAGATGGGGTTACTCGCACGATTTCTGCCATATTTTCACGATTACTATCGAGTAGTGTTCCAAAACTTTTTTGAGTCTTTATGTACTCAATCGTATGCCGAATCAACTGCATGAGGGGATTATCATAGGTGAACTCTCTTGTTGTATAGGCAATATTTCCCATAAAAGGAACATTTCTTTTAAGATGATTTCCAACATCTATCACTCCCTTCACATGACTATCGTTATGGAAAAATTGCTGATATTCCTTATAAAGACCTTTTCGGAGAGCAGCTTGCAGATATTTGGGAAAGAGGTAAATCAAAAGCTGATAGAGCTTATCTTCGGGAGATATTCCAACATCCAAACTAGTCAGATTGATATGAAGTACCTTTTGTAAAAGATAATGCAAAAAATGGTCGTTACTTTTATCAGAAAAACGAGAGGAAATCGTTAATCTTTCCTGACCATATCCAAGAAAACCAATCACGTTCCCTGTCTTGATTTCCTGATTAACTGTTTCCAAAATCTTTTGGTCCTTGTCTAAATCAGGAGAATTCATCAAATCATTTGGGAAAATAAAAATATTGTCCTCTCGAGATAGGTTATCTAGTGTTCTATCAAGAAGGGCTTGACTTAGGTTGGGAAATTCTGCGACAAAATCTTCTCTAGCAATTCTATGCTGATTATCAGTTATCCGCATTATCATCACCAGTATCTTGCTGAACTGTTTGCTCTTTATTTGTCAGATTAAATGCTTTTTTCAATGTTGCAAGAGTTTCAGATTCTTCATAAGAACCTCGTAAGTAATCTTCCAAAAGAGGTTTGAGGTAATCTGACCAGAGTATTTCATAGTCAAAGTCTACATCCTTCAACTTAAGGAAATAACTTGGACCGATATGATAATGACTGTTTAGCTCCTGAACGTTCTCGATAGCAGCGTTCAAATTTCTTAAACGAAGTTTGCTTCTTCTGCATGGATATCTAGTTCTTTATCCAACATAGCAACTTGGCTTTCAGCAGTAACTTCAACAAAACGGAAACGACGACGCATAGCAAAATCAAAGGTATCTACTGAACGGTCAATATCATTCATTGTTCCGATGATGTAGACATTCTCAGGAATATAAAACTTGTCATCCGTCTCATGTAAATTAGCATACTGGGTGGAAACACTCCCCCTTTCGCCACGATAACCAGGGTCGATAGAGAAAAAGAGTTCACCAAAAATCTTAGAAATCTCTCCACGATTGATTTCATCAATGATGAAGACGAATTTCTTGTCAGTGTCAATCGTTGGAGATACATAATCGCATAATCCATAACTTTCTTTCATGTGATCCAAAACAATTTTTTGATAAGTTTCGTACTTTAAATTAGTATCTTCACCCTTATACAAAAGATACACTTTTTCTTTGGTAGCAACAGGAGAATCAAACTTCACATTCCCTTGACTATTTAAACTGGCTGGAACAGAACTACGAGGGAAGAGGTATTGTCCTTGCTTTTCATTGATAGCATCCGTTAGCTTACCCCACGCTTCCTCAAAATTATCTTGGCCTCCAGTTTTTTGAGCTTCTTTAGCCTTCTGACAAAATTTCTTAAAAATGCCGTCCTGCAAGCCAAAGTTAATCTGTCCATCATTTACCAGGATTGGTCTCAACCCCTCTACAAAATCCGTATAATCATAGGAAGGGTGAAACTGTACAAATTCGATTTGGTCTTCGTTGCCACCCGTTAATTCTTTGGCAATTTCTTTAGCAAGATAAGTTTTTCCTGTGCCAGGAGCACCGCGGAGGATGAGGTTTTTGGATTTTTTTAATATACCACTATAATTAAATAAAAAAATCATTCCTTAACATAGTTTCACTTTCTAATTTTTTTATACTTTTTTTCCAATTAGGATGATTCAAAAAAATAGTCATAGTCTTGAATTATGATTTCATCACTTGCAGCAAATTTTATTAACTGGTTAGTCTCTTTAGTTCGATACTTAATATCTGATGGAAACCATATTGTTTCTTGCCCCGTAAAGAAAAACCACTCCCTCTCTATATACTCTTTTTTCCAATCAACAATAATGGTATGCCCATCATCTAAAACCTCTTTAACAGTCGCCATTCCACGAATTTTCATCACAGAAACCTTTAAATCATCTTTCTTTACAAAAGGTACATTCTTCTTTTTTTGACATATGTGGATTTAGCAAATAAAACGTCACCTGGTTTAATTTTATTAAACAACTTTAACATTCTTTGATACTGTTTATTTTTCCTCGTTATTATGCCATCCTAATTCCCACTTTCCTTCTTTTCATAAAATATTCAAGATAATCATCATCACCAAATTTTTGTACCAACAAAAAAATAGTTATTTTGTTCACTGTTCATTTGAATACTCCTTTTTACTTTCACAAGTAAGTCCTATTAATATATAGTTCATCTCTAGCATATCATATCCTATAAAAAAAGAAAAGAAATTCTAAACAAAAAGCCCAGCGTTAGGAGCTTCAATGTCTCTTAACACTAGACTTCTTTTCAATATTAATAATACTCACCCTGACGGTAGTCCCATGAGTTAAAGGTATCTGACAGGTGCATCATGATTTTATCAATGTCAAGCCCTTTGCGGATAACAACTGGAGCTGGTGAGATTGAACGGTCTCCTCCTTGTTCTGGGATGAGCTTACCATCTTTATCAACCATAGACACCATCACACCTTGCTCGTAGCGCGTTTCAATCGTTTTATCAGGTTGGATAGATGCCACATAGTCGTCTGCCTCGATGACAAGGTCCACTGCTCCTTCTATACGTTCTCCGATACCTTCCACCTTACCGCGGTTTCCTTTTTCCAGATGGGTTAGCTGATGAGGCGTAGACCATTTTACCTTCTTCCCAAAGTTTAGCAGCCAGTTGTTCACCAGCTTTACCAAATTTAATGACAAAACAGCTAGTACCACGAACGTCAGTCATAAGTTCTTCACGGCCATCACCATATGCTTTGAGTTTTTTCAAAAGCTTCTGGTTTTCCATGGAAGGATACAACCAAGTAGAATGTCTTCGTCCCAATGTTTTTTTGATAGAAGGCTTCAATTTCTGAGTTGAGTTGTGCTAAAGCTCGAAGCTCATCCATGCTACCACAGAGAACGACACCTGGTTTGTTACGGTTACGTTCTTTGGCTGCGAACTTACGCTCAAGTCCTGCCTTGTCGCTCGTCATGATAATGTAACCAACTTTTTGTAGGGACAAACAATACATCCGCCCTCACCTTTTTAAAATGTCATAGCCTTCTTGAGAAAGTGTTCCGTTCCATTGAATGTGTTTTGTCATAGTTCTATATGTCCTTTTCTATTTTTTTCTAATCCTGCCAGTAGGCTGGACGTTGTTTTTCATAGGCAGCAATCAAATCTTCATACTGCAAAAGTAATACTGATATCATCCAAACCATTTAAGAGCTTGTGTTTCCACTCGCTATCTATTTCGAAAGTGAATTCTCCGACTGGTGAGATGATTTTTTTGTTGTTCCAAGTCCACAGTTACCTGGTCGGTCGGTTTGAGTTGGGCTAGTTTCTCTCTAACCTCCCTAGGTTGGACAATAGGCAGCATGCCATTATTGAGTTCATTATTGTAATGAATATCCCCAAAAGAACCTGCAATCACGACCTTAAAACCATAGTCGGCTAGAGCCCAAGCTGCGTGTTCTCTCGAAGAACCTGCCCCAAAGTTATCCCCTGAGATGAGAATACTGGCTTTACGATATTCAGGTCGGTTAAAAACAAAGTCTGGATCCTCGGTGTAGTTATCGTCTAGATAACGCCAAGCATACATAAGGTACTTACCAAAGCCTTTTTTATCAATTAACTTGAGAAACTGCTTGGGGAGTATTTGGTCAGTGTCGATGTTATCATTCATGAGAGGAACGGTCGTTCCTGTATAAACTGTAAATTTCTCCATATCCTCTCCTTACTGGGCCTCTGGCATTTGCCGAACATCTACGAAGCGCCCTGCGATAGCCGCTGCAGCTGCCATGGCTGGACTGCAGAGATGGGTCTTAGCACCAAATCCCTGTCTATCTTCAAAGTTGCGGTTGCTGGTTGAGGCACAGTGGACCCCATCAGGGACTTTGTCCGGATTCATCCCCAGGCACATAGAGCAACCTGGGTCTCTCCACTCAAAGCCAGCGTCTAAGAAAACCTTATCCAAGCCCAACTTCTCAGCAGCTCGTTTGACAGGACGAGAGCCTGGAACCACGATAGCCGTTAAGTTGGGAGCAATTTTCTTCCCTTTGACAAATCGCGCGGCCAGTTGTAAATCGCTGAGACGAGCATTGGTACAAGACCCGATAAAGATATAACCTAGTTCAATATCCGCTGGCTTTTGACCAGGCTCCAAGTCCATGTAATGATAAGCTCGCTCATCATTCATATCCTTAATTTCTGGAAAACTACTGTCAAAGTCGACGCCCATAGCAGGATTGGTTCCCCAAGTCACCATAGGAGCCAAGTCTGAGACATCCATCTGGATAACCTTATCATAAACAGCATCATCATCGCTGACAAGCGTCTTCCAGTCAGCAACCGCCTCCTCGAAAGCTTCGGGGACGCATTCCCGTCCCTTGAGATAGTCATAGGTAGTCTGATCTGGATTCATGATTCCCATCTTGGAGCCAAACTCGATGGACATATTGCAGATGGTCATTCTCTCTTCCATGGTCAGTGCATCAATTGCTTGCCCACGATATTCCACCACATATCCCACACCACAAGCAACACCATACTTGGCAATTAAGGCGAGAATGTAATCCTTAGAATAAACTCCTTTTTGAGGAACACCAGTGAACTCTACCAGCATTTTCTTGGGTTTGACCTGCCAAAGGGTCTGGGTAGCAAAGACATGCTCGACCTCACTGGTCCCAATCCCAAAGGCGATAGCCCCGAAAGCTCCGTGAGTAGCTGTATGACTGTCTCCACAGACGATGAATTTTCCTGGTTGGGTCCGTCCTGTTTCTGGACCTACCATGTGAACGATTCCCTGCTTTTCAGAACCATGGGCAGCATGTTCAATCCCAAACTCCTCAACATTTTCAGCAAGCTTATCAATTTGAGCCTTAGAAATGACATCTCGAATATCGTAGATATTGACCGTTGGTACATTGTGGTCAAAGGTTCCGAATGTCAAGTCGGGCCGTCTCAATCTGCGCCCCGCATCTCGTAATCCTTGAAAAGCTTGGGGACTAGTCACTTCATGAATATAGTGCTGGTCCACATACATGAGTTGGGGCTGCCCTTCTTCTCCTGTGATGACATGACGGTCCCATAATTTATCAAAAATCGATTTTCCTGCCATCCATTACCTCCAAATAAAATATAAGGCTACTAGTGTGGTCACCATCCCTAGAAACCAAACTGTTTTAAAGTACCATTTTCTAGTCTTGTGGTGAAAGGTGATTCCTGCCAACCAGGCACCAAAACCACCAAAAGTAAAGGCTAAAATGAGTAAGATTTTCTCTGGGACGCGCCAAGCACCTCTTCTTGCCTTGGATTTGTCAATGCCATAAATCAAGAAAACCAGCAAATTCCAAATCAAGAGGGCAAGTGTTATTCCTTCATTTATCTTCATAATCTTTCAATGATAGCTTCTGTCATTTCCTTGGTCGAAGCCTGTCCTCCAATATCTCTTGTTAAAATGCCAGCCGCTAAACTAGCTTCAACAGCACGTTCGATACGCTCCGCATCTTCATAACGTCCAAAGCTATCTCTCAACATCATGGCAACTGACAAAATCATGGAAATAGGATTGGCAATTCCTTGACCTGCAATATCAGGTGCCGAACCATGAATAGGTTCATAAAGACTTGGACCTATTTCAGAATGACTAGCTGATGGCATGACTCCAAGCGTGCCAGATAGAACGCTTGATTCATCAGATAGAATATCTCCGAAAAGATTTTCCGTCACGATGACATCAAACTTGGCAGGATTGGTAATCATGAGCATGGCAGCTGAGTCCACCAACTGGTGTTCCAAGGTTACATCTGGGAAATCCTGAGCGACTTCCTCAGCTACTCTCCGCCAGAGTTTTGAAGTCGCTAGAACATTTTGCTTATCGATACTAGTAACGATTTTTCTGCGACTTCTTGCGATTTCAAATGCCTTGCGAATGATCCGCTCTACTTCCTCATAGCTGTAGTCGTTGATATCACGCGCTTTTCGCTCTTCAAGGATATGATCCCCAAAGTAAATTCCACCTGTCAACTCACGCACCACGACAAAGTCTACACCAGCAATTCGTTCCGGTTTGAGAGGTGACAAATGCTTGAGACTATCAAAAATCTTAACAGGGCGAATATTGGCATAAAGATTGAGTTCCTTACGAAGAGCCAGCAAGCCTTGTTCAGGCCGAACCGATGCTCCATCATACTGAGGACTACCGATAGCCGCAAGGAGAATAGCATCTGCTTCTCTACATGCCTTGAGGGTTTCATCAGGTAAGGGATGCCCCACAGCATCAATACCCGCACCTCCAAAGGGGCGTCTGTCTATCTCATAGTTAAATCCTGTTTTTGAAGCTAGAGCTTCCAGAACCGCTAAACCAGCTTCCATGATTTCTGGACCGATTCCATCCCCTGCTAGAGCTACTATTTTCTTTGTCATAGCCTTCTCCTTTACACACTAGGCATGTCTCGGTAGGAAACGCTATGCCCCATCTCACCTGCATTCTCTTTTTGAACAAAAGTATTGGCATTGATATAAGCAATAGCCGAAGCCTTCAATACATCGAAATCGAGACCTGCTGCGTTAAAGATGGTTTCTGTATCTCTGTTTTCAACAGTGACCAAGACACGAGCCTGGGCATCGATACCATCTGTTACCGCGTCAATAGTATAGGACACCAAGCGGACAGATTGGTTAAAGAACTTATCGATAGCGTTAAAGATCGCTTCAACGGAACCTTGCCCTGTCGCATTAAATTCGACTTTTTCACCATCCATATTGGCCAGGCTAACGAGAGCTTCAATGTCATTATCTGCATGAGTTTGAAGTTGTAAATCATCAAAGTGGAAGCCTTCTGGATTTTCAACCATGGTTCCAGCTACCAGAGCTCGAATATCTGCATCCGTGATTTCTTGCTTTTTATCAGCTAACGCCTTGAACTTAGCAAAGAGTGGTTTGATATCCTCTTCTGTAAAGTCTAGAGCCAATTCCCTTAGTTTCTCAACAAAGGCATGGCGACCAGACAATTTACCAAGTGGAAGGCTATTACTCTTGACACCGACCAATTCAGGTGTGATGATCTCATAAGTGAGAGGATTTTTAAGGACTCCATCTTGGTGAATACCAGACTCGTGAGAAAAGGCATTACCACCAACGACAGCTTTATTTTTAGGAACTGGAATACCAGAGAAGCGAGAAACCATTTCAGACGTATTCATTGTTTCATCCAAAACAATATCACTAGTTGCTTGGAAGAAATCCTCACGAATCTTCAAAGCAACAGCTACTTCTTCAAGAGCAACATTACCTGCGCGTTCACCGATACCATTAATAGTTCCCTGGACACGTCCAGCACCGTGTTTAATTGCTGTCAAAGTATTTGCAGTTGCCATACCGAGATCATCGTGACAGTGGACACCAAAGACAACTTTATGATCTGATTTAATATTTTCAGTCAAGTAATCAAAGATACGAGCAAACTCTTCTGGAGTCGTAAAGCCAACTGTGTCAGGGATATTGATATAAGATGCACCTGCATCGACCGCTGTTTGAACGACTTGTAAGAGGAAATCCAACTCTGTTCTAGTCGCATCTTCAGGAGAGAATTCGACGATTTCAAACTTAGAACGAGCATAAGAAACATGTTCCTTGATAGCTTCTAAAATCTCTTCCTTGCTTTTATTGAGCTTATACTTGCGGTGAATCGGACTGGTAGCGATAAAGACATGAATTTGAGGATACTTGGCATCCTTAAGAGCCTCATAACAAGCATCAATATCAGATTTTACAGAACGAGCTAATCCTGTCACTGCTGTTTTTTTCATGGCTTTAGCAATTTCTTGAACAGCTATAAATGAATCTGGACTAGCAGCCGGAAAACCAGCTTCAATTACAGAAATTCCCCATTTCTCCAGCTGTCTTGCAATGGAAACTTTTTCCTTTATTGAGAAGTTAACACCAGGTGTTTGTTCCCCATCACGAAGGCTTGTATCAAAAAATTCAACTTTACGCATAAGATTTCCCCTTTTCCAAATGTGGTTTTAAAAAAACATCTCGCTTAGAAGCCCAAGCGAGATGTTGATTTACTCCCGCTTGGTAAGCCAAACAGGACTAATGCTTTTGCACTAGCCCGAGTACCTCAACAACAAAGCAAATTGATTAAACTTAGCTGTTTTCATGTTTGACTTTCTCCTTCGTTTGATATCTTGTTTAGTATTTTAGCATAGCTAAAAACACTTGTCAAGAAAAAAATCCAATATTTTTCTGAAAATTTCTTCAGTAAAGAATATTTTTGCTAATTGAAAGTATTTGAAAACTCAAGTAACCTTCCTTATTTTTTTACAGTCAAGTTCCAACTTCTTTTCGATGAGTTCTAACACTTCTTCATCTTGCAAACTATCATCAAGCGCCAGACTAAGCCAGTAGCGTTTGTTCATATGAAAGGCTGGATAAATGCCTTTTTTTGAAAGTAAGTCAGCTACTTGGTCGTGTTTAATATTGACTGCTTCGGCTAGCCCTTCTCTCCCCTTCTCCAGTTTATCCCATGGGATTCTCATCACAAGAGCATACCATTTTTGATTGTCTTCATGGCGCAATACAGCTGTATCAGGAGACTTTTCCCACAGATACTCCAACTGATTACCATACTTTTCCTGAATCTTATCAATGATACGCTTAGTCTGAGGGCAGATAAAATCCTGTACATCAAAGCAGGCCTTCCGAATCTGGTAAAGAATCTCCAAACAAGCCTCACGGACACTTCCGACAAACTTCCCCTCATACTTTTCATATGTACTTGAGGATAAAGGTCACCCGTTTCCTGGTCAAAAACAAGAAAACTCACATTATCAGGAGTGATGGAGACTGTCATGAAAAAGTCACCCTGCAAAATCTGGCAACTATAGGTCCAGACTTCCCCATTTTCTACAAAACCATAGGCATGAGCTTTTTCTTTATTAAACTGATAGGATTTAAAAATTTCAAACATAAGTGAAAACTGCTACCAAAAGCTAGCAGTTCCTTTCTATTTTTTAAAAGACAACCTTGGTTCCATGCAATTGTGTCACGCCCAACTGTTCGATAAAGGTTTGACGGTTATCCAAGTCAATCCCCCCACCTGGTAAGATTTCAATTTTACCTTTAGCCTGTTCCAAAATTCTGTGATAATGAGCGAAACGTTTCTCTAGCGAATCTCCAGACACACCAGCACGAGTTAAGATACGAGTGACTCCGACTTGGCTGAGCCAGTCAATGGCTTCCAACTGGTCTTCATCACTCAATTCATCAAAGGCCATGTGAAAGACAATTTCCATTCCTTTAGATGCGGCAATCAACTTCTCAAGATTAGGCTTATCTAACTTCTTATCAGCAGTTAAAGCCCCAAATACAACCCCTTGACTTCCAGCCTGAGTAGTCAAACGAATGTCTTCTAGCATGATCGCTATTTCAAGATCAGTATAGACAAAGTCGCCACCACGTGGACGAATCATAGTCATGATGGTGGTGTCGTAGTTAGCTGCCAGTTCAACCGCTGCCTTGGTCACTCCATAGCTAGGTGTTGTTCCACCCACTGCTAGATTGTCACAAAGTTCGATTCGACGAGCTCCAGCCTGCATCGCTTTTTCAAGCAAGGTCACATTTTCAGCACAAAATTCGTAAATCATTTGATTCTCCTTGATGTTTTCTTTAAATTTATTATATCATATTATTTTAACTATGCTTTTATTTTTATCAAGGCAAATAACTACTATTTTTATCTATTCTTTGTCAGGAATGACTTTAAAGAGATAGTAGGTGATAAAGATAGTCAAGGCTCCCAGACCGATTTTGACTGGCAAAAGAGGGGCAAAATAAATAGAAATCCCCATCAAGATATAGATAGATACGATGATTTTTTTCTTTCGTTCTCGCGCTATTGACTTGGTTTCCCGAAAGTCCGCTACATAAGTCTGATAAAGCTTTGTATGATAAAGCCAGTCTTCAAAACGCTTAGAAGATTTTGAAAAGCAAGCGATAGCTAACAAAAGAAAGGGCGTTGTTGGCAAAAGTGGTAATACAACTCCAATAACAGCTAAAGCCAGTGAAATAAAGCCAATACTGAGGTAAATGAGACGCATGATTTCTCCTAGATAAATTACTCTTCCTCTAGTTTCGCATACAAGGGGGAGATTTGTCAAGCTCCAGCCAAAAAGAGCCTGAAATTCATTTTCAGGACTCTGCATTTTATTTAATTTTCTCTTCTTCGTAGTCGCCATTACTACATACAACCTGCTTACCACCACCACGGACTTTTTTCTCCACAAGGAAGTGTCCGCATTTTGGACAGTCACGGCCAATTGGTTTGTCCCAGGAAGTAAACTCACATTCTGGGTAACGATTGCAACCATAGAAGATACGATTGCGCTTGGTTTTGCGTTCAATGATTTGTCCTTGATGACAGCTTGGACACTCGACTCCAATCTCCTTAACAATCGCTTGTGTATGACGGCAGTCTGGGAAGTTGCTACAAGCATAGAATTTACCAAAACGACCGAGCTTAATCACCATTGGACTGCCACAAACTTCACAGTCAAATCCAGCTGGCTCATCCTTGATCTGGATTTTTTCCATTTCGGATTCAGCCTTGGCTACTTCTTTGGAGAATGGTTTATAAAATTCGTCAATAACACGTTGCCACTGCTCTTTTCCAACTTCGACATCATCCAGTTTCCCTTCCATCTCAGCTGTGAAGGTCACGTTTACGATATCTGGGAAGTATTCAACGATGAGTTTATTGACAATTTCTCCCAGTTCTGTCGGTTCAAAACGTTTTGCTGCCAGACGAACGTAGTAGCGTTTTTGGATAGTTTCAATGGTCGGAGCATAGGTTGACGGGCGTCCAACTCCATTTTCTTCCAAGGTCTTGATAAGAGTCGCTTCCGAATAGCGAGCTGGCGGTTGAGTGAAATGTTGTTCTGGCTTGCTATTGACCTGCTTGACCACATCTCCTACTGCCATATCTGGCAACATTTTATTCTTATCAGAATCATTATAAATGGCAAGATAACCATCAAACTTAACCTGACTACCATTGGCAGCAAATTGAACCCCATTTTGAGACAATTTAACAGCCATGGTATCAAAGATAGCGCCTGTCATCTGGCTAGCCACAAAACGGTTCCAGATCAGGGTATAGAGCTTGAGCTGGTCTTTGTCCAAGTACTTAGCGATGCTTTCAGGTGTGTTAAAGACACTAGATGGACGAATGGCTTCGTGGGCATCCTGAGCACCTGAGGCATTCTTGACCTTGCTACCATGCTTGGAATACTTGCTACCAAAACGGTCGTTAATGTAGCTTGCAGCTTCGTTCTGAGCCACAGGACTGATACGAGTCGAGTCAGTACGCATATAGGTAATCAAACCTTGCACACCTGATCCGATATTGATCCCTTCATAGAGCTGTTGAGCCACCATCATGGTCTTTCGAGTACGGAAATTAATTTTGTTAGCCGCATCCATTTGCATGGTTGAAGTTGTATACGGTAGGGGCGCATTGCGTTTGCGTTCTTTCTTATCTACCTGGTCTACTGTGAAATCTTTACTAGTCAAATGGGACAAGACTTCTTTGACCTCTTCATTGGTGGTCAATTTCATCTTTTTGCCATTCATACCATAGAAAGAAGCCTGAAATTGTTTGGTTCCCTTCTTAAAAACACCATCAATTGTCCAGTATTCTTCCGGTTGGAAGGCATTGATTTCATTTTCACGGTCAATGATGAGTTTAAGGGCAACTGACTGCACGCGCCCTGCTGATAAGCCCTTCTTAACCTTTTTCCACAAAATAGGCGAAATCGAATACCCTACCAAGCGGTCCAAGACACGACGAGCTTGTTGGGCATCGACCAAGTCCATGTCAATCTTGCGAGGTTTTTAAAGGCATTTTTTACTGCGTCTTTGGTGATTTCATTAAAAACCACACGGTTGGCATCATTCTCATCCAAATCAAGGATATGAGCCAAATGCCAGGAAATTGCTTCTCCTTCACGGTCCGGGTCACTCGCCAGAAAGACTTTATTGGACTTTTTAGCTTCTTTTTTCAAGTCATTAATGAGAGGGCCTTTTCCACGGATATTGATATACTGCGGTTCATAGTTATTTTCAATGTCGACCGACATACTGGATTTTTTCAAATCACGTATATGCCCGACACTGGCTAAAACCTTGTAATTTCTGCCTAGATATTTCTCAATCGTTTTCGCCTTGGCAGGAGACTCTACGATGACTAGATTTTTTTTAACTGTTGATTTTTTCTTCTTTGTTGCCGTAGCCACACTATCACACCTTTTCAAAGTAATAAACTTTATAAAGTGTAAACCATTTTTCTATAGCTGTCAAGACCTAAGTACTATATATAGAAGAAAAGTTTATCTGAGGGAACAAATTTCTCCTTAAAATTCAAACTCAGCCAGCACATCTTGACCGCTGGAAATCAGTTTTGCTCCCTCTTGAATCAGGTGGTGACAGCCATCTGAATGGCCATCTAAAATGTTTCCTGGAATGGCAAAAACATCGCGTCCTTCTTCCATAGCTCGCTCACAAGTAATAAGACTACCAGAACGCATCCTTGCCTCTGCAACGATCACACCACGGCAAAGGCCAGCAATGATGCGATTACGAGCTGGAAAGTGAAATTTCAAGGGTTCTTCATCTGGTCCGTATTCGCTAAGTACCAAATGGTGATTGCCAATGTGTTCTTGCAAACGTTTATTGGCACGGGGGTAGAAAACATCCAAGCCTGTTCCAATGACGGCAATCGTTCTTCCTCCATTCTGGAGTGCAGCCATATGGGCAGCCGTATCAATCCCTTTGGCCAAACCACTGACCACAATTAACTCGTTTTCCAAACCTTGAATGACTTTCTGAACCGACTTTGCTCCCTGACTTGAACATGAACGACTCCCTACAAGAGCAACCTTTGGAAATTTCAATAAGTCTAGATTCCCTTTATAAAACAAGATCGCTGGAGCATCATAAATCTCACTCAGATCCCAAGGATAACAGTCGTCTAGAATCGAGAAGGATGGGAATTTTTGAAACTCCTTCTCCAACTGTGCATCATCTATCTGGAAATAGCGTTCCATAAAGACAGCAGGATTACGGCATCCCGATATTTCTGCAATGTCACCTAGCAAGAGCTCCTGATCTACAGTCTCATCGTATTCAAGAACAGTTAAAATCTGTTGATTTGTCAGCCCAGCTTTTCTCAATTTGTAAATCTCATAGTTTGTGATCTTCATATACAACTCCATTTCTTTTTCTACTCATCTATCTATTCGTAAAAAAATAAAAAGAAGACCAAGAATCTTCTTTTTTTCATTTATTCAGCTTTAGCTTTAGTATTTGACCAGCTACTTTCAACCATCGGTAAGATTGTTTTTAAAGTTTCCCCATCCCCTTCAAGTGAAACATAGCGGATTTTACCATCATTTGATCGGAAAACCCAAGTAACGAGGTATTTCCCTGACTTAGCAATTGCATTGACAACATAGGCTTCATAACCTCCAATGGTCGATTTGGAGCCCCAAACCTTACTGAAATCAGAGCTTTGTTCTTTGGAAGTTAAAATACTAGATGAGACAGCCACAACATCCAGTTTAGCATATTCTTCTTCGCTGATATTAAACTGCTCAGCCTTGAAGGTATTCAGCGTAACAATGTTGATATCTGTTCCATCACTATACTGTATATCATTTCCACCTTCTACTTCATGGAATCGAACCCATGATTTGGGTACCTTGACAAAACCATATTCATTCGAACCAATGATTTGCGTCTCTTCCTTTTTCGCTTCAGAAACGTCAGAGCTAGAGCTACTCGTTTCCTGACTGCTAGAAGAACTAACAACTGCAGACGAACTTTCTTCGGTTGCTGTTTGTGATTTATTGGAGCATGAAGCTAGAAAAACACTAGCAGTAACTACAGTACCTAAAATTAATAATTTTTTCATCCTACCACCTTTCCATCTGCATTATAAGAAAAATATGGACTTCTGTCAAATTCTAACCTAATCTATTCTGTTAGTTTCCGATTTTATAGCTCACATTTAAAGCAAAAACTCTTGAAAAATCTTCAAGAGTTTTATTTTCTATTTCTATTCTTCATCCATGCTCAAGACGCTAAGGAAGGCTTCTTGTGGGACTTCTACTGATCCGATAGCCTTCATGCGTTTCTTACCAGCTTTTTGTTTTTCAAGGAGTTTGCGTTTACGAGAAACGTCACCACCGTAACACTTGGCAAGTACGTTCTTACGAAGGGCCTTGATATCAGTACGAGCCACGATTTTGTGCCCAATAGCTGCTTGAATTGGCACCTCAAATTGTTGACGAGGGATGATTTTCTTGAGCTTATCCACGATGAGTTTCCCACGTTCGTAGGCAAAATCCTTGTGAACGATAAAGCTGAGGGCATCCACCTTGTCCCCATTGAGAAGGATATCCATTTTGACCAGTTTAGATGGGCGATACTCTGACAATTCGTAGTCAAAACTTGCATAACCACGTGTCGAAGACTTAAGCTTATCAAAGAAGTCAAAGACAATTTCAGCAAGTGGAATTTGATAGATGACATTAACACGATTGTCATCAATATAGTCCATGGTTACAAAGTCCCCACGCTTGCGCTGAGCTAGTTCCATAACTGCTCCGACAAACTCCTGCGGTACCATGATTTGCGCCTTGACATACGGTTCTTCAATAGTCGCAATCTTGGTTGGATCTGGAAATTCAGAGGGGTTAGACACATCCATAGATTCACCGTCAGTTTGGTTAACCTTGTAAATAACAGACGGAGCTGTCATGATGAGGTCAATATTGAACTCACGTTCTAAACGCTCTTGGATAACATCCATATGGAGAAGTCCAAGGAATCCACAACGGAAACCGAATCCAAGCGCCTGAGATGTTTCTGGTTCAAACTGCAGGCTGGCATCGTTGAGCTGCAATTTTTCAAGGGCTTCACGAAGGTCATTGTACTTGTTTGATTCGATTGGATAAAGACCCGCAAAGACCATAGGATTCATCTGCTTGTATCCATCTAGCGGTTCTGCTGCTGGATTGCTTGCTAGAGTAACTGTATCACCCACACGGGTATCTTGAACCGTTTTGATAGAAGCCGCAATATAACCAACGTCACCAGTCGCAAGAAAATCACGACCAACTGCTTTCGGCGTGAAAATACCGACCTCCGTCACATCAAAGGTCTTGCCATTGCTCATGAGCTGAATCTTATCGCCAGGTTTAACCACTCCGTCCATAACACGCACTTGGAGGATAACCCCACGATAGGCATCATAAACTGAGTCGAAAATCAAGGCTTTTAATGGAGCTGCAACATCACCCGTTGGTGCTGGCACTTTTTCAACGATCTGCTCAAGAATTTCTTCAATACCAATACCAGCTTTGGCTGAAGCTAAGACTGCTTCGCTGGCATCCAGTCCGATGACATCCTCAATCTCTGTACGAACACGCTCTGGATCAGCTGCTGGAAGGTCAATCTTGTTAATGACTGGCAGAATTTCCAAATCATTGTCCAAGGCTAGATAAACGTTAGCAAGAGTTTGAGCTTCAATCCCTTGAGCCGCATCAACCACCAAAATCGCTCCTTCACAGGCAGCTAGCGAACGCGACACTTCATAGGTAAAGTCCACGTGTCCTGGTGTATCAATCAAGTGGAAAATATAGGTTTCGCCATCTTTTGCAGTGTAATTGAGCTCAATGGCATTGAGTTTAATGGTAATCCCACGTTCACGCTCAAGATCCATACTATCTAGAAGTTGGGCTTGCATTTCACGACTAGAAACGGTCTCCGTCTTTTCCAAAATGCGGTCTGCTAGGGTTGATTTCCCATGGTCAATATGGGCGATAATAGAGAAGTTCCGAATCTTCTCCTGTCGTTTCTTCAATTCTTCTAAGTTCATGATGCTCTTCCTTTCAGGGTATCTATTAATTATAAATTGTTTTTAACATTTTGACAAGACCATACCCTGCTAGGAGTACTAATCTTCGGCAATAAAACCATCATTTTCGATAAAGTGGTGTTCGGTCATTCCTTGGTCTGTAAAGACGATTCCATGAAGGACACCACCATAAACAGCTCCTCCATCCATGCCAATCTTGCCATCTTCTGTCATCCAAAGCTCAGCAGTACCTCGGTCTTGCTTTAGCAAACCATAAACTGGTGTATGCCCAAAGACAATGATTTTCCCAGTATGATTTTCGGCTTCGTGGAATGGTTTTCTGAGCCATACTTTCTTATAATCTGTAGTTTCATGCCAATCATCCAAGGTCAAATCAATACCTGCGTGAACAAAGATATATTTGTCTGTCTCTACCACAAATGGCATTTGACGAATAAATTCGACCAAGTCTGCCGCTTCAGTCGCAACACGCTTGGCATCTTCTACGCCATCAACTGGTGCATCCAAGGGACGACCTAAAATTGAGTTAATGGTTGTATCACCACCATTGCGACGATAATGGTCATAGCTTTCTTCTGGGTCATCAAGCCAAGTCAGAAACATATACTCATGGTTACCTGATAAACAAATAGCTCCTTGATTGTCGACCAAGTCTTTGACCATCTCTAGAACACGGCGACTGTCTTCACCTCGGTCAATCAAATCCCCTAGAAAGAGCAACTGAGTTTGACCATCCCAGGTTTTGAGCAGATCTTCTAGCATACCTGCTTTCCCGTGAACATCTCCAATTACGTAATAGTCTGTCATTTATTTCTCCCTCGTTTGCAATAATTCTCTAGCTTGGGTAAGGGCCGCCTCTGTTACATTCTCCCCAGCCAACATTTTAGCCACTTCCTCTACTCGCTCTTCTAAAGTCAAGAGACGAACTGTCGAAACAGTTGAATGTTCGTCGCTAATCTTTTCAATAAAGAATTGGTAATCTGCAATCGCAATTACTTGTGGTAGATGAGAAATAGCAAGAACCTGACCATGCTGACCAATCTTATGAATCTTTTGAGCGATGGCTTGGGCCACACGACCTGAAACACCTGTATCCACCTCATCAAAGACAATACTAGTCTTACCTTCCTTACGAGAAAAGGCGGATTTAATAGCTAGCATGAGGCGGGATAATTCCCCACCGGACGCAACTTTAACCAAGGGTTTAAAGTCTTCACCAGGGTTGGTGGAAATGTAAAACTCAACTGTTTCATTCCCCTCACGGCTGAACTTGCTCTTACTAAAGCGAACTTGAAATTGAGCCTTCTCCATATAGAGGTCTTGCAGTTCTTGTTTAATTTCTGCTTCAAGCTGCTGGGCCAAATCATGACGAGCTGTTGCAAGCTGCCCTGCCAAATCAACAAGATTAACTTCCAATTTCTTGAGCTCTGTTTCCATGTCTTCGGAAGAAAGGTTATTACCCGTCAAGAGATTGTACTCATCCGTAATCTTAGCAAAATAAAGCAGGACATCATCCACAGTTCCACCGTACTTACGGGAAATAGTATTCAGAAGATCTAGGCGATTCTCAACCTGCATGAGGCGATTGCCATCAAAATCTAGATCTTCAATAATATCTTCCAAACGCTTTGTAATATCTTCTAAAACATAGTAGGTCTCTGATAGAGAACTTGAAATTTCACGGTATTTAGGGTCAAATTCTTCGACACTTTCCATGTCATTCATGGCTGAACGGACATTAGCAAGACTGGAGAATTCCTCATTGTCCAACATACTATAGGCATTGGTTAGCGTATCCGCAATGTTCTTATGATTGAGAAGCTTATCTCGTTCTTGGTTGAGAGCCAAGTCTTCACCAGCCTGCAAGTTTGCAGCCTCAATCTCTGCCATTTGAAATTCCAACATCTCAATACGAGCCTTGTGTTCTTGCTGGTTTTTCTTAACTTCCAAAACCTGCTTGCGCATTTTACGATAGGCATCAAAGCTCGTCTGATAGGTCTCCTTCAAGTCCAAGAAAGCTGCATCACCAAACTCATCCAACATCTGGATGTGCAGTTGAGGACGCATTAACTCCTCTTGGTCATGCTGACCATGGATATCCACAAGGTGTTGCCCAATGGCACGCAAGACAGAAAGATTGACCATCTGACCATTCACGCGACTAACACTACGACCGTTTGCAAAATTTCACGCCGGATGATAATTTCATCACCCATTTCCAAACCTTGCTCATCAAAAAGTTCCTGTAAAAGGCGACTATTTTCAACTGAGAAAAGCCCCTCAATCTCTGCTTTTGGCGCACCATGACGAATAACGTCTGTCGTTGCACGAGCCCCCAACATGAGATTCATAGCGTCGATAATGATAGACTTTCCAGCACCCGTTTCCCCGGTCAAAACAGTCATACCCTTTTCAAAATTGAGGGAAATCGCCTCAATAATGGCAAAGTTTTTTATCGAAATTTCAAGTAACATACTGACCTACCATTTTTTGACTTGTTCAACAATTTCTTCAGCTGCCTCTGCTGTTCTAGCTACAATTAAGATAGAATCATCATCAGCTAGACAGCTAAAAATCTGTTCAGAAAATGCTTCAACCAACTGACTCTTCACAAAAATAGTATTTCCAGGAATGACAGCAAGGTTGATCATATTTCCCATTAACTCAGAACTCACAATATTGTCCTCAGCTAACTGCAAACTTTTGACGATTGATTTTGGCAACTCATAGATATATGTGTTGTTCTTCAAAGGAATTTTAACAATCCCAAGCTCCTTGATGTCTCTTGAGACAGTGGCTTGCGTAGCAGATATACCTGCTTCCTTCAAATGTTCAACGATTTCTTCCTGTGTTCCGATCTGATAATCCGTAACAAATCTTCTAATTTTTTCAAGTCTCTCTTTTTTATTCATCTTTAAATTCTCTATGTGCTCTCTCTACAACTTTTTCTATTTCAGGAGCAACTTGGTTACTTGCTCCATCTTCCTTTTTCAAATATGCCAAAAATTCGATGTTTCCATGTCCACCTTGGATTGGTGAATAGTCTAATCCAAACACTGAAAAACCTTGTTCAACTGCCATAGCAGTGACAGATTCAAGGACATGTTGATGAACCTTGGCATCGCGAATGATTCCATTCTTTCCAATCTGCTCACGACCTGCTTCAAACTGGGGCTTAACCAGAGCCACGACCTGACCTTGATCAGCCAAGACACGGTGCAAGGCTGGCAAAATCAGACTGAGCGAAATGAAACTTACATCAATACTGGCAAAACTTGGTTCATGCTCGAAATCAGTCTTTTCAGCATAGCGGAAATTGAACTGCTCCATGCTGACAACCCGTGGGTCTTGACGTAATTTCCAAGCCAACTGATTGGTGCCAACATCGACTGCAAAGACCAACTCAGCACCATTTTGCAACATGACGTCAGTAAATCCTCCAGTGGAAGCCCCAATATCAATCGTGGTTGCGCCATTCACTGATAAATCAAAGACCTGCAAGGCCTTCTCTAGTTTTAGACCACCTCGACTGACATACTTGAGTTTTTCACCCTTGAGTTTTAGCTCAGTATCATCTGGGATTTTCTCTCCTGGTTTGTCAAAGCGTTCTCCATTAAGGACTGCCACGACTAGCCCAGCCATAACACCCCGCTTGGCTTGTTCTCGTGTCTCAAACAAACCCTGTTTATAAGCTAGTACATCCACTCTTTCCTTAGCCATTGATTCTCAAACTTTCTACTACTTTCACAATCGGCTCTGTTTCAAAGGGAACCTGCTCAACAATTTCTTCTAATTTCGCATTGGCTTGATCCAGAGTTTCGTTACAAAAGGCAATAGCCTCTTCCAAGCCCAACAAGGCTGGATAGGTTGATTTTTCAGCCTGCAAATCCTTTTGTGGAGTCTTGCCGATTTCCTCAAAACTAGCGGTCACATCCAGCACATCATCTCGAACTTGAAAGGCCAGCCCAATCAATTCACCAACCATTTTCAATTTTGCTTGGATTTCTGGAGCTAATTCTGCTATGATAGCGGCGGCTTCGAAAGGATAGGCTAGTAATTTTCCAGTTTTATTGGCATGAATGGTCTGGAGTTCTTCCAAGGACAAATGCTGGTGTTCGCCTTCCATATCTAAAACCTGCCCTGCCACCATACCTAGACTCCCTGAAGCAAGGGATAAGTTGGCAATCAAATCCACCTTGATCTGACTTGGCAAATCTGCCTGCGCTATCAAGGCATAGGGATCTAGGAACAAGGCATCACCTGCCAATATTGCCATCGCTTCGCCAAATTTCTTGTGATTGGTCAAGCGTCCCCGACGATAATCGTCGTCATCCATAGCTGGAAGGTCATCGTGAATCAAGCTCCCTGTATGAATCATTTCCAAGGCAGCGGCCACTTGAGCGTGTGCTGGTTTAATAGCGACCTTCAAGGCTTCCAGAACTTCTAATAAGAGAAAAGGTCGAATACGCTTGCCACCAGCATGAACGGAATAGAGAACAGACTCTCGCAAACTAGAGGCAAACTGCTGGTCTCCATAAAAATCTTCCAAGGCAGACTCGACAAGAGCTAATTTTTCTTGCTTCTTCATTCAAAATCACTTTCTGTTCCGTCTTCTTGCATGACCTTGACCAAGGTTTTTTCAGCCTTGTCCAGCGTCGCTTGGAGCTCTTTTGACAAGACCATGCCCTTTTGAAAGGCAGCAATCGCATCTTCCAGAGCGATTTCACCATTTTCTAAACTTTGGACAATGGTCTCTAGTTCTGCTAGATTTTTCCTCAAATTTCTTTTGTTTTGACATCTTTAACCTCTAATTCTACTTGACCATCTCGCATCAAAAGCGTCACTTGGTCTTTTTTATTTAACATCTCAACAGAATCGACTACGGACTCTTCTTTTTTGACAATTGCATAACCACGCGCCACGATTCGACTGGTATCCAACATCAGTAAGGCTTCTGAAAGTCGCTTGACTTCAGCGACCTTGGCATCATAAACCAGCGCCATTTGGCTACGTAGGAGCTTGTCCAACTGACCTAAACGGTCTTGATAACGCTGGATTTTGGTTATAGGTGATAATTGGACTAGTTGATGCGTCCTTGCTTGGACTAACTGTTTATTATCAGAAATCCGTGTTCGCAAACTTTGTTTTAATCGCAGTTGTAGTTGATCCAACCGTTGCAAATATCCATCGTACAAGCGCTCTTGCTGTCTAAAGATGACTGACTGACTGCATTTTTTCAGAGCTTCCTTTTTTCTTGACAGTACATTCTGAACTGCTGTCGCCATCCGCTTTTCTTGATTTTGCAAATGAGTCAGAAGATCCAACTTGGTTACAGGTGTTGCCAGTTCAGCTGCAGCTGTTGGTGTCGCCGCCCGACGATCCGCTACAAAATCCGCCAAGGTCACATCTGTCTCATGCCCAACACTAGAAATAACTGGCAAACGAGATTCAAAAATGGCTCGTACCACAATTTCTTCGTTAAAGGCCCAGAGATCCTCGATGGAACCCCCACCACGACCAATAATCAGCAAATCCAAATCGTCCCGTTGATTAGCACGCGCAATATTTCGAGCAATTACTTCTGCCGCTCCATCACCTTGAACCTTGGTCGGATAGAGAAGAATATCGACACCTGGAAATCGCCTGCTGACGGTCGTGATAATATCTCGAATAACAGCTCCACTGCGACTGGTTACCACACCAATTCGCTTAGAAAATTGGGGAAGAGGTTGCTTGAAACGTTCTTGAAACAGGCCTTCTTCTGTCAGTTTCTTCTTGAGTTGTTCAAACTGAATCGCAAGCGCACCAACTCCATCAGGCTCAGCCTTTTCAATGATGATAGAGTAGCTCCCACTGGGTTCATAAACCTGCACACGCCCAATTACATTGATCTTCATTCCCTCTTCGAGGTCGAAACCTAATTTCTGATAAATCCCAGACCAGATGGTCGCTTGAATAACTGCATGGTCATCTTTTAAGGAGAAATATTGGTGAGTAGGTCGTTTACGAAAGTTGGAAACTTGACCAGTTAAATAGACCCGTTCCAAGTAAGGGTCTTTATCGAATTTCATTTTCAGATACTTGGTCAAAGTTGTTACCGATAAATACTTTTCCATCTCCACCTACTATTCATTTTCTTGCTTTTCCATGGGTATTATTATACCAAAAAGATGATTAAAAATCTCCTTTTGCATACTGAAACCAAAGGAAAAATAGAAAAAGGAGGCATTGCCTCCTCATCTGATTATTTGCTGTTTCGTGCTTCTTCCAAAATCTTTGCAATTTTGGTGGTCAAAAGGTCGATAGCAACAGTATTGCTGACCCCTTCAGGAATGACGATATCGGCATAACGCTTGGTCGGCTCAATGAACTGGTGGTACATAGGTTTGACCACACCTAGATATTGGTCAATCACGCTATCCAGACTACGACCACGCTCTTCCATATCACGCTTGATCCGACGAATAATACGCACATCATCATCTGTATCCACAAAAATCTTGATATCCATCAAATCGCGCAGACGCTTGTCCTCCAAGACCAAAATCCCCTCAACGATAAAGACATCCTGAGGCTCCTGACGATAGGTCTTGCTACTCCGTGTATGTTCTGTATAGTCATAAGTCGGGATGTCCACTGGGCGCCCTGCCAACAATTCCTTAATCTGCTCGATCATCAGGTCTGTATCAAAGGCAAATGGATGGTCGTAATTGGTTTTGACACGCTCTTCAAAGGTCAAGTGAGACTGATCCTTGTAGTATGAATCATGCTCAATCATGGAAATCTTTTCATCAGGAAAGTGCGATAAAATGGCTCTTGAAACACTTGTTTTTCCTCCACCAGAACCACCTGTCACTCCGATAATGATTGGTCTATTTTGCATGCTATCCTCCGTTTTTTTATCCGTCGTCTATTCTATCACATTTTTTGCAAAATTTATAGTCTGATTTGGATAGTCTAGGGGAAACAAATCCATCCCCACACTCCAGTTAGACTAGCCAAAAACCTTTCTTGGCTTGTAGAGATTGCCCCTTTTTTCTAGAATGGCTAGCAATGTATCTCCCTCAAAGGCAGCTAATTCTTGGTCCGTTTGGTCTAGCTTGATAAAACGACCAAAGCGCACTTCTGTAGCCTCTTCAGGACTTAGGAAAACTTTGACAAGATCCCCCGTTCCAATTTCAAGAGGATGGAGAAAGTCCAGTTGACCAGCCTCCACTTTTTCAGCAATTTCGTCCAAGGTAAGAGCATCCTCCAGTTGTAACCCTGCAGCACTAGTCCGTGTCAGATGGGACATATGGGCCACATAACCAAGCTTCTCTCCCAAGTCAACTGACAAGGTACGGATATAAGTCCCCTTACTGCATTTCACACGAAATGTAAAACGTGCGAGGTGATCGTCATAAGAAATCGAACTAGTCCGCTCAAATTGATAAATAGTCACCTGACGTTCTGGACGCTCCACTTCCTGACCAGCACGCGCATACTCATAGAGCTTGCGACCATTAACCTTGACAGCCGAATACATAGGCGGAATCTGGGTAATAGGTCCGGTCAGACTCGCAATCGCTTCATCGACAATGGTTTCATCCAAGGGAGACAAAACGGGTGTCTCTGCGACCACTTCTCCGCTGGCATCCTCAGTCGTCGTTGAATAACCAAGAGTGATTTCCCCCTCATAGACCTTACCCTCATCCTGCATAAACTCGACCATGCGTGTCGCCTTACCCACCGCAATAGGCAAAACACCCAACACATCTGGATCCAAGGTCCCACCATGACCAATTTTCTTGGTTCCCAAAATCTTGCGCAGCTTAAAAACAGCGTCATGCGAGGTCATCCCCGCTTCTTTTTTTAAATTGATAATACCGTTCATGTGTTGTTTCTAATTTCCCTTTCACTTCTATTCCTCATTGTTTAAATCAATTTTTTTAATATCATATAAATCCTCAGAGTAAAATGGTTTACCCTGACTCAATTGGTAAAATATATTCAAAATTATCATCCTTTTCAAGTTGCTTATATTTTCCATTAACAACCAAAAAGTAGTCAGCATTTATGTTGTAATATCCATCTGGAAAGCTTGAAAAATCAATATCTCCTAGTTCCAATAGGTTGATTTTGCTAAGTGTTAAATGCAAAGCAAAGTGCTCCATCCTTCATAAAGTCTTTAACAGAAAGAGTCGCATATCCTCTAAAAGCTTGTTTTTCTTTACTGAATGAATTTTGATTTTGAAGAGCCTTTTCTTTTATTAAAGGAGTTATCCTATATGAATTTGATATTTTAAAACCAGGGCTAGCTAATGGCTGTTCTTTATCATCAATAACTACTAAATCATATCCTTTCTTTTGTATTGCACTTTCTACAGCTGATTTAAAATCATTCAGAACTGTCTGAGCTTCTTGGCTTGATGCAGAAAGCCTCAAGAATTCTTTAAAACCATAATTCTCATTAATGAAACTGACCTGTGTTAATTTTTGACGAATGTACTTAGCACCTACTTGGATAGTCATTCCATTATCCGATACTTCAAAAAAATACTAATATCTGAAACGTTACTATCTATTTTCTACGCTTTTAAAGAGCAACATCATAATTCATTCCCCTAGAAGAATAAAACTCTTTTAATTGTTGAACTTTAGCATTATTTCTAAAGTGGGTTTGAATTCTATTTCCTACAAATGGAGAAAAAAATACCCAATCAAAAAAATAGAATGAGTAACTTACGACTTAATTTTTGGATTATAGTCTTCCTTTTGATAAATCCAATCTAAATACGGAAATAAAAAAATAATGAAAAAAATGAAACTCCAAAGGTCAATATCTTTTATAAAGTCAAAGGAAACGATCATTTTAAATCTTAGCAAAAAAACATCAGAAAAAAATTGCTAAAAAAAATATTTCCAATCAATAGAAAAGCAATGATGCGTTTCGATTCATTTTTTTGCTTTTTCGCACATAAGATATCCCCACCAGTAGATTAGCCAAAAAAACTAATTCCATAACCGAATATAGTTGGAATAAATCCAAAAAAATAGCAAAGAATAAATTATATCTTGAGTCAGTATCACCTACGCCTTCAATATTTAAAAAGACCATATAGGAGATTAAGAAAAAAATACAACTAATGGTAAATAAGCAATATAAATTTCCGAGAATTTCAAAGATTTTTTTCATAGGAACTCCTGTTTTTAAGGTAATCTCACTCGCCCTTCAGCGCTTCAAATTTCGCTTTCATAGTTGGGATTTTTTTCGGGTCAATTTTTTTAACTGAAACATCTTCCAATTTGTTATTAGCGAGACGGAGTTGGTTTTCGGATGTGGTTAGGAATTTCTTAACCTCTTCCATGCGTTTGATAGCCTTGTCGATTTCATCGATAGCTTTACCAAAGTTGGTCGAAGCGGAATTATAGTTCTTGGCAAAAGCTACTTTAAAGGCATCCAAATCTTCCTCAAAATGTGTAATATCGATATTTTGCTCTCGAACCAAGGCCAACTCTTGTTTGTATTTTAGGGAATTAAGCGCCGCATTTCGCAAGAGACCAATCAACTGGATAAAGAACTGAGGACGAACCACATACATCTTTTCATACTCGTGGCTGACGTCAACAATCCCTGTGTTAAAGTAATCGTTATCGGCCTCAAGCATGGTCACCAAAACGGCATACTCACAGTTCTCTCCCGACGGTCCTTGTCCAATTCCTTGTAAAAATCCGCATTCTTGTGCTTCTTCTCTGTTCCGTCCGCTTCATTTTTCATCTCAAACATGATGGAAATGAACTCTAGACCATTTTCATCAAAATCACGGAAGATAAAATCTCCCTTAGAGCCTCGCGCAGAGACCTTGTTATCCTTCTCAAAGTAGGCATTTGGAAAGGCAAAACTACGTACCTTGTTAAACTCACTCTCTGCATAGTGTTCTAGACTTTCACCGATTGCTTTGGTAGATTGTTGAGCCTTAAAATTCTTGTAGAATTCGACTTGCTCACTGGCTGCCTTAAGCTGGGCTTCGTAATTCTGCTTAACAGAAGCCAAAGACAACTCATTTTCCTTTTCTTGCAAGAGGAGCTGATTTTTGATCTGATCCCGTTCTTTTTCTAGTTCAGAAAGGGTCTTTTGCAGTTGATTTTCATGCTCTAAACGCAAGGTAGCCAATTGGCTTTCCAAGGCCTGCACTTCCTTGTCCTTTGCTAATAAGGCCTCATGGCTTGTCTGTTCAACTTCTTTCTTGGCCAATTCCTTCTCTGTATCAAAGTTTTTGATTTGACTCTGTAATTGCGCAATTTCTTGGTCTTTTTGAGCAAGTTTAGACTGTTGCTCATTCATAGCCTTCTGCTCAGCTAGGGCAAGCTCTTGCTTCATGCGATCGTGTAATTCCTTATCAAACTCAGCTGTTCTCACTTGAGATAAAAGTTCGGCATACTGGCTCTCATTTACTGTAAAGACTTCCCCACAGTTGGGGCATTTGATTTCGTTCATAACTTTCCTCTTTCTAGACTTCTGTAACCATTATATCATGCCTGAGGGAAAATCAAAAACAGTGAGTCGAAACTCACTGTTTATCTGTTTACTTTAAACTTTTTCCAAGGCCAAGCGTAAATCTTCAATCAGATCATCTACATTTTCAAGACCGATAGACAAGCGGATTTGGTTTGGTGTGATACCTGCAGTTTCTAGGTCCTTTTCAGACAACTGTCCATGAGTTGTTGTGGCTGGGTGGACCACAAGGGACTTAGCATCTGCAACGTTTGCTAGGTTAGAGAAGATTTCAAGATTGTCAATCACCTTGCGAGCTTCTGCCTCTCCACCTTTAACATGGAAGGTAAAGATTGAACCAACACCTTTTGGCAAATATTTCTCAGCCAAGGCATGGTAAGGACTGTCAACTAGTTTTGGATAATTTACCTTCTCTACCTTAGGATGGTTGACAAGGAAATCAACAATTTTCTCTGCATTTTGCACATGACGTTCAACACGAAGAGAGAGAGTTTCAAGCCCTTGGAGCAAGAGAAAGGCATTAAATGGCGACAAGGCAGCACCTGTATCACGAAGCAATTGAACACGAACAGCGATAATAAAGGCTGCCGCACCCACATCACGAGTATAGCTCAAGTTATGGTAACTTGGGTCTTCCTCAACAAATTGAGGGAACTTCCCTGAAGCCTCCCAGTCAAAACGACCACTATCAACAATCACTCCACCAATAGTCGTACCATGCCCACCGATAAACTTAGTTGCTGAGTGAATGGCAATATCTACACCGTGAGAGAAGACGTTAATCAAATATGGTGTGGCAAAAGTATTGTCCGAAACGAGAGGAATCTGGTGTTTATGCGCAATCTCAGCCAATTTTTCTAAGTCAGGAATGTTAATCAAGGGATTCCCCAAGGTTTCAATCAAGACAAGTTTGGTATTGTCACCGATAGCTGCTTCTACTTCCTCCAAATTATCCACATCGACAAATGTAGTTGTGATCCCATAACGAGGAAGGGTTTCTTTCAAGAGATTGAAGGTTCCGCCGTAAATTGTTGAGGCCGCTACCACATGGTCACCCGCATGAGCAAGGGCAAGAATTGTATAAGTAAGCGCAGCCATACCAGATGCTGTCGCTAGCGCTCCAACACCACCTTCAAGAGCAGCGATTCTTTCCTCAAATGCCGCTGTTGTAGGGTTTGTGATACGAGTATAGATATTGCCTGGTTTTCTCAAGGCAAACAGATCTGCACCTTCCTGCGTGTCATCAAAAACGAAGGATGTTGTTTGATAAATCGGTACTGCACGAGACTTGGTCGCTGGATCAACTACTTGCCCAGCATGTAATTGTAGAGTTTCAAATTTAAAATCACGAGTCATATGACGACCTCCAAATAGCTTCATTAGGGATATTGTATCATCTTAGGCTAGCCTTTTCCAATACCGTTTTTCTATATTTTGATATAAGGAACAACTATGGCTAGTCTTACACATCAAACAAAAAAGCACGATATAACTCGTGCCCGTTTTTTAATCTACATAAGTATCTTCGTTTTTATTGAGGAAGGCGTATGGCAAGCCCATCAAGAGACCTCCTCCGATAAAGTTCCCGACAAAGGTTACACCCCAGTGACGAAGAATATTAGGTATGTCAAAGTTAGCAATTGAATCAGCAGCAACACTAAACTTAACAATCGCAAAAGAAGCAAAGTTCGCAGCAATGTGTTCGTTTGTTAAGAATACAAACATGTAAATTGCTGACAAAACAAGCCAAAGTTTGGCGCCACCGTCTTTCACCAAAACAAATGAAAGAATGGCAATGTTTACAAAGATATTGGCTAAAATACCTTCAAGTAAGACTAACTCATTGGAACGACCTAACTTCATCTCTACAACCCCTGAAATGAAGCTATCATGTGTTAGATTTGCATAGGCTGCTGAGTGGGCAAAGCCCCAACCTGCTATCAAAGCTCCGATAAGGTTGAACAAGGTACAGTAAAGTAAAATCTCAGCTGTTTTTCTCCAAGAGATTTTTTTCAAGAAACTACCAGCTGTCAAAAACATCATATTCGAAGTTACCAGCTCAGCATTCAAGAAAACAATGTAGGCCAATCCCCAAGCAAAAACAAATGGGAAGAGGAAACGTCCACTACCTGGAGCAATTTTATTTATCAAGTCAGCCCCAACCGCACCCGCAGCCGTACTAAATGTTAAAAAGGCACCTGCAAACATGGAACGAATCGCATACTTAAACTTGCTTTGGCTATAAAGACTTTCTTTCTTCTTGCAAGCAAATTCAATCTTTGAGATAAATTCTGAAGAGACCATAAAAAACTCCTAAAACTTTTATTTGTGATAATTATAACATAATTCTTGTTTTCTAGAAAGCGTTTTCCGTAAATTTCTAAAAATATTTATCTTAAAAATCTATATCGTAAGGCTTACAAACCTTTTTCATATGAACTATTTTGATTCTATTTGTTCATATAAAAAACCAGTGAAATAGCACTTCACTGGTTCATTCATAATTAATATCGTTGTCTATACGGTTGATTAAAGGCCTTCAAAATATCCTCAGAAGTCTCAGAATAAGCCTTTGAGTCTTTAAAGATTCCTTTGACGATTATACGCTCGGTCTCATTATAATCAACACAAGTAACCAAAGTAATCTCCTGCACACCAATACGATCATCGATTTCGTCTACACGGTCTGGTGTAACACGTTTTACTTCTGTAATCTCATAAGTATAAACTTTATCCTTATCCGTCAGATAAATTTTCATACCCGCTTTGGCATTGACCAAAGGTGAGAAGAGCATTTGACTGGCATTTTCAGCAGTAAAGATATGGTGACTTGCTAGAGAATAGTTGCCTTCTCCCATTTTTTGATCTGGTTTCATGGTCCCTGCTCCGTAGAACAGGTTTACATTGTCCAAACCTTTAAAAATCGGTAAGTTAATCTCCACTTCGGGAATAGCAATACCTCCAATAACGGGAAGTTTCTGAGCATCCCATTGTGAAGCCAATACAGCTTCGGATGAAATAGACTTAACAGAGTCAAAATCAAAATTCCCTTCGGTTTTTAGATTTTCATCTATATTTTCCTTAGTGACTTGATTGACTTGGTATTTATTGGTATTCCAGACCAAAAAGATATCATGAATCTTTGAATTAAAAAAATTAAAGCTAGCGATAAAAAGAATTAAGAAACCTGCTAAAATATTAATAAATAGATTTCTGCGCTTATTCTTCTTATTTTTCGTTTTTTTATGAGACATTATACTTCACCTTCTGTTTCAATTTCAGTCCCAACTTCTTCTTTTTCTGCCGCAGCAACCGTTGTAAAGGTCACAATCTTAGCATCCTGATCTAGACGCATCACCTTAACTCCCATAGTTGAGCGTCCAGTTTGTGAAATATTGGCAACGTTAGTACGGATCATGACACCTGTATCTGTGATAATCATCAGGTCTTCATCTCCTTTAACAGTAAGAAGACCTGCCAGAGGACCATTCTTCTCAGCAACATTGGCTGTCTTCATCCCTTTACCACCACGGCCTTTAGTAGGATATTCAGTAGCAAGTGTACGTTTACCATATCCTTTTTCAGTGATGATAAGAACTTCGTCTTGGTTCGTAATCACGCTAGCACCAACTACTGTGTCCCCTTCACGAAGATTGACTCCTCGGACACCTGTCGCGATACGGCTCATGCCACGAACAGCTGATTGATTAAAGCGAACGGCATAACCAAACTTGGTACCTATGATAATATCCGTATCTTCTTCTGTCAGCAAGACATTAATCAATTCGTCTTCATCCTTAAGATTCAAAGCTTTAAGTCCATTTTGACGAATATTAGCGAACTCTTTGACACTGGTTCTCTTCACGACACCATGACGAGTTGTAAAGAAGAGATAAGCGTCATCACTACGTTCAGACTCAACGTTGATGATGGTCTGAATACTCTCACCTTCGTCCAACTTCAAAAGATTGACAACTGGCAAGCCCTTAGCGGTACGACCATATTCAGGGATTTCATAACCTTTTTCAGTCGATATACGCGTCCTTTATTGGTAAAGAAGAGCAGATGATCATGGGTGCTGGTTGAAACCAACTCACGCACAAAGTCATCATCCTTAACTCCCGTACCTTGAACTCCACGGCCACCACGTTTTTGAGCAGTGAACTCACCTTGGTCCAAACGTTTGATATAGCCCTTGTTAGATAGGGTAATCAAGACATCCGTTTCTTCAATCAAATCTTCATCTTCAAGAGTTAAGACTTCTCCGATCATCAACTCCGTACGACGCTTGTCACCAAACTTGCGTTTGACTTCGTCCAATTCCTCTTTGATAATTTGCGCCACGCGCTCAGGTTTTAGCAAGAATATCAGCCAAATCTGCAATCAAAGGCAATCAATTCATCATACTCAGACTGAATCTTATCACGTTCCAATCCTGTCAAACGACGAAGACGCATATCAAGGATAGCTTGACTTTGACGTTCAGAAAGCTTGAACTTGCTCATCAACTCAGCTTGCGCTTCCGCATCTGTTTCACTGGCACGGATGATACGAATCACTTCGTCGATATGGTCAAGTGCAATTAAAAGACCTTCTAAGATGTGCGCACGCGCTTCTGCTTTTTCCTTGTCAAAACGAGTACGGCGAACAACCACTTCTTTTTGGTGCTCGATATAAGCATCCAAAAATTTGACGAAGGACAAGATTTTTGGCACACCATTTTGAATCGCCAACATGTTGAAACCAAAGTTGGTTTGCATCTGGGTCATCTTGAAGAGGTTGTTAAGGATAACGTTGGCAGACGCGTCGCGTTTAACCTCGATTACAAAGCGAACTCCTTCACGGTTGGACTCATCACGTACGGCTGTAATGCCCTCAATTCGTTTTTCCTGAACCAAGCGAACAATATGCTCATGTACCTTGGTTTTATTAACCATATAAGGGAATTCCGTTACAACGATGCGCTCACGACCCGTCTTAGTGGTTTCAATCTCTGTACGAGAACGAAGGACAATGGAACCTTTACCGGTCTCATAAGCTTTGTGGATCCCTGATTTCCCCATGACAAGAGCACCAGTTGGAAAATCTGGACCAGGCAAGACTTCCATCAAGTCCTTAGTCGTCACTTCAGGATTGTCCATAACCAACTTCACTGCATCAATGGTTTCACCCAAGTTGTGAGGTGGAATATTGGTTGCCATCCCAACAGCGATACCCGTTGCTCCATTGACCAAAAGGTTTGGAAAACGAGCTGGCAAGACCAAGGGTTCACGCTCATTGGCATCGTAGTTGTCTACGAAATCAACCGTGTTTTTATTGATATCACGAAGCATTTCTAGAGCAATCTTGCTCATACGTGCCTCAGTGTAACGCTGCGCGGCAGCACCGTCCCCATCCATGGAACCAAAGTTTCCATGCCCATCAACAAGCATGTAACGGTAGCTCCACCACTGAGCCATACGAACCATAGCCTCATAGATAGACAAGTCTCCGTGAGGGTGGTATTTACCCATGACATCCCCTGTGATACGGGCTGATTTTTTATGAGGTTTGTCTGGAGTAACACCTAGTTCATTCATTCCGTAAAGAATACGGCGGTGAACAGGTTTTAAACCATCTCGAACATCAGGAAGAGCCCGCGCTACGATAACACTCATGGCGTAATCGATAAAGCTAGTCTTCATCTCCTTTGTCAGATTGACATTCACTAAATTTCTATCCTGCATTCATAAATGCCTCATTTCACTATTAGTAATTAGATATATTATACCATAATTTGTCCTTCATTTCAGTCTTTGAAAACCACTAAAACGTTTACATCGATAACCGAATAGAATATTCGTGACAAAGCTTTTCAAAAGTGATAGAATGAAAGTGTCTGGGGATTCCCCTAAAAAAAATGAAGGAGATGTTTAGATAATGACTTCAACTAAACAACACAAAAAAGTGATCCTTGTTGGTGACGGTGCCGTAGGTTCATCTTACGCTTTCGCACTTGTTAACCAAGGAATTGCACAAGAGCTTGGAATTATCGAAATTCCACAATTACACGAAAAAGCTGTTGGTGATGCGCTTGACCTTAGCCACGCCCTTGCCTTCACTTCACCTAAAAAAATCTACGCTGCTCAATACTCTGACTGTGCAGACGCTGACCTTGTTGTTATCACTGCAGGTGCTCCTCAAAAACCAGGTGAAACTCGCCTTGACCTTGTAGGTAAAAATTTGGCTATCAACAAATCAATCGTAACACAAGTTGTTGAATCAGGTTTCGATGGTATCTTCCTTGTTGCAGCTAACCCAGTTGACGTTTTGACTTACTCAACTTGGAAATTCTCTGGATTCCCTAAAGAACGTGTTATCGGTTCAGGTACTTCACTTGACTCAGCACGTTTCCGTCAAGCACTTGCTGAAAAATTGGATGTTGATGCTCGTTCAGTTCACGCCTACATCATGGGTGAACACGGAGATTCTGAATTTGCGGTTTGGTCACACGCTAACATCGCTGGTGTAAACCTAGAAGAATTCCTTAAAGATACTCAAAACGTTCAAGAAGCTGAATTGATTGAATTGTTCGAAGGTGTTCGTGACGCTGCTTACACAATCATTAACAAAAAGGAGCTACATACTACGGTATCGCTGTAGCACTTGCTCGTATCACAAAAGCAATCCTTGATGACGAAAATGCAGTACTTCCACTTTCAGTCTTCCAAGAAGGTCAATACGGTGTTAAAAACGTCTTTATCGGTCAACCAGCTGTTGTTGGTGCACACGGTATTGTTCGTCCAGTAAACATTCCATTGAACGACGCTGAAACTCAAAAAATGCAAGCATCTGCTAAAGAATTGCAAGCTATCATTGATGAAGCATGGAAAAACCCTGAATTCCAAGCAGCTTCTAAAAACTAATGAAAAGAAGGTTCTCAAACATGGGAACCTTTTTCTTTTTGCACAGAATCATAACTCAACTTTTCAAATAAACAAAAAAAGCCTATCGACCAAGCAATGAAGCTTGATACAATAGGCTTTTTGAAAATTCATTATTTAACAGCGTCTTTAAGAGCTTTACCAGCTTTGAATGCTGGAACTTTAGAAGCTGCGATTTTGATTTCTTTACCAGTTTGTGGGTTGCGACCTTTACGTGCAGCACGCTCACGAACTTCAAAGTTACCGAAACCGATCAATTGAACTTTTTCACCAGCTGCAAGGTATTCAGTTACTGCTGCAAATACAGCGTCAACTGCTGCTGCTGAATCTTTCTTAGTCAATTCTGTAGCTTCTGCTACTTTAGCGATCAAATCTTGTTTGTTTGCCATGTTAACAAATCCTCCAAATAATTTCTAATTAACAAATATAATCATATCCTAAAATCGGCTATAGGTCAAGTCAAAAACACTATTTTGACCATTTTTTCTCTATTTTTTTAGGAATTGTAGCGAATTAGAATCGCCCAAGCATTCTCTCCAGTATGAGTTTGAATAATAGAGCCAGTTTCCAATACAGAGATTGGCTTCTCGACATAAGGTTGCAATAATGCCTTCATCTCATTCGCCAATTCGTTCGTTCCAGCATAGGAAATTCCAATTTCTGCAACTGATTTTTTTGGGAAAGAGTATTGGTTAATTCCTCAAAGCCACTTTTTTTGAAACGTTTTTCGCTCCACGTCCTTTGGCGATTGGTTGGAGTTCGTGGTTTTTTTCATCTGCATTACTACACGAATATTCAAGAGTGAGCTTAGTAATCCTGTCACACGTCCAATACGACCACCCTTAACTAAGTTTTCTAGCGTCGAAACACCGATATAGAGTTCTGTATGATTTTTGACGTCCTCTACATGAGCTAAGATCGTTTCTAAGTCTTTACCTTCTTTAGCAAGTTTTGCGGCTTCAACAACTTGGAACTTCATCGCTTGATCTGTAAAGGAACTATCAATAACTGTTACATCAGCAGTTGAGAGACTGGCCCCTTGGCGAGCAGCTTCCACAGTTCCAGACAAGGCATGGGACATGTGAATGGCGATAATTTGACTGCCGTCTTTACCTAGTTCTTCAAAGACCTCAGCAAACACTCCTACAGGTGGCTGACTTGTTTTAGGCAGATTCTTACTTTGTTGCATAAGATGAAGGAATTCTCCCTCTTTAAAATCTGCATCCGAATAAAGCACACTATCAATCATAACTGATAGAGGGACAACAGTGATATTTAATTCTTTAACTACTTCTGGTTCGATAGTAACAGAAGAGTCCGTTACAATTTTTACTTGTGTCATAATTCAATCTTTCTATTCTTCTCGATAGGATTGGGATTTTTCTCCTTTATTATATCAAAAAAATGATAAAAAAAATCATAAGTGATCCGATGAAAAGAACTGAATTTTTGGTATAATCTATCTATAGAAAAGTGAGGAACAGCCATGATTCGAAAACTTCAACCGATTATCACTATTATTTTTGGAGCTGCTATCTATGCCTTCGGTCTTACTTACTTTGTTGTTCCTTATCATTTATTTGAGGGAGGGGCGACAGGTATTACCTTGATTACCTACTATCTTTAAGATTCCTGTCTCATTGATGAACCTCTTGATTAATATCCCTTTATTTATCCTGGCTTGGAAGATATTTGGACCTAAGACCCTCTACTCCAGCCTTCTAGGATCTATTTCACTTTCCATTTGGCTAGCAATCTTTGAGCGCATTCCTTTGCATATCGACTTGCAAGGAGATCTCATCATTGTCGCTTTAGTCTCAGGAGTCTTACTAGGGGTTGGTTTAGGAATTATCTTTAATGCTGGTGGAACCACTGGTGGCTCTGATATCGTTGCCCGTATCCTCAACAAATACACCAATATTTCGATTGGTAAATTGCTCTTTGGGATTGACTTTTTCATCCTAATGTTGATTTTGATTATCTTCCAGGATCTTCGTCTAGTTACCTATACCCTCTTATTTGACTTTATCATCGCTCGTGTTATCGACTTGATCGGCGAAGGAGGTTATGCTGGTAAAGGATTTATGATTATTACCCAATATCCTGATCAATTGGCCAAAGAGATTAACGATGAACTCGGACGTGGCGTTACCTTTATATCTGGTCAAGGCTACTACAGCAAAAAGGATTTAAAAATTATCTACTGTATCGTCGGTCGAAACGAAATCGTTAAAATAAAAGATATGATTCACAAAATCGATCCTCAAGCCTTTATCACCATCACTGAGGCTCATGAAATTCTGGGTGAAGGATTCACTTATGTGAAAGATTAAAAAAGCTGGGAATTCCCAGCTTTTATTCTTCTTCTGCGAGGGTTGAATGGCGGAACCCGTAAGTAAAGTAAATGACTAGACCAACTACAAGAGCGATGCTAAAGGCAATCCAGGTATCTAGACTATATTGAAGCATAAAGGAAACACAGATAAGAATGGAAAGAATTGGCAAAAGTGGCACCAAGGGTGTTTTAAACTCTCCCTCTTTTGGCATACCCTTATCCTTTCTGAGTTTTATTATTCCGTAGGCTAGCAAAATGAGATAAGCTAGCGTACAGATATTTAAGAAGGCTGCAATACTAGCTAGAGGAAAGACTCCTGCAGCAATGGCTGAAGCAACTCCTGTTAAAAGGGTCGCATTTTTAGGAACGCAACTAGTCTTGCTTAATTGTTTGAAACTTTGGGGTAAAAGTCCATCACGAGCTAAGCTATAAATCATCCGAGACAAAGCATAAGTCATAGAGATACATACGGTTATCAGGGTTAGAATGGCTACAAGCGAAACATAATTTGCCGCCCAGCCGATACCAATACTCCGTAATGAAAATGCTACTGCATCGTCCACATTGAGCTTACTGTAGTGAACAATCCCTGTCAATACTAAGGTTACCAAAGCATAGAGAATGGTGACGATTGTCAGAGAAAGGACAATTCCGCGAGGAATATTTTTTTGCGGGCTTTGAATTTCATCAACTGCCATGGAAATAGACTCAAATCCGAGAAATCCAAAGAACATCAAAGATGCACCCGCCATAATCCCAGTACTTCCACCATATAGTTGACCAAAACCAAAGGGAGCAAAATTCGTCCAATTTTCAGGCTTGATGTACCAAATACCAACTAGGATAAATAAGGCGAGAGCTGAGAATTTCAAGACCACTAAAAGCGAATTAAATCTCAAAGCTGCCTTAGAATTTAATAAAACCAATCCCGTTACCAATGTCAGTACTAAAATAGGTAGAAGATCGATATAGGTACCTTGTTCAGGGTTAAAGGTTCCATTCAAGGCTTGGGGCATGGAGATACCATAATTACTGAGCAATCCCTTAAAGTAAGCTGCCCAGCCAGACGCCACACCTGAAACAGCTGTCATGAATTCCATGATGGTCAACCAGCCAGCAATCCAGGCTGGCAATTCTCCTAAAATCGCATAGAGATAACTATAAGCACCTCCAGTAGCAGGTACACGAGAGGCAAATTCTGCAAAAAAGAGAGCTGATAAAGAAACACATAAGGCAGAAATCACAATGGAAATCACTAGTGAGGGACCAGCTAGAGTAGCCGCCGCTGTTCCTGTAATGGTGAAAAATCCCTGTCCCCTACCATAGCACCAATTCCCTAGATAGAATCAAATCCCACAATTTCAAATGGCGATGCATCTCTGTCTGTCTCAGACTAACATCCTTGGTTCTAAAAAAATATTCATACTTCATCTCCACTAAATGTAATTGTTTTTATTTTACCATATAAAAAGCAGTTTTTGTGAATATTTATTAGGTTCTTTTTTTGAAAAATTCTGAACAGAAAGGATTTCTGTTCAGAATTTTGCATTTTTACCCAGTGATTCTTTTCAATTAGTTTACCTCATCAAGCGATTAGGTTCAACAGTATACTCCATTGAAAGTTTTTTTGAGGGATTTTGGGATTTTTTTAAACTTCAAAGTAAAGGGAACGGACTGTCACTATCTAAAGGACGATTTGGAACTTCTTGTTCCAAAATAGCGCGCCAACCAGATACCAATTCTTCAAAAGTCAGTTGTGCTTCTGGAGAAGCTGTTGTCAGCTTCCGACCAAACCAAGCCATGGTTGCAGTTTCAAACTGAAGCATAGCGTACTGGATTACTGGTACATTTGCCTCTTCATAATTTTTCATTTACTGCACGCGCTACTTCTGCCGCTTGCGGAAGGAGTTGATTGCTGATTTTATCGACAACAGTCGCATCCATCTCTCTCCATGAAAGAAGTTGACCATTTACCTGATAAAAGAGCTCAAAGGTTTCTTGATTTTCCTTGAAATTAGCAAGAACAAAAGCACGTTCTACTGCCTCAGGACCACCAGCAGCTTTTACAGCGTTTATCAAAAGGTTTTGTTCCATTTGTCTCCAATAATCATCTGCTTCTTCTACTAAATCAATTGTGAAAGGTGGAACAATTTCCTCAGCAGGAATTTCACCTTTATTCGCTTTTTCAACATTACCAAATAATTTTTTTAAGAATCCCATTTGCTTCTCCTTTTGAGTTTTATCCGACAGATCCTTCCATTTCATAGCTAATCAAGCGGTTCAGCTCAACTGCATATTCCATTGGAAGTTCTTTTGTGAAGGGTTCGACAAACCCCATAACGATCATCTCTGTTGCCTCAGATTCTGACAAACCACGGCTCATGAGGTAGTATAGTTGTTCTTCTGAAATCTTAGAAACCTTAGCTTCGTGCTCCAAAGCAACTTGCGAGTTGTGGATTTCATTAAATGGAATGGTATCTGATGCTGATAAGTCATCCATGATAATGGTATCACACTCGATGTGAGAAACAGATTTCTTAGAGTTCTTGTTAAAGCTTACTTGTCCACGGTAGTCGACCTTTCCTCCACCTTTAGCGATGGATTTAGACACGATAGACGAGCTTGTATGTGGGGCGTTGTGGATCATCTTGGCACCAGTATCCTGATGTTGCCCAGCATTAGCAAAGGCGATTGAAAGCATGGTTCCACGCGCTCCTTCTCCATCAAGGTAAACAGACGGGTATTTCATGGTTGTTTTGGCACCCAAGTTACCATCAATCCACTCAACAGTCGCATCTTTCAAAGCTTTGGCACGTTTTGTTACCAAGTTATAGACATTATCAGACCAGTTTTGGATGGTTGTATAACGCATATAAGCTCCGTCCAAAGCGAAAATTTCTACAATGGCAGCGTGCAAGCTGTTACTTGAATAAGTTGGCGCTGTACAGCCTTCTACGTAGTGGACGCTTGCTCCTTCATCAACAATAATCAAGGTACGTTCGAACTGACCTGTATTTTCGTTGTTGATACGGAAGTAGGTTTGAAGTGGAATATCTACCTTGACACCTTTTGGCACGTAGATAAAGGTTCCACCCGACCATACTGCAGAGTTGAGGGCTGCCAACTTGTTATCAGTCGGTGGTACCAACTTCGCAAAGTATTGTTTAAACAAGTCTGGGTATTCCTTGAGGGCAGAATCCGTATCTGTAAAGATAATACCCAATTTCTGGAACTCTTCCTTCATGTTGTGGTATACCACTTCTGACTCATACTGGGCAGAAGCTCCTGCTAGATAAGCACGCTCAGCTTCTGGAATCCCGATACGTTCAAAGGTTTCTTTGATTTTTTCAGGAACTTCATCCCAAGAACGGGCTGGTTTATCAGATGGTTTTTGGTAGTAGATCAAGTCATCAAAGTCAATCTCTGACAAGTCTGCTCCCCAGGTTTGCATAGGCATTTTTTTGAAGGTTTCATAAGACTTCAAACGGAATTCTAACATCCACTCAGGTTCTCCCTTAGCAGCAGATAATTCACGAATAACACCTTCGTTTAGTCCTTTTCCTGTCGATAGGACAGGCTCTACATCGTCATGGAAACCAAATTTATATTCACCAAGGTCAATTGGTTTTGGTTCTACTCTTTCTTCAGCCATAATATCCTTTCTTTCATTCTTCATTTCTACTGATTCATAAGACAAAAGAAACTTGTCTTACTGTTTTTCTTGATTTTCAATCGTTTTTTTAAGGGCATTCCAAGCTAGGGTTGCACACTTAATCCGTTGAGGGAATTTGGCAACACCTGATAAGAAAGCCGCATCTCCCTAGTTGGTCTTGACGATCATCCTTTTTGACCTTGAACCATTTCAGAAAAAGATGGTTGCAAGTTCTAGAAATTTCTTGCTTTGGTCTTGCCCTAAAACTGCATCTGTCATCATACTAGCAGAGGCGGTTGAAATCGTACATCCTGAGTTTAGAAAAAGCAATATCCTCCAAACGGTCCTCTGCATCAAACTTGACAGAGAGGTTGATGACATCGCCACAGGTTGGATTGTTGAGACTGATTTGCTCAGCATCATCCAACTTCCCTTGATGATGGGATTTTTTTCGAATGGTCCGCCACCACTGCCATATAAAGGCTATCTAGTTTAGAAAGTGCCATTGAAAAAAACTCCTTTGTCTTTTGTAGGGCATCGACTAACTTGTCGCAATCTGCCTTGGTATTATAGATATAAAAAAACTTGCACGAGCTGTTGCTGGAACTTCCAAATACTGGAGCAAAGGGTTGAGCACAGTGGTGACCCTGCACGAACAGCCACTCCCTTCATAATCCAAAGCTGTCAGCAAGGTCGTGAGGGATGAAGATCACCTAGGTTAAAGGCAATGACACCTGAACGTTTGAGCCAAGTCCTGCGAACCATAAATGGTCAAATCCCTTCAATGGCCTGCAATTTTGGATAGACGTATGCAATCAGTTCCTGTTCATGAGCTTCAACGGCATCCATACCAATCTTTTCCAGATAATCCACTGCTGCAGCAAGTCCGATAGCACCTGCCATATTGGGCGTTCCAGCCTCAAATTTCCAAGGCAACTCCTTCCAACTAGCAGATTGCTCATAGACGAAATCAATCATCTCGCCACCAAACTCAACTGGTGACATTTGTTCCAGATACTTTTCTTTACCGTAAAGAACACCAATACCAGTTGGTCCAGCCATCTTGTGACCTGAAAAAGCAAAGAAGTCCACATCCAAGTCCTGGACATCAATCTTCATATGGGGCGTAGACTGAGCACCATCCACCACCATAATAGCTCCAACTTGGTGGGCCAATTTCGTGATTTCCTTTGATCGGATTGACTACACCAAGAACATTTGAGGCGTGAGCTAGGGAGACAAACTTGACCTTATCAGTCAATTTAGCTCGCAAGTCATCCATATCCAGAGCTCCATCCTTGAGATAAACATAGACAAGCTCTGCCCCAGTCTTGCGACAGACCTCCTGCCAAGGAATGATATTAGAATGGTGTTCCATGACTGAAATCAAGACCTGGTCTCCCTCAGTCAGGATTTCCTCAGCGAAGCGTGCCACCCAGTTAAGGCTGGTTGTCGTTCCTCTAGTAAAAGAGTACTTCCTTTGTAGAGCCTGCATTGATAAACTTACGAATGGTTTTCACGAGCAGCTTCATAGAAGCTGTTGCTCTCTCAGCCAAAGGTATGGACACCACGGTGAACGTTGGCATTGTCCTGCTCATAATAGCGGTTGATTGTTTCAAGAACTGCTAGTGGTTTTTTGTGTCGTCGCAGCATTGTCCAGATAGACCAGAGGTTCATCGTTGACAATCTGGTCTAAAATTGGAAAAATCCTTACGAATCGCTTCTACATCTAACATAGGCTTCCCCTTAGCGTTTTGACAATTTTTCTTCGATGGTTGCAATCATTTCTTCACGAACTTCTTTGACTGGAATCTCAACAATTACGGAGCCAAGGAAACCACGAACAACCAAGCGTTCTGCAGTTGCCTTATCCAAGCCACGGCTCATGAGGTAGTACATATCTTCTGGATCCACTTGACCGATAGAAGCCGCGTGACCTGCAGTTACGTCATTTTCATCAATCAAAAGAATTGGGTTGGCATCTGAACGAGCCTGATCTGAAAGCATAAGAACACGACTTTCTTGTTGCGCATCTGCTCCCTTAGCCCCCTTGATGATGTGGCCGATACCGTTGAAGGTCAAGGTTGCTTTTTCAAGGATAACCCCATGTTGGAGGATATTTCCGATTGAGTTGCAACCGTAGTTAGTCACTCGAGTGTCAATCCCTTGCACCTGACGACCACTTGAAAGAGCTACGACTTTAAGGTCAGCATGGCTACCATTTCCAATCAAATCGCTATCAAAATCAGCAACAACATTTCCTTCATTCATGACACCGATTGCCCAGTCAATGCTTGCATCGTTGCCTAGTTTACCACGGCGGCTAATGTAGGCAGTGACATTTTCACCTAAACGGTCAATAGCAGCAAACTTCACTTGCGCACCAGAACGAGCAATCACTTCGACCGTGATATTAGCAGTTGCCTTGGCACTACCTTCACCACGTGACTCTAAACGCTCCAGATAACTAATCTTAGAATATTTACCAGCGATAATCATAATATGCTTGTTAAATGGCACATCGCTATCACTGTCTTGGTAGAAAATACCTTCGATTGGCTCTGTAATCTCAACATTATCTGGAATATAGAGAACAGCACCACTGTTAAAGTAAGCTGTATGGTAGGCTGCCAACTTGTCATCGTCATACTTAACTGATGACATGAAGAATTCCTCGATAAGTTCGGGAATTTCTTCTAAAGCTGAGTGAAAGTCTGTAAAGACTACTCCTTGTTCAGCCAATTCAACTGGAGTTTGTTCAAAAACAGTCTGCGTTCCTACTTGCACCAACTTCAAGTGATTATCTAGAGCAGTGAAGTCTGGAACATTTGCTGAAGGTTCACTTTCTGTGATGGTTCCATCTCCCAGATTCCAACGGTGAAATTTGACACGCTCAATAACTGGTAATTCCAAACTCTCAATCTTATCAAAAGCTTTTTGACGGAGGTCAGCCAACCAGCTTGGTTCAGCGTGCATTTCTGAAAAAAGTTTAATATTCTCTTTAGTCATTTACTTCTCCTAAAAGATACGAGGGAATTACAATTCTTCCTTGTAGTCGTAGCCAAGTTCTTCAGCTAGTTTTGCGTATCCTTCACGTTCCAAACGGGCAGCCAATTCTGGACCACCAGAAAGGACAACACGACCCTTCCATCATCACGTGGACCACGTCTGGTGTGATGTAGTTCAAAAGACGTTGGTAGTGAGTGATAATCATAGCACCAAAGCCTTCACCACGCATGGCATTGACACCTTTAGACACAACTTTAAGGGCGTCAATATCAAGACCTGAGTCAATCTCATCCAAAAGGGCAAATGTTGGTTCCAACATCAAGAGTTGAAGAATTTCATTACGTTTTTTCTCACCACCAGAGAAACCTTCGTTGAGGTAACGCTCAGCCATTTCTTCTTTCATGTTGAGCAATTCCATTTTCTCGTCTAGTTTAGTGATAAACTCACGAACCGAAATCTTCTCGTCATCTTCTTTACCAGCATTCATGGCTGCACGAAGAAATTCAGCGTTGGTAATTCCTGGAATTTCAGATGGGTATTGCATAGCCAGGAAAAGTCCCATACGCGCACGCTCGTCCACTTCCAACTCAAGAATATTTACGCCATCAAACAAGACCTCACCTTTGGTAACTTCATAGTTAGGGTTCCCCATGATAGCTGCAGAAAGAGTCGATTTACCAGTACCATTTGGTCCCATGATAGCAGCGATTTCTCCTGTTTTCAGAGTCAGATTGACCCCTTTCAAAATTTCTTTTCCTTCAATTTCAACGTGAAGATCTTTGATCTCTAATACTGACATGATAGTTCCTTTCTTTTTCTGGCCTACTTCCTTTACCCTTAGAGAAATCACTTACATTTCTAAAAAAATACAAGAAAAGGTCCATAAATATACTCTACTAGTATAACAAAAAAAAGCCTAAAAGGCTTTGATTTTGTTTAGAAGCTAGTGACTAATCCTTGCGGTTTAGGTGCTGATCAATAGCGTCTACTATTTTCCCCATTACATAACTTAACCTAAAATTTCGAAAAAGAAGAATGGCCCAAAAGGCTGCCATGAAATAGCGACCCGTCATCCAAGCTTCATTGAAAAAATAAGTCTCAGCAGCAGTAAATAGTGCTATCACGATAAATTGTTGTCTAGTCATAGGATTATTGTACCATGAAATCCACTTTTAGTCTTCTTCGACCATGACTTTATCAGCCAGAAATTCAAATCCCTTCTGGAATCAGACTTTCTTCTTCTACCTCTTGATCTGCTTGAGAAGACTTGTTTTTAGCTGAAAATGCTGCACGAACCTCTTTCCATTCCTCAAGGGAAATTGCCAGGATTTCAGGTGAAAATCCAGCCGCTTGGCTAAGAATATTGCCAAACATGGTATTGAGGTTATCCCGTTTCATAGTTTGTCCAGCATTGAAATTAGATTCAAAAGCTAAAATAGCATGGTGTTCGTTGGCCGCAACTGGTTGAGAACCAACAAGCAGAGCCTTATCAGGACCTGCTAAGCTTTCAATCACTTCTCCCCATGCATTCTGGAGGCGAATCAAGTTTTGCCGTGCCAATTCAGGATTTCAACAGCTTCTTGTAGGATAGCCTGAACTTTATTACGGTCTACTCGATAGACAGTCTTGGAAGTGGTTGGACGGCTAGGGACTGGCGTCACTTGTTTAGGAACTGTTCCAACATTAGCAAGTTCTTGCTTGAGACGAGCGACTTCCTGTCTCAGTGCAGAAATTTCACTTTCGACAGCTCCTGAAAGCACTGGTTCAGGCTTAATCTCCGCTAAACGAATAGTCATCATCTCAGCATAAATCTTAGGTTGTAGGCTTGCTTTCATATCCGCCAAGCTCACAGTCGCTATTCGAATCATTTCAAAGAGACTTTCCTGAGAAAGAGCTAGATTGTCCATAAAAACTGGACTATGATGAGTATTTTCGCCACCTGTCTGAACAACTAGTAGATCACGCAAGTACTGTAAAAGATCCGTCACAAAACGAGTCATGCTCTTGCCATTTTCAAACAAAAGATTCAAAGAATCAAGCGCTTTTGAAACATCCTGCTGAGATAAGGCAGCTACATAGTCATCAAGCGCTGATAGACTAATGGTGCCTGTAATCTCCTCAGAGATAGCTGTGGTTAAAGCATTCCCTTGCGTCAAACTCAAAGCTTGGTCCAGAATAGACAAGGCATCCCGCATTCCACCTTCAGCTCGTCTAGCAATGATTTCCACAGCCTCTGGTTCAGAACTGATATTTTCTTTTTCTAAAATATGATGAATATGTGCCGTGATATCTTGCGTTCGAATCGACTTAAACTCAAAACGTTGGACACGCGATAAAATAGTTGCTGGAATCTTGTGCAATTCGGTGGTCGCCAAGATAAAGATAACGTTTTGAGTTGGTTCTTCTAGTGTCTTCAAAAGCGCATTAAAAGCTCCAGTAGACAACATATGAACCTCGTCTATGATATAGACCTTATAACGTGCCAAACTAGGAGCGTAAGTAGATTTATCACGAATTTCACGGATTTCATCAACTCCGTTATTCGAAGCTGCATCCATTTCGATAACATCTTCTAAGCTACCTTCTGTCACAGCCTGACAGATATAGCAGTTATTACATGGTTCTCCGTCCACTTGGTTCGGACAGTTCATAGCCTTGGCAAAAAAATCTTGGCTACACTGGTCTTCCCAGTCCCACGAGGACCTGAGAAAAGATAGGCATGACTAATCTTTTCCTGCTCGACCGCTTGTTTTAGGGTTTTAGCCACAACCTCTTGTCCGACCAATTGTGAAAAAGTCTGACTTCTATATTTTCGATAAAGTGCTTGATACATTAGGCTTTCTCCTCAAACATCGTAAAGTCCCATTCTGTCTTCTCAAGCAAAATAGCGACAAATTGTTCCAAGTAATCACGGTCAACGGCATTGTAATCATCAATAAGTGAAGAATCCAGGTCTAAGACACCCAGCAATCGACCATTCTTGAGCATGGGAACCACGATTTCACTCTTTGGCCATACTATCACAAGAAATGTAGTTTGGATAGGTGCTCACATCGCCAACCAAAACAGTCTCTTGAAACTCAGCAGCTTCTCCACACACGCCTTTCCCAAGCGGAATGCGAATACAAGAAACACCACCCTGAAAAGGCCCTAAAACCAACTCGTTACCATCAAACAGATAAAAATCCTGCAAATACAGTATTCGGAAAGCGAGATTTTAGGAGGGCACTAGCATTTGAAAGATTGGCAAGAACATTGCTCTCACCTTCAAGTAAATAAGAGAGTTCCTCATTTAAAAATTGATATTGTGATTGTTTTTCTGAATCTAACATAGAACTATTATATCAAAAATGAGAAAGAGACAAAAAGAAAAAAATCCCTTGTTTTTAAACAAAAGGATTTTTGTGATTATCAATTTGATTAAAGTTCGATATCACCGAACAAATCAGCCATTGAGAATCCTGTTTGTGTTTCTGGAAGTTCGAAATCACGTTTTTCTTGACGTTTTGGACGACGTGGACGAGCAGCACGTTTTTCTTCTTTTTGTCCTTCTTCTTGAGCTGGACGTTCTTCAAGAGCTTTGATAGAAAGTGATACGCGTTCTGCGTCAGCGTTAACATCAAGTACTTTAACAGTAACTTCTTGACCAACAGTAAGAGCTTCTTTTGGATTTTCGATACGTTTGTGTGAAATTTGTGATACGTGAACAAGTCCATCGATACCTGGCAATACTTCAACAAATGCACCGAAGTCAGTCAAACGTTTAACTGTTCCTTCTACTACATCACCTTTAGCCAATTTTTGCTCAACGCCATCCCATGGTCCAGGTGTTGTTGCTTTAAGTGAAAGTGATACGCGTCCTTCTTCTTCGTTAAGATCAAGGATCTTCACTTCGATTTCTTCACCAACAGTTACAACTGATTTAGGTGATACGTTACGTTCGTGTGACAATTCAGTCAAGTGAACCAATCCATCAACTCCACCAAGGTCGATGAAAGCACCAAAGCTAGTGATACGAGCAACTTTACCAGTTACGACATCACCAACAGCCAATTTACCGAATACTTCAGCACGAGCTGCTGCAGTAGCTGCTTCAACAACTTCACGACGTGAAAGGATGAAACGGTTTTCTTTAGGATCAACTTCTTTGATTTTAGCATCAAATTCTTGACCTACGAAACGCTCAGTGTTACGTACGAAACGAGTATCCAACATTGAAGCTGGGATGAAATCCACGAACACCTTCAAATTCTACTGCAAGTCCACCTTTAACGGCACGAGTTCCTTTAACAGTAACAACTTCTTCTTCGCGTCCTACAAGTTTGTCCCATGCTTTGCGAGCTTCAAGGCGTTTTTTAGATACAAGGTATGTAACTGTATCAGTATCTTTACCAACTACTTGACGAAGTACAAGAACATCCAATACTTCTCCTACTTTCACAAAGTCATTGATATCTGCATCGCGATCGTTTGTCAATTCGCGAAGAGTCAAGACACCTTCAACACCAGTCCCAGAGATTGCAACGTTAGCTTGAGTCGCATCAACTGTCAATACTTCAGCACTAACAACATCACCAGGCTCAACTTGGCTAACGCTATTTAGCAAATCTTCAAATTCGTTCATCTAAAAAATCCTCCAACAATCAAGCTTTTTTCTAAACTTGACATACTTATAATTTTTTTCCTAAGCACCCGCAAAGACATGTTCATATCGTTCACGTCTTTCAATTATAAAAATAAAATACCCTAAGATATTTTTCTTTTTATCTTGAATTTATTACCTAAGAACTGGGGTAGCTGGATTCGAACCAACGCATGAGGGAGTCAAAGTCCCTTGCCTTACCGCTTGGCTATACCCCCATTGATGAAATGGAGAGAGGATTCGAACCCCCGAACCCGAAGGAGCGGATTTACAGTCCGCCGCGTTTAGCCTCTTCGCTATCTCTCCAATGTTTAACGAGAACTATTATATCATGAAATTTTTCAATAAAACAAGTATTATTTTTGTCAAATTATAGTTTTTCAATCAAAATTTTCACAGCTTTTTTTCAAGTTTTTTTATAAAAACTATCGACATTTCCATTCTTTATGATGGCAAATTGGTTATCTAATTCGGCAATTTCTCCAATGACCTTTTTTTCCCGATCGTCAAAACGTATCCTTCATAGCTGTCTTTTCCAACAGTCACTTTTTGCATCCGTTAATTGAATTTCAATTTTTCTTATCTTTTTTTACTCATACTGTACCTCTTTTTCACTTTTTTTCTATTGTACAAGAAAAATGCTCAAAACTAGTAAGAAAAAAACTCCATTTCAGTCCATTACAACTGCTATGGAGTTCTTCTTTACTTTCATATCTTTTTAGTCCACTTTGACAATCCATCCTTCAGGCGCTTCTACATCACCAAATTGGATACCAGTCAATTCATCATAGAGTTTACGTGTAACAGGACCTACTTCTGTTTCACTGTAGAAAACATGGAAATCATCGCCATGTTGGATACCTCCAATTGGCGAAATGACCGCTGCTGTACCACAAGCTCCTGCCTCTACAAAACGATCCAAATTATCGATTGGGACATCACCTTCAATCGGAGTCAAGCCCAAGCGGTGTTCTGCCAAGTAAAGCAAAGAATACTTGGTAATGGATGGCAAAATGGATGGACTCAATGGTGTTACAAATTCATTGTCAGCTGTAATTCCAAAGAAGTTAGCTGATCCGACTTCTTCAATCTTTGTATGTGTAGATGGGTCTAGGTAGATAACATCTGAAAATTGGCGCGACTTGGCCATTTTACCTGGGAGGAGGCTAGCAGCATAGTTTCCACCTACCTTGGCCGCACCTGTACCATTCGGAGCTGCACGGTCGTATTCATCCTGAATCAAGAAGTTGGTTGGAACTAAACCACCTTTAAAATAGTTACCAACTGGCATAGCAAAGATGGTGAAAATATACTCTTCTGCTGGTTTTACCCCAATAATATCCCCAACACCAATCAACAGCGGACGAAGATAAAGGGTTCCACCTGTTCCATATGGTGGGACATATTCTTCATTTGCACGCACAACTGCTTTACAAGCTTCTACAAACATTTCTGTTGGAACTTGTGGCATCAAAAGACGGTCACAAGTACGTTGCAAACGCTTAGCATTTTCGTCAGGACGGAACAATTGAACACTGTCGTCCTTGGTACGATAGGCTTTCAATCCCTCAAATGCTTGCTGTCCATAGTGGAGACTTGGAGAAGACTCTGAAATATGCAAGGTTGCATCCTCTGTCAATTCTCCTTGATCCCATTGACCATTTTTGTAGTGAGCGATATAACGGTAAGGTAATTTCATATAAGCAAATCCAAGGTTTTCCCAATCAATTGCAACTGTCATGTGTTTCTCCTTTATACTAATCAAACTATGTGTTCTATTCTACACTTTTCTAGTAAAATTTCAAGTATTATTTGTAATTTTCTGAAAATTTTTTCAACATAAAGAAATCAGCCCTCTGGACTGATTTCTTTTTACGAACTCGCTTTATCCTCTTTAAAGACTTCTTTGAGGTAAGCATCGAAAACTTCTTCATCTGAAATCGTTTCTGAAATAAAGCTTCCATTGCTAGTACGTTCTGACAAGTTGAGGTCTTGCAATCGACTCTCATAGATTGTTCCCTTGTTAGATTGGACAAGCAGCGTTTGGTCGTTTTCTCCAACTTCTGTACTAAAGAGATCACCAACGAAACCTTGCTCTGCAACTGCTCCAGCCAAGAAGACTCGGTGCGGTTTGTTTTTCAACTCACGCAAGACTTGTAGGCCTCGTTTGGCACGACTGGTTGCTGGAATTTCCTCAATAGAAACACGTTTCAAACTTCCACGCTGAGTCAAGAGGTAGAAGGATGAGGTGTTACAGATAAAGGCTGCCTGAAGCGCATCATCTGCTTTCAGGTTCATAGCCTTGACACCTGTAGCCTTGGCACCAACAATCGGAACCTCTTCGATATTGAAACGAAGGGCATAACCATTTTGACTAATCAAGAGAACATCATCCAGTTTGATTGGTGCTACTGCTACAATCTGGTCTGTCTCGTCTTTGAGCTTAGCATACTTAACAGACTTCGACTTGTAGGTCCGCCATGGAGAGAATTCTTTGCGTTCTACGCGCTTGATTTGACCAAGGCGAGTCGCTACAAAATAAGTTGTCGCATCATCAAACTGATCCACGACTTCTGCATGAAGGATTTCTTCGTTAGTTTCAAAGTTTGTAATGGTCTGGCTCAGATGCTCTCCGATATCCTTCCAACGAATATCTGCCAATTCATGGATTGGTCGATAGATGACATTCCCAAGAGTCGTGAACATCAAGAGGTGCTGGGTTGTCTTAGCAGTTTGAACAAAGATCAAACGATCATCATCACGTTTGCCAATTTCTCCCAGAGTGGATGCCGCAAAGGAACGTGGGCTAGTACGCTTGATATAGCCTGCCTTAGTCACGCTGACATAGGTATCTTCTTCTGCGATGAGGCTGGCTGTATCAATCTCAATTACTTTTGCAGTATCTTCTAAAGTACTCAAACGTGGAGTCGCAAATTTCTTCTTGACCTCACGAAGCTCTTTCTTCATGAGATTGTACATAGTCCGTTCATCACCGATGATAGCAGCAAGCATGGCAATCTTTTCACGAAGTTCTGCTTCTTCTTCCTGCAAGACAACCACGTCTGTATTGGTCAAACGGTAAAGTTGTAAGGTCACGATAGCTTCAGCCTGCTCTTCTGTAAAATCATAGCTGACCTTGAGGTTTTCCTTGGCGTCAGCCTTATTCTCAGAAGCACGGATAAGGGCAATGACTTCGTCCAAAATCGAAATCACGCGAATCAAACCTTCAACGATATGGAGACGTTTCTCAGCCTTTTTCCTTGTCAAAGCGTGAACGTGCCAAAATCACTTCACGACGGTGGGCGATGTAGCTAGACAAGATTGGAACAATCCCAACCTGACGAGGCGTGAAATTATCAATCGCTACCATGTTGAAGTTGTAATTGATTTGCAAGTCGGTGTATTTGAAGAGATAGTTGAGTACAAGCTCGGTATTCGCGTCTTTTTTAAGTTCAATAGCGATACGAAGACCGTCACGGTCAGACTCATCACGAACCTCGGTAATCCCAGCTACCTTGTTATTGACACGAACATCATCGATTTTCTTGACTAGATTAGCCTTATTGATTTCATAAGGAATTTCAGTGATAACGATTTGTTCCTTACCACCTTTTAGCTTTTCAATCTCCGTCTTAGATCGAACGACCACGCGCCCTTTCCCAGTTTCATAGGCTTTCTTGATTTCATCACGCCCTTGAATGATAGCCCCTGTAGGGAAGTCTGGCCCAGGCAAGAATTCCATGAGTTTGTCCACCTTGGCTGTTGGGTGATCAATCATGTATACTGTAGCATCGATAACTTCTGCCAAATTATGTGGTGGAATATCTGTGGCATATCCAGCCGAAATCCCAGTAGATCCATTGACCAGCAGGTTTGGAAAGGCTGCTGGCAAAACAGTTGGCTCTTTCTCGGTATCGTCAAAGTTCCAAGCAAAGGGAACTGTCTTTTTCTCGATATCTTGAAGAAGGTAACCAGCAATCTCAGACAAACGCGCCTCGGTATAACGCATTGCCGCAGGCGGATCTCCATCCATAGAACCATTGTTACCGTGCATTTCGACCAGAAATCTCACGATTTCTTTCCAGTCCTGTGACATACGAACCATGGCATCATAGATAGAAATATCACCGTGTGGGTGGAAATTCCCCATGATGTTCCCGACAGACTTGGCAGACTTACGGTAGCTCTTGTCAAAAGTATTGCCATCCTTATTCATCGAATAAAGAATACGACGCTGAACCGGCTTCAATCCATCACGAATATCTGGCAAAGCCCGGTCTTGAATGATGTACTTGGAGTAGCGACCAAAGCGCTCTCCCATGATGTCCTCAAGGGACATGTTTGAATGTTAGACATAGGATACTAAGCCCGTAAAATGCAAAGTGAAAATAGGAAACTCTTGCAGTGAGCGATGCTCACGAGAGAATTTATCTTTTTCACACAGTATTTAGGGCGTGTTCAACTCCTTTCAAAGAATGTAGAGTATGTGTAATGATAAAAGGATGTAGAAAGGATTAGTCCCGTGTTCAGTTACGATAAGTAACCAAAACGACCCTTTCTGTAGTTTAAAATACGTTGCTTAATTATTTAGCGATTAGGAAGTTTCTCCTCAGCATATCTCATCATCTTCTCAGCCACTTCCTTATCGTAGGCAAAGCCCATCTTTTGAGCAAGGGACTGAGCTTCTTGATGGAAAAGTTCCATGGTAGAAAATAAAGACTGAGTTAGTTTTTCTATATTTGAAAAATCCAGTAGATTTGAGAATTCTTTCTCCTTCTCTGCAGGTAAATACTGAAAAAGATACTTGTAGTTCTTGCCGATATCGACTGTTCCATTATCACTTGCAACCTGCCAAGCTAAGACCTTCAAGAGTTCTTGCTGACAAATCCCATATAGATGGTCAGTAGCATAGATGGCTTGCTTGCGACAAATCCCCTTGACCACGTAGGCTGACACCCACCAAAATTCATTGCAGGCTTTTTCGAAATCTGTCTGACTAGCTGGATTTGTCCAGTAACGTTGAGGACTTGTAGTATAGGACTCAAACAAGCCTTTCTCATCTTTCAAAACTGTATAATCAGCTTCACTATCCACCCACTCTTGAATATACTCCGTAGGACAGAGGGTCAAATCAATCCGATTTCCATCTTCAAATAGCATTAGATAAAGTCGACGGTTGCCTAGGACATTATGCTGCTCAATGATACGAGTGCCAAACTGGTCTAACTAAGAAAGGTCACTCGTCAAATTATCTAAGTCGTCCACGACATAGACCACGTCGTAATCCTGAAACTCATCTTTTGGTGCTTTTGGATTTGTCCGTGAACCAGACATGGCGACAGCCTCAACTTGTATAGATTTAGCAGTCTGTGAAATCGCATCAAGCATTTCTGTTTCAGTTCTCATCTTTCACTCCTTCAACACTTAGAGCTATTTGAAATTGTTTTTTATTATAAATTATAAACAATCGGTCATCTCCGACATTAGCTAAGCAATTAATCTCTATCCCCTACCAAAAAGTATTCTTGTCTTACTGATTTCGTTTGGTGTAATGGAGATAGAGAGGAGGAAGATAAGAAACCAGAATCATCAAAATCATTACCAAAAATGTCAACAGATGTATCTGAACTACATTTACAACATACGATCCCAGAACACCTACAGATAGGGGACATAAAATATAGGATAGGAAAATCAAAAGAGCCTTCCACCGTTTCTCCGGATAGACATAACACAATCGAATAAGTGTGTAGATTAAGGCTCCTGCTATCAAAGGAAAACCAAATAAAATCATGACAAAGGATGCCACTAAAGAACCGGATTCTGAGGAATCCATATTGAATAAAAGCATCAAGATCATAAAAAAGGTAAATACAATCGGTGCATATAAACCTTGGAAACTTTTTTTTCGACTATTGATGTAGAATGCAAGAATAGCTGACGGTAAAGAAACTAAGAAAATTAAACCCAAGTAACTTCCAAAAATCGAATGTCCTGAACTATTCATTATTCACACTCCTTAAAACACAGTCGCTTCTTCCAGCGTAAACTTGACATTATCTTCAATCCACTTGCGGCGTGGTTCGACCTTATCTCCCATGAGGACATTGACACGGCGTTCAGCGCGAGCTAGGTCTTCGATTGTGACACGGATAAGAGTGCGGGTTTCTGGATTCATCGTTGTTTCCCAGAGTTGGTCCGCATTCATCTCACCAAAACCCTTGTAGCGTTGGAAGACAACTTCCACTTGAAAACCATTGTCTTCTCCTTCAAGGTATAGGGCTGGCGTCAAGGTTTCCTCAGCTTCATTATTGAAAGTAGTTAACTTGGAAATAGATTAGCAAACTTTACCTGTATAATTTTTGATAGCTGTGATATAATTCAAAATCCAACAATCCTGTCACAGTTTCTATAAAACGAAATCTTACTTTGCTTATTAGCTGAAATAACCTAAAGTTTAGTTAAAATTAAAGATTAACCTTTTTGTCATTTTTACGATCCTTTTTTTAAATTCGAAGCTTTGACCATTAGTAGAAAAGTCCGTCTGAATTAAATATTTCAAGATGAATTGTATCTTTATCTTTCTTTTCAACCTGATATCGAATTCCATTATCATCAACTAAGTTTACAACCGAATCTTTACGATCCTTTACTTCTAGATCCTCAGCTATTTTGCTTTCACCACTTAAAATAGTCCACTTCCCACTTTCTTCTTTAAATTCATACTTAGAATTTGTTTGATTACTAGTCCATGTACCTTTTAGCCAGGCCTCCTTCGAGGCACAAGCAGATAAAATAACAGTCATAAAAGCAACTAATAGAACAGCATATATTTTTTCATCATAACTCCTTTGTAATTCTAAAATTTATTAAAATACTGTCGCTTCTTCCAGCGTAAACTTAACATTATCCTCAATCCACTTACGACGTGGTTCAACCTTATCTCCCATGAGGACATTGACACGGCGTTCAGCGCGTGCTAGGTCTTCGATGGTGACACGGATGAGGGTACGGGTTTCAGGATTCATAGTCGTCTCCCAGAGTTGGTCCGCATTCATCTCACCAAGACCTTTGTAGCGTTGGAGCGTAGCGCCTTTACCGAACTGCTTGCGGAGTTCTTCTAGCTCTCCGTCCGTCCAAGCATAGGCCACTTCTTCTTTCTTGCCTTTGCCTTTGGACATCTTGTACAGAGGCGGAAGGGCGATATAGACATGGCCTGCCTCAACTAGCGGACGCATGTAACGGTAGAAGAATGTTAAAAGAAGAGTCTGGATGTGGGCACCGTCGGTATCCGCATCGGTCATGATAATAATCTTGTCATAGTTGGCATCTTCAATAGAGAAGTCTGCTCCCACGCCCGCACCAATGGTATAAATCATAGTATTGATTTCTTCATTTTTGAGAATATCTGCCATCTTGGCCTTGGCTGTATTAATCACCTTACCACGAAGGGGCAAGATAGCCTGGAACTTACGGTCACGACCTTGCTTGGCAGAACCACCGGCAGAGTCCCCCTCGACTAGGTAGAGTTCATTCTTGGCAGGGTTTTTAGACTGGGCTGGAGTCAATTTTCCAGATAACAAGCCCTTATCTTTCTTGTTTTTCTTACCATTTCGGCTCTCATCACGCGCTTTGCGAGCTGCCTCACGAGCATCACGCGCCTTGATAGCCTTGCGAATGAGATTGGAAGCCAGTTCTCCATTTTCCATAAGGAAGAAAGTCAACTTATCAGATACTATGCCATCCACAACCGGACGAGCCAAAGGACTTCCAAGTTTGTCCTTGGTCTGACCCTCAAACTGGAGGTGTTCTTCAGGAACCAAGATAGAAAGAACGGCCGCTAATCCTTCACGGTAATCTGACCCTTCAAGATTTTTATCTTTTTCCTTGAGGAGCCCTGTCTTACGAGCGTAGTCATTCATGACCTTGGTAATGGCTGACTTGAGTCCTGTCTCATGAGTTCCACCATCCTTGGTACGAACGTTATTGACAAATGATAGAATGTTATCTGAAAATCCATCATTGTACTGGAGGGCAACTTCCACTTGGAAACCATTGTCTTCGCCTTCAAAATATAGGACTGGCGTCAAGGTTTCCTTGTCTTCATTGAGGTAAGAAACAAAGTCTTGTACCCCGTTCTCATAATGGAATTCGATTGCTTCATCTGTTCGCTTATCTGTCAAAGACAAGGTAACATTTTTTAAGAGAAAGGCTGACTCATTGAGACGTTCTGAAATGGTATTGTACTTGAAGTCAGTCGTAGAAAAAATCGTCGCGTCAGGCATGAAAGTGACTTTGGTACCTGTCTTAGACTTGGGTGCTGTACCAATTTTCTTCAAGGTTGTGACGGGTTTCCCGCCATTTTCAAAACGTTGCTTGTAGACTGTACCGTCACGGGTAATTTCAACTTCCAACCAACTTGAGAGTGCATTAACAACCGAAGAACCGACTCCGTGAAGACCACCAGATGTTTTGTAGCCACCCTGACCGAATTTTCCTCCAGCGTGGAGAATGGTAAAGATAACCTCAACAGTTGGAATTCCCATGGCGTGCATCCCAGTCGGCATCCCTCGACCATGGTCTTGTACGGTTAAACTTCCGTCTTTATTGATGGTCACATCAATGCGGTCACCAAATCCAGACAAGGCTTCATCGACTGCATTATCCACAATTTCCCAGACTAGGTGATGGAGGCCAGCACCGTCAGTCGATCCAATATACATCCCCGGACGTTTACGGACCGCATCCAACCCTTCTAGCACCTGAATGGCGTCATCATTGTAGTTATTAATATTGATTTCCTTTTTTGACACAAGGAACCTCCTATTTGTTCATCTTTTCTATTTTACAGGTTTTCTAGCGATTTTGCAAAGCTTTTCCCTTTCAGCTGTCACAATTTCACAGGATATTCTCTGACTTTCTATACCATTTCATGGTATAATAGGTCTATGATGACATTTGTATTATTAATTTTAGCTTATCTGCTAGGTTCGATTCCATCTGGTCTTTGGATTGGACAAATCTTCTTTCAAACAAATCTGCGTGAACATGGTTCTGGAAACACCGGAACAACCAATACTTTTCGAATTTTAGGTAAGAAAGCGGGTATGGCAACCTTTGTGATTGACTTCTTTAAAGGAACCTTGGCCACTCTCCTTCCAATCCTTTTCCACCTTCAAGGTGTATCACCTCTCGTCTTTGGTCTTTTGGCCGTAATTGGACATACCTTTCCTATCTTTGCAGGATTTAAAGGTGGTAAGGCTGTCGCAACCAGTGCTGGAGTGATTTTCGGATTTGCGCCTGCCTTCTGTCTCTATCTAGCAATCGTATTCTTTGGAAGCCTCTATCTAGGTAGTATGATTTCACTGTCTAGCGTTACCGCTTCTATCGCAGCCGTTATCGGAGTTCTCCTATTTCCACTATTTGGATTTATCCTGAGCAGCTATGACCCCCTCTTCATTCTGATTATCCTAGCACTTGCTAGCTTGATTATCATTCGTCACAAGGATAATATCATACGTATCAAAAAAATAAAACTGAAAAATCTTGTCCCTTGGGGGATTGAACCTAACCCATCAAAATCCTAAAAAAATAAAACGCCAGTTTGAAACTGACGTTTTTTTGTATGCTTATTTTGACTTGATGTAGTTGATACCGTCTGCCTTAGGTGCAACTGCTTTTTCCAAAGAAGGCTGCCAAGACAAGGATAGTCAAGACATAAGGCGCGATTTGAAGGTAAACCGCTGGCACTCCTTGTAGGAAAGGTAATTGAGAACCGATAACTGCCAAACTTTGTGAAAGTCCAAAGAAAAAGACTAGAAAGCATAGCACCAATTGGGTTCCATTTACCAAAGATCATCGCAGCAAGGGCGATAAATCCAGGACCGACAATAGTTGTCACTGAGAAGTTAACTGAAATGGATTGAGCATAAATCGCTCCCCCAATTCCACCAAGGAAACCTGAAATAACAACCCCAAGATATCGCATCTTGTAGACATTGATCCCCAAGGTATCCGCTGCTTGAGGGTGTTCACCAACAGAGCGAAGACGAAGACCAAAACGTGTCTTAAAGAGAATAAACCAAGCAAGGAAAGAGAAGGCAATCGCGATATAACCTAGTAGACTGGTTGACTTGAAGAAGATATCTCCAATCACAGGGATATCAGCCAAAACTGGGAAATCAAAACGTCCAAAAGTCTGGCTTAAGTTATCCGTTTGTCCTTTGTTATAAAGAACTTTAACCAAGAAAACTGCTAGGGCAGGAGCCATCAAGTTCAATACTGTACCACTGACAACATGGTCCGCACGGAAATGAACTGTAGCGACTGCATGGATGAGAGAGAAAATAGCTCCCACAATACCAGCAACTAACAAGGAAATCCAAGGAGTCGCTGTTCCAAGTTGTTCTGCAAACTCAAGGTTAAAGACAACCCCAGAAAAGGCTCCCATAACCATAATTCCTTCAAGACCGACGTTAACGACACCACCACGTTCAGAGAAGACTCCTCCGATACTCGTAAAAATAAGTGGTGCTGAGTAAATCAGCATAGAAGAGACCAAGAGGGTGAGTAATGTTGTAATAGACATCCTTACTTACCTCCTTTAACTTGTTTTTTAGGTTTGACAAAGCGTTCGATAATATAGTGAACGCTGACAAAGAAGATAATAGACGCTGTTACAATGCTGACAAGCTCAGATGGAACTTGCGCAGCGTTCATACCCGGTGCTCCTACTTGCAAAACTCCAAATAAGAAGGCCGCAAAGAGAATTCCAATTGGTGAATTTCCAGCAAGCAAACTAACTGCCATCCCGTTAAATCCGATAGCTAATGATGATCCCTGAACGTAAACGTTTTGGAAAGTTCCAAGACCTTCGACCGCTCCACCAAGACCAGCCAAAGCACCAGAGATAATCATTGATAGAATGATTGTACGTTTTGCTGAAATACCAGCGTACTCTGAGGCATGGGGATTGAGACCAACTGCACGAATTTCAAAACCGAGAGTCGTTTTCTTTAGCAAGAACCAAATCACAGCTACAGCAATGATTGCAAAGAAGATTCCGATATTCATACGGGAATTTCCAGTCAACTCTGATAACCATGGTGTCTGGTATGTAGCGTTGGCACTAACACGAATCGTTGAATCTGTACTTTGCATAATATCTTTCGGAAAGGCATGAATAAAGGCATTTCCCACATACAATACAATGTAGTTCATCATGATGGTCACGATAACCTCTGATGTACCGAGATAGGCTCTGAGGATACCTGGAATCGCACCAACAATTCCACCTGCGATCAAAGCAATGATCACTGTTAATGGAATCAAAACGAGACGTGGCATATCTGGATTTGATAAGGCAAACCAACCACTGAGAATCCAGCCTGCAAGTGCTTGACCAGGAAGCCCAACGTTAAAGAAACCTGCTCGACTGGCAACTGCGAAACCAAGACCTATCAAGACAAGAGGACCCATGGCACGGAAAATTTCTCCAATTCCACGGAGGCTACCAAAAGCTGTATAGAACAACTCCTCATAACCCCAGATAGCATCATATCCGAAGATCCACATGACAATGGCTCCGAGCAAGATTCCTAAGAATACGGAAATCAAGGGAACCGAAATTTGTTGTAATTTTTTAGACATCACTCTTCTCCTTTCCCAAGTTTCCACCTGCCATCAAGACACCAAGTTCTTGTTTGTTAGTTGTTTCTGGCGATACAATACCTTGAATCTTACCATCGTGAATAACAGCAATTCGGTCTGAGACATTTAAAATCTCATCCAATTCAAAGCTGACAACAAGGACAGCCTTCCCGTTATCACGTTCTTCAATCAAACGTTTGTGGATATATTCAATGGCACCGACATCCAAACCACGAGTTGGCTGGCTGACGATAAGGAGATCAGGATCTCGATCAATCTCACGAGCGATAATCGCTTTTTGTTGATTTCCTCCTGAAAGAGCTGCCGCTGGAACAAATTCGCTTGCCGCACGGACGTCAAATTCTTCCATCAATTTCTTGGCATGTGAAGTGATATTGGCATAGTTCAAGATGCCATTTTTGCTGAGTGGTTCTTTGTAGTAGGTTTGAAGAGCGATATTTTCTGAAATCATCATCTCCAAAATCAAGCCATCACGGTGACGGTCCTCAGGAACGTGCCCCACGCTTAGTTCTGTAATTTGTCGAGGATGCATCCCCACGATTGATTTGCCTTTTAATTCAACGCTACCTGACTCAACCTTACGAAGACCAGTAATGGCTTGAATGAGTTCAGACTGACCATTGCCATCAATACCTGCAATACCAACAATTTCACCAGCACGAACATCCAAAGAAAGATTCTTCACAGCTGGTACACCGCGATTTTCATTGACAACCAAGTCTTTGATAGACAAGACCACTTCTTTTGGTTGCGGTGCTTGTTTTTCCGTTTTAAAAGAGACTGAGCGTCCAACCATCATTTCTGCCAAGTCCGCATTTGTTGCCCCTGCGATTTCAACTGTCTGGATTGATTTCCCACGACGGATAACTGTCACTCGATTCGATACCGCACGAATCTCATCTAACTTGTGGGTAATCAAAATAATGGACTTCCCTTCTTTGACAAGGTTTTTCATGATTGCCATCAATTCATCAATCTCTGAAGGAGTCAATACGGCTGTAGGTTCGTCAAAGATAAGGATATCAGCACCACGATAGAGTGTTTTCAAGATTTCTACACGTTGTTGGGCTCCAACGGAAATATCCGCCACCTTAGCAGCAGGATCCACTGCCAAACCATAACGTTCAGAAAGAGCCTTGATTTCTTTAGTAGCACCAGCTATATCTAGAACACCATTTTTAGTGATTTCACTCCCTAAAATGATATTCTCAGCCACTGTAAAAGCTTCAACCAACATAAAATGTTGGTGAACCATCCCAATTCCAAGACCAGCGGCTTTAGATGGTGAGTCTAGTTTTACAACCTGACCATTCACCACAATTTCACCACTTGTTGGTTCAAGAAGTCCTGCCAGCATATTCATCAGAGTGGATTTACCCGCTCCATTTTCTCCTAAAAGTGCATGGATTTCACCTTTTCGCAGTTGCAAGTTGATTTTGTCGTTTGCTACAAATTCACCAAACACCTTGGTAATATCCCGCATCTCAATGACATTTTCGTGTGCCATATGCTCTTCCTTTCAGAGGTTTATTTTATTTCAATAAAACCTGCTAATCACATTAACAAGCTCTATTGAGACAAAAATTGCCTCAATTCTTAAAGAAGCGACCGATGGCCGCTTCCTAAGAAATGACTTTTATCCATTATTTTTCAGGAACTTTTACGCTTCCGTCAAGGATCTTAGCTTTTGCATCTTCAACAGCTTTTTTACCTTCTTCTGAAAGGTTTGTTACTGCTAGCTCAACCCCTTTATCTTTCAATGAGTAAACAATCACTTGTCCACCAGGGAATTCACCTTTTTCTGTTTTGTTAGCAATATCTTTTACAGTTGTACCAACTTGTTTCAATGTAGATACAAGAACAAAGTTAGATTCTTTACCATCTTAGAAGTGTATTTACCTTCTGCTGCTTGGTCACGGTCTACACCGATAACCCAAACTTTTTCGTCTTCATTTTTGTTTTCGTTCAATGATTTTGCTTCAGCAAAGACACCAGCACCTGTACCACCAGCTGCTTGGTAGACAACGTCTGCACCGGCAGCATATTGAGCTGCTGCAATTGTTTTACCTTTGGCAGCATCACCAAATGAACCAGCGTAGTCAACTTGGACTTTGATAGATGGGTCTACTGACTCAACACCAGCTTTGAATCCAGCTGCAAAACGTGAAATAACTTCAGATTCGATACCACCTACAAAACCAACTTGTTTTGTTTTCGTAGTTTTCGCTGCTGCAACACCAGCAAGGTAAGCTGCTTCATTATCCGCAAATCTTACGCTCGCAACATTCTTTTGACCTTCAATCACATCATCAATCAAGACATAGTTTAGGTCAGAGTGGTCTTTTGCTGCTTCCTCAACTGCATTGTGAAGTGCAAAACCAACACCGAAGATCAGGTTGTAACTTCCAGCCGCTTGTTGCAAGTTGTTAGCATAGTCTGCTTCGCTTGTTGATTGGAAGTAAGTGTAACCTTTATCTTTAGAAAGATTGTGTTCTTTACCCCAGTCTTGCAAACCTTCCCAAGCTGATTGGTTAAATGATTTATCATCAACACCACCAGTATCTGTTACGATTGCTGCTTTGGTCTTCATTTCTGATGAAGATGAAGCTGCATTACGAGAAGAGCGGTTACCACATGCAGCAAGTCCAACTGCTGCTACTGCAACTAGACCAAGGCCTAGCCATTGTTTCTTGTTCATTACTGAACCTCCTAAATAAGATGTGCAACGATGTTGCAAGTATGGATTGGTTGGCCACAAGGACCGCGTCACTCAGAGAGTGACTCAGACTAGTTTAAGTCTGTAAATGAGTATGGAAGTAACTCCCCGACCGTCATCTCGACCGTCGATTTATCTTTAGCGACTAAGGTCACTTTTAGATCTTGTTCAAAAAATTCAATCATGACCTGGCGACAAGCACCACATGGCGAGATGGGTTTTTCAGTTTGTCCGTAGACAATCAACTCTGAAAACTCCCGTTGCCCCTCCGAAACTGCTTTAAAAATAGCAGTACGTTCTCCACAATTAGTCAAGGGATAACTAGCATTCTCGATATTGACACCCGTATAAATGCTACCATCCTTGGCAACTAAAACAGCTCCGATAGGAAAGTGAGAATAAGGCACATAAGCTTTCTTGCTAGTTTCAATTGCTAGTTCAATCAACTCAGTAGTTGCCATCTGCCAATTCTCCTTTTAAAATCGCAACGCCAGCAGATGTTCCGATACGGGTAGCGCCTGCTTCCACAAAAGCGACAGCATCTGCATATGAACGCGCTCCACCAGCTGCCTTAACTCCCATATCTGGCCCGACTGTTTCACGCATCAACTGAACATCCTCAATAGTGGCACCACCAGTTGAAAATCCAGTTGATGTTTTGACAAAGTCAGCGCCTGCTTTCTGGGATAATTGGCAAGCCACAACCTTTTCATCGTCTGTCAACAAGCAAGCTTCAATAATGACCTTAACCAACTTGTCACCACTTGCTTCTACGACAGCACGGATGTCCGATTCAACCAAATCCAGATTGCCTGATTTGAGGGCACCAACATTGATAACCATATCAATCTCATCCGCACCGTTTTGAACAGCTTCTTTTGTTTCAAAAGCTTTCACAGCTGAAGTTGTTGCTCCCAAAGGAAAACCTACTACTGTACAAACCTTTACATCTGAGCCTTCAAGCCCTGTTTTCGCATGTTTAACCCATGTGGGATTGACACAAACACTGGCAAAGTCATACTCACGCGCTTCAGATAGCAAACAATCAATTTGTTCTTGGCTTGCATCTTGCTTTAAAAGCGTATGATCAATATATTTATTTAACTTCATATTCGGATTCTCCCTGGTTTTATGAGATAATTTCTATAATTTCTCGTAAACTTTGCACTCCATCATTTATTTTAACATATTTTTGAAATTCTGTAACTAGTTCAGAAGAAATTTTTCCATTTGTATAAACTTTTGCAACAATTTCCCCTTTTTGAACGGAGTCTCCAACCTTCTTCTCAAAAACAATCCCTGTTTCATAGTCCAAGTCATCAGACTTGATTGCACGACCAGCTCCTAGTCTCATGGCATAGAGGCCAAATTCCATTGCAGGAAGAGCTGAAATAACACCCTGTATCTTGAGCTGGAATTTCCACCACATGAGCAACTTTGACGGGGCGATAGAGATCTTCTAAATCACCGCCTTGTGCTGTTACCATTTCTTCAAACTTAGCCAGTGCTTGGCCATTTTCCAGGTGTTGACGGATTTCCTCGATCGTTTTCTCAACATCAGCCAATCCAAGCATAATCTGAGCTAACTCGCAGATAAAGTGACTAATATCTTCTCGACCTTTTCCTTGAAGAATCTCGATTGCCTCAAGGATTTCGAGACGATTGCCAATAGCTCGACCCAAGGGTTGACTCATATCGGTAATAACTGCTACTGTCTTTCGACCAACTGCCTTACCAAGATCCACCATGGTTTGAGCCAATTCGCGTGCCTCATCAACCGTCTTCATGAAAGGCACCCTCACCGACCGTTACATCTAGCAAAATGGCATCCGCTCCTGCAGCAATTTTCTTGCTCATCACCGAACTCGCAATCAAAGGAATCGTGTCGACAGTTGCGGTCACATCTCGGAGGGCATAGAGAAGTTTATCTGCTTTAACCAGCTGATCTGACTGCCCAATGACAGATACACCAATGTCCTGTACCTGACGAATGAAATCCTCTTGACTTCGCTCGACTTGGTAGCCCTTAATGGATTCCAATTTATCAATTGTCCCACCAGTATGGCCGAGACCACGACCACTCATTTTAGCAACGGGCACACCGAAACTCGCAACAAGTGGAGCCAAGATTAAGGTCACCTTATCACCTACACCACCAGTCGAATGCTTATCAACTTTAACCCCATCAATAGCTGACAAATCAAACTCCTGACCTGTTTTAACCATATTCATCGTCAGATCAGAAATCTCACGTGTGGTCATTCCTTTAAAATAAACAGCCATAGCAAAAGCAGACATCTGATAGTCTGGAATAGTTCCAGCCACATAGCCTTCTACCAGCCACTTGATTTCATTTGAAGTCAGTTCTTGACCATCTCGTTTCTTTTGGATTAAATCAACTGCTCTCATTCTTTCACACTTCTAAGGATATAGTATCCCTTATCTTTCTTTACGATTTCACAATTTCCGAAAACGTCTTCCATCTTGCTTTTGGCACTCGGAGCACCTTGTTTCTTTTGAATAACAATGGTTAAATCACCTCCGTCTTTCAAGAAATCTCTGCTCTTTTCGATAATCTCATGAACAACTTGTTTACCCGCTCGAATCGGCGGATTAGAAATAACATGGTCAAATTTCCCTTCAACTTGTTCATAGATATTGGATTGGAAAATCGTTGCTTCTACTTTATTACGTTCAGCATTTTGTCGCGCTAGGTCCAAGGCACGATTATTGATATCGACCATGGTCGTCTGAACTCCATAAGCCTTGGCCAATGACAAGCCCAATGGCCCATAACCACACCCCACATCAAGGACCGTCTCTCCTTCATTTACCTCTAGACACTTGAGCAAGAGCTGACTCCCAAAGTCAACCATTTTCTTGCTAAAAACACCCGCATCCGTCAAAAAGGTCATGTTTCTCCCAACAACTCCACTCTCAACTCATGAATGTCGTGAGCAGCATCAGGATTTTCTGCATAATACATTTTACTCATAAAACTATTTTACCATAATTTGGCTTGAATTGTAAATCGTTTACAAAGTGATGATCAAATGAAAAAGACTGAAGAATCCTAGTCAAAAAACCTTTTCTTCAATCTCTTTCAATTATTAGAAATACATTACAATCTATCGGGAACTACAAATTATCATAGTCAGGAAAAAACAGTTCGTCTGCAATCGGGCGCATTTTTATTACTATTTCTTAACCTTAAAATACTTTATTATCAACAGGATTCCCAATATGATGTTTAGATAAAAACTCAACTGATAAGTTTGTGTCAAGATTTCCAAACTTGTCCAAAGTCGTATCAAATCTTCTAGTGACATACGGAATAGATATCCTTCTGTAGCAATCCACAAAATCAAAAATAGATAACTACCAGCCGCAAGCCATTTCGTCCACCGTTTTTTTAGTATGAAAGCAATCAAGAGCGAACAGATAAAGACAACTGTTACAAGGAGATGATCCATCAAGAAGGTAAAACCGTAATAGGTTTCCACAAAGCGTCTACCATTATCCGCATTCGCTCCCCTTATAAAAGGTAAGGCAAAACTTAAAATAAAACAGAGTTCCAATAAGTAACATCTCAAGATTTTCATTGTATACCTCCTATAAGTTGCGAACTAAAAAGCCCACTTTTAATAACTGATAAGTCTTCAGAAACCATTCCCTATCTCATCATTATATTATTCAACCTCCATCTACCTCTATTATACGATATTGACTTACTACCATCAAGAAACCGCTTTATCTTTTTAGCTTTTTATGGTATGATAAACAAAATATCTAGGGGAAAACAAATGACCAACGAATTTTTACATTTTGAGAAAATCAGTCGCCAGACTTGGCAATCATTGCATCGCAAAACAACCCCTCCCTTGACAGAGGAAGAGTTAGAATCCATCAAGAGTTTCAATGACCAGATTAGTCTACAGGACGTAACGGACGTCTATCTTCCCCTTGTTCATCTTATCCATATTTACAAGCGCACTAAGGATGATTTGGCATTTTCAAAAGGAATTTTCCTCCAACGTGAAAGCAAATCCCAACCTTTTATCATTGGGGTTTCTGGAAGTGTTGCTGTCGGGAAATCGACTACTAGTCGCTTACTTCAGATTCTTCTGTCACGTACTCTCCCGGATGCTACTGTAGAATTGGTGACAACTGACGGTTTTCTCTATCCCAATCAAACCTTGATTGACCAAGATATCTTAAATCGCAAAGGTTTTCCTGAAAGTTATGATATGGAAGCCTTGCTGAATTTTCTTGATCGCCTAAAAAATGGCCAAGATGTCGATATTCCTGTCTATTCTCATGAAGTGTATGACATCGTTCCTGGAGAGAAACAACGTGTCAAAGCTGCTGATTTTGTCATTGTCGAAGGCATCAATGTCTTTCAAAACCCTCAAAATGAGCGCCTTTACATTACTGATTTCTTTGATTTCTCCATCTATGTGGATGCTGCTGTCGAGGACATTGAAAGCTGGTATCTGGATCGTTTCTTAAAGCTGCTCAGCTTTGCCCAAAATGATTCCAACAGCTACTACCACCGTTTTACTCAAATGCCAATTGGAGAAGTTGAAGCATTTGCTCACCAGGTTTGGACCAGCATTAATCTCACAAATCTACAAAACTATATCGAACCAACAAGGAATCGGGCAGAGGTTATTCTCCACAAGACTAAAAACCATGAAATCGATGAAATTTACCTAAAAAAATAATTTCCCTTGTCAAAAACATAAGTTTTTCAGATATAATAGTATAGTTAGTAAATATGGAGGTAAGAACATTGGCAAACATTAAATCAGCTATCAAACGCGCTGAATTGAACGTTAAACAAAACGAAAAAAACTCAGCTCAAAAATCAGCTATGCGTACTGCTATCAAAGCTTTCGAAGCAAACCCTTCTGAAGAACTTTTCCGTGCTGCTAGCTCAGCTATCGACAAAGCAGAAACTAAAGGTTTGATTCATAAAAACAAAGCAAGCCGCGATAAAGCTCGTCTTTCAGCTAAACTTGCTAAATAAGAAACAGTCCATAGAGGCTGTTTTTTTGTCCTCTAATCAGAAAAGGTAGAAAATGAAAATCGCAATCATAGGATATTCTGGAGCTGGCAAGTCAACTCTAGCTGAAAAGTTGTCAAACTACTACTCCATCCCCAAACTGCATATGGATACACTTCAATTTCAACCTGGTTGGCAAGACAGTGACCGCGAATGGATGTTGACCGAGATGAAAAACTTTCTCACAAAGCACGAAGCTTGGGTCATCGACGGCAACTACTCTTGGTGTTGCTATGAAGAAAGAATGCTGAAGCTGACCAAATCATCTTTCTCAACTTTTTCCCCATGGACTTGTCTCTTTCGAGCCTTTAAACGGTATCTCACATACCGAGGTAAAGTCAGAGAAAGTATGGCAGCAGGCTGTCCTGAACGCTTTGACTGGGATTTTATCCGATGGATTCTCTGGGATGGGCGGACAAAACATGCTAAAGAACGCTATCAACGGGTTCAAGAAACCTACCCTGAGAAAGTAATTGTCCTCCGGTCGCAAAAGGAGATGGATTACTTCTTAGAAAATCTCGCGCATAACAAGAAAAAACAACGTGCCTAACGTTGGTTTTTTGCTATTAGCCAATCACACTTCCGTTTGGTACAGCTGGATCAACTGTGAGAAGGGTTAATTTGCCTTCATGTTCAGCTGAGAGGGGTACATCAGAATAAGTATTTCATAAAACTATTAAACTCGAAAAAAAAAGCCCAAATGCTATCTGATTACTGAACATTTCACCTACTAATGAGAAACACTTGCCTCTACTCTATAATAATAAAAATCTTCATCATAATTTCCAGCTGATTGAGTAATAATTAATCGCGGCCGTGAGCTATCTGATTGATCACCCATTGGATTTTTAAAACCTATTTTAAACAATCCAATAGCAGCACTCGTATGACCACTTTGTAAACTAACATATGGAACACTGCTCTTCTTAGATGAATCTTTATTACTTTAATCCTATTTCCATCCCCAGTTGTTCCATCAGAATTAATTATCAATTCCTTACCGCGACCATTCCTCCATTTTCCAACAAGTGTTGAAATATCTCCATTTTCAATCGCTTCAATATCTAAGTCTACTTCTGAAATTGTATTTTTTTGGTATATTTCCCACCAACCCACTTTATATGGTCTAAGATAACTTTTTCCATAAAGAATTCTATTTTCTTGAATTTTCTCATTATCTGGTCCAGTTTCATTAGCAGGAATAAATGTTAGCACTAATTCTTGCCCAATAATTGCATTTTTATTATCCCCTACAAAATAGACTTCATAATAACCATTATTTTTTTCTTCGGTTTTTTTACTTTTTATCTAGCTTGAATTGAGCATGTGTAGAACCACTCCAAAACAGCCAATTTCCCTCTTGTTTGGATATTTTTGGGGAAGACTGAGGTTTTATCTTCAAAATAATCTTCAGGACTGTACCCATACAAAGTAAAGTTTGATTCCGCTATTGCTTTTTCTAAATAGTCATTAGAATATGTCCCTTCAAAAGCGCTTAAATCTCCTTGAAGAATATTATCCTTACTATTTTTAAAATAATCAGTCCTACTAGCAAATACCATTTCATGATTCTTATTTCCGTCTGATAAGGTAATTACCGTTAAAATGTTAGATGAATCATCTACATTATTAACTAAAATAAATTTTAAAATCCCTTATTTCCATCTGATTTATTAAATTCTGTAACAGAAGACCTATTGTTGCCATCTTTCTTCCAATCCGTAGAAAAGTCTCCAAATACATTACCTTCGTCTGTATTATATGAGATTCTCCAATTTTGATTATTTTTAGCAACAGTAGCTTTCTCACCTGTAGAAGAAATATAATCACCTGAAATATCCTCAAAATCTGATTTTATGACTTCAGTAGTAGTTGATTGCACTTCTTGATGTTTACTTTCTTTACGATTTATAAATAAAGAAAACAAAAGAAAAAAATAGCAAGTAGTAAAACAACTCCTAAATAAAGAATAGCATTTTTTCTTCATTCCCAATCTCCAAAATATTATTTATTTTAGTAAAAACAGTTTTTCTATACGAAAAATAGAAAACTGTTTTTATCTATAGATTTTACCCAATCACACTTCCGTTTGGTACAGCTGGATCAACTGTGAGAAGGGTTAATTTGCCATCATGTTCAGCTGAGAGAATCATCCCTTGACTGACATATTTCTTCATCATCTTACGTGGTTTGAGGTTGGCAACGATTTGGACTTTCTTGCCGACCAATTCTTGTTCGTTTGGATAGTATTTTGCAATACCAGAAAGAATTTGACGATCTTCACCATCTCCAGCATCCAAGCGGAATTGAAGCAACTTATCAGAACCTTCTACTTTAGAAACTTCTTTTACTTCTGCGACACGGATTTCAACCTTATCAAAATCTTCAAACTTGATTTCATCCTTGTTTAGTTTGAGTTCAACTTCATCTGGATTCCATTCTTTTTCGACTGCTGGTTTGTTGCCTTCCATTTGTTCCTTGATATAGGCAATCTCTTCTTCCATGTCCAGACGTGGGAAGATTGGTGTTCCTTTGGCAACAACAGTCACATCTGCAGGGAAATCTGCCAAGCTCAAGTTTTCTAGGCTAGAAACTTCTGCTAGACCAAGTTGTGCCAATACAGCGCGACTAGTTTCCATCATAAAGGGCTCAATCATGTGAGCTACAACACGAAGGCTGGCTGCCAAGTGGCTCATGACACTTGCCAATTGGTCACGGTGCTCTTCATCCTTAGCCAAGACCCATGGGGCTGTCTCATCGATGTATTTGTTGGTACGTGAGATAAGTGTCCAGACTGCTTCAAGGGCACGTGGGTAGTCAACTGCTTCCATGTGAGTATGGTAGTCAGTGATAGATTGCTCTGCTACTTGTGCAAGAGCATGGTCAAACTCTGTTACACCCTCTACATAGGCAGGGATTTGCCCATCAAAATACTTGTTAATCATGGAAACTGTCCGGTTGAGGAGGTTTCCAAGGTCATTGGCTAATTCATAGTTGATACGACCTACATAGTCTTCTGGAGTGAAGGTTCCGTCTGAACCAACTGGAAGGCTACGCATGAGGTAGTAACGAAGTGGATCGAGACCATAGCGTTCTACTAACATTTCAGGATAAACGACATCCCTTTAGACTTAGACATCTTACCGTCTTTCATGACAAACCAACCATGGGCAATCAAGCGGTCAGGTAATTTAACATCCAACATCATAAGAAGGATTGGCCAGTAGATGGAGTGGAAACGAAGGATGTCTTTTCCGACCATTTGGAAGACTGTTCCGTTCCAGAACTTGTCAAAGTTACCATGCTCATCTTGACCGTAACCAAGAGCTGTCGCATAGTTAAGAAGGGCATCGATCCAAACGTAGACAACGTGTTTTGGATTTGACGGGACAGGAACACCCCAGGTAAAGGTTGTACGAGACACTGCCAAATCTTCTAAACCTGGCTCGATGAAGTTACGTAGCATTTCATTGAGACGGCCATCTGGAGTGATGAAGTCAGGATGAGATTTGAAAAAATCTACCAAACGGTCTTGGTATTTGCTGAGGCGAAGGAAGTAAGACTCTTCAGAAACCCATTCAACCTCATGACCTGATGGGGCAATACCACCCGTTACATTTCCAGCTTCATCACGGAAAACTTCTGCAAGCTGACTTTCTGTAAAGAATTCCTCATCTGAGACTGAATACCAACCAGAATATTCACCTAGGTAGATGTCATCTTGAGCAAGCAAGCGTTCAAAAACTTGCGCCACTACTTTTTCATGGTAGTCATCAGTTGTACGGATAAATTTATCATATGAGATATCAAGTAATTGCCAGAGTTCTTTAACTCCAACTGCCATCCCATCAACATAGGCTTGTGGTGTAATTCCAGCTTCTTCCGCTTTTTGCTGGATTTTCTGACCATGCTCGTCAAGACCTGTCAGATAAAAGACATCATAGCCCATGAGGCGTTTGTATCGAGCTAGGACATCACAAGCGATGGTTGTGTAGGCAGAACCGATATGAAGTTTACCAGATGGATAGTAAATCGGTGTTGTAATATAAAAATTCTTTTCAGACATAATTTTTCCTTTCCAGGCAAATGAAACCTGATTTTCTAACACTTCATTATATCATATTTTTAGTGATTTTCGATAGGAAAATCCATACAAAAACAAGATAGACAACTGTCCATCTTGTTTTTTTCTGTTCTATATCTTATTCATAACGAAGGGCTTCAATCGGATCAAGTTTAGACGCTTTATTGGCTGGCAAGACTCCGAAAATCATCCCAACACTTGCTGACACAGCCAAGCTAAAGAGAGCGATTGGGAGGGAAACCCCAACTTCAATACCTGCAATCATGTTTTGAAGCAATACTCCAGCTAACATGGTCATTCCAGCAGCAATCCCAAGACCAATGACACCACCTAACAAAGTCAGGATCATGGATTCAATCAAAAACTGTACCAAGATATTAGCCCGAGTAGCTCCGAGAGCTTTCCGCAGACCAATCTCACGTGTGCGTTCTGTCACCGAAACCAGCATGATATTCATAACACCAGTTCCCCCGACAAAGAGAGAGATTCCTGCGATGGCACTGATAACAGTGGTCATAAAACCAAATAGTTGTTGTACCTCTTGGAAGGCGGCAGTGGCGTCCGCAACTTGGTACTCCCCTTGCTGAAGACCTGCAATCTCAGTCAGTTTTCGAGCCAACTCTGGACCCAAGGTCTGCGTTAGACTAGTATCATTGACACGAAAGACGATGTTCGAGATTTCATCAGTATTAAAATTGGCTGCGAGAGAAATATTGGTCGTAATTGGAAGACCACCAATCCCAAAGGCTTTAGCAGTTTTAGCTTCATTACTAGTATAAACACCAATCACACGGTAACTAAATTCATTAACAGAGATGATTTGATTAACCGCAGCTTCTGGACTATCAAACAAACTCTTGGCTAGTTCTTCGTCCAGCAAAATCACACTGGCAAATTCCTTGTAGTCTTGCGGTCTTAGACTTCTACCCGCAACGATTTCATTTCAACTGCGTTCATGTAGGTGCTATTTCCACCTGTCAGAGTCGCTCGTTCAACCTTCTTATCCTTATAAGATAGGGTGACGTTGGTCGAGTTAGTGACATAGTAACTGTCTACTCCTTTAAGTTTAGCAGCCTCCTTGACCCAAGACTCCAGTGGTTTTGGTGGTTCAACCTGAACATCCTCTTCTTTCCCACTGACAGTCAAAGCGGATTGTTTCTGCGTAAAGGAGCCGTCCTTGCTTTTGATAGGAGAGAAAAAGACATGGATATCCTTCTGAGATTTGGTCATGTTTTTATTGACCTGACGAGACATGGAGTCTCCCAGAGCCATGATGACGACGACAGACGAAACTCCGATGATAATCCCGATCATGGTGAGGAAGGAACGCATCTTGTGGGCCATGATGGATGAAAAGGCAAATTTCAGATTCTGCATCTTAATTTTCCTCCTTTTCTACCAGAGTACTGTCTGATGAGATGACCCCATCACGAATGACAATTTGGCGTTTGGCATAGGCAGCAATCTCAGGCTCATGCGTGACCATGATAATGGTTTTCCCTTCCTTGTTTAACTCCACCAACAGCTGCATGATTTGATTTCCTGTCTTGGTATCCAAGGCTCCTGTGGGTTCGTCTGCTAGGATGATAGAGGGATTATTTACCAAGGCACGCGCAATCGCTACACGCTGCTTTTGACCACCTGATAACTCAGAAGGCAAATGATGACTGCGCTCCGTCAACTCAACCTTTTCCAGAAATTCCTCAGCCAATTTTCGACGTTTTGAAGCCGAAACACCAGCGTAAATCAAGGGCAATTCGACGTTTTGAAGTGCATTGAGCTTGGACAAGAGAAAGAACTGCTGAAAGACAAAGCCGATTTGCTGATTGCGGACCTTGGCCAGTTGTTTCTCTCCCAGGCCTGCCACTTCTTGCCCTTCAAGGTAGTACTCTCCACTGGTTGGTGTATCCAACATTCCGATGGTATTCATCAACGTAGACTTACCAGAACCAGAAGGTCCCATAATGGCAACAAACTCACCTTCATGAACTTCTAGATTGATATTTTTAAGGACCTGCAGTTCTTGGTCACCATTTCGGTAACTCCTGCAGATATTTTTGAGACTAATTAGTTTCTTCATCAGCCTTCACCTCTTTTCCTTCTTCCAAGGAAGATGTTGGATTACTGATGACCTTGGCACCGTCTGTCAAACCTGAAGTAATTTCTTGGTTGTCTGCGTCCGCATTCCCCAAAGTAACTTCTACCTTCTTCGCTTTTTTCTGGTCGTCAACGATCCAGACATAGTTTTTGTCATTTTCGGTAACAACACTTGTCAAAGGAACAAGGATGGCCTTACTCTTGTTTTTGACTTCCACACTGACAGAGAAGCCTTGTTTCAACTCACCGATATCGCTAGTCACATCAACAGTATAAGGGTACTTAGATCCAGTATTTCCTCCAAGGGCTGTATTTGCTGCTTCTCCGTTGTTTTTAGGATAATCTGAGATATAGCTGATTTTACCCGTCCAGCTCTTATCTTGATAAACCTTTGAAGTAAAGGTAACTTCTTGCCCAACAGAAAGGTTAGCAAGGTTGTATTCAGACAACTCCCCTTTGACCTGCAAGTTTTCATTACTTACGACATGTACTACCACTTGGCTATTACCTGTTGGCGATTTGGAAACATTACGATTAACTTCAACTACAGTCCCTTCTAGTGTACTGAGGACAGTTGCGGCATCTAGCTGTGCTTGAGCCTTGTTGAGCTGAGCCACAGCATCTGCACGGTTATCCTTGGCATCACTGATTTGAGAATCAATAGAGGATACGGAAGAAGTTGTTGCTTGCGCTTGTTCTGGGAGTCCTGCTTCTGTTGGAATCTGTGGGGGAAGCTGGTACAGCTGATGCATTTTCACGAGCTTTGTTTAACTCCTCAATATGACGGTCTGCCTTTGCAACTGCACGATCGGCTGCATCATAGGCAGCTTGAGCATCTGCACTGCTGTATTTGACCAAAGCTTGCCCTTCTTCGACCTTGTCCCCGACTGAAACGAGAATTTCATCTAAATCTCCCTTACTAGCATCAAAATAAACGTATTGTTCATTTTTTGCTGTAACCGTACCTGACAAGAGAACCGATGAAGCAACAGAACCTTCCTTAGCAGTAACGATATGAGATGTTTCCTCCTTGACTGCTGACTGGGAAGGTTGTCTAAAAATCAAAATCCCCGCAGCACCGATAACAATAGCACTGGCAACACCAATCGCTGTGTATAATTGCCATTTTTTTGCCTTCTTATTTCTTTTCATTTTTAAGCTCCTTTATTCTTTTGCCTTACAAAAACCATTATATCAGAAACACCAAGCCCAAACAATGACAGTTCAGATGGAAACAATGACAATTCAGGATCATTATTTCGTTCGGTATTCGTTTGTTGGATTATTGTGCTAGATATATAATACAATATCTTTGAAAAAATGGCAAGTGTTTTTCTAATTTTTTTTAACGTAGCAGATTTTTGCATTCAAAAAATAAAAACGATAGAATATGACTATCAAAGCTATAAGGAGTTTTCTATGAGAGAATATGATATCATCGCCATCGGTGGAGGAAGCGGCGGCATTGCCACTATGAACCGCGCTGGCGAACACGGTGCTAAAGCTGCTGTTATCGAAGAGAAAAAATTAGGTGGAACCTGCGTCAATGTCGGCTGTGTTCCTAAGAAAATCATGTGGTATGGAGCGCAAATCGCTGAAAGCTTCCACCACTACGGCCCTGACTATGGTTTTACAAGTTCAGATGTTCAATTTGATTTTGCTAAACTTCGTCAAAACCGTGAAGCCTACATCGACCGTGCTCGCTCATCTTATGATGGAAGTTTCAAGCGCAACGGGGTTGATTTGATTGAAGGTCGTGCTCATTTTGTTGATTCCCACACCGTTAGCGTCAATGGTGAATTGATTCGTGCCAAGCATATCGTGATTGCGACTGGCGCTCGTCCAAGCATCCCAACTATTCCTGGAGCTGAACTCGGTGGTAGCTCAGACGATGTCTTTGCTTGGGAGCAACTTCCTGACTCCGTTGCGATTCTTGGAGCTGGTTATATAGCTGTTGAATTAGCAGGTGTTCTCCACGCACTAGGAGTACAAACGGATTTGTTTGTCCGTCGTGATCGTCCCTTGCGTGGTTTTGACAGCTATATCGTTGAAGGACTTGTCAACGAAATGGAAAAAACAGGGCTACCTTTGCACACACATAAGGTACCCGTCAAGCTCGAAGAAACGGAGCAAGGTATTACCATTCATTTTGAAGACGGTTCTAGTCACACTGCCAGCCAAGTTATCTGGGCTACCGGTCGCCGTCCAAATGTAGACGGTCTGGAGTTAGAAAAGGCTGGCGTTACACTCAACCAACGTGGATTTATCCAAGTGGATGAGTATCAGAATACAGTTGTAGATGGCATCTATGCTCTTGGAGATGTGACTGGTGAGAAGGAACTGACCCCAGTAGCCATCAAGGCAGGACGTACCCTATCTGAACGCCTTTTCAACGGGAAAACAAATGCCAAGATGGACTACACGACTATCCCTACAGTTGTCTTCTCCCACCCGGCAATCGGAACGGTTGGTTTAACTGAGGATCAAGCTATAAAAGAATACGGCCAAGATAACATCAAAGTCTACAAGTCAAGCTTTGCATCTATGTACTCAGCCGTTACAAACCATCGTCAAGAGTCTCGCTTCAAACTCATCACCGCCGGTGATGACGAAAAAGTTATTGGCCTACACGGACTTGGTTACGGAGTGGATGAGATGATTCAAGGATTTGCTGTTGCCATCAAGATGGGGGCTACCAAGGCGGACTTTGATGCTACAGTAGCTATCCACCCAACCGCCTCAGAAGAATTTGTGACCATGCGCTAATTGCCGAAAGAGACCACATGTGGTCTCTTTTTACTTGCAAAATCGGCTGTTACAAAATTGTTACCTTGACTTTAAAAATAGGTTGACTTTTCTTTCTGAATTAGTATAATAGTTACTATAATTTTGAAAAGAGGTTAACAGTTTTGAAAAAAGCTCATATCTATGCCATCCCTGCTATCGGTGCTGCTCTCATTGCCGTATTGGCACAAATCAGTCTCCCTATCGGTCCTGTACCCTTTACTTTGCAAAACTTTGCAATTGGTCTGATTGCTACTGTTTTTAGACCCAGGGAAGCCGTTCTATCTGTAGCTCTCTATCTCCTGCTGGGTGCCATTGGTTTACCTGTCTTTGCAGGGGGTGGTGCAGGATTTCACGTTTTAGTCGGCCCAAGCGCAGGCTATCTTTGGTTCGATCTTGTCTATGCTGGACTTACATCTTATCTCATCCATCAAAATAGTGGCTACATTCGCATTTTCCTAGCCAACCTCTTGGGTGACTCCCTCGTCTTTGTCGGGGGAATTCTCAGCCTCCACTTCCTTGCTGGTATGCCATTCGATAAGGCACTAGCTGTCGGTGTCCTTCCCTTTATCCTCCCTGATCTTGGTAAGATTATTGCCATTAGTTTCATTAGTCGTCCCCTACTCGAAAGATTGAAAAGCCTTCCATATTTTTCAAGATAAAAGAATAGTCTAGAACAATTGTTCTGGACTATTTCCATTCTAAGAATCAACTGTACACTATTTAGCTACTTGACTATTCTTATACCGGTATGAATATTAATCGTTTTATTCTTCAAATTATAGTTATTCACGATATGCAAAGTAGAAAAAGTATTCTAATTGATTCAAACCAAATAAGCTTCCATTGATTTTTGGATGCTTAGCAATTGTATACTTTTCAGAAAACGCATTTTTCAATGATTGAGCTATATTTTATAAATTATTTGTGATACAATAGAGCTACCTAAAAGATTCAGAAAATTTAATGTTCATTGATTGTTTATATTAACTTGAACATTCTGATTTTTCTTCATTCAAAAATAACTGTAAATAATTATAAGTAGAAAGGTAATTCTATGGCAAAGAATACTCGTGAGCTAATCATTAGAGCTCTCATCACACTAGCTAAGAAAAAAATCCTCAGCGTAGTTCCTTTACAATGACTGAAATTGCTGCTGAAGCTGGTATTTCACGACAAGCGATTTATCAAAAGCATTTTAACAATTTTGAAGATATTATTGAGTATATTCACGAAGAGACCAATCAGCATATTTTTAACGTCTTTAATAAGTACAGCCCTAACAATGATGGAGATCCTATTTCTTTTTTAGCAGACTATATACTTCCGCTCATATACGAAAAAAAAGAAATTATTAACATCTTGTATACCACACAAGTCGACCCATGTTGGAAGGAGTTTCTGCGTGAGATATACTCAGGATGGGTACTAAAAAATGTTAATTACCAACTGAAATATAATTTTAGCAAAGAAGACATCGCCTATATCATTACAACCATGGCAATTTCATTCATCGAGGTCTGGATTCGCAAAGAAAATCCAATACCGCCTAAGGAATTCAGGGAAACTTTCATCCAGCTAGCTAAGACTTCTCTATGTGATTATATCGTGTCCTAAAAAAAGAATCTTGAGCTGCACTCAAGATCTTTTATTGTCCCCCTTTAAAGGCATCAACCATTACCTGAAATTCTTCATTGGAAAGCGTGATTCCTTTGCCCATTTTGGTATGGTCAGGACTCCAAGAACGAATGTCAAACTTTGCAGGGGCACCATTAAAGCTAACGCGATTTAGTTCTTTTGTCCATCCTTTGTCATTTTCGGACAAGGTCAGTAAGTGTTCTTCGATTTCAAATGTAAATTCTGCCATTTTTAACTCCTTTATGTGATATACTTTCACTAGTCTATTCGTAAAAACCTTGTGGATTTTAGGAAATTTTTATATAATATGGATAGATAAGAAGGGAGGATTCTATGAGACAGACATTCAAACTAGTTCTAGATAAACTACAGGGTTTTCTCAATGGAAATGACGAACCTCACCAAACCGAAGACAACTCCCTAACAGCTACAATCGAGCAGGCTATCCAGAAAAAATCTGCTGTTCATGTCATACTAGCTGAGACAAGTTTTACGGGTGATATTGTCAAATATGATGTCAGTCGTCAGCAGATTATTGTCAAAAATTTCACTAGAAATGTGACACGTATCATTCGGATTGGTGACATCAAGAGAATCCGTTTTGTCCCTTCTACGGTAGAAAAAGCACAGAAAAATCTATTTAAGAAAGAGTGAGATGTTCATTGCATCCCACTCTTTTTCTTAACGGATTTGTTCAAAATGAAGGTGAACTGCGATATGATCACCATACCCACTTCTCTCCAAATCACGTTGCAAGCGATAAGAGATATAGTGCTCTGCAATAGTAATGTAGCCAGCACCTAACAGACGATTTTCAACCATTGATTGGATCATACTAATAGTCGCACGTTCTACTTTTGCTTCTTCCAAGTCCAAAACGACTTTCTTAGTAACTTGAGCTAAGTTTTGACGTAGGTCATCAGTCAAAACATAAACTGTTTGAGCTGCTTTTAGGACAGCTTGGTAAATTTTATCTGGATCAAATTCAGCAATTTCTCCATTACGTTTGATTACTTGCATAAGGTTCTCCTTTATTCTTTGTTTTCTTTGATTTCGGCCAACATCTTTTCTTCTTCGGCTGTTAGTTGATAGTTTTCTAGCAGGTCAGGTCTGCGCTCGTAGGTTTTCTTAAGACTTTCATAGAGTCGCCATTGACGTATGTTTTCATGGTGCCCACTCATAAGCACATCTGGAACCACCATGCCTCGATAGTCATAAGGGCGTGTAAACTGAGGATATTCGAGAAGACCTGAAGAAAAGCTATCATCCTGGTGACTAGACTCCTTACCAATCACTTCAGGAATTAGGCGCACAGTCGCATCTATCATGGTCATGGCCGCCAATTCTCCTCCAGTCAAAACATAGTCTCCTAGGGAAATTTCATCGGTTACCAGGGTCTTGATGCGCTCGTCATACCCTTCATAGTGACCACAGATAAAGATAAGTTCCTCTTCCTGAGCCAAATCCTCAGCGTAAGCTTGATCGAACTGTTTCCCAGCAGGATCAAGAAGAATGACACGGGGATTTTTCTTTTCAATAGCATCAAAGGCATCGAAAATAGGTTGCGCTCGGAGCAACATCCCCTGACCGCCTCCGTAGGGCTCATCGTCAACATGACGGGCCTTTTCAGCGTATTCTCTGAAGTTATGATACTGGATATCCAAGAGCCCTTTTTCTCGAGCCTTTCCAACAATCGAGTGTTCCAATGGAGAAAACATCTCAGGAAAGAGGGTTAAAATATCAATCTTCATCATCTAGTCCTTCTAAGATTTCCACTTCGACCCGCTTGTTTGGAATATCAACATTGAGAACTACTGGTGGAATGTAAGGTAAAAGCAAATCTCGCTTACCTTTTCGCTTGACTACCCAGACATCATTGGCTCCCGGTTGTAGGATTTCCTTGATAGTTCCTATCAAGTTATCACCCTCGTAAACATCCAAACCGATAATCTCGTGATAATAGAATTCTCCATCATCTAGATCGTTCAAATCTTCCTCGGCGACCTTGAGACTATAACCCTTGTACTTTTCAATCGCATTGATATGGTACATGTCTTTGAATTTGATAATGTCAAAGTTCTTATGCTTACGGTGACTTGCGATGGTCACTGTTTGGACAAACTGGTCTTTATCATCAAATAAAGCCAGCTCTGCCCCTTTTTTAAACCGTTCCTCAGCAAAATCCGTCACAGACAAGACTCGCATCTCACCTTGTAGACCCTGCGTATTAACGATTTTCCCAACATTAAAGTAGTTCATCTTGTCTCCTGTACTCTCCTTCTTTCCATCTTATTCTGACAATTCTCGAATAATATTCGCAATTTTTTCTGATTCAGACCATTGTAAATAATGGTGATTCCCTCCTAAAATGAGTTTAGTATTGGAAGTCCAATATTCTGAGTCTCTGTATTCTTTTTCTCTATAAGCCTGACAAAAAATAAATACAGGGACATGAGCTTCTATAGATACATTCTTAAAATCTTCCTCAGTAATCTCACAATATATATGAAATTCTGGAACTTGTCTTTCCAACTCTGAATCTTTTTCTTGCACTAAATCCCAGATTTCTTCATTAGTTTCAGAGCTAAATGCTGCTTGAGTTATGTTCTTAAAATAGACTTCGGGGCCACACTCTTCAATCAGTCTCATTTGCTCTTCCATTTCTGGATAAGGATTTTCTGAAAAATCAGAAAACATTACTTTTTTAGTTGTTGGTTCAATTGCTACTAAAGCCTGACACTTAATTGATTTGTTCATCAATTTGCAAGCTAAAATTCCACTCAAACTATGTGCACAAAGTATATATTCATAAATCGCCAATTCTTCAAGTACTTCATAAACCGCGTCTACAAGATTGTCCAGATTTTTTCCAGATTGGTCATGAATCGGACTCCTACCTGTGTTTGGAAAATCAATTGTCAAATAACCAATTGTGGGAGGAAGTTTTTCAAGTATAAGTGAAAAATTTTCATAACTTGGTAGCAAACCTGCGCCATTTAAACAAACAAGCACTTTCTTTTGCTTTTTATAAGTAACAGAGGCTGCCAATTTTTGTGTAGTTACTTCAAATCGTTTCATAAAAGAAATCCACTCATTCTATAACAATGATTTATTAAAAACCCTTATCCTTTATTTTATCACGTTCTAGGATTTTTCACAAGTTGAAGAAAAAGACACTATAGATATTTTCCCTCCAAAAATTCTATCCTTTATTTTATCACGTTCCAGGGATTTTCACAAGTTGAAGAAAGAGGACATCAACTCTCCTTCCCATTCAAAAAACTCTCCAAATCTCTTTCATGTTGGTACTTAATGGCTGCTTTTTTATCTTTGTCAAAAATGGTTTTGGTTAGGTCAATATCGTTGATGGCCGCGATTGCAACCGTATAGTGAATAATATCAGCCAGTTCTTTGGCTAGTTCCTCATTTGAGTCCTGGACACCCTCTTTTCGACCAGAGCGCCCATTCAAGACCTCGGCTACTTCTCCGACTTCCTCCACTAGCTTGATAAAGAGGCCTTCCTCAGTTCGAGATTGCTGGTAATGTTCGAGTAAGTAAGCTTGTAATTGTCTAAATGTTAAATCCCCCATCTTCTCCTCCTCACAAAAAAGCGAGACTTCAGTCCCGCTTTTTTATTTTTCATCGATAACGATTCTTACTTTTTTGTCTTCAGTTGGGACAGAGTAGACAATCGTTCTTATCGCTGAGATAGTGCGACCCTTACGACCGATAACACGACCGACATCGCTTTGGTCAAGATCCAAGTGATACTCCAAAAACTCTGGTGTGTCTTCAATCTTGATAGTTAAGGCATCAGGTTGTGAAATCAAAGGTTTCACAATCGCAATAATGAGATTTTCAATCGTATCCATCTGTCAACCTACTTTAAACTTATTTTGAGAATTTAGAATCGTGGAATTTTTTCAATACGCCTTCTTTTGAAAGGATGTTGCGAACTGTATCTGAAGGTTGAGCTCCATCAGCCAACCATGCAAGAACGCGGTCTTCTTTCAAAGTTACTTGGTTTTTCAGCAACAAGTGGGTTGTAAGTTCCAACTGTTTCGATGAAACGTCCGTCACGTGGTGAACGTGAGTCTGCTACGTTGATACGGTAGAAAGGTTTTTTTCTTAGAACCCATACGAGTCAAACAGATTTTTAACTGCCATTTTTTTAATGTCTCTTTTCTTATTTTTTTATTTCGGTGAAATAGCTGAGCTATTTAGCACATGTTCTATTATAGCAGATTTCTGACAGGTGTCAAGAAAAAAACTTGACAGAGTTTTTAATTTTTTTAACTACTAGAAATTTTTAGTAAAATCTTTTTACATTTGAAATCAAACTCCTTTTTAAGGTACAATGGTAGAAATGAATTTTTTGAGAGGTTAACAATGAAAAAAACTAGCGACCCTTCTTTTTACTATCCACTGTAGCCCTTGCTGGATGTACTAGTATCCAACGTGGTCTCCGTGGTGATGAATATGTCGACTCCAGCATCTCTGCTGAAGAAAGCTCAAAAGCAGCTGCTCAGACTGCCAAAGATTTGAATGACGCTTTAACCAATGAAAATGCCAACTTCCCTCAACTTTCTAAAGAAGTTGCTGAAGACGAAGCTGAGGTCATTTTACACACAAATCAAGGCGATATCCGCATCAAACTCTTTCCAAAACTAGCACCTCTAGCAGTTGAAAACTTCCTCACTCATGCCAAAGAAGGCTACTATAACGGCATCACCTTCCACCGTGTCATCGATGGCTTTATGGTCCAAACTGGAGATCCTAAGGGAGATGGTACAGGTGGCCAATCTATCTGGCATGATAAGGATAAAACGAAGGATAAGGGAACTGGTTTCAAAAATGAAATCTCCCCTTACCTATACAATATCCGAGGAGCCCTTGCTATGGCTAACACTGGTCAACCAAACACCAACGGTAGCCAGTTCTTCATCAACCAAAACTCAACAGATATTTCAGCTAAACTCCCTACTAGCAAGTATCCAAAGAAAATCATCGAAGCCTATAAAGAGGGCGGAAATCCTAGTCTAGACGGCAAACACCCCGTCTTTGGTCAAGTCATCGATGGCATGGATATCGTTGACAAGATTGCCAAGGCTGAAAAAGATGAGAAAGATAAACCAACGTCTGCTATCACCATTGATAGTATAGAAGTGGTGAAAGACTACGACTTCAGTAAAAAATAAGCCATCAACAGATAAGGAGACGATGATATGATTTTATTTTGGGGTTCTAAAGGTTATCAAAAAGATTTGGGACATACGCAAACTGCGATCGAATGTGGTCACTGTAACAATGTCGACACTTGGGAGATCGTAGAAACTGGGCGCAAGTTCACCCTTTACTGGATTCCACTTTTCCCTTATGGTAAAAGTTACTTCGTTTCTTGTCCGATTTGCCACTACGGTAAAGAAATTGAGAAATCTGAAGTTGAAAGCTATTTAAATTACTAGTCAAAAAAGCCAAGTCATTTCGACTTGGCTTTTTTACTGCTTTTAAGTTAGCTTGTTAAAGTCCCAGATTTGGTCCATCCAGCCTTCATAGAAGTCTGGTTCGTGGCAAACCATAAGAATCGATCCCTTGTATTCTTTGAGAGCGCGTTTGAGTTCATCCTTGGCATCTATATCCAAGTGGTTGGTCGGCTCGTCCAGCACTAAGACGTTGTTTTCACGATTCATCAAGAGACAGAAACGCACCTTGGCTTGTTCACCACCTGATAAGACCTGAATTTGGCTTTCAATGTGCTTGGTTGTCAAACCACAACGAGCAAAGGGCTGCACGGACTTCTGCTTGGTTAAGGGCAGGAAAGGCATTCCAGACAGCCTCTAGTGGTGTTTGACGATTGCCACCTTCTACTTCCTGTTCAAAGTAGCCAAGTTCTAAGTAATCACCGCGTTCAACTTCCCCAGCGATTGGCGGAATAATGCCCAAGAGAGACTTCAAGAGGTTGTTTTCCCAATACCATTGGCCCCTAATAATGGCAACCTTTTGATTGCGTTCAAAGGTAAGATTTAAGGATTTGGTCAGAGGACGATCATAACCAATCTGCAAGTCCTTGGCTTGGAAGATAAAACGCCCTGGCGTACGAGCTGGTTTTGAAAATCAAAAGGATGGTTTTGGCTTTCTCGCTTTGCAGTTCGATAATATCCATCTTGTCGAGTTTCTTTTGACGGGACATGGCCATATTACGCGTTGCAACACGCGCTTTGTTTCGAGCCACGAAATCCTTGAGGTCTGCAATCTCTTTCTGTTGGCGTTCGTAGGCTGCCTCCAGTTGAGATTTCTTCATAGCATAGACTTCTTGGAACTGGTAATAGTCACCAGAGTAACGCGTCAGCTGTTGATTTTCCACATGGTAGACGATATTGATTACGTCGTTGAGGAAAGGAATATCGTGCGAAATAAGGACAAAGGCATTCTCATAGTTTTGGAGATAACGTTTGAGCCAGTCAATATGCTCAGCATCCAGAGTAGTTGGTTGGCTCGTCCAGCAACAAAGATATCTGGCTTTTCAAGGAGGAGTTTAGCTAAAAGCACCTTTGTTCTTTGTCCACCTGACAAAGAGGTTACATCCGTATCCATGCCATAGTCCATGACACCGAGAGCACGCGCAACTTCATCAATCTTAGCATCCAAGGTATAGAAATCACGACTCTCCAAACGGTCTTGGAGCTCTCCTACTTCTTCCATCAGCGCATCAATATCCGCCCCGTCTTCTGCCATTTCCATATAGAGGTCATTGATACGAGCTTCTGCATTAAATAGCTCATCAAAGGCCGTACGGAGAACATCACGCACAGTTTGACCTTTCTTTAGCACAGCATGCTGATCCAGGTAGCCAGCAGTCACATACTTAGACCACTCAACCTTCCCTTCATCTGGTAACATCTTACCAGTCACGATGCTCATAAAGGTTGATTTTCCTTCACCATTGGCACCGACTAGACCGATATGTTCTCCCTTGAGGAGACGGAAAGACACATCTTCAAAAATTGCACGGTCACCAAAACCGTGACTTAAATTTTTAACTTCTAAAATACTCATTCTAATTCCTTATCTTATTTTTATGTAGTCCTTTATAGAGGAGCCAAGCCAAATAGCCTCCCAGGGTATTGGTCCACAAATCATCAATCTCAAAGACGCGATTAAAATCAAAGAAAAAGTCTAAGACCAGTTGCGTACACTCAATTCCTAGACTCAGTAGAAAAAGCTGAGAAGGATCACTTTCTTAGTATTTGTCTTAGACTCAGGCACAGAGATAGATAGTTGGAAAAACTCAGTGGGAAGAGCAAGAAGACATTTAAGGCATGTTCTGCAAAAAGATCCAGAATGACTTGTCCCAAACTAGTCACTTCACCCAGATTCCAAAAGGGAGTTTAAGGAGTTAAAAAGAAAAAAACCAGGCGTCCAAAAGTTTGAATACCTGGAGTTTCCACTCCTGTAGGAAGTTGAGGCTGCGGGAGTGAAAGCAAAAACAGACAATGCAAAGGCTGTAAACAGCCACTCCCAATCTTAAGATTAATTCTCTTTTTTTAGTCATTTTATGGATTTACCGCTGCGACTGCCTTCTGGCGGTCACGTTTCATTGTATTGGAGCGTAATTGTCCACAAGCTGCATCAATATCTGTACCATGCTCTTGACGGACAACACAGTTGACCCCTTTTTTCTTGAGCGTATCGTAGAAGGCCATCACGCGCTCTTTAGGACTACGGCTATATTGGTCATGTTCACTAACTGGGTTATAAGGAATCAAGTTGACATAAGACAATTTCTTGATGTTCTTGAGCAATTCAGCCAACTCAAGAGCTTGTTCAACACCATCGTTGACTTCATTGAGCATGATGTATTCAAAGGTCACACGGCGATTGGTTGTTTCGATATAGTACTCAATAGCTGCAAAGAGCTTTTCAATCGGAAAGGCACGGTTAATTTTCATGATGCTTGAACGCAATTCATTATTGGGTGCGTGAAGGGAAACAGCCAGATTGACCTGTACTCCTTCATTAGCAAAAGTCACGAATTTTTATGAGCCAAACCTGAGGTTGAAACTGTGATGTGACGAGCACCGATAGCCATCCCCTTGTCATCATTGATGGTACGAACGAAAATTCAAAGACATTGTTGTAGTTATCAAATGGTTCACCAATTCCCATGACAACGATATGGCTGACACGTTCGTCCTGACCACGCTCATCAAAGTATTTCTGAACCAGCATAATCTGCGCTACGATTTCCCCGTTATTGAGGTCACGTTGCTTCTTGATCAAGCCTGACGCACAGAAGGTACAACCAATATTACAGCCAACCTGAGTGGTCACACATACTGACAAACCGTAGTGTTGACGCATGAGTACTGTCTCAATCAACATGCCATCTGGCAACTCGAAAAGATACTTAACAGTACCGTCAGCTGACTCTTGTACGATCCGCTGTTTCAAAGGATTTACGACAAACTGGTCATTGAGCTTGGCAATCAAATCCTTGGAAAGGTTGGTCATTTCTTCAAAGGACTGCACACGTTTACGGTAGAGCCATTCCCAGATTTGATCTGCTCGGAATTTCTTTTCTCCCTGTTCTAATACCCATTCTTGCATGGTTTGACGTGTTAAACTATAAATAGACGGTTTCATCTCTACTCCTTATTCTCTATCTATTTCTGACGAATGACAAAAATGGCGCTGTCCCTTGTCCTCTTTCTGAGACTTTTTGGTCCTTATGACGACGTCTATTTCGCTTATCCGCATTTGGTTTTCTCTTGTTTTTGAGAAGGTTTCTTGCCTCTTCTAGGAAGGTTTTCCTCTTCCTTTTTACGCGATTTCTTGTCAAATGACGCACGCTTCGGTGCTTGGTTTTCTAGGACAAAATAGGCACAACTATAACTACAGTACTCCAAAAGATAGTCCTGTAAGCGACTGATCTTTTCAATTTTTTCCTCTGTTCGATCGTCTTTGTAAAAACCACGTAGGCGGAGCTGTTCATTGCTCCAGTCCCCCACGACATAATCAAACTTGGTCAACACTTCTGAGAAGCGTTGATTAAAGACTGTCACATCGAAGGCATCCTTGATATTTTCAACCAAGGTAAAAGCAATCCCTTCAGTCTCAACCTTATCCCCATTTACTTGAAATTCTGGGCCAGGAAACTTGTTATAGTTGTATAATTCAGGTGCAATTTCTTTACGCATAGTCTTCCTTTTCCACGATTACTTAACACTCTATTTTACCATAATTTCTAGCAGTTAGCACGTTTCTCATAAAAAAAATGAAAAAAAGTCTGACGATTTTGTCAGACTTCTGCAGTATAAAACCAAAAAAAGAAGATTGACTCTTCCCTTCCTATTTTTTTATTTTGCTTCTGCGTAAAGCTCATCTACTTTGTTCCAGTTGATAACTGAGAAGAAAGCTTTGATGTAGTCAGGACGCATGTTGCGGTATTTCACGTAGTAAGCATGTTCCCAAACGTCCAAGCCCAAGATTGGTTTTTACCTTCTGAGATTGGGTGTGTCTTGGTTTTGCTGTTGAAGTCACTTCAAGCTTTCCTTCTTTGTTGACAACCAACCAAGCCCATCCAGAACCAAAGCGAGTTGTAGCTGCTGCTGTAAAAGCTGCTTGGAACTCTTCAAATGAACCAAATGTTGCATCGATTGCTGCTGCAAGTTCTGCTGATGGAGCAGTTTTTTCAGGAGTCATCAATTCCCAGAAAAAGAGCATGGTTCAAGTGTCCACCACCATTATTGATAAGTGCTTGACGGATATCAGCTGGGATAGAGTCTACATCAGCAAAGCAAAAGCTTCAAGGTCTTCACCAATTTCAGGGTGTTTTTCAAGAGCAGCATTGGCATTGTTGACATAAGTTTGATGGTGTTTGTCATGGTGCAAGTGCATTGTTTCTGCATCGATGTATGGTTCCAAAGCGTCGTATGCGTATGGAAGGTCTGGTAAGATAATAGCCATCTGTAATACCTCTTTTTCTTTCTATATGAAAATGATAACGCAATCATCCTCTTTTTTCAAGTTTTTTGCTCAATTTGCTTCTGCCGCGATCTGCAAAAGTGCCTTTTCAAACAGGTACCCTTTTTCATAGACACCTGTCTTAATCTGGTAGTCTGTTTCAATCAAATAAGAAATCGCTCGCTTGAGAAAAGGCCAGGAAATCCCTCTCGAATCTCTCAGTGCAAACTTGATTTGATAAGGATTAGGGTTGCGCCCCAAGTAAGTTCCCAGACTGCTTGCAATCTGCGATTCCGTCTGACCAGTCTCTGATAAAATCTTCACTTGGGTAAAGGTACGAAACTGTCCTAACATGACAGCTATGAGCTTGATCTCATCCTCCCCTTGCAATGTCAAATCTCTGACCAAGTCACGGGCCTGATCAATCTTTTTGCCCAAGATAAGCTGAGTCAAATCAAAAATATTGTCCTGCAGAGTCTTTGGAATAGCCTCGACAATGTCCTTCTCCTCAATCACGCCGTCTGATTTATAAGACTGTAAAAAAAGGAGGTTTTTCTGGATTTCACTAAATTGAAAACCAGATTTGAGAAGTAGATTTTCAAAGGATTGCCCCACAAACTGCAGACCTTGTGTCTGACTCCATTTTTGGAAATACTGGCGCAGTTCTTGTTCCTTGGGTTCAATAGCATCAAATACAGTCGCATCTCGTTTGAGCAATTTGACCAGCCGTCTCTTACTATCTAGCTTTCCTTCTGCAAATATCAATAACTTGGTTGTTGGCGAAGGGTTATCAAGGTATGCCTCAAACGACTTGAACTCATCATCTGCTAAAAAGCGTTTCTTGGCTGTTGTGATATCGACAAAATGGTCTAATATCACGATTTTCTCATCCGCAAAGAAAGGGAGACTGACCAGCTCCAACTCTAAGTCTTTATAAGCTACTTCTTTCATATCAAAGTAAGCAAAATTGAGATCAGCTGGATCATAACCAATCTGTTTCAACACTTGACTCTTCATAACTTCAAACTGGCCCTGATCTGTCCCTGTAAATAGATTCAAGCTAGATAGATTTGATAAAGTCAACGTCTGACTGTCTTCAATGGCAAGCATCATCTCTCCTTTCTTCTGATTTTTTATTAAACTTAATCAATATAGCGCAATTTCCCACGGAAATCTTCTAGGCTCTCGTATCCTTTTTCCGCCATGATTGCTTTTAGTTCATTGGTAATGCGTTCAAAAGCACTGATACCTTCTTTGTGAAGAGTGGTCCCTACTTGCACCATACTAGCACCGCAGAGGATATGTTCAAAGGCATCACGACCCGTAAGAACGCCACCCGTTCCGATGATTTGGATTTGGGGATTGAGACGTTGGTAAAAGGCGTGCACATTCGCTAGAGCAGTCGGTTTGATATACTCTCCACCAATGCCACCAAAACCATTTTTAGGACGAATCACGACTGACTCGTCTTCTATGTAAAGACCGTTTCCGATAGAGTTAACACAGTTGACAAACTTAAGTGGATACTTGTTAAAAATAGCTGCCGCTTGATCAAAGTGGACAATATCAAAAATATGGTGGCAACTTTGATTCCAAGAGGTTTGGTAAAGTAGGCAAATACTTCTGCCAAGATACGGTCTGTTGTCTCAAAATCATAAGCAATCTGAGGTTTTCCTGGAACATTTGGACAAGAAAGATTAAGCTCTGTCAGTCCTTTGAATTCACTATCTTGGACTTTTTTCAAGATGGTATGCGTTTCCTCTGGAGACATGCCGACTAGGGAAAGGAAGAAAGTACGGTTCGGCTCTTTTTCCTGCAAGTCCAAAAGATAGTCCAAATAATAGTCTAAACCATTATTTGGTAAGCCCATGGAGTTGATAGAACCAAGTGGAACATCCTGATAACGTGGCTCAGGATTGCCCTGACGAAAGTCCAAGGTCGCTGTCTTCGTGACAAAAGTACCCGCTGCTGAGTTTTTTTGACCCTTCAAGCTCTTCTATCGTCATACAAGCCACACCCGCTGCATTCATCAAGCAATTGTCAAACTCAAAGCCAGCAATTTGTGTTTTTCGTTGATACCATGATTCTGATCCTCCAGATTCCTTTTTATTTCTAATATTATACCATACTTTAAGATTTTTCTCTTTGAGAAACTAATTTCTATATAAAACGTTCGGTTTTGTAAATTGAAAGAATTTTTTTAGAAAAATTTCTGTTTTTTTCTTTACACTCAATTCTGCTATAATGGCTCATGTAATAAAAATATAACAACAAAAAGGAGAACGATATGACATCTGCTAAAGACTATATCCAAAGCGTGTTTGCAACTGTGAAAAGCTCGTAACGGGCATGAGGCTGAATTTCTCCAGGCGGTTGAAGAATTCTTCAGCACTTTGGAACCTGTATTTGAAAAAAACATCCTGAGTATATCGAAGAAAACATCTTGGCACGTATCACTGAGCCTGAGCGCGTAATTTCTTTCCGTGTTCCTTGGGTGGACCGTGATGGAAAAGTCCAAGTCAACCGTGGTTACCGTGTTCAATTCAACTCAGCTGTTGGACCATATAAAGGCGGACTTCGTTTCACCCAACTGTAAACCAAAGGGATCTTGAAATTCCTCGGTTTCGAACAAATCTTTAAAAAAACGTTTTGACTGGACTTCCAATCGGTGGAGGTAAAGGTGGATCAGACTTCGATCCTAAAGGTAAAGACTGATGCTGAAGTGATGCGCTTCTGCCAAAAGCTTTATGACAGAATTGCAAAAATACATCGGACCATCTCTTGACGTACCTGCTGGTGATATCGGTGTTGGTGGACGTGAAATTGGTTACCTATACGGACAATACAAACGTCTTAACCAATTTGATGCGGGTGTCTTGACTGGTAAACCTCTTGGATTTGGTGGTAGCTTGATTCGTCCAGAAGCAACTGGTTATGGTTTGGTTTACTATACTGAAGAAATGCTCAAAGCTAATGGTAACAGTTTTGCTGGTAAGAAAGTGGTTATTTCAGGTTCTGGTAACGTAGCTCAATATGCTCTTCAAAAAGCGACTGAACTCGGCGCTACTGTTATCTCTGTATCTGACTCAAACGGTTATGTCATCGACGAAAATGGTATTGACTTCGATCTTTTTGGTTGATGTTAAAGAAAAACGCCGTGCTCGTTTGACTGAGTATGCAGCTGAGAAAGCAACTGCTACTTACCATGAAGGTTCTGTATGGACTTACGCTGGTAAACTACGACATCGCTCTTCCATGTGCGACTCAAAACGAAATCAACGGTGAAGCAGCTAAACGTTTGGTTGCTCAAGGCGTTATCTGTGTATCTGAAGGTGCTAACATGCCTAGTGACCTTGATGCGATTAAAGCCTACAAAGAAAACGGAATCCTTTACGGACCTGCCAAAGCTGCTAACGCTGGTGGTGTAGCTGTATCAGCGCTTGAAATGAGCCAAAACAGCCTTCGCCTTTCATGGACTCGTGAAGAGTTGATGGACGCCTCAAAGACATCATGACCAACATCTTCAACACAGCTAAAACAACTGCTGAAACATACGGATCTTGGTACCGACTACCTTGCAGGAGCAAATATCGCTGCCTTCGAAAACGTAGCAAACGCTATGATTGCACAAGGTATTGTTTAATTAGTCGATACATCCTATCGGAGGACAAATGATGAACTTACGGCCAATGGAAGTGAGAGATAATCCAGCTGTAGCGCAGCTCATTCGAACTAGTCTTGAAGAATTCGGGCTTGACAAACCTGGAACTGTCTACTTTGATTCTCATCTAGATCATTTGGCCGACTATTATCAACAGCAAGAGAGAGCAGCTTACTTTTATTCTGGAAGATGAAGGGTCAGCTGGTTGGCTGTGGTGGCTTTGCACCTGTGTCTGATAAGATTGCTGAATTACAAAAAAACTGTATGTCACTAAAAATAGCCGTGGCAAAAGGTTATTCCAGCCGTTTGATAAAGCGGATATTCCAGGAAGCCCGTCTAGCTGGTTATGAACAGCTTTATCTAGAAACCTCTACTGAACTGGCTACGGCTGTGGCGATCTATCAACACTATGGTTTTACAGCACTGCAAGAACCACTTTCTAACGCCGCCGGCCACCCAGCTATGAATATCTGGATGATAAAAATCTCTCTCATCAGATGAATAGATGTCAGTATACTCTGGTCGAGTTGAGGGACATCAGTATCAAGCATCCCTCAACACAGCTAAAATAACTTTTAAAAATGTAGCCAAGGCTATGATAGTCAAAGGTATTGTTTCAGCACTATCACACTAGAATAAATCCGACTGCTTATAAAAGCAGCCGGATTTTTATATCTAATTTTTTTCAAAAATTTGCCTGTTAACTGCTTTTTCTTTTAGCTTCTCCAGTAGCTCATTTTTCCAGAAAAAGGACTTAGTTCGTCAAAATCTTGACAAACCTTAAAAACAGTCTCTCTGTCCAACTGACCATAAAGCTAATTCGTAATAGTCCTTATTATGATGCCAGTTCTGGTCATAGTTGACATCTGTCCGTTGATAGTAAACGATGTTTTGCTTCGGAGTCAGGTAAAGCTTCTGTGTTAGAATGCTTTTCTGATCTTTAGATAACTTGCTACGACTGAAAATCTTAACACCTTGAAAAATCTTGCGCTCATGAGATTCCTTGATCTGTCACCTTTCAATTCAATTCTTTTTATAGTGCATACTATCACCTCCCGAAATTACCTACATTATATCATGTTCTGGCAGATTTTTCAAACAAAAAGTGTCATTTCCAAAAGTCTTCAGTCGCCTCTAAAATCTCTTCTGTTGGTGTTACTGTGGCCTCAATAATGCTCTTGCCAGTCTTTTTCAGATAGGCTTGTATCAGATGATAGCCATAAGCATAGCCTGCAGCATAAGGCATACCAACCGGTATTTGACCTTGAATCTCAGCAATTTCATCACCGTAAAGATAAGGAGCCATTTCCGCCATACCTGTT